>OGZY01000149.1_pt1 | contig 51776 bp, 49 predicted proteins | sample 1576911 | NCBI WGS metagenome assembly OGZY01 (sample SAMEA3541488, study PRJEB24748) | human gut metagenome | biome: human gut; feature: human-associated habitat; material: faeces | place: China | collected 2012 | reverse complement strand
TCCAATTTTATGGCACGTCGCCCGGAATTCGTAGATGCCGCTACATATGCTCAAGCTGTAAATGAGGCACGCGGTTATGAAAAATTGGGAGATCGCTATAGTGCTGATGAGATTAAAGCTTTCCGCACCGGTGCATATCCGTACTTATATCCTAATGTTAATTGGCTGGATGAAACTTTCAAAAACTCAGGTATATCCAACAAATATACGATTGATTTTCGTGGTGGTGGTGCCAGATTCCGTTACTATACAATGGTAAGCCTGTTGACGGATAAAGGTTTTGTGAAAAGTCCGAATGAAAATTATGGATATTATACACAAAATAAATATTCCAGAGGTAATTTACGTACAAATTTAGATATAGATTTAACTCCGACTACTAAATTAAAATTACACCTTCTCGGTACATTGTCCGAATCCAGTCGTCCAGGAGACTCTGCTGATTTGTGGGATATGATTTATTCATTGCCTGCCGCCGCTTTTCCTGTACGTACAGAAGATGGTGCATGGGGAGGTAATTCTACTTGGGCAGGAACACAGAATCCTGTGGCACAATCACAGGGAGCTGCATACAGCAAAGGGCATACTCGCAGCTTGTATACAGATTTGACTTTGTCACAAGATTTATCCGGAGTTTTGAAAGGATTAGGGGCAAATTTACGTTTATCTTACGATAACTACTCTTCTATTTGGGAGAATCGCAGTAAGGAATTTCCATATGGCAGTAATGATGCTGCATGGAATGCCGATTACATTCTCAGGAATGTTTGGATTCATTCTAATGTTGGGAGTAACAATGGTAGCAGCACCGGGAGTACCGGGTGGAGCAGTAATGGCAGCATTGGGATTATTAGAAAGTATGTTAGGATTTGGTCCTGAACTTACATCATTAATGATAGCTTTATACCTAACTCAAGACAGTTTTGGAACTGCTTGTAATGTTACTGGAGATGGAGCCATTTCTATAATCGTAAACAGAATTGCTGGATTTAAATTAATTCCTCCTAAAAAAGAAGAAGTATAAAAGTATCGGAATGGCCGCTGATGCTTCTAAATACTAGATAAAAAAACTAGAACATTGAAATAAAAGAGTGGTAAATTGTTGAGAGTGGATATAATTCCACTCTCTTTTTATATGATATTAAACCTCAATATAAAAATATTTTACTTTTTATAAAATTTTATGTTTATCAAAAAATGGATAAATGTGTTATAATAGTATATAAGGGAAAAATTAGATTTAAGAATAGGAGGTTAAAAAATGAATGATATCATATTAACAGTGGAAAATTTTGGACTAACTATAAAAAACAGAAAAGTTCTGGAAAATGTTTCTTTCGATATCGAAAGAGGGGATTATCTTGCTATTGGTGGAGTTCCAGGTTCTGGGAAAAGTAGTCTTATAAAAGGGCTGTTAGGTTTGGTAAATACTGGAATAACTGGAAATATTTCTTATCATAATATAGGAAAAGGTGAGGTTAGTTATATCCCACAAAATATAATGCAGATAAAAGAAGAATTTCCAGGAACTGCCAGAGAGATTGTTGCTATTGGTATGATCTCGAGAAAAAGAGGAAGATGTCTGGAGGAAAGTGACTGGGAGAAAGTAGACGAGCTTTTAAAACTTTTTAATTTATATGAATTAAAAGATAAAAAAATAAGTAAACTTACAGCACTTCAGCAGTTAAAAATAAATGTAGCAAAACATCTTATAACTGAGCCTAAGCTGATATATATAGACAACCCAAGTTCAGCCCTTGACTTAAAGAGTAAAGTGGATTTTTATAGTACAATAAAAAGAATATGTGACGAAAAAGAGATTACTGTTATTTTCATAACTCATAATATAAAAGAGATATCTAATTTTGCAAATAAACTTCTATTCTTAAGAAGGAAAGAAAAAACTTTCTATTTTGGAGATTGCAAAGATTTTATAAAAGATAAGGAATAATGAGGTATAAAAAATGAGAAAAACAATAATAGCTCTATTTATGGTGCTTTTTTTTATTACAACAGTATATTCAAAAGATATTGTCAAATTTACTTCACCTGATGGGCTGCCTGCTCTCAGTGTAGTAAAAATGATAAGTGATGATAAAGAAATATCTGGTAAAAAAATAGAATATAAACTGGAGAAAGTTTCTGAATCTCTTGTAATGAATTTTTTTAAAAGAGAGAGTGATATTGGAATAGTTCCATCGAATCTTGCAGGACAGTTATACAATAAAAATCTCAATTATAAAATAATTGGAACTGTAGGATGGGGATCTTTTTATATAATAAGCAGAGAAGATATTGAAGATATAAAAGATTTAAAGGGAAAAGAAATATATACTATTGGAAAAGGACTTACACCTGATATAATACTTCAAAGTATATTGGAAGAAAACGGAATCAATCCAGATAAAGATTTGAAAATAAATTATTTATCAGGAGGAAATGAGCTTGCTCCTCTCTATCTTGCTGGAAAAATAAACATAGCAATGATATCAGAGCCTGTTTTAAGTAAGATAATGTCAAAAGATAATAAGAGTAAAATAATCTTTAATATGAATGAGGAATGGAAAAAAGCTTTTAGAAGTAATACAGGATTTCCTCAATCTACTCTGGTTGCAAAAGAAGAACTTATAAAAGAAGATCCCAAGTTTATATCTGAATTTGTAAAAGAATTAGAAAATAGTATAGAATTTATTTATGGAAAAAATTCAGATAAAGAAAAATATACAGCTGAATCTAAAATAACAATAGATATGAGTATTTTAAACGAAGTTATAAAAAGAGCAAATATAAAATTTGTACCAGCTGGTGACAGTAGAGAAGCGTATAAAGTATATTTTGAAAAGATAGAAAAAACTAACAGCAAGACAATTGGAGGAAAAATTTCAGATGAGAAAATATTTATGTCAAAGTAGATGGCTGCTTCTCTCACCTTTATTGTTTATAATTGTATGGGAAATCATATCAAGAATAGTAGGGAATGACTTGATATTTCCAGGTATACCAAGTATTTTTAAAGCTCTTATAGATATAATAAAAGGAAAGGATTTTTTATCCATAGTTTTTCATACTTTAAAAAGAACAGGAATAAGTATAGGGATATCGTTAGTGATAGGGATTTTATGCAGTATTCTTTCATATAGATATAAGTTTTTCTATATTCTGTTTTTTCCATTTTTTTCATTTTTAAAATCCATTCCTACAATAGCTGTAATAATATTAGTTTTGATTTGGAGCAATGTAGAAGCTGTTCCAATAATAACTGGAATAATGATACTTCTTCCATTAATATATGAGAATATACTTGGAGGTATAGACTCAATAGACAGAGATTTACTGAAAATGGCAGATATATACAAAGTGTCAAAAATCGATATTCTAAAAGGGATATATATTCCAGGGGTATATTATTTTTCTTCATCAGGAATACCTACTTTAATAGCTTTAACTTTAAAAGTAGTTATAGCAGGAGAGGTTCTGTCACAAGGTTCTCTTTCAATAGGAGGAGAAATATTTATGGGAAAAATATATTTGGAAAGTTCTTCTATTTTTGCATGGATAATCATTGTTATTTTGATAAATTTTCTTTTGGATATATCTTTAAAAAAATTAAATAAAGAACTTACAAAATGGAGGAAACTGTAATGAAACTTATAAATATAGTTAAATCCTATGGAGATAAAAAAGTACTTGATGGAATAACTTTAGATATTGAAGAGGGAAAAGTTACTGCTGTATTGGGAGAATCAGGATCAGGAAAAAGTACACTTCTTAATATAATAGCTGGTAAGATAAAAGATTATAAAGGGGAAATAATTTTTCAAGCTGAATATGAAAATGGAATGTCATATATCTTTCAGGAAGATACTCTTATTCCATGGAAGACAGTTTATGAGAATCTGGAATTTATATTGAAGAAAAAAATATCACCAGATAAGCTTAAATTGAGAATAAAAAAATATCTTGAAATGGTTGGCTTAAATGAAATAGAGAATGAATATCCCAATACACTTAGTGGAGGAATGAAAAGAAGAGTAGGAATAGCAAGAGCATTTTCCTTTCCTTCAAATTATCTTTTTATGGATGAGCCATTTGAGTTTTTAGATATAAAAATAAAAAATGAGATAATGGAGTATTTTATAAAGCTTCAAAATATAGAAAATAAAACAGTGATTTTTATAACTCATGATATAGAATCTGCTGTTTCTTTAGGAGAAAAGATAGTAGTATTTAGTAATAAACCTACAAAAATAAAAAAAATATTTGAAAATCCTTATCCAAAAGAAAAAGACATAGAAAAAAAAGAAAAGTTAAAAGATGAAATAGAAAAATTATTCTTGTAATTATTTAAAATTAAAGATATAATACAGAATAGTATTGTTTAAGGAGAGATAAGATTTATGATAAAAATAGGAAAAAGACAAAAAATGATCATCAATAATTTTGCAAGTGTAGGAGCATATTTACATGGTGGAACTGATGATGATAAAGATAATATACTTCTTCCAAATAATGAGTTGGAAGGAAGAGAGCTTAAAGAGGGAGACGAAGTAGAAGTACTTATATATATGGATTCAGAAGATAGACCAGTAGCTACTTTCAGAAAAACTGAAGCTTTAGTTGGAAATCTGGCTAAACTAGAAGTAACAGATATTCATCCAACTTTAGGTGCTTTTATGGATTGGGGATTAAAGAAGGAGCTTCTTCTTCCAAAAGGACAGCAGGTAGGAAAAGTAGAAAAAGGGAAAAAATATCTTGTAGGGATATATGAGGATAGTAAAGGAAGACTTTCTGCTACTATGAAAATATATAATTTTCTTCTTCCATCAACAGAAATGAAGAAAAATGATATAATAAGTGGAACAGTTTATGGAATTAATCCTGAGATAGGAGTCTTTGTAGCTGTAGAGGATAGATATTTTGGACTTATACCTAAAAATGAATACTTCAAAGACTATAAAGTTGGAGATGTAATAGAAGCTAGAGTAATAAGAGTAAGGGAAGATGGAAAAATTGATCTTACTCCAAGAGAACTTGCATATATCCAAATGGATAAAGATGCAGAGCTTGTATATGAAAAAATGAGACTTCTTGGAGAAAGTTTTGGATTTACTGATAAAAGTTCTCCAGAAGAGATTATTGATTATTTTAATATGAGTAAGAAGGCGTTTAAAAGAGCTGTTGGAAACTTATTAAAAAATGGAAAAATTGAAAAGAATGATAAAGGATATTTTAAAATAAAAAAAGAAAAAAAAGAAACACAAGAATAATAAAAAAAATAAAAAGTTTTAGGTTTTCTGTAACAGGATTCCTAAAACTTTTTTTAATAAAAAAACTTAGCAACTAGAAGGTTTACATCTGTATAGAGACAGTTGAATATTTGTTTTAAAGAAGGATATAATTACATAAAAAATAATTGCAGAATTTGTTAAAATTTTTTAATTTTTACTGAAAAAAATAAAATTGAATAATATTTAAAATTTTACTAATTCAGCTTTACAATAGTGATAGAAGACTGTATTCATAGTTGTTAAAATAAATAATAAAAAATAAAATAAAAAAACAACAGTAAAATTTATTTGCTTTTAAGAAATTAAATGATTATCATATAAAAAATATATTATTCTTTTCTTTTTAGTTAGTATATAGTAATGAAGTATCAAGAACAACTTAGATTATCGAGGAGGAAAGATGATAGGATTAATTTTAATGATTATTGCTTTTGTAGGAATGTGGAAAACTTTTGAAAAGGCTGGAATGGAAGGATGGAAAGGTATTGTTCCTGTTTATAATATGTATCTTCTTATCACTGAAATTGCAAAAAAACCATGGTGGTATTTATTACTATTATTTGTACCAATTGCAAATATAGTTATTATGATCATTGTAAGTATTGAAGTTGCTAAAGCATTTGGAAAAGGTACTGGATTTGGAGTAGGACTTGCTCTGCTTTCATTTGTATTCTATCCATTATTAGGATTTGGAGATGCAGTATATCAAGAGCTTGGAACAGCTGAAGAAACTACTACTGATTCAGAAGATAAAAATGAAAAACTAGATTACGATCTATAGTAACATTCTGGGGGGAATAATATAGATGCAGATTAGAGTATGTTCTCTAAAGACATATTTTAATCTGTGTAATTGTAATCACAAAAAGAGCCTGATAAAAAGAAGTTTTCTTCTATTTTTCACCAGGCTCTTTAAATTATAATTTTTCAGGTTTTTCAATGAGAATATTTTTTTCATTCTCATAAGTAACAAATCCAGGCTTACCACCTTTAGGTTTGTTTATATATCTTTTTTTAGTGTAATCTACACTGATTTTATCTCCAACAGAACTTTTAGAGAAATATGCAGCTACTTCAGCACCTTTTAAAAGTATTTCATCTGTAATCTCATCAGTTTTTATAATAACATGAGATCCTGGAATATTTTTAGAATGCAGCCATATATCATCTTTAGCAGCTACTTTAAAAGTTAAGTTATCGTTTTCAATATTATTTCTTCCATAAAGTATCTTGAAATTTTCAAATTCAAGGACTCCATAGCCAATTTCCTTCACTTGCTTTTTTCTATTCCCTTTTTTCTGTTGAATCTTTATATAGCCTTGAGATATGAGCTCTTCCTGTATAAGCTTTAGGTTATCAGTGCTTGGACTGTTATCAATAAAAAGTTTAATACTGTTCAGGTAATCTAACTCTTCATTTATTTCCATAAATCTTCTTTTATTAGCTTCCATACCTCTTTTTAGTTTATTATATTTTTTATAAAGTTTTTCCAGATTTTCTTGTGGAGTTATCTGTGGATCAAGTGGAATAGATATCTCTTTATTATTATAAAAATCATAAGTTTCAAGAGAAGACATACCTTTTTTAAGAGTATATATAGATGCAGCTAGAATATCTCCCTGCTCCTTATATTTTATAAAATCCTGTTTCTCTATTACCTCTTCTTCTAAAAGAGAGATTATTCTCATATTTTTCTTGATTCTCTTATTAATATTATCAAGAAGCTGAGTTTTTAATGTATCAAAACTGCTTGATAGATTTTCTGAATTTATATAGAAATTTATAGCCTCTCTGAAACTGTCAAAAGAAACTGCCTCATCATATTCTTTTCCTTTAGGAATGATATCAAGGACGCTTCCAAGAACTATTCTTCCTTTGTTTAAGAATATTTTTGGCTGTGATGGAGTATTCAGAAGATGTGTAAAGCTATTAAAATCAGATATATTTTGAACAGTTAATTTTCCCAATCCTTCAACATTCTTTAAAAGAGAATTTTCACTTTTAAATTTATCAAACTCTTCCTTAGTAATATTTAAAGGAGAGATTTTTTCCTCAATAATAGGCTGTTCATATTTTAGCCCAGGGAAAAGAGCTCTTAAACGATTTTCTTCAAGAGAAAAACGTTTAAGCAGGTCAATTATTCTGTCATCTTCATCAGTAAATATAAAGTTTGAATATTTTCCCATTATTTCAAAATATATTGAATAGTTTTTAACTTCACCAAGTTCATTTATCTTGGCAAATTTAAAACATAATATTCTATCAAATCCTAACTGTTGAACATCAGTGAGCATAGCATTGAGCAGATGTTTTCTCATGTTTGCAGCAAGACAAACAGTATTTTCCAAGATACTTTCTTTAGAATCTGCAATATAGCAGATAGGAAAAGAAGGGTTGCAAGAAAATACAAGTTCAGTTTTTCCAAAATAAATAGAGAGAGAAACTTCTGTATTTTTTGTTATCTTGTTTATTTTTTTTCCTGAAAGATTTTCTTTCAGTTCGTCTTTTATTTTGTTCAATGAAATACCATCAATGTAAAACATTATTATCTCCTATTGAGTTTTTACTCGTTCTTTATTCCAATTAAGTTTTTAGCATCAAGAATGTCTAAAACTAAAAGGTCTCCATCAGTTTTTTTCAAGATAAAGTTATCTTTATCATTGTTTTCCATTATTTCAAGTACAGTAAAGTTTTCTATTCCATGACTTGCAAAGAAATTCTGTACAATTGGAGTTCCTTTAATTTCAACTACAGAAACTTTTGTTCCAACTGGAAATTCTGTAATAAGAAGAGGTTTAAAGTAATCTGTTTTTCCTCTAAGAGCATTTAAAATTACTTCAAAAACTTCAATAAAGTGAGTAAGGTCTTTGTCAGCAATATCTTCTGTTAGTGTAGACATTATCATTTTATGATAATTGTTGTGATATGCTAAAGCTTTAGCTCCTTTAGGAGTTAAAGATACAAAAACTTTTCTTCTGTCAGTGTTAGATCTTACTCTGGCAATAAATCCTTTTTCTGTAAGTTTAGAAACAGCAACAGTGGCAGTTCCCATAGTTATACCAATTCTTTCTGCAAGTTCATTCATAGTAAGAGAATCCTGTCCGATAGCTTCTATTAAATGAAGTTCAGTATGAGTAAGGCATTTTATACCTCTTTTAAGAGCCATATCCTCTGTTTTAAAAAATAATTTGTAAAAATCTTCTAATACTTCGTTAACCTTTTTTATGTTTTCATTCATAAATTAACCTCTCTTTAAAGAATTTATTCTTTCTTCATAATCCCCAGAAAAAACATATGAACCAGCAACAAAAATATTTGCTCCAGCTTCAATACATTTTCCAATAGTGTCAGCCGTAATTCCACCATCTACTTGAATATCTACATCTTTGCTAAGTACTCTTACATCTTTTATTTTATCTACTGCACTGTTAATAAATTTCTGTCCTCCAAAACCTGGATTGACACTCATAATAAGCACCATATCTATATCATTGATAACATATTTAAGAACATCTACAGGAGTAGAAGGGTTAAGTGATACACCAGCCTTTATTCCATGAGCTTTTATCTGCTGAATAACTCTGTGAAGATGTACTGTAGATTCTGCATGAACAGTGATTATATCAGCACCAGCTTTAACAAAATCATCAATATATCTTTCAGGTTTTTCAATCATTAAATGTACATCAAATACAAGTTTGGTTTTATTTCTTATAGCTTTTATAACAGGAGCTCCAAAAGTTATATTAGGAACAAACATCCCATCCATAACATCTATATGAACATAATCAGCTCCAGCTTTATCTATTGCTGTTACTTCTTCTCCAAGTCTGCTGAAATCAGCTGACAGGATAGAAGGAGCTATCTTAATATCATTATTCATACCTATTCCACCTCTCACTTTTTAATTTTTCATATGTTTTTTTATAAAATTCATATCTTACAGGAGCAATTTCTCCATTAGTAACCATATCTTTAATTATACAATTTGGTTCGTTCAAATGCAAACAATTATAAAATTTACAATTTTTATCAGTTTTGAATTCAGGAAATAATGAAATCAATTCCTGTACATCTTTTATGTAAGGAAGCTCTACAGATGAAAATCCAGGAGTGTCTATGATAAAACCTCCACCTGGAAGTGGAAGAAGATTAGTATCTTTAGTTGTATGTTTTCCTCTTCTCAATCTCTTGCTTGTTTCCCCAGTTTCAAGAACTTTGACATTTTGCAAAAGATTAATAATACTTGATTTACCTACACCACTGGGACCTCCAAAGGCTGTTATCTTATTTTGAATAAAAGCTTTCAGCTGATCTATACCAATATTTTCTCTTTCAGAAATAAGAAAATAAGGTATTTCCAATTTTTTAAGAAAATCCAGATTTTTTTTGATATCTTCAATTTCTTCCTGAGAAAGAAGATCAATTTTATTTACAACAATTATTGGATCAATTTTATAATAAAAACTATTAAGAATGAGAGTATTAAGTCTTTCATAGTCAATCACTGGATCTTTTCCAGCAAATTGAATAACAATATAATCTATATTTGCTACTAAAGGTCTTTCTAAAAGATTTTTCCTCTTTTCCACTTTAGTTATAGAATTATCTTCTGAAAACTCTACAATATCTCCTACTACACAATTATGCTTATTCTCTTTTCTCTTTAAAATCCCTCTTAATTTACATTCATATACTTCTTCATCAGACTTTACATAATAAAATCCTTGTATTTTGTTTATGACTATTCCTCTAATTTTTTATTCCTCCTTGAAGATTATACTAATTTTCCTTATTTACAGTTATATCAATTACTGTACCAGCAGATACTCTTCTTCCAGCTAAGACACTTGTTTCAATAACTAAATCTTTTTCTATCTCTGGAAGAGATACATAAGTTATTTTTCCAACAAGAAGAGAATTCTCTGTAAGAATTTCTTTAGCTTTATTTATCTCAACACCAATAACATCGGGAACTCTTACATCCATGAGCTGTTCAGAACCATTGATAAGAAAAGATATTTTTTGCCCTCTTCTAAGAAGTGTACCAGTTGCAGGGTCAGTTGATATAACTTCATTGTATGCAGTGTTGGCTTTTGTAGTGGCTACTCTGTCTACAATAAGTCCTCTTTGCTCAGCAATAGCTTTGGCATCCAGAAAGTTCATTCCTTTTAGTTCAGGAACTTCCACAAGAGCTTCTCCTTTACTTATCCATACCTTGATGTTTCTATTTTTCTTTACAATATTCCCAGCTTCAGGTTCTTGAAGAAAGATCTCACCCACAGGAAGTTCAGAAAATTCTTCACCCATATTTCTGATGTTCAGTTCATTACTTTCCAACATTTTTTCAGCATCAGCTAAAGTTAGAGTCTTTAAATCTGGAACAGAATAGAAAGTTTCATTGAAGTATATTTTTTCAAATATCTTGAATGAAAAGAAAGCTATTAAAACAACAGCTACTAAAGTAAGAAAAGAGAAACAGATTGACTTTTTATTCATTATTCCTCCTTGAAATTTTGATCCTATATTAATACATATAGATACTATTTGATAATAACATAAGAAGCACAAAATATCAATAATTACTTGATAAATGCTGGAGTAAATGTTAAAATACAGTGAATGATTTTGTTTTAGGATGTATGCTTTGAGCATATGATTTTAGGAGGAGAGAAGATTGGATTATACAATTGAAACATTGATACCAAGGGAAGCAGTGGAAAAAAGAATAAAGGAACTTGCTTCTGAAATAGAAAGAGATTATAAAGGGAGAGAGGTAATAGTTTTAGGATTATTGAAAGGTTCTGTTATTTTTATGAGTGACCTTATAAAAGAAATAGACATTCCTCTTGTAATTGATTTTATGAGTGTATCAAGCTATGGAAATGGTACTGACAGTACTGGAATTGTAAAAATATTGAAAGACACAGATTTTGATTTAAAAGGCAGAGAGATACTTATTGTTGAAGATATAATTGATACTGGTCTTACTTTAAAATATGTGAGAGAATTTATAGAATTATAGAATCTAAAGGAACAAAAAGTGTAGCAATCTGTACTCTTTTAGATAAACCTAGCAGAAGAAAAGTAGATATCAAAGGAGATTATGTAGGATTTGAAATTCCTGATGAGTTTGTAGTAGGGTATGGTTTAGATTATGCTCAGCACCATAGAAATCTGCCATATGTTGGAATGGTAGTAAAAAAATAGATGGAGGAAAGGATGTCCTTTAAACATAAAAAGAAATTTGGTCAGAACTTTCTTACTGATCAAAAAGAAGTATTAAGAAAAATAATGGAAGTATCTGCTGTAAATGAAAATGATACTGTATTGGAAATAGGACCAGGAGAGGGAGCTCTTACTGCATTGCTTCTTGATACAGCTGAAAAAGTAGTTACAGTTGAAATAGATAGAGATTTAGAAAAAATATTGAGAAAGAAATTTGATGGAAATCCCAAATATACTCTTGTAATGAATGATGTTTTAGAAACTGATTTAAAAGAGTATGTAGGAGCTGGGACAAAAGTTGTGGCTAATATTCCATACTATATAACTTCACCAATTATAAATAAACTTATTGAAAACAGAGATGTAATAGATGAGATATATATAATGGTTCAAAAAGAAGTTGCTGAGAGGATATGTGCTAAAAAAGGTAAGGAAAGAAGTGTTCTTACTCTTGCAGTAGAATATTTTGGAGAGGCAGAGTATCTGTTTACTATACCTAAAGAAGCTTTTACACCTATTCCTAAGGTAGATTCAGCTTTTATGTCTATAAAACTTTATAAAGATGATAAATATAAAAAACTTGTAGCTGAAGATATATTTTTCAAATATGTAAAGGCAGCTTTTGCCAATAAAAGAAAAAATTTACTAAATAATTTCACCTCTTTAGGAATGTCTAAAGATGAATTAAGAGTAGTTTTGAATGAAGTTGGAATAAAGGAAACAGAAAGAGCAGAAAATCTTACTATAGAGGATTTTATGAATTTGATAGCTGTATTTGAAAAAAAATAAGGTAAGTTCAAAATGAGGGTAGATCAAGAGTTATAAAATACATAGAAGCTTGCCCTCATTTTAGTTTTTAAAATTGGAGGAAAAATGCTGGGAAGTTATGAATATCTGATTCAAAGCAGAAAAGAAGACATAGATTTTATTAATAAGATAATGGAAGCATATGAAGGAGCTGGAGTTGTAAGAACAGTAGATCCTCATAAAGGGCTTATTAATATAATTACTACTTATGATTTTAAAGATTTTGTAAAAGAGATTGTTGAAGATTTAGATAAAAATGAAGTAGTTGCTAAAATAGTGGAAGAGGGTCCTTGGAAAGGATCTTTATATATCAATAAATAGAATATAATGGAGGATGAAAAATGGAAAAATTAGAAAAACTTATAAGTTACATCATAAAAGAATTAGTAGACACTAAAGAAGAAGTAAGAATAGACTATGATGCTATAGATGATACTATCATCTTTAAAGTAAGTGTAGCTAAAGGAGAAATGGGGAAAATAATAGGTAAAAACGGACTTACAGCTAATGCAATAAGAGGAGTTATGCAGGCAGCTGGAGTAAAAGATAAATTAAATGTAAATGTAGAATTTTTAGATTAGGAGGGGTAATGGAACTTTTAACAGTTGGTAAGATTTCTGGAACACATCACTTAAAGGGAGCAGTTAAGATAATAGCTAATATAGGAGATGCTGAAATTCTTGAAGGAAATAGAGTAATAGTAGAACTTCCTGGAGGAGAACAGAAAATATTTACTGTAACAAGTGTAAATCCTTTAGTTGGGAATAAATGGGTAGCAGAATTTCAGGAAATAACTAATAAAACAGAAGCTGGAAAATTAAAAAATTCACTTATAAAAATTAGAAGAGAACTATTGGGAATTGGAGAAGATGAATATCTTTTAAATGACCTTTTAGATATGAAAGCTGTAGATGCTGATAATGGAGATATACTTGGGAAAATAACTGATATATTTGAAACAGCAGCTCATGATATTTTGGTGATTGAGGGAGAAAGTACAGAAATAATGGTTCCTGATGTAGATGAGTTTGTAAAGAAAATAGATTTTGATAAAAGAGAAATCTTTATTCATCTTATAGAAGGAATGAAAGAAGTAAAAGGTCAAAAATTAAAACAAGATGATGGGATAGATGAAGAGCTTGAGGAAAATGAGGAGAAATAAATGAAGATCAATATTTTGACTCTGTTTCCTGAGATGTTTTCTGGATTCAAAAGTGAGAGCATAATAGGAAGAGCTATTGAAAAAGGCAGTCTTGAAATAAATGTAATAGATATCAGAGATTTCTGTTATGATAAACATAAACAGGCTGATGATACTCCTTTTGGAGGAGGGGCAGGGATGGTAATGAAACCTGAACCTCTTATGAGAGCATTGAAAACAACAGCTGGAAAAGTAATATATACTTCCCCTCAAGGAGTAAAGTTTGATCAGCAGCTGGCTGTGGAGCTTGCTCAGGAAAATGAGATAACAATAATAGCAGGGCATTATGAAGGAATAGATGAAAGGGTAATTGAAAATAATGTAGATATGGAAGTATCTATAGGAGACTTTGTCCTTACAGGTGGAGAGTTACCAGCAATGGTAATGACTGACTGTATTGCAAGACTTATTCCTGGAGTTATAAAAAAAGAATCTTATGAAAATGATTCTTTTTTCAATGGGCTTCTGGATTATCCTCACTATACAAGACCTGCTGAATATGAAGGAATGGAAGTTCCAGAAGTACTGCTGTCAGGACATCATAAAAATATAGAGCTTTGGAGGCTTAAAGAAAGTCTTAAAAGAACATATTTAAGGAGAAGGGATTTACTGGAAAAAAGAGAACTCACTAAAATGGAGAAAAAACTTTTAGCTGAGATAAAAGCAGAGCTTGGAAAGGAGCAGAAATGATATATAAGTTAAAAAATCTTGTCCCTAAGATAGGGAAAAATAATTATATAGCAGACAGTGCAAGCGTTATTGGAAATGTAGAAACAGGAGATAATGTTTCTATATGGTTTTCGGCTGTACTGAGAGGAGATATGAGTAAAATAACTATTGGAGATGATTCTAATGTTCAGGACAACTCAACTCTTCATGGAGATACAGATTTTCCTACTACAATAGGAAAAGGTGTTACTATTGGACATAACTGTGTAGTTCATGGGTGTACTGTTGGAGATAATTCTATAATAGGAATGGGAAGCCAGATACTTAATGGAAGTGTTATTCCTAAAAATTGTATTGTATCAGCAGGAGCAGTAGTAAACAGTAAATTAAAAGCAGAAGAGGGAGATCTGATAGCAGGCTCTCCAGCTAAAGTTATTAAAAAATTATCTGAAAAACATTGGAAATATTTATCTTATGCAAAAGATTCATATCTTACAAAAATAAGCAGATATTCAGAAGACTTAGAAGAAATAACTATAAATCAGAAAGACTAGATTTTAATAAGAAAATCAAGAAAAGAGGATTGAGTAATAAATGAGAGAAAAAATTTATCTAGGATTGGTTCATTATCCTGTATATAATAAAAATAATGATGTGGTATGTACTTCAGTTACAAATTTTGATATTCATGATATATCAAGAAGTTGCAGAACTTATGATGTGAAAGGGTATCGTTTGATAGTTCCTGTTGATGCACAAAAAATGCTCACTGAAAGAATAATCGGATACTGGCAGGAAGGTACTGGAGGACAGTACAACAAAGACAGAGAAAATGCTTTTGCTATAACTAGAGTAATGGACAGTATAGAAAAAACTATTGAGGAAATAGAAGAGAGAGAAGGGCAAAAGCCAGTTATAATAACTACATCTGCAAGAATTTTTTCTAATACAATAGGATATAAAGCACTTTCAGAAAAAATATTTGAAGATGACAGGCCATATCTTTTGTTATTTGGAACAGGATGGGGTCTTACAGATGAAATAATGGATATGTCAGATTATATTCTTGAACCAATAAGAGGAAATACAAGATATAACCACCTTTCTGTAAGAGCAGCAGTGGCTATTATTTTAGATAGATTATTAGGAGAAAATTAATCGGTAAATTCTGGAGGTAAGATGAATAGAAATGAGATCAGAATAAAACCTCAGGACAGCATTTTCAGACAGATGGGAATAAACTCTGTAGATATCAAAGAGATAATTTTCAGTGAAAGAAATAAGAAAATGAAGTTTATGTGTTCCGTTCCATGTGTAAAAGACCTCTGTGAACTTGATATAATCTATGAAAATATAAAAAAGAATTTTGGAAAAGAATTAGAAGTAGATTTTAGAGTAGAATATACAGAGAAAGAAATGATGAAGGAAGAGCTTGTGATTATAGTGGAAAGAGCTATAATCAGACTTAAAGCAAGAAATGCTATTTCTAAATCCTTTCTTTATTTTTATAGGATAAAAATAGAAGAAAATGCTGTAAATATTGAACTTAATGAAAAAACAGCAATTGAAATTCTTATGAGTTCTGGTATAGATGACAGACTTGAAGAAATACTGGAAAATTATGGAATATATAATTTTAAGGTTAAATTTATACTTGGAGATTTTTCTAAGGAATTAACAGAAGTAGAAAAACAGAAACAGAAGGAAATAATAACTTTATCAGCTAAAATAGATTCTGATAATTCAAAAGCAGCAGTAGCAAAACCTCAAAAATCAAATGAGGTTTTTGTTAAGCAGGGATTCTCAAAGCAAGGTTATACAAGTAATAAGACGAAGGAAATAAAAGGAAATGCTATTTCTATTGAGGAATTTGGTGAGCTTTACGAAGATGAAATCTGTATAGTTGAAGGAGAAATATTTTCTCTTGAGAGTAGAGATGTTAAAAATGACAAAGTTATAATGACAATAAGAATAACAGATGAAAAAAGTTCTTTAACAACAAAAGTATTTTTAGATAAAAATAAAAAATTAGAAGTAGCTGTTGGAGATTTTGTTAAAATAAGTGGAAAAAAACAGATTGATAAATTTTCTGATAACGAAGAGATAATAATGATAAATTCTATCAACAAACTTAATAAAGTAAAAACTCAAAAAACAGATAATGCTCCAGAAAAAATGGTAGAACTTCATACACATAGTAAAATGAGTGAGATGGTTGGAGTAGAGGATATCTCAGACCTTATAAAACAAGCAATAGCTTATGGACATAAAGCCATGGCCATAACTGACTATGCTGTAGTGCATTCTTTCCCATTTGCATATAAGGTAGCTAAAGGAAAAGATTTTAAAGCTATCCTTGGATGTGAAATGTATATGGTAAATGATAATGCTGAGATGGTAAGAAGCAGCAAAGATGCATTGATAGAAGAAGAAAGTTTTGTAGTTTTTGACTTGGAGACTATGGGACTTAATTCACATGAGCATGAGATAATAGAAATAGGAGCTGTAAAGCTTCAGGGAACAAGAATAGTAGAAAGATATTCTCAATTAGTAAATCCTAAAAAACCTATTCCTAAAAAGATACAGGAACTTACAAATATATCACAGGATATGGTTGATAATATGCCGACAATAGAAGAGGTACTTCCTAAATTTATGGAATTTGTTGGAGATTCTACAATGGTAGCACATAATGCTCCATTTGATATGGGATTTATAAGAAGAGATGTTAAAAAGTTTATGGGATATGACTATAAACCAGCAGTAATAGATACATTGCAGATGGCAAGAGATTTATATCCAGAACTTAAAGCATATGGATTGAAAAATCTGAATAAAGTATTAGGATTATCACTGGATAATCACCATAGAGCCGTTGATGACTCACAAGCAACTGCTAATATGTTTATTATATTTATTGAAAAATATATGGAGAAAGGGATAACTAATCTTAATGAAATAACAGGTGCCCTTCCAATAAATGTAAAAAAACAGGATACAGCAAATGTAATAGTATTGGTAAAAAATCTTGAAGGACTTCAGAATATGTACAGACTAGTATCAGAAGCCCATGTTGATTATTATGGAAATAAGAAGCCAAGAGTATTAAAGTCACATATAGAAAAATACAGAGAAGGACTGATAATAGGAAGTTCTCTTTCTTCACATTTTATGAATGATGGAGAGTTGTCTAATTACTATATGAGATATGATTATGAAAAAATAGAAAAAAATATAGATTTTTATGACTATATAGAACTTCTTCCAAGAGGAGCATATTCAGAATTATATGAAGATGATGGAACTGGAACTATTTCATCTTTTACAATGATTGAAGATATGAATAAATATTTTTATAATCTGGCTAAAGAAAGAGGAAAACTGGTAACAGCAAGTTCTAATGTACACTATATAAATGAAAATGACAGCAAAATAAGAAGTATTCTTCTCTATGGAAGTGGAAGCGTCTATAGAGCTAATCAATATAAGACAGATAATAAATTTTATTTCAGAACTACAGAAGAACTTATAAATGAATTCAACTATCTAGGAGAAGAGACTGCAAAGGAGATAGTTGTATCAGGAACAAATGCTATAGCTGATATGATAGAAGTTATAAAACCAGTTCCAGATGGATTCTATCCACCAAAGATAGATAATGCTGAAAATATAGTAAAAGAAATGACATATGAAAAAGCATATAGAATATATGGAAACCCGCTTCCAGAGATTGTAAAAGCAAGACTGGAAAGAGAATTGGGAGCTATCATAGGAAACGGATTCTCAGTTCTGTATCTTTCTGCTCAAAAACTGGTTAAGAAATCATTGGATAATGGGTATCTGGTTGGTTCCAGAGGATCAGTAGGATCTTCTTTAGTAGCCTATATGATGGATATTACAGAAGTTAATGCACTTTATCCACACTACATCTGTACAAATCCAGAATGTAAAAATTCTGAATTTATAGAAAGAGAAGGGGTAGGAATTGACCTTCCAGAAAAAATATGTCCTAAGTGTGGTCAACCATACAAAAGAGACGGATATTCAATTCCCTTTGAAGTATTTATGGGATTTAATGGAGAAAAGGTACCAGATATCGACCTGAACTTCTCAGGGGAATATCAATCAGAAATACATAGATATTGTGAACAGCTTTTTGGTAAAGAAAACGTATTTAAAGCTGGAACTATATCTACTCTGGCAGAAAAAAATGCTGAGGGTTATGTAAGAAAATATTTTGAAGAACATGAAATGAAGGGAAACAGAGCAGAGATAATCAGACTTGCTAAAAAGTGTGAAGGAGCTAAAAAAACTACTGGACAGCATCCGGGAGGAATGGTTGTAGTTCCTAGAGACCACTCAATATATGAATTCTGCCCTGTACAAAAACCTGCAAATGATGAGAAAAATGATTCAATCACAACACATTTTGACTATCACGTAATGGACGAACAGTTAGTAAAACTGGATATACTAGGACATGACGATCCTACTACAATAAAGATGCTTCAGGAATACACAGGAGTAGATATTTATACTATTCCTATTGCTGACCCAGAAACATTAAAGATATTCTCAGGAACTGAAGCTTTAGGAATTACTCCTGATGATATAAATTCAGTAGTTGGAACTTTTGGAGTGCCAGAGTTTGGAACACCATTTGTAAGACAAATGTTGATAGATACTATGCCAAAAACTTTTGCTGAGCTTGTAAGAATTTCAGGACTGTCACATGGTACTGATGTTTGGCTGAACAATGCTCAGGAATTTATAAGACAGAAAAAAGCAACACTTTCTCAAGTAATAACAGTGCGGGATGACATAATGAACTACCTTATTGACCAGGGACTTGAAAAAGGAACAGCATTTAAAATAATGGAGTTTGTAAGAAAAGGTAAACCTTCAAAAGATCCAGAAGGCTGGGAAAAATTCTCGAATGAAATGAAAGAACATGATGTTGCTGAATGGTATATAGAATCATGCAGAAGAATTAAATATATGTTCCCTAAAGGACATGCTGTTGCTTATGTTATGATGGCTATGAGAATAGCTTATTTCAAAGTACACTACCCTCTGGCCTTCTATGCAGCATATTTATCAAGAAAAGCGGAAGACTTTGATTATGAGATAATGAGCGATCCTAAAACAGCAAAAGAACATCTGGCAGTATTGAGCAAAGAACCAAAACTTGATGTAAAGAAAAAAGCTGAAATGGCAATATGTGAAATTATAGTGGAAATGTATGCCAGAGGATATGAATTTCTTCCAATAGATGTATATACATCTGCTGGATTTAGATTTACAATAGAGGATGGAAAGATAAGAATACCTCTTATAGCTCTGAATGGATTAGGTGGAGCAGTAATAGAAAATCTGATAAAAGAAAGAGACATAAGTAAATTTTTATCATATGAAGACCTAAAAAGAAGAACAAAGATATCACAAACGATAATTGAAAAACTTAAATCTATAAATGCAGTAGATTCATTGAGTGAAACAAATCAGATATCGTTGTTTTAGGAGGAAAAATGTTGAGTGAAAAGAATAAAACCATGGGAGCTATGCTTGTATGTCTTGCAGCTACACTTTGGGGTTTTGATTCCATAGTATTGACGCCAAGATTATTTAAGTTAAGTGTACCTTATGTGGTTTTTATGGTGCATCTTCTTCCTTTCATAGGAATGACTTTGATATTTGGAAAAGATGAAATAAAAAATGTAAAAAAATTAGATAAGAGAGATTTAATGTTTTTCTTTCTAGTGGCTCTATTTGGAGGAAGTTTAGGAACACTTTCAATTGTAAAGGCTTTATTTTTAGTAAATTTTCATCATCTTACTGTAGTTACACTTTTACAAAAATTACAGCCTGTATTTGCTATTATTTTAGCAAGAATTATATTGAAAGAGAGAGAAGGAAAAGGATTCTTATTTTGGGCAGTGATGGCTCTTATAGGAGGATACCTTCTTACTTTCCAATTTAATATGCCGCAGATGGTATATAACGGAAATATGTTGTTGGCATGTTTCTATGCTTTATTAGCAGCATTTTCTTTTGGAAGTGCCACTGTATTTGGAAAAAGAATTTTAAAAAATGCTTCTTTTAGAACAGCTTTATATCTCAGATATGGATTAACAACTTTTATAATGTTCTTTATAGCTTCTTTTACAGGAAGTTTTAGCTATATAAGCCATACAACACCAGTTCAATGGCTGATATTCGTTATAATAGGTCTTACAAGCGGAAGCGGAGCAATACTTTTATATTATAAAGGGCTTAGATATATCAAGGCTAATGTAGCAACAATGTGTGAACTTTGCTTTCCTGTGTCAAGCATACTTTTCGACTATATATTTAACGGAAATGTTCTATCAACAATTCAAATATTAAGCGCAGTATTAATGTTGTACTCTATATATAAAATAACCAAAAATAGAGCAAATGAGTAAAAAAATATAAAATGATTTGTAAATTTTTAAAAGTTATGGTATAAAGAATATAGCTAAAAAATTAAGGAGGAATTATAATGACTAAAAAAGAGTTTATTGATTTATATTTTGAAAAAGGAGAATTCGCAACTAAAATAGATGCTGAGAAAAAAGCTGCGGCTTTCTTAGCAGTTATTGAAGAAGGATTAGTAGGTGGAGAAGATATTACTTTCCTAGGATTTGGAAAATTCGAAGTTGCTGATAGAGCTGCTAGAACTTGCAGAAATCCACAAACTGGAGAAGAAATGGAAGTTGAAGCTAAAAAAGTAGTAAAATTCAAAGCAGGAAAAGGATTATCTGAAAAAGTAAATCAATAATTCCCAAATTAATTTAAGTATAAAAGTGGAGATACTGTAGATCAGTACCTCCATTTTTTTTATGTTTTTTCAATGTAGTAAAAAAATATGATATTTTTAGATTAAAAATGTTGAAAATTCGATAGAAAAGTTCTATAATATAGACACAAAGAGTTTATTCATTATTAATTTAAAAGTGAAAATAAAATTTTATTATAAAAATTTTTAAAACATTTTTATTGAAATGAAACTCATAATCTAAGGGGGAATTAACATGGCAGTAACACTAGAAACCATTAAAAAAGCAAAACAAACCATTGAACACTCAATCAAAAGAACACCTTTGATAGAGTGCCCTACACTAGAAAAGGAACTTGGAGGAAAAGTTTTATTCAAACTTGAAAATCTTCAAAAAACTGGATCATTCAAAGTAAGAGGAGCTTTAAACAGAATAGCTAACCTTACAGAAGAAGAAAAGAAAAAAGGGGTAATAGCTTCATCAGCTGGAAACCATGCCCAAGGAATAGCTTTAGGAGCAACAGCACAAGGGATAAAATCAACAATAGTAATGCCGGAAACTGCACCAATAGCTAAAGTAGCAGCAACAAAAGGATATGGAGCAGAAGTAGTATTATGCGGAACTGTATATGATGACGCTTTTGCAAAAGCATGTGAGATTCAAAAAGAAACAGGAGCAATATTCCTACATCCATTTGATGATGACTATGTAATCTCAGGACAGGGAACTATTGGATTAGAGATATTAGAAGATGCGATAGATATAGATACAGTTCTTGTTCCTATTGGAGGAGGAGGAATCCTTGCAGGAATAGCAACAGCAATAAAATCAATCAATCCATCAGTGAGAATAATCGGAGTAGAATCAGCAAATGCTGCATCAATGACAGAAGCTTTAGCAAAGGGAGAATGTTGTGAAGTATGTGCAACACCAACAATAGCAGATGGAATAGCAGTAAAAAAAGTTGGATGCAAAACTCTTGAATTAGTAAAACAATATGTAGATGAAGTAGTAACAGTAACAGAAGATGAAATAGCAAGAGCAATATTATTTTTGATGGAAAAAAGCAAAGTAGTTGCAGAGGGAGCAGGGGCAACACCTTTAGCAGCGATACTTGCAGGAAAAGTTGAGTGTAAAGGAAGAAAAACATGTGCAGTAGTATCTGGAGGAAACATAGATGTAAACCTCATTGAAAGAGTACTTAACAGAGCTTTAATCAATGCAGGAAGAAGATATGAATTTAAAGTAAAAGTACATGACAGATTTGGAGAAACTGAAAAATTATTAAGTTTGATAACTCAAAATAGAGCAAATATACTTTTCATAACACAAAGCATGTATAATGGAGAATTAGGAATCACAATGCAGGAAGTAACACTTGTAATAGAATGCAGTGATATGGCTCATAGAGATTCTGTAAGAGCTAAAATTATAGAAGCAGGATATGAAATTTATTAGTATTCAAAAATAGTTAGTATTGAAAAAAAATGATAATTGAAGTAGAATATCTATTATGAAGTTGTTTGGAGGAGAAAGATGAAAAAGATAATAGTAACCTTAATGATTCTTGTATTTTCTATTTCTTATGGAAAATATGAGTATCCTTTTCAAAATCCATATATGGCAACTATACTAGGAAGTTCTACTTTAATGATAAATGGAGTAAGTGAAACTGTTCCAACTAAAGTATACAAGGTTAAACTTCCTGGCAGTGTAGAAGTGCCAGAAAATTTATGGTATAATGATAAATTTGAGTTTTCTTTAGTTCCACAAAAAGAAAAAGCACCATTGATATTTCTTTTAGCAGGAACAGGGTCAGATTATCATGCAGCAAGAATGGTATTTTTTCAAAGAATATTTTATGATGCTGGGTATAGTGTAATATCAATTACATCTCCAATGCATTCAAATTTTATCGTCAACGCATCAAGCAATAGAATGCCTGGAATGATAATGGATGATGGAAAAGATGTTTACAATGTTATGAAAGAAACATACAAAATTGTAAAAGATAAAGTGAATGTTTCTGACTTTTATGTTGTAGGATACAGTCTGGGAGCTACTGAAGCGGCAGTGGTTTCTTATATTGATGAAACTGAGAAAGCTTTTAATTTAAAAAGAGTATTTATGATTAATCCAGCAGTGGATATCTATGAATCAGCAGTAAAACTTGATAAAACTTTAGACATACCTACAGAAGGAAAAATTGAAAACTTGGAGAAACTTATTGATAAGGTATTCAACAAACTTTCAGATTCATTAAAAAATGGTTATACAGAAATAACAGAAGAACTTATTTACAGAATGTTTGCAAAAGATCAGATGACAGATGAAGAAATGGGTGAATTAATAGGTCTGGTATTTAGATTAACAGCTATTGATATTAATTATGTAACTGACTTAATAAATGACAGAAAAGTTTATGTAGATAAACCAGTTGGAAAATTCACAAATATGTTTCCATATTTTGAAAAAATAAATTTTGCTGGTTTTGAAGATTATATGTATAAACTTGCTTATCTATATTTTGATGAAAAAATGGGTGGAGGAGTAACTCTTGAAGAACTTTTACAGCATACAAAACTTCAGCAGATAGAAGGATATTTAAAAAATACTGATAAAATAGCAGTGGTAACCAATAGGGATGAAATTATATTAGGAGAAAAAGATTTTGAATTTTTAGAAAAGACTTTCAATAAGAGATTAATAATATATCCTTATGGAGGTCATTGCGGAAATATGTATTACAAAACTAATGTAGATGTAATGCTTAAATTTCTAAAGGAGGGAGTACTTGATTATGAGAACTAATAGAAAACTTATTTTACTCCTTATGATGATTTTAGTTTTTACATTTTCAATAGCTGATACAAATGAAAAACCAGAGACTAAGACTGATAATAGTGAAGTAGCAGAATATTTTGGTGTATATGATCCATGGGAGCCTTTAAACAGGAGAATATATTATTTTAATTATACTTTTGATAAGTATGTATTTTTGCCAGTGGTAGATGCCTATAATCTTGTGACACCTACCTTTGTACAAAAAGGAGTAAAAAACTTTTTTAGAAATACACAAAATATAACAATAACAGGAAATTCTTTGCTGCAATTTAAAATAAAAAAAGCTATGAGAGCAATAGGAAGATTTTCAATAAATGCGACATTAGGAGCAGGGGGAGTATTTGATACAGCCTCTTCTCTAGGTATGCCCAAGCCATATGAAGATTTTGGACTTACTTTGGCTCACTATGGAGTAGGAGAGGGACCATATCTGATTCTTCCTTTCTTAGGACCAAGTAATTTAAGAGATGCAGTAGGGACAGGAGTAAATACTGTTGCTTTAGGAGCTTTAGATCCTTATGAAGCAGCTGATCTATTTGATATAGACAGTCCAGAAGTATTTGCACTTAATTCAGTGGACAAAAGAAAAAATACAAAATTTAGATATTATGCAAGTGGGTCACCATTTGAATATGAATATCTAAGATTCTTCTACAAAAAATATAGAAAGCTTCAATCAGAAACAGGAGTACAAGTTTTTTAAAAAAAGAAAAATGGAGGATATTAAATGGATTTACAAAAAAAAGTGTTGGACTATAAGGAAGAAGTTATAAAAGGGATACAAGGTGCTGTACAGATAAAAAGTGTTCAGGAACCTGCAAAAGAAGGGAAACCTTTTGGTGATGGTCCAGCAGAAGCTTTACAATATTTTTTAGACCTAGGAAAAGAGTTAGGATTTAAAGTTGAAAATTTTGACAACTATGCTGGTACTATAGAATTTGGTGAAGGAGAAGAAACAGTAGGGATACTAGGACATGTGGATGTAGTACCTGAAGGTGAAGGATGGATTTATCCTCCATACAGTGCAACTATAGCAGATGGAAAAATATTTGGAAGAGGAACATTAGATGATAAAGGACCTTCTATGGTTTGTCTTTATGCTATGAAAGCAATAAAAGATTCTGGTGTTAAATTAAACAGAAAAATCAGAATGATAATAGGAGCTAATGAAGAAACTGGAAGCCTTTGTATGGAGCACTACTTCAATACATTGAAAATGCCTCAGCCTACATTGGCATTTACACCTGACTCTAGTTTTCCAGTAACATTTGCTGAAAAAGGAATAGTTCGTGTAAAACTTTCAAATTCTTATAAAACTTTAAATGATGTAACTATAAAAGGTGGAAATGCATATAACTCAGTTCCTGACAGAGCAGAAGCAGTTCTTCCAGTAGAATTTGCTGAAGGACTTGCAGAAAAAGCTGTTTCTTTCAATGAAGGAAAAGAATTTAAAGTAGAAGTTGAAGTAAAAGATGGAAGATATCATGTTACTTCTTTAGGAAAATCTTCTCATGCAGCTAGACCAGCACAAGGATATAATTCTATCAGTGCACTATTTGCATTCTTGGGAACAGCAGAGATTAAAAATGAAGAATTAAAAGGATTAGTAGAATTTTTCAAAGAATATATAAAAATGGAAAATAATGGTGCTTCTTTTGGAATAGATTTTAAAGATGAAGAGAGTGGAAGTCTTACTCTTAATCTAGGAAAAATGTCACTTGAAAATGGAAAATTAGAATTATGTATAGACATGAGATGCCCAGTTCTTGTACCTAATACAAATGTTATTGATACATTAAAAGAAAAAACTGCTGGGAAAATGGAACTTGAAGTAACTGGAAATTCAGCTCCTCTATATGTAGCTAAGGACAGCTTCCTTGTATCTACTCTTATGGATATTTACAAAGAAATAACTGGAGATGTAGATGCTCAGCCAGTAGCTATTGGTGGAGGAACTTATGCAAGAGAAGTAACTAATGGAGTAGCATTTGGAGCTCTTCTGTCATCACAGGAAAATAATATGCACCAAAAAAATGAATATCTTGAAATTGACAAAATAGACACATGGTTAAAAATATATGTGGAAGCTATTTATAGATTAGCAAAATAAAAAAAAGGAAAAAGACTGGTAAAAAAGTATAATTTCTAGTATGATATTATGGTAATGAAATATAATATAGACTAAGGAGATATACAAATTATGGACTGGAAAAAATTGACTATCGAAGATAAAGAGACAATAGATAATTTTACAAAAGGGAAGTTTTCAACTTGTGATTACAATTTTACTAATCTTTTCTTATGGAGTCAAGGTGAAGATCTTCATTATAAAATAGAAAAAGATGTACTGATTATACAGGGAACTTTTGTCAAGGATGAATACTGCTTTATGCCTATTCCAAAGGATGAAAACGCAATCGGGGCAATGAAAGAAGTAATAAAAGAATTGCTTCAGAAAAATAAAAAAATAGTACTTGTTCCTGAAGAATGGAAGGAAAAACTTGAAGACACTTTTATTCTTGAAGAAAGAAGAGACAGCTATGATTATGTTTATTCTATAGAAAGTTTAGCTTACCTTAAAGGAAGAAAATACGCTAAAAAGAAAAATAGAGTACACAATTTTATGAAAAGCTACAACTATACTTATGAAGCAGTAACTCCTGAAAATGTAGAAGAGGTTATAGATTTCCAAACTAACTGGTGTCATGATAAAGAGTGTGAAATTATTCCTGTTCTGAGAAATGAAAATATGGGGATATTAAATCTTCTTCATAATTTTAATACACTTGGAATAAAAGGTGGAATATTAAGAGTAGATGGAAAGATAGTAGCTTATACACTAGGAGAAGCAATAAGTGATGAATATGTTGTAATACATATTGAAAAAGGTTTAAACGGATATACAGGAAGCTACCAAATGATAAATATGGCTTTCTTGGAAAAAGAGTTTACTGATCATAAATATGTGAATAGAGAAGATGATTTCGGAGATGAGGGATTAAGAGAAGCAAAAGAATCTTATCATCCATTGGAACTTCTGAAAAAATATGAAATAACTGGAATAAAATAAAAATATTAAAGGGTGTCCTATGAGACATCCTTTTTTATATATATAATTTTTTCTGTTTTTATACAAAATAAATATATAAACGAAAAATTTAAGAGTAAAATATCCCTTTAAATATGGTATAATATAAACAATTAGTGAAGGAGGGTTTTATGGAGCAAAAATATGAATTAGAATTTTTAAATGAAAATGATATAAACCTTTTAATAAAAGAATCTGAAAAAAAAGCTGAAGATGAAAACTTAGTAAGAGAAATATTAAAAAAAGCTGTAGAAGCAAAAGGTATCACTGATAAAGAAGCTGCTGTTCTGCTTAGTATAAATAATCCTGAACTTCTTGAGGAAATGTTTGAAACTGCAAGAAAGATAAAAGAAAAAATATATGGAAAAAGAATAGTAATGTTTGCTCCGTTATATGTGAGCAACTATTGTGTAAATAATTGTGAATATTGTGGATATAAACATGATAATGATGAATTGAGCAGAAAGAAATTAAATAGAGAAGAACTTATAGAAGAAGTTAAATCGTTAGAAAAATTAGGACATAAAAGAATAGCTTTAGAAGCTGGAGAGGATCCACTTAATTGTTCTTTAGATTATATATTGGAGTGTATAAAAGACATATACTCAATTAAATTTAAAAATGGAAGTATAAGAAGAATAAATGTAAATATTGCTGCAACAACAGTTGAAAATTATAAAAGATTGAAAGAAGCGGAAATAGGGACATATATATTATTCCAAGAGACATATCACAAACCTACATATGAGAGAGTGCACCTAAATGGTCCTAAAAGAGATTATGAGTACCATACAACAGCTATGTTCAGAGCAAGAGAAGCTGGAATAGATGATGTAGGGATTGGAGTTTTATATGGCTTATACGACTTCAAATACGAAACTATATCTATGATAAGATATGCTGATGCTCTTGAGAGAATAACTGGGGTAGGACCACACACAATATCTGTTCCAAGATTGAGAGCAGCAGAAAATGTCTCATTAAAAGATTATCCTCATCTTGTATCAGATGAAGATTTTAAAAAACTGGTAGCAGTATTGAGACTTGCTGTACCATACACAGGACTTATTCTTTCTACTAGAGAAGAAGCAGAACTTAGAGATGAAACAATCAAATTAGGAATATCTCAGGTGAGCAGCGGGTCATGTACTGGAGTAGGAGGATATTCTGAAAGAGAAAAAGATACTAAAGAAAAACCACAGTTTGAACTTGGAGATAACAGATCACCTCTGGAAATGATAGAAAGTCTAATGAAAGGTGGATATGTACCGAGCTATTGTACAGCATGTTATAGAAACGGCCGTACAGGCGATAGATTTATGGAAATAGCAAAGAGCGGACAGATCAATGTAATGTGTGAAGCTAATGCTTTGATGACCTTAAAAGAGTTTTTAATAGATTATGCTGATGACAGATTAAGGGAGATAGGAGATAAAGTTATCATGGAAACTTTAAATAAGATGCCTGATGAAGACTTTAAAAATACTATAAAAGAGAATTTAAAAGCTATTGAAAATGGTGCTAGAGATATAAATGTGTAAATAAAATAAAAGCTGGTCAAAGAATAAATTATCTTTTGACCAGCTTTATTTTTAATGCTGTTAGAATAACATTAAAATTTTTCAAGCAGGAAATTTGTAAATTCAGTAAGATTTTCAGTACTTTCTGTAGAAGCGTGAGCCAAACTTCCAAGAGTATTCCACTCAGAAGGGCTAAGGTTAATTTCTTCATTTTTAGCTTTTTCATCAATTAAGCTAAAGAAAGTATTCAGATTCTCTTTAAGTTCTTTATCAAGTTCCTGCCTTTTTTTAAGGTTTTCAGATAGATTCTGAATTTCTTTTTTTAGTTGCACTTTAATCTCTCCTTTAAAAAAAATTTCACATAATATTATCATATTTTTTCTTAAATATGTCAATAGATTTTTTATAACCAACAAATCTGATTAAATACTTTTCAAAAATATTTTTTAATTTGCTTATATTAAATTGAAATAGAATTTTAAAAAATAAAATTTTATTAGATGTAAATTACATTATAGTAAAATCATAAACTGTTCTGCTATAAGCTCTCCACTCTTATAAATTCCCTTCCATTTCAAACTGCCATTTTCATAATAGGTTTTCCATTCTCCAATATTAACACCATTGTCATATTTTTTTTCAGATTCAATTTCACCATTAAAATAATAAGTTTTCCATTCGCCATGCAGCTTTCCTTCTTTGTAGATTCCTTTTAAAGCTAATTTTCCATTGAGATGATACTTTGAAAATAAATTATTAGGAAGTCCATTTTTAAATTCAGTATCAATATTTAGGTTTCCATTTTGATAGTAAGTTTTAAAAGAACCATCTTCTATATTATTTTTATAATTACCTTCTAATTTAATTTTTCCATTTTCATAATAAACTTTTTCCAAACCATTTTTTGTACCATCTTTATAGCATGTGACTTTTTTTAATTGTCCATTACTATATTTTTCTGTAAGTATACCAGAAAAATGTTTGCTTATTCCCAAAACACTTTCTTTTTTATAAATTGATGCAGAGTTTTGGGGTATTGTTGTGTTATTTGTTTCATTATTACAGCTCCATAACAAAAATATTGCTGAAAATAACAGTATAGTTTTTTTCATATATTCTTTCCCCCTTTAAGTATTACATTTTATTATAACATAAATTTAAGAAAAGTCATAAAAATAGACAGATAAACTAGCTTTTTAGATGTAAAAAGATATTTTTTTGTATGTATAAATAAAAAAGTAAATTAAATATATCTTTAAATTTTTAATTTTGACATTTATGAGAAAAAGCATATAATATAAACAGAAATAATATAAAAAATTACTTTATTAAATTATAGAAAATACCAGGGGGTGTTATATGTGGAATATTTTAGATAGGTATGTGCTGGGAGTAGGAGTTATCTTTCATATAATTGGAACATTTTTTCTTACTGAAGCAATACTTGATGGAAATAAATATTTATTGCAGATAATCCAATATGCTTCTTTAAGTAAAAGCGTAATAATATTTAGCTATTGGGTAGGAGATGATCGATATAAATTTAGGTACTATTTTTTATACTTTATTTTAAATTTTACAGTTCTGTTTTCTTCAGGACTTTTTATAAGAGCTTTTATCAGTCAAAATATAAAAGCTGTTGTGCTTTTAACTGTTGTCGTATTTGTAATTGGTTTTATTCTTACAATAATAAATGCGTTCTTGTATCAATTTTTTAAATTGAAATCATATAAGTATAACTAAATTTTATAAAAAACTTTTCTTCATGTTAATCTTTTTATATTGTTTACAGCAATGATTTGACAAAAAAATAAAAAAGTTATATCATTAAATATAGTTTTGTTTCTATAAGACGGAGATTTTATAAGATTGGATATTAGAAAACAGATAAAATAAGGAGGAAAGCGTGAAGAAAATACTATTTTTATCTATTTTTTTATTACTATTGAGTTCTTGTGCTAATGTTGATGAAAGAGGTTTTTACACTGATGGGGAAAATATAAGAAAGCATAAAGCAACAAATACATACTATGATCCAAATGGATATGATATAGATAATCATGATAGAGATGGATATGATCCAGAAGGGTATGATCATGATGGATATACAAGAGAAGACTATAAAAAAATATTGAAAGTTAAAAAGAAATAATAAAATTAATGAGAGGAGAGAAATCTCCTCTTTGATTTTGTTAATAATTTAATTTAGAAAAAAAGATAATAAGAATTTAAACGGTATAATATAACTAAGAATAATTTGGAAAAAGGAGTACAAAAATTATGATAGAGACAGGAAATGTAATGTTAGCCTTTGTTCTTACACTATTAGCTGGACTTGCAATGGCAGTGGGAAGCATGATTTCTTTTATAGGGAAAAAAACAAATAAAAAATTTCTTTCTGCTTCACTAGGATTTGCAAGTGGAGTAATGATATATGTTGCATTTGTTGAAATATTTATGGAGTCAAGGGAGTCATTGAGTGAAATTTATGGTGGGAGCAAAGGAATCTTAATAGCAGTCATATCATTTTTTGCAGGAATGGTTTTTATGGTTCTTACAGAAAAATTCTGCCTGAAAGAAAATGAAGATGAAGAAGAAAGTGAAGAAAAATCTGTTTATAGAATGGGAGTAATGACTGCCATTGCAATAGGAATACATAATTTTCCAGAAGGAATGGCAATATTTACATCAGTATTAAAAACACCAGCTCTAGGGTTTTCTGTAGCAGCAGCAATAGCTATCCATAATATATCTGTGGGAATAGCTGTATCTGCTCCTATATATTATGCAACTGGAAGTCGGAAAAAAGCTTTTATTTTTTCTTTGACTTCAGGATTAGTAGAACCTTTGGGAGCTTTAGTAGGATATATTATTTTTAAAAATTATTTAAATGAGAAAATATTTGGGATGTTATTGGCAGCAGTGGCAGGTATTATGGTCTATATAGCATTGGATGAGCTTCTACCATCTGCACAAAGTGATGGGAATCATCATATTGCTACTTACAGCATGATTTCCGGAATGATAGTCATGGCAGTTAGCTTAATGATAATTTAGAAGAAAATTTTTTATTAGGATAGATAAATATTATATAAAATGGATGAATAAAAAGAAAGATTAAATTTTCAATAATTAAACTGTTAGTAATTTTAATTGTTGTAATTTTTATACTCTTTTTAGGTTATCCATTTTTTTATTACATAAAATTGAAATAATATGTTAAGATATAGGAGATAAGATAAAATATATTTCTATAGGTTAATATATTAACAAAAATAATAATCTTATTTTAAGATATTGAAATATTAAAAAATAGCAGGAGGGAAAAGATATGGCAAGGAGAATATCAATTTATAATTATAAAGAGAAAATAGGAAAGACTACTTCAGCATATTATATGGCAAAGGCTCTTTCAGAAGAAGGAAAAAGAGTATTGATGATAGATGCAGATCCACAATGCAGTTTAACAAAATTATCTTTAACTTTGAATAACGGCAGATTAAATGAAACAGTTACTAATTTACATAAGGCAGTGCTGAGAGCATTTGAAGGGCAGCCTATTCCAATAACTTCTGTAGTTCCTCAGATGTTTTCTGATAAACTATTTTTGACTCCTGGGAGCAATGAAATATTAAAATTAGAAATTACTCTTTCTTTTGCTCATAAAAAAGATAATAATATGAAAATATTTGGTAATATAGCTGGGGCATTTAATGAATTTTTTAATAAAATGGAAGAAGAATATAATTTAGATTATATTATAATAGATTTTCCATCTACTATGAAAGAAATAAGTAAAAATTTATTAATGGTGTCAGATTATATAGCTATCCCTACAATAATTGATTTATTTATGAATGATACTTTTATCCTTTTGATAAAAGAATTTCATGATTTAAATGAATTAAGAAATAGTATGCTTAGCAAATACAGCGATTCATATTATTCTTTTCCAGATAAACAACCTAAATTTATTGGATTTATAAAGCAGGATTATCTGTTTGATAAAAAGATAGAAAATAAAAATATTAAAGAAATAAGTATGTTTACAAGAAATATAAAAATAATTGGAATGCTTTTAGAAAATGGAAAATTGAGTGCCAATGATTATATTTTATCTCAAATTCCAAATTTAAATAAAAATAAAGAATTGTTTAATATTTTTATAAAAGAGATGGCTGAGAGAATAATTGCACTGGGGTAAAAAGAAGTACTTTAATATAAAAACTCTCTTAACCTTAATTAAAATTAAGATATAAGAGAGTTTTTTCTTAGTTAAATAATTCTTTTAATTTATTATAATCTTCTAGTAAAATTTCAGAATCTTCATTAAAATCATACTCTAATACAATATTTGCAGAAGGAGTATACGTTTTTATTAATTCAACCATATCAAAATAATTAATTTTTCCATGAGAAATTGGTTTATGTTCATCATGTAATCCATTATTATTATGGAAATGATATCCTAATATATTGTTTTTTAGTTTTTTTACTAATTCATTAATATTCCATCTGTTTAAATAAGCATGTCCAATATCAATCAAACACTTATAATTATTTTTTAATATCATCTCTTCATATTCTTCTTGTGAAAATACCATATTTTTACCTATTCCTACATTTTCAATGACTACATCAATGTCATATTTTCTTCCTAATTTTACTAATGAGTCAATTTTTTCTGAAATTTTATTTTTTAATTCCTCATCTATTTTCTGTGAAGGAATTCCTTCGTTACTGTGTAAAACCATAAAAGAAGGATTATACTTTTTTGAAAGCTTGAAACTTTCTTCATAACTATATAAAGTTTTTTCCCATGAATCCTTTGTCATGTCTGCTAAGTTACATTTTCTGAAAGGACCATGAAAAGAAATTGATTTAAATTCATAGTTTTCAAGAATTTCCAGCATTTTCTTTGTGTAATCTTCATCTAATGGTTCAATAAAAAATTCTAAGTTTTCTATTTTATTTTTTCTTAAAAACTCTAATATATCCTTAGAACTTTTTTTATAAAATATCAAATCACTGATATGCACTAAATTTTTGTTCAATATTTTATCCTCCTTAACTTTCTATTTAACTCAATAAATTTGGTAAAAACAGTACTATATCAGGAATATAAGTCAATATAAATAATACCAGCAGCAGAGCTACAATAAAAGGTGTTATTTCTTTCATAAATTCTTCTAATTTTATATTTAATAATGAACATGTTAGAAACATCATAGAACCAAATGGAGGAGTAACTCCACCAATCATGATATTTACTACCATTACTATTCCAAGATGCAGTGGATCGATTCCTAATTTTAAAGCAGCAGGAATCAACAAAGGAGCTAAGATTATCATTGCTGCTCCACCATCTATAAACATACCTACAAAAAGAAGTATTAAATTAATTAATAATAATAAAGACCATGGACTTGTACTGAATTCCAATAGGATATTAGTTAATTTAAATGGTATTCTCTCCCAGCTTAAATAAGCTCCAAATACATTTGCTGCAATAATAATAAACATTACTGTACTTGTTCCATAAACAGTTTCTTTTAGAATTTCAGGAAACTTTGTCAATTTTAATTCTTTGTATATGAAGATACCAATTAATGTTGTAATTACTACAGCTATTGCTCCAGCTTCAGTAGGAGTGAATATTCCGATTCTCATACCTAATATTATTACAAAAGGCAGAATCAATGCCCATATAGATTCTTTAAATTGTTTGAAAACTTCTTGCAGAGATGCCCTCTTTTCTCTTACAGGAACATACTTTCTTTTTTTAGATATAATAGCAACAGTTATCATAAGAGAAATTGCTATTAATGCCCCTGGAACATATCCTGCTATAAACATTTTTGTAACAGAAACATTAGAAAGCAAAGCGTATATTATTAATACAATTCCTGGAGGAATAATTGGACTTACTATAGAAGATGCTGCTGTTATTGCAGCTGAAAAACCTTTTGAATATCCTCTGTTTACCATTTCAGGAACTAAAACTTTACACTGCATAGCAGCATCAGCATTAGCAGAACCTGAAATTCCACCCATTAGAACACTTAATAATATGTTAACTTGAGCAAGTCCTCCAGTTAAATGTCCAGTCAAAACTTCTGCCATTCCCATTAGTCTTTTACTTATACCGGAATAGTTCATAATTGACCCTGCCATTATAAAAAATGGTATTGCCAACAGTGGAAATGATTCAGCACTTCTTATAAAATGCTGCATTATTAAATCCAGATCCATACTTGTATCTAAAAACCCAAAGAAGAATAATGTAGCTCCCATTAAAGCGAAACATATTGGAATATTTAAAAAGAAGAAAATAAATAATATTAAAATAGGTAAGAAACTATACATTTTCATCTCCTTTTTTTCCTAATATGGTTTTTATATTTTTAAAAATTTCCAGAATGGAATATACAAAGATTAATCCAAAGCCTATGATTAATGAAGAATTAACATACATAGATGAAATTCCTAATACAGCAGTAGGCTTTACCCTAGAAATTATTGTGAATTTTAAACTTAAACAGAAAAAAGTTCCATTCATTAACATTACTATTATATTGATTAGTAATTCAACATAAATTTTAAACTTTTCAGGTAATGATTGAGTTAAGATATCAATTCCCATATGCATTTTTTTTCTGTAACAACTAGCTCCTCCTACAAATACAGCCCATATAAAGCATATTGTTGCTATTTCCTCAGCACTCTTTATAGGAGAATTGAAAAAGTATCTCATTCCAACATTTAAAATTACTATAATTATAGTAAAACTTAAAAATGTACAAGATATCAGATCATCTATATAAATTTTCTTCATATCTTTCTCCTATACTATTTTTTTATCTCATTTTGAATTTTTTCATATATATCTGGTGAGAATCCTGGGAATTCATCAAATACTTTTTTTGCTCTTTTTTGGAATTCTTCTAAATTAACTTCATTTAAAATCATACCATTTTTAACTATATCTTTTTTGAAGTCTTCATCTAATTCATACATTTTTTTATTGTTATCTATAGCAGCTTGTGTAATTTCTTCTTGAATAACTTTTCTTTGTTCATCAGTAAATGAATCCCAAACTTTAGTTGAAATATATACTCCTCCAGTTCCTAAAAAGTGTCCACTTAAAGCAACATTTTTTCTCAAATCATAAAGTTTACTGTTTGACATAAAAGAAAAAGTAGTCTCAGTTCCGTCAATAACTTTTTGCTGTAATGCACTTACAGTTTCACTCCATGGCATTGCTACTGGGTTAGCTCCTAGAGCATTAAATGTATCTATCCATAATTTACTTGCTGGAACTCTAAGTTTAAGACCTTTTAAGTCTTCAGGATTAACTATAACTTTATCAGTAACTATGTGTCTGAATCCAAAAATAAAATCTAAAGATAACACTTTTATTCCTTTTTCTTCAGCTTGTTTTTCCAATTGTTTTACAAAATCACTGCTTGTAACATTTGTATAATCTTCATATGTTGTATATAGCATTGGTCCTACTAACGCTGTGAAATCAGGAACATAATCACCAATATAACTAGGATCAACTACAGAAATAAAGTCGCTTCCTCTTAAAACCTGTTCAATAGCATCTTTATATGAAGGTAATTCCCCATTTGGATAGACCTGTAATTCTATTTGCCCTTTTAATCTTTCATTAATTTTATCTGCGGCCTGTGAAATATAAATATGTGTAGGTTCATTAGTCTGAAAAACATGACTTACTTTGATAACCCTAACTTTCTTTTCTTCTTTCTTTCCACAACCTGCAATTAGAAATAAAACCCCCAACATTAAAAAAAATGCTAATTTAAAATAATTCTTCTTTCCTTTCATCTAACCCTCCTAAAGTATTTTTATTTATTTTATAGATCTATTAAAATTTAATTTTAACAAATCTTAAAATACCTATTTAGCTTTTATATTTAAAACACTCCCTCGTTCTATAACTCTAATTTCGGTATTTTCAATAACTCCTTGTTCACCTTTTAAAATATTCATTAATTTTACTAATGCTTTTTCTGCAATAAAATCATCTAAATGATTTATACTGGTTATTTTTGGAGTAGTATATTCACAAAGTTCCATATTGTCATAACCGATAATTGAAACTTTTTTAGGAACATCTATTCCATGTTTTGCTAAAGCTCTCATAGCTCCTAAAGCAATATAATCATTTCCTGCAAAGATGGCAGTATAATCAAAAGCTTTATTTTTCTTAATGTATTCATCAATTATTTTATATGAACTTTCTTGGGTAAATTTTCCAGATATAATCTTTTGTTTTTCTATATTATTGTCTTTTAAGCACTTTAAATAACCTCTAGCTCTTTTAATTGAGGTTTTTCTTTTTATTTCTCCTGTGAGATGTAAAATATTTTCATGACCATTTTCAATTAGATATTGAGTAGCTTTATATCCTCCTTCAAAATGGTTTGGATTAATTACAGAAACTGTAGAATTAGCTATATTTTTTTCATAGTCTAAAAGGACTATCTTATTTTTGGAATTTATGAGATTTTCTATTTCCTTGAATTTCTTTCCCCCAGAGATAACAAGAGCTCCATCTATAATTCCATTGGCAAATATTTTTTCCCAAGTAGTTCCTTTTTTATTGATATATGATACTAATACTAGATAACCTAGATTTTCTGCTGCATCAATAATCTTTGATATTAGCTCAGAATAGTATAGAGATTCAGATATCTTTTTATAATTTTTTTCATTTGTACTAGATTTTCCAGTATAAACAAGCAAACCAATAATTCCAGATTTTTTACCAGCTAATTTTTGTGCAGATAAATTTGGATAATATCCATTTTCTTCTATAACTTTTAGAACTTTCTCTTTTGTTTCAGGTGAAATATCCGGATAATTATTTATAACTCTTGATACTGTACTTCTAGAAACTCCTGCAAGTTGGGCTATAATTTTACTATTAATTTTTTTCACCTCTTAAATTATTGACTTATAATAAGTTTACTAACGCGCGTTCGGAAACTTTATATTCAAACTATATAATTTTTTTTAGTGTTAGTCAATTTTAAAAATTATATCTTTGTAATATTTTTTATATATTTTTATAATATTTTTTCTTGAAAGAGTACACTAAAACCATTTTTAGAATAAAGATATTTAGAAATATAATGAGAATTAAAAAGAAAAAGCCAAAAATTTATTAAAATTTCTGGCTTTCTATTAAAAAAAATTATTGAGTTTAAATTTGTTTAAAACTATTTCCTCTAACATCTACAGGGATACTTTTTACTGCATTGCCATCTTTTATAACTGTATAATAGCTGCATAAATTAGCTGTAGAGCATGAATGGTTAGGAATAATTTCTATTTTGTCTCCCACTTTTAAATTAGTTTCTCCATGGATATGAAGCTTTCCAACTTCTTCTGACAGAGAAGCGACTATTGCCTCAGGATGTCCAATTACAGTTCCAAAACCTACTATAGAACTATTTCCGTGAGCTCCTTGATCTAGACCTAGGCATTTAGCACCAGCGTCACATATAAATAAATCTTCTTTAGGATGAGAAATTATTGTAGTATATACAGTTAAAGCACAATCTTTTATTTCAGCTTTTTTTATAGATAACTGAATAGTATCTAAAAATACATAATTTCCTGGATGAAATACATTTATATTTTTATCTTTTACAGCTTCACTGAATGTCGGAGTTGAACCGCTTGTTATATATTCAAGCTCATAGCCAGCATCATTCATATATTTTTTAGCAGCAGCTATAGTCTGGCATTCACCAGCAATATATTTAGGAACTTCATTTTCACAAGTTGCAGAATATACATGACCAGGATGAGTAGATAAGCCTCTAAGTTTTAAACCTTTCATATCTTTTAATTTATCTGCAAATTCAACAATCTTATCTACAGGCAATCCAAAACGATGCAGACCACTATCAACTATAATTGTATAACTTACAACTACACCAGCTGCAATAGCCATATCATTTATCATTTTAGCAGCTTCTAAATTGTCCAGCCTTACTATGAAATCACTTTTTTTAGTAAGTTCTATTATCCTTTCAATACTTTCTTTGCTGGCTGCTGGATATGCATACATTATCTTTTTTAAACCTATTCTACAGCAGGCTTCAGCTTCATCTAATGTTCCACACAAAGCCCCAGTTGCTCCAGCCTCTATCTGAAGTTTTAAAAGCTCCATACTTTTGTGAGTCTTTATCATAGGCCATAATTCTTTTCCATTGTCATCACACATCTTTTGATATGTTTTAATATTATTTTCTAATGCGTCGAAGTTTAGTAGAATTGCTGGAGTTTTAAGATTTTCTTTTTTCATAGTTATTAATCCCTCCTACTTTAAATAAGTATTTAAAAACTTTTTCATATCTTCTTCAGGAACCATTCTTCCACCAGTTGCCCAACAGATATGATAAGCGTTTTCCATATTTTTTCCTATTCTACTTTCAATATATCTTTTTGTTTCTTCATATTTTAATAAAGTTACTGGACCTTCAAAAGCAGCACATGATGAAGGCTCTATTCTTATATTTTCTGACTCATTTAAACATCTTAAATAGTCATAAAGCTTGTAGTCTTCTACAGTAAATTCTCCACTTAGAATAGAATCCATCATTCTTCCTACAAGTCCAGAAGGTCTTGCAACTGCAAGTCCATCAGCATGAGTTATTCCATCTATTCCTATGTCACGAACACTGATTTGCTCATGAAGTCCACTTTCCATTCCTAAAACCATGCAGGGAGCTAAAGTTGGCTCAACAAAGAAAATATATGCATTTTCTTTAAAGATTCTTTTTAAACCATAAGCAACTCCCCCAGGAGCTCCTCCTACACCACATGGAATATATACTAATAGAGGATGTTCATTATCAATAATTATATTTTTTTCATCTAATTGTTTTTTTAATCTTGAAGCTGCTACAGTGTATCCTAAGAATAGATTTAATGATTTTTCATCATCTACAAAATAGCTTTTAGGATCTGCATCTGAATTTTTTCTTCCTTCTTCAACAGCTTTTCCATAATCATCTGTATATTCAACAACTTTTACACCTTTTGATCTCAGCATATCTTTTTTCCATTGCTTTGCATCTGCTGACATATGAACGATAACTTCAAATCCTAGAGCTGCACTTGTTATACCTATACTTAAACCAAGGTTTCCAGTTGACCCCACTTGGATTTTATATCCTGAGAAGAATTTTTTAAACTTTTCATCTGCTAAAATTGAGTAATCATCATTAACAGACAACATTCCAGCTTCCATGGCTAACTCTTCAGCATATTTTAAAACTTCATAAACTCCTCCTCTAGCTTTTATTGAACCAGCTACAGGAAGATGACTATCCATTTTTAAATATAGTTTTCCAGGAATTGAAGTATTATATTTTTTTTCTAAATCTTTCTGCATTGAGAATATTGGTTCTAGTGGAGATTCTATTATTCCATTTGTATCTTTTGTTTCAGGAAAAGATTTTTTTATAAATGGAGCAAATCTCTTTAAACGCTCTTCAGCATCTTTTAAATCATCATCAGAAAGAGGAAGATTTTTTTCATATTCATTGTATGGAATTTCTTTTTTATTAATCCATCCTATTTCTTCTCTATCTGCTAATTTTTTAATAACAACATCATTTTTTATTAATTCTTCTGTGTTCATTTTATTCTCCTTTGATCATTAAATATATTTTAATTTTGTTATGTATTTTATAAGAAAATCATTTTTAATATTATAACACAAATTAGTGCTGTAACAGATTGAAAAACACTTATTATTGGAAATACCTTATAAGCAGTTTCAGGTTTCATTCCTGATGTAGAAGTAACTACCCAGAAGAAATCGTCATTTCCGTGGAATACCATAAATCCTCCAGCTGCACATGCCAACATTGCTATAACCAGACCTATTGGAGAATTAAATCCAAGAACATCTACCAATGGTAATAACATTGAAGCTGCTGTAATCATTCCCACAGTACCTGAACCAATTGCAGTTCTAAAGATAGCACCAATTATATATGGAACTATTATTCCTATTGAGATTCCTGAAAATAGATTTATAACTATATCTTGAAGATTAGATAGTTTTAAAATAGTTGCAAAAGCTCCACCTGCTCCAACGATTAAAACAATTTGTCCAGCAGTTTTTAATGCTTCTCCAAATATTCCCTCAAATGTCCAAACTTCTTTATCTTCAGGATGAACAGACTTGTATGTGAAGAATGCAATTATCAATCCTATGAAAAGAGCAACTATTGTCTGACCTAAAGAATCAATAATATTATACACCATCCCTCTTCCTAAAGGAGAAGATTCCAAAGTTGCAACAGTTCTCAACAGCATTAAAAATATTGGTAGTAAAATAGGTAAGAAACTCATAAGAGGAGTAGGAAGTTTTCTTCCCCCATTCTCTTCTATTATTTTACTTGCTTCTTCTATTTCAGGTAAGAAATGATATTTCTTTCCAAAAATTCTACCTGCTAAGATAGCAACAAGTGTAACTGGAATAGAAACCAACATTCCAAGTAAAATTACTAATCCTAGATTAGCTCCTAAAATACCTGCTACTGCTAGTGGACCTGGTGTAGGTGGAACTAACATATGTGTAGCATGTAATCCCATTGCAAGAGCTACTGCCATTGTCGTCATACTTGTTCCTGTGTCTTTACTCATTCTTTTAGCAAGTGGTGATAATAGAACAAATGCTGAATCACAGAATACAGGAATAGATACAAAATATCCAGTAACAGCTAATCCAATATCTGCATTTTTCTTTCCAGTAATTTTTAAAATTGTCTCAGCCATTGTTTCTGCTGCTCCACTATGCTCTAATAGAGCTCCCATAACAGTTCCTATTGCAATAACTACTCCAATTCCTGCAATAGTTTCTCCCAATCCCCCAGAGTATGCTCCAATGATATCTGGAATTGAATGCCCTGAAACAATTCCGAAAAAGAAAGCACTGATGCTTAAAGCGAAAAATGGATGTAATTTCACCTTAACTGTTAGTATTATCAATAGTATTATTGATAATGCTATTGTTACAATAACAAATGTTGAACCCATAAAAATACCTCCTACTTTTTTATTATATGTTGCTTTATATAAACTTTTTAAATAAAAAATTAAAATTACATGAGAATATTTGCTAAAAGTAATATATTTTTATTATTAAAAATTAATAAAATTAAACTTAAAAGAAATAAAAGTTAATAGATTTTAAATTTTTTCTTTAAATTTATTAAATTGTAATTAATTTAATTTGGTGTTAAAATTTAGAATTAAGATTAAATGTCTGTTAAAAGACTGATATGTTTTAATTTATGATTGAATTATACTTTATCATATTTGAAATGTCAATAAAAAATTTAATATAATTAAATTTAATAGTATTTAATTTAATGAGAGTAAAATAAAAGAAGGTAGAGAAAAACTACTAAATAGTATATAATTGTAATATATTAAAATGTGAAAGGACAAAAAATGGACAAAGAGATAAACGTTGGAGCTATAATAAAAAGAATTAGAATTGAAAAAGGATTGCTGTTAAAAGATGTTGCTGAGAAATGTGAAATCTCTTCATCTATGCTTAGCCAAATAGAAAAGGGAAATGCCAATCCTTCTTTAAATACAATAAAATCAATAGCACAGGCTTTAGAAATTCCTCTATTTAAATTTTTCATTGAACCTGAAAAAGAAGATATTACAATTAATATTTTAAAAAGAGGAGAAAGAAAAATAATTAATACAAAAAAAATAAGATATGAACTTTTATCACCAGAAGGATCTACTAACATTGAATGTATGAAGATGTTTTTTACTGAAAAAGGTGCTGAAACTTCAATAGAGCCAATGGCACACAAAGGAGAGGAAATAGCAGTTCTTTTAAGTGGGAAGGTAAAAATTACTATTGGGAATCAGTTTTGTGAAATGGAACCAGGAGATTCAGTTTATATACCAGCATTAAAACCTCATAAGTGGACTAACTTAGATGATGGAGAAAGTGTTGTGCTTTTTTCTGTAACACCGCCTGAATTTTAGGATTATTGTGAAATAGGGAAATATAAAAAATTAAAATATAAATTAAAAAAGCAGAAAAAAATATAGTCTACAGTTATTTAAATTGAATTTTAAAAAATAATATTACAGCTATGGAGGTTATTATATAATGGTATTTAGTAAAACTATTCAAATGTATATATTTGATGGGAATCCAAATGGAAGAATTATGTGCGAGCTTTCTAATTGGAATGGAAGAGTTTATAAAATATCAAGAAATGAAATTTCTGATTTTTCTAATAGAGAGGATTCTGAAAATACTGGAGTTTATTTTCTTTTAGGTAAGGATGAAAATAATAGTGATACTATTTATATTGGTGAGGCAGAAAAAATATTAACAAGAATAAAACAACATTTAAAAGATACAGAATATTGGAATGATTGCATTGCTGTTATAAGCAAGGATAATTTATTAAATAAGGCACATGTTAAATATCTTGAAAATAAATTCTATTCATTAGCAAAAACTGCTGGGAGATCAACTGTTGTTAATAGTACAGTACCAACTTGTTCTTCAATTTCGGAGTATGATGAAGCAATGTTACAAGAATTTATCAGCAATACAAAATTACTTATCAATACTCTTGGATATAAAGTATTTGATTTGATTGAGGATACGTCTGTAAAACTTAATCAAAATCAATCATATTTTTATATAAAAGCTGCTAGAGGTGCCGAAGCTACAGGAATTATAGTTTCTGATGGCTTTGCAGTATTAAAAGGTTCAATAATTGCTTCATCGATTACAAAAAGTATGTCTACTTCTTTATGTAATTTGCGTAATTTATTGTTGAATAAAGGAATTATAAATGCAGATTTTTGTTTTGAACAAAATTATACTTTTACAAGTCCTTCATTAGCAGCAGCAGTTGTCATGGGAAGAAATGCTAATGGTCGTACTGAATGGAAGACAACTGATAAAAAAACTTTAAAAGAAATAGAAGAAGCAGTCATTTAATTGTAAATATAATCAATCTATATAATAAAAACAATCCCTAGAAATCCTGTACTTGTAAGGAGTTTAGGGATTATTTTTATTAAAGTATATTATAAAATTTTTTAGAACTGAATTTATAAAAAATTATGTAAAAAAGATTAAAGAATATAATTTATTAATATGAATTCTATAATAATATAGAAGATCAAAATTAAGAAATATTTAAATATCTATTAAATTAAAAATAAGATAAATAAATTAACATTAGAAAGTTTTTAAAAAGAGAAAAGATCTACTTTGAAAAATAAATTAAAATAAGGTATAATTAACATTGATAATGTTGTTTATAAAAAAGAAAATTTTTAAAGAAAAGATTAAAATTTTGATTTTTGATATCAATGAATTATTGAAAAAAGATAAAAAATTGAATTATTATTAAGAATTTTATTTTGAAATGGATATGAAATACAAAAAAAGAAAAAATATTCTCTAGTGAAGTAGATGTATAAAATAATTAAAAGTTAATAGGAGAAATTATAAAAATGGAAATGCAAATTTTAGATAATAAAACACAAGGAAAAGTAATTGATAAATTAAAGGAAAATATTAAAACAGGGACTAAATTATCAATAATTTCTGCATATTTTACTATTTATGCCTATGAAGAATTAAGAAAAGAATTAAATAAAATAGATAGTTTAAGACTTCTTTTTTCTGAACCAACTTTTATAAAAAAGAAAAAAGATATAAATAGAGAATTTAAATTAAGTGGCAGCTATGAAAGAGGACTTGCAGGGGACAGATATGAGATGAAGTTAAAAAATGAGCTTAAGCAATCTGAAATAGCTAAAGAATGCGCTGAATGGATAAAAGAAAAAGTTGAAGTAAAAGCTTATGATGAAGAATATACATTACCTCAAAAGATGTATATAATAGAGAACAAAAAAGAAGAAACTTCCTGTATAACAGGAAGTTCCGATTTTACTTCCAGTGGATTGGGAATAGTTCCTTCTAACAAGCCAGAATCAAATACTTATATGAAAAGTACAATATTTAGTCAGAATTTTTTAAATCAATTTGAAATGTATTGGGAAGATAAAGATAAGACAAAAGATGTAAAAAAATCACTTTTAGAAAATTTAGAAATTGTATATAAAGAAAATAATCCTGAGTTTATATATTTTATTACTTTATATAATATTTTTAAAGAATACTTAAATGAACTTACAGAAGAAGATATAGTTAAAGTTAAAACAGGATTTAAAGAAAGTGCTGTATGGAATAAACTATATAATTTTCAAAAAGATGGAGTTTTAGGGGCTATAGATAAACTTGAAAAATATAATGGCTGTATTTTAGCAGATTCAGTAGGGCTTGGAAAAACTTTTGAAGCTCTTGCTGTAATTAAATACTATGAATCAAGAAATAACAGAGTTCTTGTATTGTGTCCTAAAAAATTAAGAGAAAACTGGCTGACATATAAAGGAAATAGAAGAGATAATATTTTAGAGAAAGACAGATTAAATTATGATGTATTGAATCACACAGATTTATCAAGATATACAGGTTATAGTGGAGAAATTAATTTAGAAAAAGTTTATTGGGAAAACTATGACTTAATAGTAATTGATGAATCTCATAACTTTAGAAACAATAATAATAAAAAAGATGATAAAGAAACCAGATATTCAAGACTTCTTAATCAAGTTATAAGAAAAGGAATAAAAACAAAAGTACTTATGCTTTCGGCCACACCAGTGAACAATAAAATGAATGATTTAAAGAATCAAATCGCTTTTACAACAGAAGGGAAAGATTTTGCATTAAGTGATTTTGGGCTAAAAAGTATAGAACAGACTTTAAGAAAAGCACAAATGGCTTTTAATAAATGGAATGAACTTCCTGAAGAAGAAAAAAAGTTAGAATCATTGCTTGAAATGTTAGAAATAGATTATTTTAAGCTTTTGGATATGCTTACAATAGCAAGAAGCAGAAAACATATTCAAAAATACTATGATACAACAAGTATAGGAAAATTCCCTGAAAGATTAAAACCACTAAATATAAAAGCAAATATTGATACTAAAAATGAATTTATACAACTTTCAGAACTTAATAAATTAATAAGAAGTTTAAATCTGGCAATATATTCTCCCATAAAATATGTTTTATCAAGCAAAGTTATGGAGTATAGTAGAAAATATGATACAAATACTGGTAAATCAATATTTAAACAAATCGACAGGGAACAAAGTTTAGTCCATTTGATGAGAATAAATATATTAAAAAGAATGGAAAGTTCTATTTACTCTTTTGGAATTACAGTATCTAAAATTTTACAGAATATAGATTCAGCTTTAAGAAAACTTGATAATTCTGAAGATATAGAAGGAGATCTTGACATAGAAGAACTTGATATAGATGATACTAGATTAGATAGTGTACTAATTGGAAGTAAAAAGGTTAAAGTTCTTTTACAAGATATAGATAAAATTAGATGGAGAAATGAACTTGAAGGGGATAAAGCTACTTTAGAAAGAGTTTTAAAAGAAGCTTTTAAAATAACTGTTGGAAGAGACCAGAAATTAAAAGAGCTAAAAGATTTAATAAAAGGAAAAGTCGAGAATCAAATAAACCAAGGTAATAAAAAAGTTATTGTATTTACAGCTTTTGCAGATACAGCAAAATATTTATATGATAATCTTTCAACATTTGCCTTAGAGGAACTAGGATTGTATTCAGCTGTTGTTACAGGAAGTGATAATCCTAAAACTAATCTAAAAGGAATAAGAACAGAATTTAATAATATTCTTACAAATTTTTCTCCAAAATCTAAGGAAAGATTTGAAAAGAATGTTCTTGAAATTGATATTTTAATAGCAACTGATTGTATATCAGAAGGTCAAAACTTACAAGACTGTGATTATTTAATTAACTATGATATACACTGGAATCCAGTTCGGATAATTCAAAGATTTGGAAGAATTGACAGAATTGGGTCTAAAAATCAAGTTATTCAACTTGTAAATTTTTGGCCTAATATGGAATTGGATGAATATATTCATTTAGAATCAAGAGTAAGTGGGAGAATGGTTATGCTTGATATGTCTGCTACAGGAGAAGAAAATGTAATAGTGGACAATGAAAGTATGAATGATTTAGAATATAGAAAGAAACAATTAAAGCAACTTCAAGATCAGGTAGTAGATTTAGAAGATATAAGTGGTGGAATATCTATAACAGATCTTACTTTTAATGATTTTAAAATGGATTTAGTAAACTATATAAAAAATAATAAAGAAATTTTAGAAAAAGCTCCTACAGGAATGTATGCAGTTACAAAAAGTAATATAGATGAAGCAGAAAAAGGTGTTATCTTTTGCTTAAAGCAAGTAAATAAAGCTATAAAACCGAGTGAATATAATACTTTAAATCCATATTTTTTGGTTTATGCGAAAGAAAGCGGAGAAATTCTTTTAAACTTTATTCAAAGCAAAAAAATATTAGATATTTATAAAAAAATATGTATAGGAAAAAAAGAATTATTCCCTGATTTAATTTCTGAATTTAATAGAGAAACGAATAATGCTAAAGATATGAATAAATTTACTAATTTTTTAGAAAAGACAGTTGAGAATATAGTAGGAAAAGAGGAAGAAAAAGGATTAAACAGTTTATTTAGTTTTAGTGAAACGATATTAAATAAATCAGTACAAAATATGGATGATTTTGAATTAATATCATTTTTAGTAATTAAATAATGAGGTGAGAAGAATAGAGATTTTTAAGTTGCCTAAAGAATGTAAAATAGATAAAAATATTCCAAAAGAAATTATTTATAAAAATGCTGAAGCTGATGAAAAGTTTAAGAGAATTTTTATAGATAATGTGGAAAAAATTAGATATGAATATGCTTTAACTTATGGAAATAGCAATATTGAAAAGTATATAAAAGATGATGAAAAATATGATGAGATACACTTTATAAGAATTATTTTAAAAGAAAAGGGTAAAGAAAAGATAATACCTAAACTTTTGCATCAATTTATTCCTAAAGGAACTATATTTTTATTAGAATTTGAACAAGAAATTTTAATATCAACAGCAATCAAAAAAATAGGAAATAATAGAATCAGCATAGAAGAAGTTTATAATACGGATTGGATAAATAAAGAAAATGAAAAATTAAAAGATTTAAATTATACAAATTTAAACTCTACAAATATGAAGCTTCTTTATGAAAGTATCGTAGAAAAAGTAAGAATTATCAATTTAAGTAAAGATTCTAAAAATATAGAAAAAGAAAATATAGATATTCTTGAAACTTTGAATAAAGAGATAGAAGAGTTAAAGTTATTAAGAAAAAAAGAAACTCAAATTAATAGGATAGTAGAAATTCAAAATAAATTAATGAAGAAGATAAAAGAAAGAAATGAAATTTTGGGAAAATATTTATGAAAAAGGAGAAAAAGAAATGGAGAAAAAAAATAATTTTTTTGTTGGTAATGAAGATTGGATAACTGAAGAAATTGATACTAATAATAGAAAAAAGTATTTTGATAAAATAAAATTGTTTTTAAAAAAATATTTATTATTAGACAATGTTAATTTTCTGTTTGGAACAGGGAGTTCACTACATTTAGGTGCGGAAAGTATTCAAGGGATTCCAGAAAAAATATTAAGGGATATAGAAGAAAGTGAATATAAAGATTTATTTAAAAAATTTAAAAAAATATATGAAGAAAAAATATTAAAGGATATGAGAGAGAAAATTGTTAGTGGAAAAGATTATTTTATTTGGGAAAACAAAATAAATAACTTAACACCAAAACTAAAAGATAAAATAGAGAGTGAAATAACAAAAATTAAAATAGAAAAAGAAAAAATATCATTGAAAAAAATTTTAGAAGAAGATTCTTTAAGTTTAGAAGAAGAAGAAAAAAAAGAGATACTAAAATTGGGAGTGGAAGTAAAATTAGAAGATTTTTTAAATTACTTATATGCTATTAAATATTTAATGGAAAGATCAGAAGGGCTAATACAAAATTTTGATAATTTTTCATTAAAGTATAAAGATTTAGAAAATTTAATACAAGCTATAAAAAAATCGTTATTTGAAATGTGTGATATAGATAAAATAAAGCTAGATGATAATAAGTTTTTTAAAAATAATAAAAATGATGAGATAAAAAAAATAATGGAGATTGAAGGAAAATATACATATCATAAAAGTTTTTTAACTTCTCTTCTACAAAGACCTTTAAATTTAAGAAGAGCTAATATTTTTACATTAAACTATGATTTGGCCTTTGAATATGCTTGTGATGAATTAGCAATACAATATATTAATGGGTTTGTTGGGTTTAATGAAAGAAACTTTAGACCAGAAGTTTATAATTATGATTTTTTTTATCCAGGAGATACTACTGAAGGAAGAGTAAAAAGAATAGAAAGAGTAATAAAATATTATAAATTACATGGTTCATTAAATTGGGTTTATAAAAAAGAAAATTCAAATAATCCATATGGGTTATATGAAACACCAATAGAATTAGTTAGAAATAAATTAAAAGAAGAAAAAGAAAATAATTTAGGAGATATAATGATATATCCAACTTCTTCAAAAAAAGAATACACTCTAAATTTTCCTTATTCTGAATTGTTTAGAAAATTTGCAGATAGACTTCAACAACCAGAATCTGTTTTGTTTGTTGTAGGATATAGTTTTTATGATGAACATATAAATGATATTATTTATCAGGCTTTGGCTAATCCTTCATTTACACTGATAATAGTAGATTATTATGGAACTAAAAATGGTGGAGAAATTCTAAGACTAAGTAAATTGAAAGATCCAAGAGTGATTATCTCCCAGGGAACTTATTTAGGAGATTTCAAAGTGTTCTCTAAAGAACTATTACCTATAATGGAACAAGAAGATACCAGAAGAAAAGTTATGGTTAGTCTTGAAGCTTTATTTTCTGAAGAAAAAAATCAAGGAGCTGAAGAATGTTTAGTAGAGAAATAGGAAGAGTAGTAAGTGTAGATAGTTTTAAAGTAATAATTGAACTTGATGATAATATAAAAGGAACTCAAAAGAGTGGATATTATGACATTTATGAAGTTGCTAAAGTGAATTCTTATGTAATAATTCCAATAGGAAGTGACAGGATAGTAGCTTTAATTACAAGAGTAAAAGCTTTTGAAGATAATGAAATAGAAAAATTAACAGGAGAAATAAAATTTTCAAAATCAAAAAGACATTTATTAGCAACAATGTTAGGAACTATTTCTGAAGGTAAATATATAGATGGAGTTTACAATTATCCAATTTTAGATAATCCAGTTTGGTATATCATTAAAGATGATTTAGAAAAAATTTTTGATAATTCTTCAACAAAAGAAGGAATAGATTATCAAAAAGATTTCTATTTACCAATAGGGAAGAATAGTAATTTTCCTGATTATGATATAAAAATAAATCCAGATAAGTTTTTTGCAAAACATTCTGCTATTTTAGGAAATACTGGTTCTGGGAAATCATGTACAGTAGCTTCTATTTTACAAACTTTATTTAAATTTAATTATTCGAAAAAAGAAAAAGAAGAAAATAAATTAAAAAGTGCAACAATAATTATATTTGATACCAATGGAGAGTACAAAAAAGCGTTTGAAGGTTTTGATAACATAAATGCTTTTACAATTTCAGAAGAAGGAATGAAAGTTCCTTATTGGTTTATGAACTATGAAGATTTTGAATATTTATTTGAACCTTCTGCTGGAACACAAGCTCCAATATTAAAAAAAGCTTTGGGAATGTCAAAAGCCAAAATAAAAATAGGAAGTCTTATAAGAAATGAAATACATATTTCATATGTTAATCAATTAGAAGAATTAAAAAATTTATTAGAGGAAAATCAAAAAGAACTTTTACTTTTTTTAATTCATAGATTAGAAAATTTAAAAAAAGATTTTGAAAATAATTATTCTTCATATACAGAAATTACCTCCGTATTAAATAATTTATGGTCTGAAAAAATTAAAAATAACCTAGAAAACAATTATGGAATAAGAGGAAGTATAAGTAGTGAGATTGTAAAAAATAGTTATGATAAATTAACAGAGGAATTAAAAAAAATAATTACTAAAAAATCTATTAGTACTAATTCAAATATAGATTTACCTAAATATTTTGATTTTAGTGAATTAATTAATAATAGCTTAGATGAAGCTATTAATGATATAGAAGAAAATCAAAATAAATATAGAGAATATATATCTAGTTTAAAATTAAGATTAGCTAGTTTTATGTCTGATTTAAGAAAGAGTGAACCTCTTTTATTTAATGAGAAAGAGATAGAAAATTCTTTAGAAATATTTTTTAAATATATTTTTGGAGATAAGGAATTAACAGAAAAAAATCTATTTTCTAATTATAAAGGGAAAGTTTTTAAATCAAATAATAATAGTTTAAAGCAGAAAAATCAAATAATAATTTTAGATTTATCATTAATTCCTTTCGAATTATTAGAGACAATAACAGGTCTTATTGGAAGATTAATTCTTGAATTTGCTCAAAGAATTAATAAAGTAGGAGAATATAGAGAAAAAAGGGGAAGTTTTCCAATAGCACTAGTTTTAGAAGAAGCTCAAAATTATATTCCTGAAATAGATAAAAATAATAAAAAATCAATAACAAAAAGAGTTTTTGAAAAAATAGCACGAGAAGGAAGAAAATTTGGGGTATCTTTATTAGTTTCTTCTCAAAGACCTTCTGAACTGTCTAAAACAATATTATCACAATGTAATACTTTTATTGTTCATAAATTACAAAATCCAGAAGACCAAAAATATATAAGACAAATTGTATCTTCAGCAAATGAAGATTTGTTAAATCAATTACCAATTTTGCCCCAACAACATGCAATAATTATGGGAGAAGCAGTAAGAACTTCAAGCCAATTAAGAATTAATGATATAACTTCAAAACCAGATAGTAATAATCCTAAATTTATAGAAAAATGGTTAGAAGAAAGTAATAAAATAAAAATAAATAAAGTTGTAGAAAAATGGTTAAAAGAAAAAAAAGAAGAACCAAGTTTTAATGAACAAACCACAAAAGGAGAGTAGTACAATGGAAAAATTAGAAGGAATAAGCATGGATATAATACAAGATAATATAAATAAATTAAAAGAAATTTTCCCTGAAATTTTTACAGAAGGGAAAATAGACTTTGAAATATTAAAACAATTACTTGGAGAAAAAATTGAAATTGATAAAGAAAGATATTCTTTTACTTGGAAAGGGAAAA
>OGZY01000144.1_pt1 | contig 52865 bp, 52 predicted proteins | sample 1576911 | NCBI WGS metagenome assembly OGZY01 (sample SAMEA3541488, study PRJEB24748) | human gut metagenome | biome: human gut; feature: human-associated habitat; material: faeces | place: China | collected 2012 | reverse complement strand
TCAATTCTTTTGCACAGCCTGTTATCAACAGTGCTGCTACAGCAATCATACTTATTAATTTTTTCATTCTCTACTCCATATATCCTATATTAAAAAAATATACCGTATATTTACCGCAAGAACATTGTATTGCAGAATATCCATATGAACCCCAAGTTCCATCAGGTCCATCATAATTATCAACCCATTCATCTGCTTCAGCCAAAGTATCAAACCACATTCCAGACATCATAAGATCATCATGTCCACTATTGCTAGAATCAACATAGTGCTGATGCGGTGCAGGATTTACAGGTTTCTGTCCTCCACCATTATTTGATGATCCACTGTTTCCAGAATTACTTGGTTTACTGCTAGAAGAACCACTACTATTAGTTGGAGTATTCGCTGAATTTCCATTTCCAGAATTGATTGTAGATGGTTTCTTTGCTACTTCTTTTTTCTTAACTGTTACTTTGAATGTTTTTTCTGTCTTATTTTCATTCTTATCTACAGCAATTACTTTTACTTCATAAGTTCCTGCTTTTTTTGTATCCAACTTACCTTTATCTATATAGTATCCATCTTTTTCTACAGCTTTATCACTGTATTTTAAATCTCCATCAACAGGATCTTTAACTGATTTGATATTATCCTTTAATTCCAGTTTATCTCCAGCAGTTATATCAATGAATTCTTTTTTTAACTCAATTACTGGCTTTTTAGTATCTTCAACAGTAATCTTCAGTTTCTCTTCTTTGTCTTTATTTCCATCTGTAAATGTTACAATTATTTCCTGTTCACCATTTTTTTTAGCATCGAAGCCTTCAACTTTTCCTACTTTTACATTCTCATCAGATTCTTTTGCATCAAATAGTTTTGTATTATCCAGCTTTTTTCCATACTCTACTTTTATATTTTCAGCTGTTGTTACTTTCAATCCCTTTGCACAACCTGTTATCAGTAGTGCTGCTACAGCAATCATACTCAATATTTTTTTCATAATTTATTCCCAAGTTGTAACATTAAAGAAATATGGAGTCCACATTCCACATGAACACTGCACTGCAGAATATCCAAATCCAGACCAATCTCCATTCGGTCCTTCATAATTGCTAGCCCAATACATAGCTTCGGTATCATCTTCAAACCACATATTACTGTAAACTACATCAGGATGACCAGTTACAGTAATAGAATGCTGATGTGGTGCAGGCTTCTGACCTCCACCATTATTTGATGAATCACCGTTGCTTGAGTTATTAGAACCTCCACTTGATGATCCGCCATTAGAAGAGTTATTCCCTGAATTATTAGGTTTATTGTAGTTTGAAGAGCCATTACTTGTTGTGTTGTTAGATGTGCTTCTATTTCCTGTATTATTTGGTTTCTTTGCTGCTTCCTTCTTCTTAACTGTTACTTTAAACGATTTCTCACTCTTATTTCCATTTACATCAACAGCAATTACTTTAACTTCATAAGTTCCTGCTTTCTTTGTATCTAATTTTCCTTTATCAATATAGTATCCATCTTTTTCTACAGCTTGATCACTGTATTTTAAATCTCCATCAACAGGATCTTTAACTAATTTTATATTATCCTTTAAATCCAGTTTATCTCCAGCAGTTATACTAATGGATTCTTTTTTAAATTCGAGTACAGGCTTTTTTGTATCTGTAACAGTAATCTTTATTTTTTCTTCTTTTTCTATGTTTTCATTTGTAAATATTACTATAATTTCTTGCTCGCCAATTTTTTGGGCATCGAAGCCTTCTACTTTATCAACTTTTACATTCTCGTCAGACTCTTTTGCATCAAATAGTTTTGTATTGTCTAACTTTTCTCCATACTCTACTTTTATATTTTCTGCTGGTGTTACTTTCAATTCTTTTGCACAGCCTGTTATCAACAGTGCTGCTACAGCAATCATACTTATAAGTTTTTTCATTAAAATTTCTCCTTTCATCTGTTACTTACGAATTAGCAAAAGCATTCAAAGTAACTACTGCAAGACTGCAAGCCATAATTGCTCTTAATATCGGATTATTTATTAACATAAATAAAAGGACGATTATAAATACTAGCAAAATCATAGAGAATAAAGCAACAATTATTGAATAGCTTAAATCGTCACCTTGACTTTGTGATAAAAGCTTAAACCTTCTTACTATTAAGTATCCTCCAATCCACATTGCGATTACCGTTATTATGAAAATCAAAACTGGTAATCCATTCTTATAAAGTATTATATTTAAAAAATCATCATCTGAATATTTTTTCAGAAGTTCATTATTTAGTAAAGCTATTGAAATTGACAAAATTAATGCAAAAACCAAATATATACCTTCATAAATATATTTTTCTGTTTTTAAACATCTCCAACATCCATCTTTTATATCTTTTAACATATTCATAAAAATCCTACCGTCTCTTATCTTTTATCTGTTCTAAAAAAATTTTTTTATTCGATAACTTTTTTAAATTTTCTAACTGTGAGAATATGATCATAAAGCACAAAAATACTAATATGAACCCTAAAGCTAAGCATACAATAATTCCTGCCACTGTCAATTTTTCTTGCGATGTATTCGAGTATCCTATGGATAACAATGTATTGATAACATCAAAAAAATACGTCCAAACCCCCATTAAAATCGAGCTTATTAAACTAATTAACAATACGGATAAAACGGTCTTTTTGTTTTTATACTTGGTTAAGACATCAATGTACTCAAATAAAAATTCATCATCAGACATTTTAAAATATCTTTCTTTATTAAGTTTAAAATCGTAAAAATCTTTTTCTCTACGTTTTATATATGAAAAATGCTCATAAATTTTTATTAGTAAATTCATATTTCTTCCTCCATATTTATTATATCATACCACACCTTTTTAGTTACGTCCCAGTCACTGGGTCATTTTACTTAAATTATATTATCTAGTATTTCTTTAATATATCTTGCTTCTTCTAAACTCATCCCTGCTAAATATTCTCCATCCATATCTTTTGAGATACTCAAGATACAAATGTTCCCCTGTATAGGGTAGCCAGTTCCATATAGAATCGTTCCTAAATAATTTACATAAGGATTACTTAATCTATTGAAATCATCGCAACAAACAAAGCACAAATTCATACCTGGGAATAATTTTCGAAGGTTTGCCGCATAGACTATCTCAAATCCATCACATAGTCTTTTCGATGTTTGATGTTCATTATCACAATTTACTAGTTTTCCTTTTTTATTGTCTCTATACAATAGCAGCACTTTTTTTCTTTCCATTTTCTTCTCCAATTTTGTCCCAGTCACTGGGACAGTACTAAATAAAGTTTAATAATCGCTATTATTTCTATACCTATAAAAATTCCAATCATTATTTTGATTTTTCTAATATCATCCATCATACTCCATCACCATTCAAATTTGGTTTTTTAAATCTAATATGATTCCTTATTTCTATCCCATTTAGAATTTATTTTACTGTTATTTTTATACGTGTGTTTCAATACACACACCATATGCAATAGCAAATTCTAAACAGCTGTCACTCAACCTTCTCCTTACCTGCCTTACTGAGACAGGATGTTTATGGTTACTTAACCTATCCGCTATCTGTTCCGGTGTAAGATCATCTACATATCGCATGTTTAGTATTTCAATATGTCTTAAAGGTAAAACGTTTATGCACCTCTGTATTTCATTTACATATTCCTGCAATATTTCATAATTTCTATCTTTACGATCTATAGCTTCAATCAGCATGCTGTCCGCATTTACATAAGAAGAGAATGCGGCCACAGAATTCTTTGTTCCATCAAGATCATACAAAGCATTATTCAGTATCTTTAAAAACCTTGAATACTCATTTAACACGATTCTTGCTTTGGCTATAGTTTTTCTTTTATCAATTCGCTCATAAAAAGCCATTTGCTCAACCCCCTTTTGTCCCAGGCACTGGGACATATGTTTTACTCATATGCAAGCCCAAACATGTCCAATAGGCTTAATAATTCTTTATATATTTTTTTATATTGATCGTGCTCTGTTTTAAATTCTATACAATCGATCTTTGCATCAAGTTCTTCCATACTTTCCATGATAACCGTCATGATATCTTCTATCGTTCTATTGCCTTCCTCAATATATTCATTTTCAAATATTTCTTCTTCGCCTTCCGATTCTATTTCATCTTCTATGATTTCATATTCTTCATTAAAATGTAGTTGTCTTTCTTCCTCATGCTTCTGCTTTTTGAAATCCTCTACATCTTTTTTACTCATATTTTCTGATACAGTTACAAATTCTTTTTGGTCTTCTTCTGATAAATCTACTAAAGATAGCGCTGCATCAATAGAAATCTTTTCTGCAGCTAATTGTTCTCGTACTTCTTCCGTTGCATTATTTAAAATCTTGTTATAATTTCCTACCTGTGATTTTTTCATACCCAATTCATTTGCTATAAGCTCATCTATTCGTCCAGGTATCTTTTCTCCTGAAGCACGCTTCATTTTTATGATTTCCTTTAGCTCTTCTACTGCATCAAGTTTTTCTGCTACGGTCAATGGATCGTTCTCATGATTGTTCATAATCAGACGGTATCGGGAATCTACATCAGACAGTATTACTACCTTACACGGGATATACTCGTATGTCATATCCCCAGCTTCAATATTTTGCAGGATAGCAGTAAATCTTCTTTCCCCACCTATCAGCTCTACCTCAAATTCTGGATCATCAATTCTTCTTACAAGTAGATTGTTTTCTAATCCATTTTCACGTATATCCTCAGCCAGTTCATCAATTCGTCTTAAACTTCTGTTTTTGGCAGGTCTTTTAATTTTCTGATAATGTATATTTTCAATCTGATTATCAAAACCAGCTTTTTTGATATCAGCATTTGTAAATGCCCCTAATATGCTGCCTCTCATTTTTGACACACCTCCATCATTTCCCTGGTAACTTCTTCATAATCTTTTGCCACTTTCGTATATGAATATCTTCTTGACAATGGAATTCTTTTCTTTCTTGCACGTTTTACAGGGAGAAGATTGTATCTTATCTGCCTTTTAAACGAAACATTCCCTAATTGTTTATACAGTTCTTTTAATGCTTTTTCTGTTTCACGAGATGTATCGATTTTAGTGTATAAAATCCTAAATTTCGCCGTATGAAACAAATGAAGCATCTCTCTTATCGTTATCATCATACCTTTTACCGAATCTTCAGCAATTTCTGTAGGTATGATAACAAGATCATGAGTTTTTAGTATTTCAACTGTCAACTTATTAAAATACGGAGATGTATCAAAAATAATATAATCATATACATCAGCCACATTTTTTAACTGATTTATAAAAATATCATCCATTACATCCTCACTAGCCAAATAATCGCTTCCTGGAATGATGTCTAAATTCTTAAACCTTGTATGATATATACATCTATTTATAGATTCACATCTTAACAGCCCTAGAATTGTCTTTTTATAATTTCTCCCAGCAACTGACAACCCATCAGTTGCATTGCATTGTGGATCTGCATCAATCAGCAAGACTTTATTACCATGCAATGTAAGGTCGTATGCTAAATTTTTTGAGGTTGTCGTTTTCCCACTACCACCTTTCCTATTCACGATCGCTATCACTTTTCCGTTCATCTTTATTTTCTCCTTCGTGTACGCTTTCTACTTTCTACTTTTTTACGATATCTACATATTGGATATATTTACTACTATTGGGATTTTTTGATTTCTTAACATTTCCTATATCGATAATCAAATAACCGCTTTTTTCTATGTCTTTCAAAAATCTTTCTCTTTCCTCCTCAAACACATATTCAATTCTGATCGTTATCATCCTGTCGCCTCCTCTATTTTTCCCACACACCTATTTTCTTTCTTTTCGCTATCTTTTCTGCTTCTTTTAAAACATCAGTATAACGATAATTACCATAAAGGTAAGCAACTTTTGCCAATCCATTCTCCACCAATTGTTTCTGCAATAACTCACCATCAACAAATATCCAAGCTAAAAGCCTTCCATATTTATCTGTTTTTTCCTCTTCAAATTCTAAAACGATATTATCTGCATCTTTTAACATTCCGCATGTATAATCACTTGCTTCTTTCCCATATGGTTGGACTGGTGTATTAGGTTTTACTGTTTCTGGAGTATCTATGGCCAAAAATCGTATCGTTTTATCCTTTCCATTAAAATCAAAATGCGCTGTATCTCCATCCGTACATTTCAATAACTTGACCTCAGTATTTTCTAACGGAATACCCTGTTTAAATTTGTTATAGAATATACCTGTTAGTGTAAACACAATAACAACGCATATAGAAACAAATGATCTTCTTCCTTTTCCCATATTCATCACCTCAAAACAATCATTTGCAATATGTATATAGTCTGATTATCGCCATTGCTACTTCATCGACTCCATCTTCATTTATCCATTTATCTAATTGCAGTATGTTATCCGGTTCATTTTCGATTTTCATTATATGGATCAGATCATTTCTTAATTTTTTATCGAAATCATCATTTACTTTTTTCATTTAACTTCTCTCCACATATTTTTAATGCATATAAGTTAATGAAGAAGTCTTGTCGTATCCTTTTTCCTGCTTCCCACAGAATAGACTCATAGAAGTCATCAAAGTTTCCTAATTCAGAATTCTTCAAAAAATCTATCCACGTTTCACTGTTCTCCATATTTTTTAAACATTCATCTATGAAATATAATAGTAAACTGCAATCATAACTCTTCCTTTCACAGAAATCAGCAATTATCCAATCATTCGTACAGGATATATCTAAGTTAGAAATATACTCAACGATTTCATTTATTTCATGATCTAAATATCCATCACAGCTTAGATGTTCTTTCATCCAATTTATAACATCCTTTTTACATTCTTCAGCATCAAATACATACAGATATTGTTTGCTCTCTTCGGATAACTTCCCAAACTGATAATCCAGACTGTCATATGCCAAATTATAGACATCTCCCAGCCAAGTCATCTTATCAAAAGTAAAACTACCATAATTACCATATACATTAACAACAGGACCATCTCTAAACATGCATACTTTCTGTACGCTGCTACTAGGATTTTTCAAGCACCACCATGCTTTACTGTCATCAATGATTATTTCTTTTGCCTCCCATTTAGAAAATTCTTTCCTATAAGAATCAAAATCCAATATATTTTCTTTCAAACCCATATCACTTACCACTTCTTTTTAACTGAGATTTCAACTTATCTAATATCACTTGTTCTTTATTTTCATCAAAGCAAGCTACCAAAACACAATTCATTACTTCTTTTATTTCCTCAGAATTCAATTGTTCTCCCTCATGAAGCATGCATACGATATACTCTTCTATTACTGCTATACAATCAAAAGTATCAGAATCTCCATCGTTAAAAGTTATTGTATTTTTTAATTCCTCGACTCCTAACATGTGAAGAGCTTCTTTCACAGCACCTAATGCAACTATTAGTTTTTCTTCATCCTTTGTCATATCTCTAACTCCTTTCGATACTAAGCAGGGCCACATATATTCAATGGTGCCTAGTTTTTTGCAACTCCTATTTCTCTGACCAAATAATCCAGTGCTCTGCGAGCTATTTTCAGCCATTCTAAGAGTTGTTTTTGTCTTTCAAATACTAGCTTTCGACGGAAATAATCCGTTTCTTTCGCATCTTCGATTCGACCCATGTAATCCTTTAACTTTTGTATAAACTCATATCCATGTGCTTTTATGTACTGCAGATCTCTCGTCACTTGCGATTTTGAAATCCCCAGTATTTCAGCAATCCTGCTGTTTCGCAGGTGGTGTACGTTCTTAAGCTCACATATTCGTGTTCTTCTTTCAAATAATTCCTGCTGTTTTGGGGAGCGATTCAGCAATACATGCTTTCGCTTTCTTTTTGCATATAAAGATTTTTTTAACCATCTTCTTTTTAATACCTTCATCTTTTTCTGCTCATCGATATTGATTCTTAGTTTATCAATAATCGTATCGATGGAACTGCAGGCTCTATTGCCTGATGGCTTACAATTCCTTTCAATTTCGATATCACTTAAAGGTATTCTAAGAAGATCATTTAATTCCTTGGCCAAGGCAATTGATTCATCAACTGTATATCCCATCCAGCATGCCTTTTCTCTTACCAGATATAACAGAAGCTCCCTGTATCCTTCATAGACCTCCGATTGATTTCTCAGATGTATCAGTGTTCTGAAATCCTCATAATAGTCTTTGAAATGCGGTTTTCTCTTCGACAAATCAATTTGCTTCATCTTTTTTTCTTTCTTGTGATGCAGTTTTTCTTTTTTATATGCTTTCACTTCTTTTTCTGACCAGGGAAGAAGTGCCGCAAAATCCTGAAGTTTATAATTTGTATCATTAAATTCAAGTATTTCTGCCTTTCTCCCATTCTTGCTGTTGATTGTTCCTGGTATTCGTATTACCTGAGTCGTTAACGTTGCGTTCAGATCCATACCATACTTCTCAAATAATGCATAAAAATGTTTGATGATAGCATGATATAGCTTATCCATGTGGTACGAACAATGTTTAAATGCATATATGATATACAGCCCTCTTCCAGAATCCATCACTGCAGTAGGTGTCATAGAAAGCTTGTTTTCTATCTTTTTATAGAATTCTACTGCAGATAGTTCCCTATATTCATCTACTTTATAGTAGTCAAAATCAAGAACAAAAGCATTGATATGTCGAACATCATTGTTTACACGATTTTGCCTGTAGAAACTATTTAATGAAAAGTATGCGTCCTTTTGTCCTCTCTGTGTCATTTCTCTGCACACATCGAAAAACTTTTCTTTAGAATATAATTTATCAAACATCAAAAATGGTTTTTCATCGACACAATATTTCATTTTATATTCTTTCAGCAGTTTTCTTATGTGAGTTAAATCTACTTCTAATTGCTTTGCTACATCTTCTTCAGAAGCACCTCTTGAAACAATATCAAATGCCTTTTCTGCAAGTTCAAGTTCCTGCATTTCGATTAAATCCCAATTCGTCAAAATTGCTGCATAACATGTATTGTCTATACCCTCATGTATCTTTCTTATAAGCCTAAGGTTTTGCATTTAGATAGTTCTCCTTAAAAAACTTAAGAATAACCAAACGTTTTAAGTCTAAGCAATCCTTAGAACAATCTTTTGAACAAGCCATAGCCATTTTTGTATATAAACAAATAAACTTATCCTGATCATCATGTATTAAAGTAGATAACTCTGCTTGTTCCAATATTTTTTGGAACATGCTTTCCAAGTAAATTATTACATGCAGTTCCTTATCAGTAGCAGCTTTCTTAGTTGCTTCTATACACTCACTAATTTCTACCAGTGCATCAATTTCCCCAAGATCATTCCACACATCTTCATCCATATATCCATCTATTACAATATCCTCAGTTCTTTTTTTTAATAAACGATGATTGCAATGCCAATATAGTCGGTCTGTAACTTCTCTATTATCTGGTATTTTTAAATATCTATCAAATGTTTGACTTTTACCTGGATCATTTAAAAAATCTACTAATTCTGATGTGCTGTTATCTGGTATTTCTTCTCTAAGTCTTTTTCGCTCTTTTGTTAATTCATCATTGGCTAAACAAATGAGATTGATGATTTTTTGATACCCAGATAAATATATTTCTTTTTCTTTTGTCATAATCGTTCCTCCTACTTAGAGTTTTTTCCAGATAAGTATGCTGCTCTACAAGCCACGATTGTAGAACCAATAAATAAGGTTAAAGATAACAAATTAAGTTCTCCCTGTAATATTGCAAAGTTGAATAATATCATTACTGCAGCTACATATATCGGAAATACATTAAAAAGCAAATCATCATCATTAGTGCTAAAAATAGTAAGCTTTACATAATCTTTTTTTCTCATTTTTTATTCCTCTTTCCCCATTGATAGCAGATGACCGGTAAAATTATTGATAGAAATATGAGTAATTGTTTAATATTATTTGATAATTCCATTGTCCTTCAATGTATCAAAAATATTTTTCAAATGTTCACTGATTGCTGACATTTCACTCATTTCTGACTTTCCAAGCAAGAACAAATCGATTTCAGGATGTTCATATATCTTCATCAAGATTTCCTTTGTCATACGTGAATATGTTTTATACCCTAACCTCTTTTTTAAATCTGTCATCAATCTCATTTGATCTTCGTCGAATCTTACATAAATAATTCTTTCTTTACCCATAACAATACCTCCAACAAAAAAACGGTACCTGCATCTTACTTGATAAAAGTAATTGCAAATACCGTTTGTATATAAACAAAAAACGAACCGCTTTCATTTAGAAAACAGTTCGTCTAATAACAAATGGTGGTCCCGGTCGGAATCGAACCAACGACACAAGGATTTTCAGTCCTTTGCTCTACCGACTGAGCTACGGGACCATTTGGTTGCGGGGGAAGGATTTGAACCAACGACCTCCGGGTTATGAGCCCGACGAGCTACCAGGCTGCTCTACCCCGCGATATTTAATTCGATGGCGGAGGAACTGGGATTCGAACCCAGGCGCCAGTTTCCCGACCTACCGGTTTTCAAGACCGGACCCTTCAACCACTTGGGTATTCCTCCATCTTTTTACTTTTTTGGTGGACCCTGTAGGACTCGAACCTACGACCCACCGGTTATGAGCCGGATGCTCTGACCAACTGAGCTAAGGGTCCTTTTAGCTAATTGGTGGCGGGGGCGAGACTCGAACTCGCGACCTTCCGGGTATGAACCGGATGCTCTAGCCAACTAAGCTACCCAGCCAATTTTAATGGTCGGGACGACAGGATTTGAACCTGCGACCCCTTGATCCCAAATCAAGTGCACTACCAAGCTGTGCTACGTCCCGTTTAAAATAAATGGCGCGCCCAGCAGGAATCGAACCCACAACCTTTTGATCCGTAGTCAAACGCTCTATCCAGTTGAGCTATGGGCGCACATCTAACACTCTTTTCATCAGTGCCCTAATATAATATCAGATTCCTTCACTTTATGCAACCCTTATTTTACTTTTTTTGTTAAAAACGAGACATTGCCAGCTTTTAAATACACTTATAGATTTTTATATATTTTTTCAACACCTGTATCCTGCAGCATAAATTCTTTCCCATCTAAATACGATAATATTGAATTATTTTCTGTATGAAAATTCACTTTATAAGCGCAAAGTGCCTGATAATCTTGTCTTCCATTTCTTTTAGCACCATACTTGATATCTCCATATAAAGGATGCCCTAAAAAAGACATAACTGCTCGAATTTGATGGCTTTTCCCTGTAATAAGTTCTACTTCTAAAAGACTGAAACCATTTTTCTCACTTAATACCTTATACCCTGTTACTACTTTTTGATATCCATCTTTTTTATCCTTGCTAATTTCTACATGATTATCTTCAAACTTTTTATGCCAAACTTCTATGATGCTTTTATTTGTTTCCATCTTGCCTTCGACAATACATAAATAATACTTATCAACTTTTCTTTCCTTGATACAGTTATTCATCTCTCGCAATGCTTCTGCATTTTTTGCAGCGATAACAATCCCTTCTGTATTTCTATCTATACGATGACATAAAGCAGGTGTAAAGCTTTGTGAAATTTCTGGATCATATTCTTTTTTTTCATATAAATAATGTAAATAACGATCCGCTAAATTATCCTGCAATTCTTTTGTATCACTATGCACCAACAGCCCTGATGGCTTACACAATAATATAATATTATTATCTTCATACAAGCAGTTTACTTTCGAAGGAACCTTAAGAAACTTCAATTCTTTCTTATTTTCAAAAAACTCCTCTGCTATAAAACACTGTACGGTATCCCCTTCCTGCAATCTTTGTGAAATCTCACAGCGCTTGCGATTAACTTTTATTTTTTTATTTCTAATATATTTATACATAAGACTCTTAGGCATCGTCTTCATTGTTTTCATGATAAACTTATCCACTCGTTGATTGGCATCATCTTTTTGAATTACAAATTCTTTCATTATAAACCTCCAGTTTTTTTACATAAGTATTATACATGACAATCAAGCATTCTACATTGTAAATTTCTTAAAAAATGTATACAATAAACTATACGAAAGTGGAGTGATTTTTTTGGAATGTCGTTTATCTGTAAGAGAGCTTGTTGAATTTCTTTATAAAAGTGGGGATCTTTCTTATACTCCAGCCTCAATAGAACGTGCAAATCTAGGCAGCAGAATCCATCGTTTGCTACAATCGCAAGGAAAAGGAAACTACCAAAGTGAAGTTTATTTAAAATTAGAAACAGAACTCGATACCATCAATTTCATTATAGACGGACGTGCAGATGGGATCTTCAAAGAAGAAGATAACATTATTCTTGAAGAAATCAAAACAACTGCTATTCCTTATGATGAAATCGATGATTCCAATTTCCTGCACTTTGCACAGGCATATTGTTATGCCCACATATATGTACAGCAAAATGGGTTAGACAATATCCTTGTACAGCTAACTTATTACCAAATTGAAACAAAACAAACCAAAACATTTCGACAGGTCAAAACAAAAGAAGAACTTCTTTCCTTTTACACACAAACTTTATCCCTTTATCTTCGCTGGGCAAAACTTACACAAAAGATTCGCATGAATAGTGCTCTGTCTTTGAAATCACTTGTATTTCCATTTGAAAATTATCGAAGTGGACAAAGAGAATTTGCCAGTGGTGTTTATAAAACTATCTTAGATAAACGTTCTTTATTTGCCCAAGCTCCTACAGGAATCGGAAAAACGATTTCTACTCTTTTTCCATCACTAAAAGCTATTGGAGAAGGCAAGGCGGAAAAAATCTTTTATTTATGCGCAAAAAATATCACATCCAGTGTTGTATACAATACCTTAAATCTTTTATATGAACAAAAACTTCCTTTCAAAAGTGTAGGTATTACTGCAAAAGATAAAATTTGTTTTTTAGAAGAAAGAAATTGCGATCCACATATTTGTCCATATGCAAAAAGATATTACAGTCGCAATAAAGATGCTTTATATGAACTTTTATCCAATGAAGATCTTATGGATAAAGAAATTTTATCTCAGTATGCGAAAAAACATTCTATCTGCCCTTTTGAATTAAGTCTAGATGCTTCTTTATATGCAGATCTTATTGTTTGTGATTATAATTATGTATTTGACCCTAGAGTATATTTAAAACGTTTCTTTATGGAAAAAGGAAATTACATATTTCTTGTAGATGAAGCGCATAACCTTGTTGATCGAGCTAGAGAAATGTATAGTGCTGTTCTATCAAAAAGTTCTTTCCAGCAGCTATCAAAATATATTCCAAAAGAAGAAAAACAGCTGCATTCTTCTATCAAGTCTGTTCTTGCAGATTTTAAAAAGTTATCTTCTCTATGTGAAGATAACGAATTTTATGCTTCCAATGAACCACAGCTTTCTATATTAGAAAAGATAGATCATTTTATTGAACACTGTGATGGATATTTACAAAGTGAACATGATGATACATATGATGAAGATATTAAAGTAATCTATTTTAATGCAGTCAATTATTTACGTATTTCGGATTACTATGATGAAAACTTTGTAACCTGGATACATAAAGAGAATAAAGATGTAACTATCAAACAGTTTTGTATGAATCCTAGAACTCCTTTAAAATCCATTATGGAGAAAGGAAGAACCTCTGTCTTATTCTCTGCTACATTATCCCCTATTGATTATTATTTAGATTTACTAGGAGGAGAAGATGAAACAAATCGGTTATCATTGCCCTCTCCTTTCCATAAAGAGCAATCGATGATTCTTATAAACAACGCTATTTCTACAAAATATAAGAATCGAAGTTTATCTCTTCCTTCCCTTATATCCTATTTACATGCTGTTATTTTATCAAAAAAAGGCAATTATATCGTTTTTTGTCCAAGTTATGCGTATATGGAACAAATTCATGATGCTTTCACAAACGAATACCCTGACATCCAAACTACTATTCAAAAAGAAAATTTATCAGAGGACGAAAAGAAGATGTTTTTAAATCAGTTTTCCAGCACTCAGAAACTACATGTATATTTCTGTGTACTTGGCGGCATGTTTTCAGAAGGTATTGACTTAAAAGGTGATTTATTAATAGGAACCATTTTAATAGGTGTTGGACTCCCTCAAATCAATCCTCAGCAAGAATTATTAAAAGAACATTTTCAAAAAGAAAAAAAGATGGGTTATGCTTATGCATACCAGTTTCCGGGAATGAATAAAATATTACAGGCAGCTGGTCGTGTCATACGCAGCGTCCATGATAAAGGTGTTATTGTTTTTATTGATGAACGTTTTACTACCCCACCATACAAGCGATTATTTCCAAATCATCTTCAACATTATCAAATTATAAATGAGCCGCAGAAAGCATACCTTTCGCTGCTTTCATTCTGGAACAGCTAGATTATATAAATCTAGTTGTTTTATTTTATATTTTCAACAATAAAATCATAAAACTGTTTCATATTATCCACAACATAGGAATCTGTATTCAATAATTTACTTTTATGTTCATGTCCATTTGCAATCAAGACACAATGACAGTTTGCATATTTCGCAACTTCACTATCATGAACACTATCTCCTACAAACAATACTTCATCAGGGTTAAATCCGCTTTCCTCCACAAAACATTTCGCCAGCTCTGCTTTTGAGTGTGCATGTATATTATCCAGTCCCTTGATATCTAAGAAATATTTTTTTATATCATATTCTGCAAGCTGCTCATGTAAAAAATCCAAATTGCTTGCGCTTAATAAATACTGTGAAACATCTTTAGATCTTACTTTCTGCAACGTTTCTTCTACATTTTTATGAAGAGAACAAGACAAAGAGTTTGGCTGGTAATAATCCATATATTGTTTTGCCAGAACTGAAAAAGGAGTCTTATTAAAATCAAAGCCCACTTTTTTATAATATTCAATAACAGGAAATTGAAAATATTTCCGATACTCTTCTTTATCTAGCACCAAAGGAAGATTTTCTTTTTCCAACACATAATTTAATGCTTCCATACTAACATCTAAATCATCTAATAACGTTCCATTCCAATCCCATATAATATGCTTAATCATAACTCTTTCACCTCTTAATGCAACCTATTATATCTTAAAATAGAAATAACGCAAATGGTTTGTATGTAAACTATGAGAAAGTTCTCATAGTTAGTAGTCATTGCAGTTATTACAGAAATCCCCGTTATCCTCAAAGCGATTGTCTCTGCAATCACGTCTTCCATCGACATAACAGCGATTTCCCCTGTAGCCGCAGCGATCAAAATCACGATATTGGCAGTGATTGCATGAACGAACTGAGATATGCTGGCATCCACATCTTCTATTCCATCCATCATATTGACTGCAGCCACATCCCCTATTCCATCTTTCATCATTAAAACCATCACAGCATCTTCCATAATTTTTTCCATCATTCCATCTTTCATCAAACATATTTGTTTCCTCCTTGTCTATGTGAGATAACTACATCTCACTTTACTATATGTTTATAATGTATTTTTTGATAGGCAAATATATGGTATAGAAAGAATTAATCAAAAGTATATTTTATTTTGCGACCTTTCCTAATTTTATTTGTGAATTTTTTAATTTTTCTCTTTTAAATTTTACTATTTCAAGTATAATGAATATGAGGTGAACAAGTTTATGAGAGGAATCTACAATTCAGTAACAGATATTCGTAGAAAAGTATTTACGGAAATTGCCCGTCTTGCGTATGAAGGAGGAGATTACGCAACTAAAATCGAACAACTTCCTTACAAGATTCTTCCTGGAGAACATGCGAAATATAGAGAAAGCATTTTCTTAGAAAGAGCTATCGTTGGGGAACGTCTTCGTTTAGGAATCGGACTTCCTTTACGTCGTATGGATGAACATGCTCCTGTTAGCGAAGGCATTGAAGAAAGTGCTATTGCGGAAAAATATTATGATGATCCATTAATTAACATCATTAAATTTGCATGTAATGCATGCCCTGAAAAACAGATTGTTGTCACAGATACATGCCAGGGATGTTTAGCGCACCCTTGTGTTGAAGTTTGTCCTAAAGATGCTGTTAGTATCGTAAATGGAAAATCTTATATAGATCAGGAAAAATGTATTAAATGTGGCCGCTGTATGGACGTATGCCCTTATGGAGCCATTAACAAACTTGAACGTCCATGTGCAAAAAGCTGTGGAATGGATGCAATCAAATCAGATGAATTTGGTCGTGCAGAAATTGATTATGATAAATGTGTATCTTGCGGTATGTGTTTAGTAAACTGTCCATTTGGTGCAATTGTTGATAAAGGACAGATTTTCCAGACGATTCATGCAATGAAAACTGGCAAAGAAGTTGTTGCAGCCATTGCTCCAGCATTTGTAGGACAGTTTGGTCCAACAGTAACACCTGAAAAAGTAAAAGGTGCATTGAAAGAGTTAGGGTTCTCAGATGTAGTTGAAGTAGCTATTGGAGCTGATTTATGTACAGTTGAAGAAGCAGAAGACTTCTTAAACAAAGTTCCAAACGAACAGCCATTTATGGCAACTTCATGCTGTCCTGCATGGTCAGTTATGGCTAAAAAATTATTCCCAGATTTCAAACCATATATTTCTATGGCATTGACACCAATGGTTTTAACAGGTCGTTTAATTAAAAAACAGAAACCTGATGCAAAAGTTGTTTTCATCGGACCATGTGCTGCAAAAAAACTTGAAGCAAGTCGCAAAAGTATAAGAAGTGATGTAGACTTTGTTCTTACATTTGAAGAAGTTATGGGTATGTTTGAAGCTAAAGGTATCGATTTAGCACAAGCTACTGTTGATGAACCATTTAACGAAGGAACTGCAAATGGTCGTGGATTTGCCGTTAGTGGCGGTGTTGCAAACGCAGTAAAACAATGCATTCAGGAAAAACACCCTGATATGGAAGTGTTGATTGATTCTGCAGAGGGATTGAAAAACTGTCGTACAATGTTAATGATGGCAAAAGCTGGAAAACGTAATGGATACCTGTTAGAAGGTATGGCATGTCCTGGTGGATGTGTTGCTGGAGCAGGAACATTACAGCCAGTTATGAAATCAAGTGCTCTTGTAAAAAAATATACAAGTGATGCTGAAAAGAAACTTGCATTTGAAAGTGAATATCTAGATAACCTGGAATTAATTAGCGAAAATTAAAAAGGAAAATTTAAAAAGCATTGTGAAGTTCAAAGTAATTCACAATGCTTTTTTTCATAAGAGGAATAAACAAATGTTCCTCTTTTATTTTATCTTTTGTTTATAAAAGCTTCGATTTTCTAAAGCAAAAATTCTTGGTGTAAATTCACCTTCCTGTACACCACTTAATGCTTTCTCTATAGTATTCATGCGGGCATCGATGTTATCAATCAAATAGAGCATCTCAGCTTCTGGAAGCATTGGGAGTACAGGTGAACCATACTCATACTGTCCATGATGTGACAAAATCATATGTCTTAAAAGCATTGTTTCCTCCTCTTTTTCCAAGTGAAGTTCTTTTGCTTTTTCATATACTATTGCCTGCATGATACTAATATGTCCAAGCAGTTTTCCCTGTACTGTGTATTCACTTACTAAAGCTCCACTCAGCTCTATTAGCTTTCCTAAATCATGAAGGATAACTCCCCCAAATAATACATCTTTATTTAACAACGGATACTGCTTGCATAAATGATCTGCTAAATCCAGCATTCCAACTACATGTGTAGCCAATCCTCCCGAAAAATCATGATGGTTTTTCGTTGCAGCAGGATAATCAAAGAAATCTTTTTCATAGTCATTGACTACTTCTAAAACAATTTTATAAATTGTCTGATTTTTAATCTCGCTGATTCTTTCATATAGACGCTGTTTTAATTCTTCTTTACTTATTGAACCTGATTTCACAAATTCATTAATATCTATCTCATTTTTATCCACAACTTCCATTTTATTTACACGAAACTGTAATTGTTTTTGATGACAAAGGACATCTCCCTGCACATTTACTATCATACCTGGTGCAAATGCATGTAGTAACGCTTCATTAACATTCCAGTATTTCGCATCCATACGTCCAGTTTTATCCTGAAACTGTAAAGATAGATAAGGTGCTCCTTTTGCTGTAACACCTTTATTTACCTGTAGAAGCAAGACCGTTATCGTCCCACGAAATCCATCTTCTAAGTCTTCAATTCTTTTATTCATCCAAACACTCCATTTCTTCTAATTTACATTGTATATCACTTCGTGAAAATCCTTTTCTCATACAATATAACATAATTTTCGACTGTAGTTCTTTTCCTTGATACTTTCTTACATAACTACGCAATGCTTTTTGAATCGTTTTTTCCAAAGCTGGACTTTCATCTTCTTGCTCATAATCCAATTCTTCAGCAGAACGTCTGGCAATATCACCATCAAACCCAAGCGATATCAATTTATTAATAATTTTTTGTTTTTTCATTTTACGGGAAGTATCTTTCATAGTAGTCATCAATTTTTGTGCCATCTTCTTTGCCTTGATAAGCTCCCCTTCATTATCTAACCCTTTCAAAGCTTCTTCCACATCTTCACTATTTATTCCCTTATTAATGAGAGAATGTCGTATATTGCCTTTTCCAACAAGTGAATACTGTAATTTTTCAATTTTATTTTGTATATACAATTCATCATTGATATACCCTTTTTCCTCTAATTCATCTAATACTTCGTCAATCATTTGATCACTTAAGATATTTTTTCTTTGAAAGAACAATTTCATTTCCTTTCGAGTATAATCTTTTACGCGCAATTTTCGAACAGCATTTCTATATGCTTCTAATTTCAATTCCTTTTGTTTAAAATCAGAAACTGTAAATCTATCAAGCATCGTATGAAGTCGAATTTTGTAAGAAAAATAGTCATCAAAACTGATCAATATCTTCTGCGGCTGATCTTCAGAATCATTTTGTACATAAATACGTACACAATCATCAAACGTCTTGATTTTCACAACTTCATATGCCTGAGAATAATCATCAATCGCCTGATAATAAACACTTAAAACTTTTGAACAGAAGACTTTTGCATCATACTGCGTTACTTTGCTTATCGCTTTTTGACGGAAATTTTGCCGTTGTTCTTTCGGCAAAGAGAAATAAGATGTTAGTTTTTCCGCAAACATTTGCGCATCATCAAATAAAAACCCACTTTCTCCTTCAACAACTAAGTTTTCCAAAACATCATCCCACCTGGCAAATACAGGAAGACCGCAAGCTAAAGCCTCAATATATGTCATTCCTTGTGTTTCTGTTAAAGAAGCAGATACGAAGCAATCTGCGCAAGCATAGTATAATGGAACTTCATCACTTGATTTTTTACCAGTAAAGATAACTTTATCCATCAACCCATAATTCTTTACCATTTTTTTCAAATCTTCTAATTGTGGTCCATCTCCAACAATCATAAGCTTAATATGTGAATCAGTAATGTAACGAAATCCTTCGATGGGAATATCTATACTTTTTTCTGGAGCTATTCTTCCCACAAACACAACAACTTTGTCCTCTTCTTTAAGATCATACATTTCTTTAATCTTTTCTACTTCTTTACTATCTATAGTGTCATGATTAAATTTTTCAAAAGAAAGTCCTGTAGGAATAACATAGATAGGTGTCTTAACACCATATTTTAATAAAGTTTCTTTTGTTTTTTCACTTGGTGAAATCACAGCCTGTGCACTATCAGAAAGAACTTTAGAAAAACTAGATACTATTTTTTTAGAAACTTTTTCAATCTCTTCAATATCAAAACGATTTACATAATGAGTATAATCTTCATACATTGTATGATATGTTGTAACTACTGGAATATTTAAGTATTTCGCAACAATTCTTCCAAACATACCAACTCCAAATTCTGTATGAACATGTATGATATCCAAATGCATCTTCTCAATTTCATCCCTAGCACTAAAATGATAAGGTGTAGACAATTTATATCCATATAACCATTTTAGTTCTAATCCAGGAAGACGCAGAATATTTCCTTCTCTTTTTGTATGAGAAGCTTTGTGATTAGTAATTACAAAGACCTCATGTCCATCTTTTTCCAATTCTTTTTGTAATGTTACAATACTAGATACGACCCCATTAATATCCGGTGTATAAGTATCTGTAAAAAGTCCAATTCTCATAAAATGAACAATCCTCCCCTATATACCTCTTTCTTTAATTCTTTCTTTTGTGTATTTATGTTTTAATATCACAAAAGTAATTGCCCCTGCTATCATGATGAAATGATATGTAGAGAACCGCCATAAGATCATAATACTGCTAGCTAACGCTGAATCTTGTAATAAATACCCATACAGCATCGTAAATACAAATTCGGTCCCACCACTTGAACCAGGAATGGGAATAAATGCATTTGCCATCATAACAAAACTAGACAAAGCCAAACAATCTAAAAGGTACTCAATTCCCAGTGGGTGTCCTAAAGCATTCGCAATTACCCATGGCAAACTGAATTGAACGCTCATTCGCAAAACACTTAAAACTGCTGTTTTTAAAATCAACATTTTTTCATGATGCAGACGCTTAATTTCTTTTGTAAAAGACATTACCTGTTCACTCCATGTTACAAGTGTTTTTTCCTTATCCTTTACAATTTTAAATTTCGCAAGAATACGAACTACATTTCCACTCAATTTCACATATAATTTGGGAAATAAGGCCATTGTCCATAATACTACAATAATGGCAAGATTGACTCCATATCCAGCTAAAATAAAAACAAGCAAGATCCCTCCCATTATCTCCACATAGTAAGAATAGCGAAGAAAAAACAAAATAGTGACATAAATCATTAATGTCGTTTGGAATATAATAAAATCACCCCATAAAATACTAGCTCCATCACTAAGCTTTATTTTTTGCTTTTTAAAAATATAAGCTTGTGCAAATTGTCCACCTGTTGAACTTGGTGTAATACTGCTGAAGAAAAAACCTACAAGATAATTCGATAAGCCTTCACGAAACCGATAATCTTTTTTATTTTTTCTAGTAAAAATTGTTAATACATATCCCGAAATACACGAATACATGATTCCCCAAAACAATATTAATACAAGCCAGTAACTTTTCATTCCAGAAATCATTGTGATGACTTCCTGATAATTATCTTTTAACGCAAACCATAAAGCAACAATCGTTAAGGAAGTCACAATAAAGATATTAATGACATAACTTTTCACTGAATTTTTCATGATGCTTCTCCTTTTATTTTCTAAATTTGAATATAAAAGTAACCTCTCTAGATTATTATATCATAGAATTGTTTAGGACTATAGAAACAACAAACACATTTCAATGAATTTCCTATACTTCTTTCAAATACTCCCATAAATGTTCCAATGCTCTATTTAAACGGCGATGCAAAGTACTCTCTACTATTCCACCCTGACGAAGTTCTATAACCTTTTTATCAAGATTTCTTACATATAAATCAAATAATAAATTTCTTTCTAATTCAGGCAATTGCTGTATTGCAAGCAATAAAACATAAAAATCTTCATCCTGTTTTTTTCTTTCCTGCTGATTTTTATGTCTTTTTTCCATTGCGGACAAAACAGGATCACCGCTATAGTAAGTTTTTCTGCTTGATGAACAGTTAATAATACTTTTCGTATAATTTAAATAATCTACAAGATCATCTTCTACTTCAAGAGATCGATTTGATTCATCGTATAAGATGCTCCTTAAACGAAGTGTTGCTGTATACTTTTGTAACTGTTTCATTTTTTTCTTCATTTCTTTATGAATATATTCTTTTTCTTCTTTCATCTTCTTTTCTCCTTTTTTATCTATATACGAAATAAAGTAGAAAAAGTCACAAAAATATTGTAAAAATATATTCAAGTATAAAAAATACATTATTTTTTGTATTTACTCAAGACTTGCATCAAATAAGCATTGATTGTAATTACAAGTTCTTTTTGCCTTCCATGCGTTTCCCATACGATAGGATTACCTTGGAAATCAAGAGCTTTTCCCTGCTGCATAAAAGAAAAAATAACAGCTAATAAAATATCACGCAAATTTCTTCCGGCACCTATATATGCACAAGCTTTTGCATTTATGCATTCAATAATCGCATCAGGACATCCAATTTGATTCTTAGTATCTTCTATCATTTCAAAGCCGTTTTCCTGTAAATAAGAAACAAATGAAGTTGCTAAACGATAATTATAATATATTTTATCTTTGTTTATCATGGATGGAAAAACCAATCGCTTTCTGTCATCTATATGTTTTGGATTATGATATACATATGCACCTTTATCTTTTTCACACACATACATTATTTTTCTTTTAGGAAAATAAACAAGAGCACATAAAAATGTATTTTCTTTTATAATACCTGCACATATTGACCATCCATCTTCTTGTTGAATATAGCGAAGCGTGCCATCAATAGGATCTAAAATAAATGTGCATTCATAATTTTTCAAATTATATAAAGACGTGGAACAAGTATCTTCTTCTACATCTAAAGTCAGTATATCTTTATATGGAAGAAGTGCATTCAAAAACATTTCCTGTACGATTTCATCAGCCTTTGTTTTAGCTTCTCTCATTGCTTTATGACAGGATGTTTCATTTTCAATTTCATCAACTGGCTTTTTTTCATTCACAATTGTTTTCTGCATTGATAAAGCAACTTCTCCGGATTTTAATGCAGTTTTAAATAAAAGTGAAAATATATTATCTTTATCAATTCTATTCATTTAAAATCTCCCAATTCATAATAACATAGAAAAAGCAGTCTTATTTTTGACTGCTTATACGATAACGCTGCAAGAACTCTTTCGTTCTTTCCTGTTGTGGATTTTCAAAAATTTGCTGAGGAGTTCCCTGTTCCGCAATAATCCCTTTATCCATAAAGATTACACGGGAACTGATATCATGTGCAAACTGCATTTCATGAGTAACAACGATCATTGTTAAACCTTCTTCAGCAAGCTGTTTCATTACATCAAGAACGTCACCAACCATTTCTGGATCTAGTGCACTTGTTGGTTCATCAAACAATAAAACCTCAGGATCCATACACAATGCTCTGGCAATCGCAACACGCTGTTTCTGTCCTCCGCTAAGCTGTGTAGAGCTGGAATTAGCAAATGCTTCCATTCCTACTTTTCTCAAGTAATACATGGCTTTTTCTTTTGCCTCTTCTTTACTTCTTTTTAAAACTTTAATCTGTCCAATCATACAATTTTCCAAAACAGTTTTATTATTGAAAAGATTGAAAGACTGAAATACCATCCCTACCTTGGAACGATGCGTATTTAAATTAATTTCTCCTTTTAAAATATCTTTTCCATGATAAAGAATTTCTCCTCCATCTGGTGTCTCCAGCAGATTGATACAGCGAAGCAATGTACTTTTCCCACTACCACTGGAACCAATAATCGTAATAACTTCCCCGCTATCACAATGAAATTCAACATCATTCAATACTTTTAAAGCTCCAAAGCTTTTTTTCAAGTGATTAATTTGAATAATACTTGTAGAATTCATTATGCTTCACCCGCTTTCTGATCAAATCCATTTTTTTGTGTATTCATCTTTTTCTCGACATAATTTAAAATCATTGTAGCAAAACTTGTTAGAATCAAATAAACTGCACAAGTAATCAAGAATGTTTCCATGAATAAGCCAACACTTCCAGCTATAGAACTTGATTGAAAATATAAATCTGAAAGACTAATTACATTTAACATAGAGCTATCTTTAATATTAACTATAAATTCATTACCAATGGATGGGAAAGAATTACGAATTGCCTGCGGTAAAACAATATTCATCATTGTTTGTGTATTCGTCATACCTAAACTTCTAGCTCCTTCAATCTGTCCTTTATCAACAGACTGAATCCCAGATCGAATTATTTCTGCCATATATGCCCCAGTGTTTACCGAAATAATAGTTACACCAGCAACTAATGGCGTCCATCCGATGATTGGTTTTAATGAGTAATAAAAGAACATTGCCTGCACCATCATTGGCGTACCCCTAAAAAACCAAACATAAAGTGCTACAAAACCATGTATTATTTTTTTGATAATTTTTACAGGAAGAGCATCTCTTTCTTCTATAACAACAGATCTGGCACCGCCTAAGATAAGTCCTAAAACAAGTCCAAAGATCGTACCTAGCATTGATAATAATAATGTAATTTTAACCCCATACCAGAACAATGGATAATACTCTTGCAATATCAGCAAGGATTTACCAAGCATCCCTGTTCCTTCAGGTATATTAAATAAGATAACCATTTTTTATAAACTCCTTATTTTGTATTTTGGCTGTTATTGGCCTCTTTCATCCAATTCGTTCTTGTTTCTGCATCAATTTTATCTAAAGACTTCTGTACACTTTCAAAGAATTCAGAACCTCTAGATCCTTCTTTCATACCGATAGAAACACTGTTATCAATATTAAAACCTTTTCCTTCTGCAAAATGTACAATCGTTAAATCCTTATTCGTTGAAACAACACTTTCTGCAACCGGAAGTTCAGCTGTAATTCCATCAACTTCTTTGTTTTGTAAAGCTACAACCATTTCCGGATATGTTTTCTTAGGAGTAGCATGTTTTACTCCTTTAATTTGATCAATTACCGTGTCGTAATTTGTTGACAGCTGACCAATGATCGTCTTACCACTAAACTGCTGAATATCGTTGTATTTTACAACATCTTTATCTGATTTACGAACAATCATGACCATTTCAGAATCATAGTAAGGAGTTGTAAAGTCCATTCCTTTTTCACGTTCAGGATTTGCTGTCATACCTGCAATAACCGCATCTATTTCACCAGAATTAAGTGCAGGCTGCAAACCTTCCCACGCGATTTTCTTTACCTGTACTTCACGTCCTAAATCTTCTGCAATAGCTCGTGCTACTCGCACATCATATCCATCACAGTATCCAGCACCACCAATACTTACACTTGTTTCAGTCTGTTCTGTAGTCTGCCAGTTATAAGGAGCATAGTTACATTCCATACCTACTGTAAAGTATTCTTTTCCTGTGTTTTCAGAAGTTTTAGCTGAATCATTTGAGCTCCCGCATCCTGTTAATACCATTGTCATCGCAAATGCTGCACATAATAATTTTTTCATTTTCTTTCCCTCGTCTTTCTTTATCTAGTTACTTAACAAAAAAGTCGTGCTATTACACGACTCTATAATTTAAAACGAGTGTTAATAGCTCCTCTTCACGAATGAAGGAGTGTTGTAGGTATTTCCACACAACCCCAAACAAAATTTTTGCCAAAATTATGTTTTCGGCGATGATTACCTTTCGAAGTTTTCATAGTTTGCCAACTCCCACTTCTACTCTGATGCATCGCTGCCTCTATACGATTTTTTTGTTGTCTGTATCATACACCTCACACTATATCTTGTCAATGCTTTTTTTGACTTTTCTTTTTCCAGTTTGCATTTTATGCTTTAAAACAAACCACAACTGCTGCACACATAACCCTAAAAAGGATCCACTTGTATCAATAAATACATCTTGCCATTGTCCAGATCTTCCACTTACAAACAGCTGATGAAATTCATCTGTACAGGCATATAGCATACTGAAAATCAACGCAAATATAAAAGAGCTTTGAATCTTGCTTTCTCTAGCAAACATATAAAGCAACATTGCTAAAATCGCATACTCACTCATATGGGCAGCTTTCCTAATAAGAAATTGAATGGTATCAAGAGAAATCCATTGATTATGCATTAGCTGAATACCTGTAATATTTTCTATGAAGAGAATCACCTGATTACTGACCCCAGAAGACTCTCCCCCATTTTGCATAGAAAAAGAAAAAATAACGATCATCCATAAAACACTTAAAAACAGATACACAATGCGTTTTTTCATTTCATCACATCCTGCGTATCATTATATCTTTTTTAAAGATAAATTTCTACTTGATAATTTGAATATGATCTACCGTATCAAAACGATAACCTAACTTTTCCATTTGTGTCAAAAATTCATCCATGGCTTCATAATTTCCTTTATTGCTTGGATGAAGTAAATAAATCGCACCATTATGATAGTGATCAATCAAAGTCTTTAACGCTTCCTCTTTGCTTACATCACTTGCAAAATCATAATACGCATGACTCCAGTTAAAACTTTTGTATCCTAAATCGGATACCATTTTCATAGTTCTTTCACTTGCACCGCCTTTAGGGAATCGAAAGATTTTTTTCATCGGCTCTCCTACCACTTCCATATATGTTTTTGATGTTTCTGTAATCTCTTTTACAAAATCATCTACTTTTGAAGCATTTGCCAATGTTGTCATATCATAATGATGCCAGGTATGATTTCCAATAACATGTCCATGTTTTACTAAATCACGTATAAAATCAGCTTCATTTTTTATATAGTTTCTCGTTAAGAAAAATGTAGCTTTTACATTATGTTTGTTCAATACATTAGCGATTTCTTTTATATAGGTAATATCATTTCCACCTTCATCAAATGTTAAATATATTACTTTCTCATCAGGTCCTAAATAACAGGTATTATATTTACTCAACAAAGAGGAAGATAATGCTCCTTTATTTCTCTCATGATTTTTACTTTTTTCAAACCACCATTCTTCCATCTTATTATCATAAGAATCATAATTATAATACAACTTTTGATTTGTTGGATCAGGACATACCTCTACTTGTCTTTCTACACTGCTTTGATTGCCATTTTTATCCTTTACAGAATAGATAATCTTATAGTTTCCTTGTTTTTTTGTATTTACATTATTTTTAATTTGTACCTTAGCTGTAAGATCCCCATCATAATCATCAATTGCTGTATATCCTGCTTCTTGATATGTTTCATTTTCAAATATACGCAATGGATTATCTCCTTTTAATTTTAATTTCGGAGCTTTTTTATCCACTACTTTGACTATTCGCTCTACTGTTTTATTTTTCCATTCATATACAATCGTATACTCTCCTATTCGATTCCTATTTACATTACTCGTAGTACGTACATCATTTTGAAAGTCTTTTAGATGATATCTTGCCTTTACACCTGGATCTTGAAAAGGTTTCTTTACCTGTACTTCCATGACTTTCTCCCCTTTTAAACTTAATAAAGGGGTAAACCATCCACTAAAGAAAAACAGTTTAATAATAAGTGCCATTAGTAATACTGCAACTATAAAAACCCCTGTATAAACATAAACTTTGCAACGCCTACTCATACCTTCACCTCAACGTATGTGTATGCTTCCAGATAAGAAAATATACAAAAAAAGAGCTTTTTAGCTCTCTTCCAAATGATAGATCTCAATAATTTTTTCTGCACAGCGAAGTCCATCAATAGCAGCAGATACAATACCTCCTGCATAACCTGCACCTTCTCCACATGGATAGCATCCTTGTATCCCTACACATAGACAATCTTTTTCACGTGTAATACGTACAGGAGAACTGCTTCTTGTTTCTATTCCTGTAAGAACAGCATCATCCATAGCAAATCCTTTTAATTTACGATCCAATCCTTTAATTCCTTCCTCCATAGCTTCACAAACATAGGAAGGTAGAATATCATGAAGATCACATGGAGTTACACCTAAAGCATAGGTAGGAGTAACACTTTTCATGACCGTAGATGGTCGATGTTTTAAAAAGTCTTTTACCAGCTGTGCGGGTGCTTTATAATTGCTTCCAGCTTTTAAGAATGCTTTTCTTTCTAAATCTTCCTGAAATGCAATGGCTTTTTCTGGCGTATTTCCATAATCCTCTGGTCGTATCTGTACTAACAATGCACTATTCGCATTCTCTCCATCACGAGCATGCTCGCTCATTCCATTTACCACAACACCACCTTGCATGGAAGCAGATGGTACAACATATCCACCTGGACACATACAAAATGTATAAACACCTCTTCCATTCGATGCCTGATATGTTAAACGATATTCTGCAGATTTTAAGCGGGGATGTCCAGCGAATGATTTATATTGCGCTTTATCAATTATCGATTGCGGATGTTCAATACGAGCTCCAATCGCAAATGGTTTAGGTTCGATATAGAAACCTCTTTTCATCAGCATGCGCAAGGTATCTCTTGCACTATGACCGATTGCTAAAATCATTTGTTCGCAAGGAATTCGTTTTCCATTTACAATGATTGCCTCTAATCTCCCTTTTTGGATTTCTACATCTTCCAACTGTGACTGGAAGTAAATTTCTCCACCTAAAGATTGAATTTCTTTACGTATATTTCTTACGATATTACGTAATAAATCTGTACCAATATGAGGGTGTGCTTCATATAAAATCTGCTTAGGTGCTCCAAAACGCACGAATTCTTCTAATACTTTATAAATTCGTTTATCTTTTACACGAGTTGTTAGTTTTCCATCAGAGAAAGTTCCTGCTCCCCCTTCTCCAAACTGCACGTTGCTATTTTCTTTCAAAATTCCTTTTTCCCAAAATTCCTGAACACTTTTTACTCTTTCTTCAACACATTCTCCTCGCTCTATCACAATCGGACGAAAGCCTGCCTGTGCTAATAGTAAAGATGCAAACATGCCTGCTGGTCCAAACCCTACAACTACTGGTCGTGTAGATAATCCCACCATTCCACACACAGGAATTGTATAACTTTCATCAGGGGCTTTGGTAACATCTTTGATTTTTTTCTTTAAAAGAGTATCCTCATTTTTTACTTTACAATCTACACAGCAATTAAAATGAAAATCATTTTGTTTTCTGGCATCAATACTTTCTTTTCGTAAATGCCATTCTAAAAGATCTTCTTTATGAATATGCAGCTTTTTTATTATTTTTTCTTCCAAGCATTCCTTTGGTTCATCTAACGATAAACGCAGTTGTTGAATTCGTAACATATGAAAAATTCCTTTCTAATACAAATGTTTGAATATCCTCCATTTTTTTGAAAAACCATAAACACAAATAGAAAATACAAGAGATAATATACAGGATAATACATAAATAAGCAAATTCCCTGCATTTGGCAATAAAGCAAACAATACAACAACAAACATAATGTGAGATACATAAATAAGCAAAGACAATATGCGCAACATTTTATAAATCGGTCTATCCCTCCATTCCAGCTGCAATAGAAATGCAAATAGGAAACTAACAGCAGGAATCAAAAATAAATACATACTTGCTAAATCATGCATAAATCCTGCTTTCCGTAAATAAAAACACTCTATACATAACCCAACAAAAGAAACAATAAAACCGAAAAGCATCATTTTAGAATTATGAGATACTTTTCTTCTATGCTGTGCATAATAGGCTCCTAAAGAAAGAAAAACAGGCGCAAAGAAAAATCCATTACGGGTTGTTGAGAATATGGAAGTATAGGCATCATATACAGTGCTGATACCTGGTATAGATTCCAATACGTCTGGATAAATATTACCTGCCATGCCAATTAAATATAACACCATGGAAATTCCTATTGTCATACGCATTGAAAAATGACTTCTTAAAAAATAGACAATACACATACCAAATAATAAAGCTGGTAAAAACCACAAATGATAATAACTTCCATTAAAGAAAAAATCTTTTATGTACTGTGCCAATGCCATTCCAAAATCATTTTGTCCCCTTATCAACAAGTATGAGAAAGGTAAATATAAAATCGTCCATATAATATAAATTTTAAAGATTCGATATAAATAATGCTTTAGCTGATAACGATTTTCAGCATCATTCCATTCCCTATTCGTATTAATTTTTGTAAAAAATAGAAAACCGGAAATTATGAAAAACAATGGTACTGCAAGTCTTGCGATAATCTGTACTAAGATAAAATTAGCATCTGGAGATATCGTAGCCAGTGGCGCTGTATGTATACAAATAACCAAAAAAGCACTAATAAATTTAGCCACATCCAATGCATAATAATTCTTTCTTTCCATCCTCTAATCCTCCTTGTTTTGAAAAAATAGCCATAAAGATGGCTATTTATATATTCTAGGAACTCTTGCCGTAATCCAGCAGAATGTTTCATTATTAATCGTTTGAGCTAGTCTTGTCAATTCATCAATTGGCAAAACTTCATCCCCATCTTTCCCAAATAATGTTACGACATCCCCTTCTTTTACATCTTCTATTTCTGTAACATCAATCATTAACTGATCCATACAGATATTTCCAATGATTGGCACACGTTTCCCATGTAAAAGAACGACTGCTCCTTTATTAGAAACACTTCTTGGATATCCATCTGCATATCCAATAGAAACTGTCGCAATTTTTCGTACATCTTTACTTATAAAGTGACGCCCATAACTTACACTTACATTTGGCTGAATGGTCTTAACCAAAGAAATATTTGCTTTCAATTCCATAATAGGTTTGAAATCAGGATGCGTCACTGTTTCAATCTGATCATTGCTAGTTGCTCCTAAATATAAAAGTCCAGGTCTAACATAATCATACTGCAGCTCAGGATAGTTTAATATCCCATAACTGTTTTGTAAATGACGAATTCCTGCATCTATTCCATCTTTTTTCAAATCAGAAAGAACACGTTCGAATAATTCAATTTGTTTCGATGTGAACTTCTTATTGTCCGCATCCAATTCATCACTTACACTAAAATGCGAGAAAATCCCTTCTGCTTTAATGTGTTTCATGCGATATATTTCTTCAATCTGTTCAATATGGTATTCCTGTTCCTGACAAATTATCCCAAGTCTTGACATACCTGTATCTACCTTAATATGCCCTCTCATAATGACATGATGCTCTTCGCAATATTTGTCGGCCTTTTTCGCATAATCTAAAGAAAGAAAAGTTTGAATTAGATTCTTTTCTATCACATAATGAAAATGTTCTGGAGGTGTATACCCTAAAATCAAAATTTCTTCCTGAATACCATTTTCTCTGAGTGTTAAAGCCTCATCAATACTACTTACACCAAAAAAATCAATACCGCATTTTTCCAACTCTTTACAGCACACAACATCCCCATGCCCATAAGCATTAGCTTTTACAATTGCCATGATTTTTGTCGTAGAAGGAAGAATTTTACGTATTTCCTCTACATTATGCTTAATTTTTGAAAGATCTATTTCTACCCATGCTCTGCTTTTGCTTTCCAGCATGTTTTCACCTCTTTTATTCCATTGCCAACGCAATTAATTTATCTAGTAAATCTCCAAATTCAATACCAGCCTCTTTCATCATTGTAGGATAACGAGAAGTTGATGTAAAGCCTGGAATTGTATTTACTTCATTTAATACAATTGTATTTTGTGGTGTTACAAACATATCCACACGTGTCATTCCTTTACAATTCAATGCACGATATGCCTGTAATGCCATACTTCTTGCCTCTTCAAACAATTCTTTTGAAATACGTGCAGGACAATAAATATGAGAATCTACCATTTGGTATTTTCCCTCATAATCAAAGAATGGAGCTGCTGTTTCAATTTCATCAACGCTGCCGGCAAACAATTCTTTGTTTCCCATAACAGCGCAACCGATTTCAAATCCCTCAATAGTTGTTTCTAAAATCACTTTTCCTTTTCCATCATGATAGAAAGCATCTTTCATGCTTTCTTCAAATTCAGAAAAATCTTCCACTTTATGAATTCCAAAACTACTTCCTGCATTCGCCGGTTTAATAAAAATAGGAAGACCAAGTGTTTCTTTCGCACTTTCAAAGATTTTTTTATAGTCCATATCTTTTTCTTCATAAATGCACATATATGGAGCACATGGAACTTTCGCATGTTCAAGAATAATATGTGTCATTTCTTTATCCATACATACGGAACTACTCATATGACCACATCCAACATATGGTATGCCACTTAATTCAAATAACCCTTGAATTGTACCATCTTCCCCGTTTTTTCCATGTAGAACTGGAAAGATACAATCAACAGGAATCTGCTCATAGTTTCCATCCTCTTTTAATTTCAAGAAACCTTTGAAATGTGTTGAGCAAGAAAGTACACATGGTGTACAGTATTGTTCCTGCAGCCAATGATCATGTTCGATACTTTCTATATCTCCATCATATGCATACCATTCCCCATTTTCACTAATTCCAATCAAAATAAGTTCATATTTTTCTTTATGCAAGGAATGAATCAAACTTCCTGCTGAATGAAGTGAAACAGGATATTCACTTGATTTTCCTCCAAAAACAACTGCTAAACGTAACTTTTCCATTTTATTCCTACCTCTTTATTTCTTATTTTTTTCTATTAATACATTTACTAATTCATCTAGCTTCATGCCACGTGAACCCTTTACCAAAAGCATACAGTCTTTATGCATGTATGGGAAAAGATATTCTGAAAGTTCTTCTTTATTTTCAAAATGCACAACTTTCACATCATCTGTATTATGATTAAAAGCTCCCTGGGCAATATATCGTGCCATATCCCCAATTGTTAAAATTTCCTGTAAATGAAATCTTGCTGTTTCTTTTCCTAAATCATAATGAATCTGATCACTTGTTTCTCCAAGTTCCAGCATATCTCCTAAAACAGCAATCTTATATGGAACTTCAAACTCTTCCATAGTTTCAAGTGCAGCAATTGCACTTTGTGGATTAGACTTATAAGAATCATTTAAAATCAAGCAGCGATCACAGTCAACCAATTCATTTCTTAAGCCTGTCTTTTCAATATTTGAAAAACCTCTTTGAATTTCTTCATCACTTACATGCAATGCTTTCGCTGCAATCATAGCTGCCGTCGCATTCATGGCCTGATGTTTCCCAATCATATCTAAAAAATAAGATGATTGTTCAGAAGGTGTAACGCTAAAGTATATTCCCTCTTTTTTCTGACGTACTGCAGATACGATGTAATCATTTCGCTTGTCCATTCCAAATGTACGTATGGAAATAGAACCAGGAATTTCTTTTTCTCGTACAGCATTTTTTAATAACTCCTGATCACCATTATAAATAAGCGATCCATTCTCATTTAGTCCTTCCACAATTTCAACTTTTGCTTTTGCGATATTTTCCATTGTGCCTAGATTTTCTAAATGTGCTGTTCCTACATTTGATATGATTGCAATATCTGGTTCTACCAAGTGAGTCAAAAAAGATAATTCTCCAAGATTTTCCATTCCCATTTCTACAACAGCAACTTCTACATCTTCATTAAGACTTAACAAAGTTAAAGGAACACCAATTTCATTATTATAGTTTCCTAATGTTTTCTGTGTGATGTAATGTTCTTTCAAAACAGAAGCAAGAATATCTTTTGTACTTGTCTTCCCATTACTTCCTGTAACCCCAACAACCTTCATATGTAATTGTTTACGATAAGCTTTTGCCAGCTCCTGCAGAGCTTTTGTTGTATCATCCACTAAAATAACTACAACATCTTCTGGTGGATTTTCCTCTTTTCTTTCCCATAAAACAGCTTTAGCCCCATTGTCTATTGCCTGTTGGACAAACAGATGTCCATTGTTGTTAATACCATGAATAGGAATATATAGATTCCCTTCTACAACTTTACGAGAGTCGATACATACTCCTTTAATTTTTTCTTCGATATTTCCATTTTCTATATAATCAGCATCAAGCATGCGAATAATAGCATCTATTGAGCGAATAATCATAAAGCTTCGTCCTTTCTTACTTAGCCTAAATTTTTAGCTTCCTCAAATAATCAATTCTAGACTATTATAGCATATCCAAATCTACTTGATGTAGAAAATTTTATAATTTCCATACTTTCTCTACTTTTCAAATAAAAGAAATTAAAATCTCCCTTTAATTCAATTCATTGATAAAATCCAACAATATCCGCAATTATTTTCTATGGTAAATAATATTTTACCATTTTTAAAGGTATAGCAACAAGGACTCTTCAAATTCCTTTATACTTATTTATAATAAATGTAATAGAAAGAGGTGTTAATATGTTAAAAATTTGTGGTATCCTAAAAGCTAAGATGCATGAAAAAGATATTCGACAAAAAGAATTGGCAGATATGATGGAACTGGATCAGCGCACCATCTCTAATTATTGTAATGACATTAATTTTCCAAACCTGGACACATTATCCAGATTATGTAATATTCTTGAAATAGATATTAATGACATCTTAGAAATCCACGCAAAGGGAAATAGTGATATCTTGATTCAAAGTGATTTGGAAATGAAGCTGTTAGAAGATTTTAGAAAACTTTCCAAAGAGAAACAAAAAGAGTTTTTAAAAGCAAGTTCATGTATCATAAAAATAGTGGAATAAATATAAGAATCCAGTATCCTCATTACATTAAATAGTGAAAACTTATGCAGAAGTGATAACAAATCGTTATGTACTTCTGTTTTTTTATAGAAAAAGCGGTCAATCTTGATAGACTAACCACCTAAAAAATATAGATATAAAATGAACTATGATTTATTTTTTTACCTTAAACTGCTGCACTTTACCTTTTTTAGCCTTACTATCATTACCATAGGAATTTCTCTATTGTTTTTAAAGCACTCTTCATAAAATCCGTCAATCACAAACCCCGCTCTAAAACAAAGGTTAAAAATATCTTGCATAGATCGATGATAATAAATCTGTTTTTTAGGCTGGCCTTCAATCGCAATACCATAATAACTGTGAGGTGTCATATACTTTTCAGTCAGTGTAACAAAGCAAGGATGCTGCGTGGCAAAAACAAAAATACCATTTTCATCCAGCAATTCATATACAGCCATAAAAAGTGGTTCAATATCTGTAATATCCATAATTGCCATATTGGAAACCGCTTTTGTAAAAAGACGATTTCTTTTTAATGTTAAGATGCTTTCCCTACTGGCTGCATCTGCTACACAAAATTCGATTTGTTTCAAATATTTAGATTGCCTCTTTTTCGCAAGTTCTATCATTTTTTCACTGTAATCAAAAGCAACAATCCCAGCTCCTATTTGCGCAAGATACGAAGAATAATTTCCATTTCCACAAGCAACATCTAAGATGTAATCTGTAGAATTAGGAGATAAAAGTTCTGTTACTTTAGGACGAACTACTTTTCTATGAAAATCATTAGACTGATTGCCCATTGCATTATCCCAAAATTTTGCATTCTTCTCCCATATTTTTTTACTTTCTTCTGTTCCCATTTTCTTTTTCATCTTTGTTATCACTCCTAATACAGTAAACCTATTTTATCATTCACTAACTTTTTCGATATAGCCTTCCTGTATCAATACTTCATGCATTTGATAATCCATCATAATTTCAATACCCACATCCATCATCGTACGCATACATCTTAAATACTTTGCACCACGATTTGTTAAAGCATATTCTATTTCCATTGGCTTTCTTTTTGCATGTACAATACGTGAAACTAATCCCAAAGAAATAAGTTCCTCCAGTTCTTTTTTCCAATCCGCATTAGAAATTGCATTTCTTAATCCCTGATCATTTTGTTTTCGCTTTTCCATTTCCCACAACAATAAAACTTTTGTTCTATTTAAGCTTATATCCTGTGCCAATTTTAAAGGGTCTCTGTATTCTCTAACATTCATATTTTTCATCTACTCCATTTCTTTATTAATTGTATCGTAGCAGAATACCAAAATGCATGCAATATTTAAATATATATAACATCACATATTTTCACTTAATTAAACCGTTATAATACCGTACTTTTATCCTATACTATTAGTGAGCAAGGAAGTAACCTTGCTTGTATGTACTCATCATTCTCCCTAATGATAATTCATACAATTTTCTATCCCCTTAAATAATCATAATTATTTAGAAAAAGCCGGTCTCCCCTTAACCGGCTTTTTCATTTTAATACGTACTTGTTATATGTAAAAAAGAATAAAAACAAGAGAAATAGAGAAAGCCTTTACAATGTAGAATTTCATATTTTTATTTGTAATTCCTTATGTTTAGGTATAAGATATAAAGTGGTAAAAAAGGTGGAATTTAATATGAATGAAAAAGAAAAGATTATTAATATCGCAGTTATTGCTCACGTTGATGCAGGAAAATCTACTCTTGTAGATGCATTTCTTCGTCAAAGTGATGTCTTTAGAAGCAATGAAGAAGTTATAGATTGTGTAATGGATAGTAATGACCTTGAAAGAGAAAGAGGTATTACGATTTATTCCAAAAACTGTTCCGTAAAACATGATGGAGTTAAAATCAATATTGTAGATACTCCAGGACACGCAGATTTTTCAAGTGAAGTGGAACGAATTATCAAAACTGTAGATACCGTTATTTTATTAGTTGACTCTAGTGAAGGTCCTATGCCTCAGACACGTTTTGTTTTAAGCAAATCTTTAGAAATGGGACTTCGTCCTATTCTTTTAATCAACAAGATTGATAAGAAGGATGCACGTCCTCAAGAAGTTGTAGATGAAGTATATGAGCTATTCTTAGATCTTAACGCAAATGATGAACAGTTAGACTTCCCTATTCTTTATGGAATCGCAAAACAGGGAATCGTTCAATATGATTTAGATACACCTAGTGATTCTATTGAGCCATTATTTAAAACTATTTTAAAACACTGTGAAACATATCCAGATATGGATGATGAACCTTTACAAATGCAAATCAGTGCTCTAGGTTACGATGAATATATTGGCCGTCTTGGAATCGGTCGAATCTATCAGGGTATTTTAAAACCTCAGCAGCAAATCGTTGTATGTGATTCTTTTGGAAACCAAAGAGTAAACTCAACAAGTCAGATTTTTGTATATCGTGGATTGAGTCGTGTTTCTGTAGAAGAAGCACATAGTGGTGATATTGTCGTCGTTGCAGGAATTTCTGATATTTCTATTGGAGAAACTTTATGTGAAAAAGATTATATTCTTCCACTAGAAAGCATTCATGTAGAAGAACCGACTTTAAGCATGAACTTTATTGTAAATAAGTCTCCATTCGCGGGAAAAAGCGGTAAGTTTGTTACTTCAAGAAATTTAAAAGAACGTCTGGAAAAAGAACTGGAAGTTAATGTAGGGTTAAAAGTTGAACCAACAGAAAGTGGAGATTGTTTCAAAGTAAGTGGTCGTGGAGAACTACATATTTCAGTACTGCTTGAACAGATGCGTCGTGAAGGATATGAAGTAGCTGTAAGTAAACCGGAAGTTATCTTGCATAAAGATGAAAATGGAAAAACAGTAGAACCTGTTGAAGAAGTTGTCGCAATCGCACCAGAAGAATACAGTGGAACAATTATTAATAAATTAAACTTAAGAAAAGGTACGATGATCGATATGCAGGAAGAAAATGGATATGTAAAAATCACATATGAAGCCCCTACTCGTGGATTATTGGGATATCGCAGTGAATTTATTAATGATACGCGTGGAGAAGGTACACTTGTTCGACGAATTAAAGGTTACACTCCATATAAAGGAGAGATCACACAACGTGCAAATGGTGCTATGATTTCTACTGAAACTGGTAGTGCTATGACATATGCATTATGGAATCTTCAGGAAAGAGGTACCTTATTCATTACTCCTCAAACAGAAGTTTATGAAGGAATGATCGTTGGAGAATCTGCAAGAAATGTAGATATGGATGTCAATCCTTTAAAGAACAAGAAACTAACTGCAATTCGTTCAAGTGGAAATGATGAAGCTATGCGTTTAACACCACCAAAAGAAATGACATTGGAAGAAGCACTTGAATGGATCAATGATGATGAACTAGTTGAAATCACACCTGATTGTATTCGTTTGCGTAAAAAAGGATTGAAACCTCATGAACGTAGACAATACTATCGTGAAAAAATTGCAGCAGAATAGACCTTAGATAGCTTTTAAATTCATGCTGTAACAAGATAAAGAAATAAAAGGATTATATCTGTAATAACTATGGTGCAGATACAGTCCTTTTTTTTCATCTATTTTTACAAATACAGTAAAATATATGTTTATTTCTCATTATCTATAAAAAAAAACCTCCAAAAGCATTCGCTTAACTTTAGAGGCTTGCTGTATATATAAGTTTATATTTCTTATGTTCTTTTATCAAATTTTGTTTTACATTTTGGACATGTTATAGTGATTGCACCTTTTCCTTTAGGAACTCGTAATGTTTGTTTACAATTAGGACATGTAAAATAACGATATACCTTTCTATCTTTAAATTTTTTCTTCTTATTCGAAATCCACATACGTAATTTATATGTTTTTTGTAAATAGCGTGTATTTTCTGATGAACGTTTATAAGTATTTCGGCTAAGAATACGAAACCAGCAGTAAATTAATACGAATAAAGACAATAAAAACAGTATATTATACCTTAACAGAACTGATAATACCGCTATTGCAAGATACAATCCTAATAAAAAATTTCCAAATTGATCTACTCCATAACGACCTCTCATAAAATTCTGTAACCACTTCATAATAAGACTCCTTTCACTATGTAGTGAATTATATCACTTTATATGTACAGATGCTATAGTTTGAAATTTATTCTATATTTTCACATAGTTTTAAAGTATTATATGATTTGACAAAGTGAGAAATAATTGTTAGTATATGATTGACAAAAACTTCAGGGTAGGGTGTAATTCCCAACCGGCGGTAAACCCCGCGAGCCTAAAGGCATGAACCGAGTGAAATTCCGGTGGCGACAGTATAGTCTGGATGAAAGAAGTATGTCTACTCTTTTCTATTATTCCCTAAAGGTTTTGTTGGAAACCTTTTTTATTTTATATAAAAGGACTGGCTTATACAAAGGGAGGATTTTTTATGTCAGCAACGTTTTCAACAAAAAGAAAATCAAGCATTTCATTTATTGCGAAAATCAGCATATTAGGTGCACTATCCTGTATTTTAATGCTTTTTGAATTTCCAATTCCTATCGCACCCCCATTTTATGAATTAGATTTCAGTGAAGTTGTTGTTTTGATTGGAGGATTTGCTTTAGGCCCTGGTGCTGCTGTTTGTATTGAAGGTTTAAAGATATTGTTAAATTTATTATTAAATGGAACTATAACAATGGGAATAGGTGAACTTGCTAATTTTCTTATAGGATGTTCACTTGTACTACCTGCCACAATTTTATATCAGAAACATAAAACTAGAAAAATGGCTTTACTTGGTCTTCTCATTGGTGTTCTAAGTATGACACTGGTTGCAGCTCTTATCAATTATTTTGTATTGATTCCCGCTTATGCATTCTTTCTAAGTCCGGCAATAACATTAGATAAGATCATTTCTATGGGACAAGTGATTTTCCCATCAATAAATAGTTTATCAATGGTTATTCTTTTATGCGTAATTCCTTTTAATTTAATAAAGGGAATCCTTGTTAGTACAATAGTTTTATTTTCTTATAAAAAAATAGCTCCACTTTTAAAAAAGAATTAAAGAAAATTATTGTTTCTATTTGCACTTTACTAAAATTATCAAATTTAGTTTTAAAGCAGCACTTTACATATCTTTAAGTGCTGCTTTTCTTTAATCTAATTCTTTTCTTAATATCTTTCTTATAATATTCTCTAAAAAAACAAGCAATATAACAATCCATCCAGTCCATGCAAATAGACCGATCATATCAAAATTTAAACGACATAGATTCATTTGTCTTCCTATACCTATTTGTACCTGAGAGAATATTTCTGCCATAATACCTACTTTACAAGCAAGGGATAACCCATTTGCAATACTTGCGTAAATTGAACTTTTCAATAATGGAAAATACACTTTTCGAACTCGGTAAATAAATGAAGTCTGATATAAACGCATAACACTTAGTAATTCATCATCTATATCTTTCCATCCGTTATACAGACTGCTATAAATAGTAGGAAATAAGATTAAAAAACAAATGATAGCAGAACTCATTTCCGAATTAAACCAAACCAAAACAATTAATATATAAGAAATATTAGGTATGCTCCTTGAAAGAACTAAAACTGGAGTAAATATATCCTCAAATAATTTACTTTTAAAGCTTGCATAAGCGCATAAAAAAGCTAAAACAAACGCAAAGCCTAGACCAATCAAAATACGCCTTAATGAAGCCCCTATAGCCTGATAGAAAGAGGGGTAAAATAGAAAATCAATCATTCGATGAAAGACTTGTATTGGATAAGGAAGCAGCCAGTCATTATCTATAGTAAAAGCAGCTAACTGCCACAAAAGAATTAAAACCAGGAAAGAAGTTAAAATTCGAATTTTACTTGATCGAAACATGGTGCTTTAACCTCTTCACTTTCTATACATAAATTATCTTCCTGATTTTCAAAATCCAGTTGACCATTAAAATAAGCATCTTTTTCATCATCTAAAACTAATATAGGCATTCGATGATGAATTCTTCTCAAAACACCCTTACTTTCCTGCGTTAAAATAACAAACTCTTTTCTCTCATTGTAAATAGCGGCCATATAAATCACTGACTGTTTTTTTTTACATATAAACTTTTTCTGTTTTAAATGTCCATTTGTACTCCATTCATAAAATCCATTACAAGGAACTAAACAACGATTCCCCTGTATATTACAAAACATTTGCTTCATATGCAAAGTTTCACTTCTTGCATTAATAATGGATCCCTTATAACCATCAAATCCCCATTTCATTACATCAATGTCATAACTATCTTTATTTTGAAGCAAAACTAACACTTCCTGAGAAGGAAAAATCTCATCTGATGCAAATTCTACTAAATGATTCTTTTGTACAAGATCTTGTAAATATAAAGAAACACTATCTTGTTTAAATTGAAAATAAAACCTTCCACACATAACAAGCACCTGCTTTCAAATTAAAGAACAATATCAAGTGTCATTCCGCTAATAACACCTATGATAAATAATATAACAAAAATTCTTACTAAATCTTTCCTATTATCGTACATTCGAACTAAAGTTAGTAAACCCAAACCAGCTCCTGTAATTAATCCAGCAGTCAATGAACCAAAAGTAATGATGCCATCAACATACAACTGAGAAAGAATTACACTAGCTACACAGTTAGGTATAAAACCAACAAAAGCAGCTAGTAACGGTTGTAAGAAAGATCCAGAAGCCAAGAATTTTGATATCGTAGATTCACCAGTATAAGAAATAAGTAATGTTAAAATCAAATTCACAATAAAGATAAAACAAAAAACTTTAAATGCATGAATAAAAGCAAGAGAAAATATAGAAGAATGAGTCTTACTTTCTTCTTCACAATGTTCATGTATATTATGCAAAGGAGATGAATTCTCATTATGCATTTTCTTTAAAATCATATCAAGTAAAAAACCAGATAAAGCAGCGATAATCAACTTTATTACAACTATTGAAAATAGCGTTTTACCTTGATTAGGCTGTGATAATAAAATTGGAATCGCTTCATCACTAGTTGCGACAAAAACCGAAATTAAAGTACCTAATGTAATCGTCTTATTAACATATAAACCACTTGCAATTACTGAAAAACCGCATTGTGGTATAATTCCTAAAATAGCCCCAATAATAGGTCCAAAACTTCTAGCTTTACACAGATTGTATCATTACCATTACATTCTGGGCAATTACAAGCAAATTTCTGATTACCATTCTTATTCGTACCCGTCTTACTGCAAACGCGCAGACGGATGGTGCCTTCATCGCTACTACTTGCTTCTGTAAGGTCTTTGACCTTTACATAGTGAGTCACATTGAGGCTCCCTTCTGATATATATTCTTCTACCGCTTCATGACGTTTAGATTCAATATTAAGCAACACGACTTCTTTGTCACGGTTCATGAATGAGGTGTTAATGGTCTTTACGTCTGAACAATAACGATCGTCTGTAGCTAATCTACGGCTTAGCCATCCACTGGCACCACAATCACGACAAAAGTACATAGGTAAAGCCACACGGTCTTCATCGTTTTTGATGCTACCACGCCATGTGAATTCTGGTTCCTTCTGTACATAGCGCAGAATGCCACTTAGTTCTCTTTGCCAAAGCTGTACCTGCAAATATAATGTTGGTATCAACTTCCCATTTTCCATCGGGCGCTTGGCATAGGCAATGAGCGCCAACAAATTTTCAATAACAGTCAGACAAGTTTTATCGGAATATTGCTGACGTAATCGACGGAAATCCGTATTGTCTTCCAAACGATTCTGTAGCTCTTCCAATGTATGTACGCCATCTTCCAAAGCATGAAGCAAATCGCCAACGATGCCCATTCTGCGTAAAATCACACCAGCTTCAATGGGTGTGGCATCACTCTTTTTAAGCCATATCTTACATAGGCGTTTGAGATAAGATGCCACAGTATCGGTATTGCTAAAAGTACAATCCTTCAGCAATCGTCCATCAGGGAGCCCAACAGTTGTAGCTTCTACATATTCATCCACAGGAATACGGTGCTCTTCAATGACATGCTGTTCACTAAATGTCTCACCAAACACATTAGTGGCATATTCACACAAGCGCGCTTTACTATCAGCACCATTGCCGATAGTAGCCGAAGTGCCGATAGGGCACAAGCTATGCTTAGGCAACGAAAGCTTCAACTTCAGTCGTCTAAGCAAATTGGCCACATCTGTGCCTTGTGCGCCATCATAAGTATGTAGCTCATCAAGTACAATGAAACGCAAAGCCTTGTTATCGGTATCGATATTTCCTCTCCAGAGCGACATAAAGCGTTGGCGCATCAAACCATAGTCTAGCATCTTAAAGTTCGTCAGCAAGATGTCAGGTACTGTATCGAGTATGGCATCACGATTTTCAATGATATGGTCAGGTCCCATATCACGAGGATAGTCCTTCACTTTAATACCTTCACCCACAAACAGACCCGCAGTAACCTTACCACGCAACCGTTCATCTGCCCAAATAGTTTCAGCCAAACGCTTAGCTTGGTCGCTGGCCAACGCATTCATGGGGTACATGATGATGACCTTTACACCAGGTTGATGCTCAAATTGATTGCAATGATAGCAATAATCGAGTATAGGGTAAAGGAAACATTCCGTCTTACCCGAACCGGTACCAGTAGTCAGCAAGGTGGGTTCAGGCTGATGGCCATCCTTCATGGTGAGTTGCTTGAATGCCTGCAGCTGATGTTTATAGGGCGAAAAGTTGGGTGCAATATATAGTGGAATATTAGCGCTTTCTTCAGCCGTTGCCGAAACGAAAGGTGTTTTCAGCGATATATAAGGACCCTTAAACAGGCCATCCTGCTTATCTTCTATAAAGCGATAGAACGCATCGCTCACGTCTTTCTCCTTAAAGCGGAACGTGGCTTTGATATACTCGATGACCGAGTCGCGTACCTCGCGGGCTTGTTGTAGTGGTAGCATATTATTCTAAATTTAAAGAAAGGTTGGATTGATAATTCATTACCAATTTAAAGCATTTTTGCATGGTTGAAAGACCAATACCTTTGTATTCTATTAATGCAATCATAGACTTGATATTATCCTCATTTACAGCTTTATCTATAGTGTCAATCTGCTTCTGAGTTCTTATACCAATTACTCTCTTTTTATCAGTTGCTGAGATAAGATTCCATTTATCTTTAAATCCTTCAAACAAATCGTCTGCTGCATCTGGATCGTAGAAATATATCTCAATTGGAATATCACATTGAGAAAGGTAATGTTTCATTATGTTCACAACCTTATCTCCGTCTAAGCCGCCATTGTTTGCACCTAGTAATGGGAAAGCAACAGAAGTGATACCTTTTTCTTTATACGAATCTACAAATTTTTGAAGTCCTTGCTCAATATAAGAATATTCACTGGGCAACTTCCAATGGGTCTTTGTCGGAAAGTTTAAAACCCAAGGTTCATCGATTTCTCCTTTATATAACCAAAGTTTCCCTATTGAAATGAGGCGTTGCGAACAATAGTTTTGGTACTGCTCGAACATGTTAGGGTATCTAAGTTTGAAAACTAAGGCAATGCCTTTACCCATAACACCTACACAATTCACCGTATTAACGATAGTCTGCGCCTTTGTATTAAAGATATTACCTTTAACTATTTTAATGTTATCGCTCATTACTTATCTGTTTTTATAAATTAACCAACTACCTATTCTTGGACTATCAACTTCGAAGTAAACTTCAAAAGGAGTATCTTTGGAAAGTTCAACGCTTTTTGACATATAGATATTGTTACCACGTTGGCGCTTTACCATATTCCTGTTAAGGATGATAGGCGCTTCACCTTCATATGCAACTCTCATTTCATAAGGCAGATTGTAGTCTGATGAGATTCTTATAGTATCATCATTATCTACGAATATAAGCTCTTTATTGCTATGGAGATATAGGTATTTGTTGACTGTTATATTATCTTCCCACTTAGTCCCAATAACTTCATTACGAAGGACCTCTGCTTGATATTCGTCATAACAACAAATTCGCACTTTTGATAGGCGAGAGAAGTCTAGCTCTCCTTCAACTAGAAACTCTTGTTGGCGTTCATTGAAAGTGTCTTTGCTATTGATGTATATCTCTCTCGCTTTTATCTTTGTAGGATCTTCTATGACCTTAAAGCTCCTAGTAGAGTCTTTTTGCATGTTACCATTGCTATAATAGCATTTCTCTGGCATAACGGTTAGCAATTCCTCCACGTCAAAGACGAGAAATACAGGCATTGGACATTTGGGGAGACCAAGTCCAACTGCCTTATTGTAGTATCTATGATCATCAGAGTCTTTGCCTAGGCACTCATTATAGAACTGAGTTGGCGACTGTGGAGCAAAGTAGAATCTTGCAAATCTATGTGCCTTTGATGTCCTATATACGTTTGATCCTGCACTATTTGAGAAGTTTCCTTCTGCAAGGTCACGACTTTGCAATTTCATTGAACGAATAATCTTAATAGCATTACTCATATGAGTAAAGTGATATGCTTTAGGTTCACGTGGGAATTGCTTTATAAAGTTTATCACATTAAGATGTCTACCATACGGAAAATCAGAGATATTGACCTTGTTGTGGAATGCTTTATTTTTTGCAAGAGCAGACCAATTCCATCTATCTTTGTACTTCTCTACAAATGCTTTTGTAAACTTAATATCCAAAGAAGAGGAAGCCTTACTCCAATCAATATAATCTGAGAACAACTCAATAATAGCATTATCTATATGGAATGAATCGTTATTGCAGACTACAGACCAATCCAGTAGGCTTTTATACTTTTTTAAAAAATCAATATCTCTGTAGTTGATACTCTTATTGGCAGATACTTCATACCAATTTATAAACTCAGCGTAGTGGTCTAGGTATTTCAAAATACCTTTTCTTGATGATAAAAGTTTCCAGTTGAGTTTATTTAAAGGTAAACAATCAATTATCGTACTATCAATTGGGAAATATGGTCTTCCAGAGAGTTGATACCAGTCTATTTCTTCTATGATATTTTCGTGATGCAATATTTCATCAAGAAAGTCGATATTACTCCATAATGATTGATTATCCTGTAATGATAAATAAGCCCAATTAATAGAATAGTCAATGTTATCAAGAAGAATCTCTGCTGTTGGCTTGAATTTATTCTTTGAAGTCAGAACATACCAATTCCAATCATATCGTTTATTGGATATGATTAAATCAAGCGTTGGGTCAATTATATCATTTTGGATCAATGAATTATAATCATAGTCACCCTTTGGGTATATTCTTACTATCTGTTGAATATTGATGTCATTGCGTTCCGATAAAACTTTGAAATTAATATAGGCTTTATATTTTTCAATAATCTCGTTGAGTTTTTGTTTGTCACTTTCCGCAAATATTTTGCTATCGCGTGAGATGATAGTCCAATCAAGCTTCTCTTTATTACGAGATAAGAACCAATGCTGATCCTTTAAGCTAGAGAATGAAGACAATAACTTGAAGTTCCATTTGTTTCTTGGATCTGACAACAACTTTTGAACGTCTTCTTTCCAAGCTTGAGGTTTGATGCCAAGTTTTTTATTATACTGCAAGCTTTTATCGACGTACTCAGAACTAGACAAAGCATCCCAGTCAACTAAACTACGACATGTATCGAGATCTTTGAATACGTCGAAACCTTCATTTTGACAGAATAATTTCATATCCCACCAATATCCTTTACGTCGAATAGAACCTTGAATAAGTGTCCGTAGTTCTTTGAAGGAATACTTTGAAGTCAGAGCAGACCAAGCAACTACTTTAACTTCTGTCTGTAATGATGATAGCTGTTGTGCAATTTTATCTAAGTAATTGAAATCAAGCCTATGTTCAGCTTCAAGAATACGATCAAACACAACACTCCAATTCCAGTGTGAAGCGTACGTCAACAAGTATTTCTCAAGATCTGTCTTACTTATTTCTTGTGATAAGTAATCCCAATCCCATTTGTCAACAAACAACGGATTGCCCAGGTTCTCTAATTTCAACTGGGGAAGCATTCTCTTTGTAAGAACTGTCCAATTCCAGGGGTATCTAGATTCATTGAAAGTTCTAATTACATAAGGAATTGATGCTATTTCAGAGAACTTCTGCCATGCTTCTTGATCATCTGCAATATAAGAATTGATGTTGTCTATAGATTCTAATAGATCATTATTAGTTACAACTTCAAGTACAATAGACCAATTGAGTTTTTGCCCGAACTCTGTAAATATTGCGTTGTAAGCTAACAATGCTTCATTAGAAGACACAGTATCCCAATCCCAATTCCAATTCGGATGGGAGTCTATGATACTTAGATTTTTAATCTTACCTGATACTTTTGAATAACCTTCTTGCGACGTTACATATCTAGAGTAATTTTCGTAAAATGTATCAGTCCAATCTAGTTTATCGTTACACTCAAAGCCGAGCATATATGGAGTTGATTCCCAACAAATCAAACCTGTATCTGTCAGAGTTTTTATCACGAGGTCACTCCATATGTATTCTTTGTCATTCAAGACATAAGACGCTAACACTCCACCTTCAGTGTTGGCTGATTTGAGAGCGGAAAGAAATACATTACTATTGCAGAACTTAATAGACCATTCTTCATTGGTGAATACTCTATCAAGTAATTCCACGAAATGCAAGTAAGGAGCTAATGAAGTTATGTTGCTAAGAATGAAACCTAGATCAAAAGATGATTCCACTGCATTCCAATCCCAACGCTTATCAAGGTTATTAAGCATTGCAACATGTACATCTTCAATATCTTTTGTGTGTGCAGCAAGATTGACATCAACGATATCAAGGTGACTGAGAATAAATTTCTCGGACAGCCTATTTTCTAAGATGTCCCAATTCCATTCATCAGTTGTTTTCTTCTGAATAAGAATAAGTTCTTCTATTACAGATTCTTTTCTGTTATAGTCTTGAGAGATTGCCTCTAAATCCCAAGGATAATTCTCAAATTCTTTAATAAGAAAATTGCTATCCACACGAACGGACAGTATACTCCAATCAATATTATCAGTTATCTCTGAAAGTTTCGGATATAGTGATTCGACAACACAGAAACGAGAGATATTCTTCCAGCATGTTTGATTGGCTTTTGAGAATATTACCTCTATCAATTCTTTGTCTTCCCATTGCGTTCTTGAGTCTTTTGTTAGTTCTTCAAAATCAACTAGGTCATAGAACTTTTTCAGTGAGGCGTGGTTAAGAATTGTAGATTTATCGTCCCATAACTGTTGGAAAAGACATTCCAAAACAAGGTTCTCTTTATAAATCTCATTCTCTGCATTATTGACTATAGAAGTTGCCTTAATTGCTGTTCCATTACGACCAATCACTTCAATAAAGTACGTCGATTGGTCATGGTATAGTTTAATCTCTACATTCTTATTCTCTAGGTCAAAGTACTCTTGCTTATTAGCTTGGTAGATATGATACTGTATACTTGAGTTGAGTCGGAGGCGTTCAATTAAACTATCTGCTTTACCATTGATTATGGAAGCACAAAGTTCGTCTTCAGGCCAAAATTGCTTTGAGTCCTCAATATTGGTATAGAATCCCATATCTTCATAGAATGGGAATGACTCCATTTCATCCTGAGATAGAGTCTTTAGTTTTAAGTGCTCATAGATGCCTTGGATACCTTTATAGAACTGATAGTGAGTGTTATTCTTTACAGAAATCTCTCCTAGGCTGGTGAGTCTTAAAGATTTTTCGCATACATCAATAAGATGTTCATCTTCGACTTTTTTAAGCAAATCTTCGAAAATCTTTCTCTCTGCTACGTCATAGTATCTTATATATTCTCCCTCTAGCTGATAGTCTGATAGACTAAAACCTAGAAGTACACCTAACTCACGCTTGTCATATACTCCATCGTGCATTTGCAAAATAGAGCATACAACAAACGACAGATCGTCGAGTGGCTCTTCGGTGAAGTATTCCACATCGCATGTATACTTCTTCAGCCCCCATTTAGTGAAGGTTGAATATATGTATTCTGATGCCTGTATGGTATCGATAATGCTCATACTTCGTCTTGTTTTAAAATTTTGTTATTACTATTTGCTTTTATCGTAGCGAAGAGTCTCTGATAGATTTCTAACGAAGAGAACAATTCTTGGTTCCCAACAATAATCAGTAATCTTTTAGCTCGAGACAGCGCTACATTCAAACGATTTGGAGATTGCGCAAAACCTAATGACTTTTGTGCAGGATATCCGAGCTCAGGATAACGTTTTTTATCAGGTTTTTGGTCTCTAGAACTCTGAATGATGTTGCTTCTAACCATTGACACAATAACAATGTTGCGTTCCATGCCTTGGAAACGATCGACTGTACTGACTCGTATTGGCAATGAAGAATGCTTGAATGCAATTGACTGTAATTGTTTAATCTGTTTGCCATAGAAGCTGATAACACCTATTTGCTTATCTTCATCCTTGTCGAATTTTTCGAGGTACCTTTGGAAAGTTCTTGAATTCTCAAATTTTGTTAGAAGTTTATCTATTGTCTCAACTTCGCCATAGTTTACTCTTGAATATCCATCCATCATCTCAGGCGAACTGCTATCAATGAAAAGGACGTGAGTATTATGACCTATGAGACCTTTAATGTCAAGACCATGATAGCGTGAAAAAGGATTTCCAAAATCATGATCATCTACGCCTAGGTCTTTAGGAGTAACCAAACCACAACGAAGGCCACCATCCGCTCGATAGAATTGTTCTATTACCTCATTGATAGCAGGATGCATGCGATATTGAAGATTGAATGTGCCTTTAAGAGAGTCATCAATATTCTCGTACAGGCGTTGAAAATGAGATATCTCCATCTCTTCAAAATGATTCTCTACAAATTTTTGAAGCTTACGTACAGAGTCTTTGTCTTCATTGTCTTTCGCAACTTTGAGAGCAAATTCCAATGTGTCCTCAAATTCTTCTTTATCAAGCATAGGGGGTAACTGTCTATGGTCTCCTATGACAATTGCTTTATTGCCATAAACAAACGGAAGCACCAGTTCGGCAGGTGTTGCCTTGGATGACTCATCTTGGATGACAGTTGTAAACTCAATATTTGCCTTTCCCTTTCTCTGTTTGAAGATATCGCAGAATTTATGATAGAACTGGGTAAAACCATTAAACTCTCCATTTCCAGCTCTCTTGTCACCTATGGAACTACATGTTGCACCAATAACATTGGCATTTTCAACATAATGGTCAAACACAATTTTTCTTAGGCTAGCATCTGGTGATTGGAGATAGTTTTGCCATCTAGCTACCACTGGATTTTCTGTATCTCCACTGCCATAGAAAGAGCGATTTGATATATTTTCAATCCAATTCTTGAGAATCAAATCCGTATGGACAGTATCTCCGGACTCTTCATCTTTTTCATTTGAGAATAGGCAAGAATCACCTTCCTCTACCCATCTTTTCATAAGATCGATAGAGAATTGTAACCCCTCTGATTCTAGTTTTTCTTCACCACCAAAACGAATAGGCTTTACCAAATTGGTCTTGTTGTTGACAATACGTGATATAGCATTATCAACAGCAAGGTTGGTCTCTGAAGTAAGGAGAATACGTTCACGTTTATTCCCTTGTTTTAAACCATTACGAACTAATTGCCATATTAGTTCTGCAATAGCTGTTGATTTACCTGTACCAGGAGGGCCTTGGATTACAGCTATATCTTCTGCATAAATTGCTTTAAGAATAGCTTGTTTCTGTGACTCATTGATATATTTGTTTAATAAATGTTCACATAGATCCTTGTAGGCATACCCATCCTTTCTAAGGATATTGTTGATGTCTTCTGTTTTAGTGGCAGTTGATGAGTCAAAAATGAATCTCTGCAATCTTGGGTTGACAAGTTCTGCACCAGTAGTTGCCTTGGTGAAGGTATCCTTCAAACGAGATATCTTTTCTAGGTCTCCTGTAAGAATAGGTATAATTGTATTAACGACCTTTGATTCAAAAGCTTCAATAATAATTTCTTTCTTATCTTCATCAGCAACATCTATGTCGAATACAAGATCAGGATAATTAGCCTTAAGCAATTTACCAAATGCTACTTCCTTCTCGCCTAACATAAAGCCAAAGTCGGCTTTCTTCATGTCAGTTATACTATCTGCTAAATCCTCAAGTCTGGATTCATTATTATACTTAACATTAAGACGTATTTTACCTTCGACTTTTGGCTCAATTGATACATGTATACCAGCTATAGATATTTGAAGCAAATCTTGTTCAAGGTGTGTCTCTAGTTGGCTGTAGTAAGAAGCATCAACATAAGGCAATTTGATGTGAATTTTGTGATTCACACAGTCGTTTACTACATAAATATCTTCATATTTGTCCTCTAAAGATTGTTTTATTTGTTCGAAGCCTATGATACGAGTATCAACTTTGCACTTAAAGCGATGGTCCTCAAACGTATTGATAGTGATGAATGGGATGGACTTCTCAATATCACGTAGTATTGAGAATATATCTTGTTCACGCCAATTGAAGTCAATACCGATAGCACCTGTTTCATTATTAAAACTATATCCAGTACCTTTGCTTGCTATAAGAGCTGCAACCTCTTGGAATTTAAGCATTCTAAGCTTATAATTCGAGATAGAATACGTAAATTTTACACTAACTTCAATATCGTTCTCAGAGCAATATAGTGTTGCTTCCTCTAAGAATTGACGAATATTGTCATTGACTTCTTTAAGATAGTCCTTGTGAAAAGGATCTTTACGAGTGAATACACGTATAAACTCAAAAGTTTCAGTGTTAGGGAACCAACAATCAAAACTATCTTTGAGTTCATCTAATGCAGATTCGTTATGAATCTTAAAAATAAGAACATACTGCTTACATGACAAACCAATATTTTGATACTTTTGAATTGTTTCCCAAGTAATATATTGATTTTGATATTCAAATACTTCTATGAGTTTAGGTACTTCTTGCTTAGGCTTCTTCTGTTCATATACGACATAATGATCACCAAAGAGATATTTTAGATACTCGTCTGTGTTCATGTTTACTTTTGATATGAACGCAACAGTATCATTAATCGTACCTTCAATTAAAGTACCATTTCTGATGATGGAGTCTAATTGATGTAATTCATCCAAAGACATTTGGTCAGAGTGCCCAAGATTACTTCCGTAATCAATATAAGCATTGATTGCAGGAGTCGTATCTAATTCAATATAGTTCTCTGATAAAGTCTTACGAATCGCTGCAAGTTCATTTTCATCGAGTGATGTCCACTTATTTTCGTCGACAAGCACAGTCCCACTTGCTAAGTCGTATGACTCAGCCCCCAACTTATCTTTGAAGATGGTGTCAAGTTGTTGTTCCTTTTGCTTCTCATCAACAGTAACATGCAACTTGTCATTATCAATTTCAATTGATTCGGTATCAATGCTAATGGGAGAACATCTTTGTCTAATAAGACGTTCTTGAATATCAACAAATCTCTGCCAAACTTCACGTATAGCATCTTTGCTGTCAATTATAGTGCTTTTGGACATTCTCTCCTCGCGTTCCTTTCGACGTTCTTCTTTTGTCTTTTTCTGGGGCCGAGTTGACGCATTAAGGGCTGACAAATCAATTTTACCAACAGTATTTATCTTAGATGATAGTTGTGACCATTTTTACAGTATATACATCTACATATTATAAAAAGCAAAATTATATTTTCTAAATATTTTATGTTAGATTATAATATTAAATTCTATTATCTCTGGTATATTAAAAAATCTAAATGGTAACTTTGTACTTCCAAGACCCGAACTCACATATAAATGATTTCCATTTATATCATAAAACCCTTTAGTATATTTCCTTCCATATGGAGGAGTAACTAATGCTCCCTTAATAGGTAATCTTATTTGACCACCATGACTATGCCCAGATAGAACTAAATTCATTGTATCTTTACTAAGCATATCTACTAAATCTGGTTCATGTGCTAACAATAAATTAAAACTTTTATTATCTATTTGACTCTCCAGATATTTTATATTAGGATTTCCATTTAATATTTCATCAACACCTAATATATTAATATATTTATCATCTTTTAATTTTATTTTTTTATTTTCATTTACTAAAAGATTGAAGTTGGAATTTTTCATAATCTGCCTATAATACCTAGGAAGTTTATACATATAATCATGATTGCCAAATACTGAAAATTTTCCCAACCTAGCATTCATACTTGATAAAATAGTTGTAATTTCATCTACACTTGGATTTTTATTGGAGTAATCAATTAAATCACCAGTAAATACTATTATATCTGGATTCAAAGTGTTAATCTTATTAGCTACTTTTTTGAGATTCTTAGTTGAATAAAAACTACCTATTTGAGTATCTGAAATTTGAACTA
>OGZY01000140.1_pt1 | contig 53492 bp, 43 predicted proteins | sample 1576911 | NCBI WGS metagenome assembly OGZY01 (sample SAMEA3541488, study PRJEB24748) | human gut metagenome | biome: human gut; feature: human-associated habitat; material: faeces | place: China | collected 2012 | reverse complement strand
ACGTCGTAGTTTTCATGAGCATTGATACCAGATCCATACTCATCGGAGCACCGCCCCCGCTGCTGCGCCCGCTGCGCCTGCCGCCGCAGGCAGCACCGGCGCTGTCACCGTTACGGCTCCGATGCCCGGCAACATTTTGGACGTGAAGGCCGCTGTGGGCGCTTCCGTCAAGGCCGGCGACGTGCTGTGCATCCTGGAAGCCATGAAGATGGAGAACGAGATCGTTGCGCCGCAGGACGGCACGGTTGCTTCCGTGAACTGCCGCAAGGGCGACGTTGTGAACGTGGGCGATCTGCTCGTTTCCCTGAACTGAACAGAGAGGTGAACGATTTTGGCAAAAAAACCGATTAAGATTACCGAGGTCGCCCTGCGCGACGCGCATCAGTCTCTGATCGCTACGCGCATGACGATGGACGAGATGCGTCCCATCCTGCCTGCGATGGATGAAGTGGGCTATTACTCCGTAGAGTGCTGGGGCGGCGCGACGTTTGACTCCTGCATCCGTTTCCTGGACGAGGACCCGTGGGACCGCCTGCGCATCCTGCGCAAGGAAATGCCGAACACCAAGCTGCAGATGCTGTTCCGCGGCCAGAACATGCTGGGCTACCGCCATTACGCGGACGACGCCGTCGAGTATTTCGTGCAGAAGTCCGTTGCCAACGGCATTGACATCCTGCGTATTTTCGACGCGCTGAACGACCCGCGCAATCTGGAAACGGCCATCAAAGCCGCCATTAAGGAAAAGGCTCATGTGCAGGGCTGCATCAGCTATACGCTGAGCCCCGTGCACAACAACGAGTATTTCGCCAAGTACGCCAAGACCCTGGAGGAGATGGGCGCGCACAGCATCTGCATCAAGGATATGGCCGGCCTGCTGACGCCGTACTCCACCTATGAACTGGTGAAGTCCTTGAAAGAGACTGTTTCCATCCCCGTGGACATCCACAGCCACTACACCTCCGGCCTTGCTTCCATGTCCATCCTGAAGGGCATTGAGGCGGGCGCGGATATTATAGATACGGCCATCAGCCCGCTGTCGCTGGGCACCAGCCATATGCCCACCGAGAGCCTTGTGGCTGCGCTTCAGGGTACCGATTACGACACGGGCCTTGACCTGAAAAAGCTGAACGTGGTGCGCGAGCACTTCGCCAAGCTGCGTGAGAAATATCTGGCCAGCGGCCAGCTCAGCCCGAAAATGCTGGGCGTGGACGCCAATACGCTGCTGTATCAGGTGCCGGGCGGTATGCTGTCCAACCTGCTCAAGCAGCTGAAGGACGCGGGCAAGGAGGACCAGCTCGACGCCGTGCTGCAGGAGATTCCCCGCGTGCGCAAGGACTCCGGCTATCCGCCGCTCGTTACCCCGACGAGCCAGATCGTCGGCACCCAGGCGGTGTTCAACGTCATTCTGGGCGAGCGTTACAAGATGGTAACGAAGGAGTTCAAAGGCCTTGTTCACGGCGACTACGGCAAGACGCCTGCTCCCATCAGCCCCGAGTTCACAAAGCAGATCCTCGGCGACGAGCAGCCCATCACCTGCCGTCCGGCAGATCTGCTGGAGCCGGAGATCGAGAAGCTGAAGGCGGAAGCCAGCAAGTATGTCATGCAGGAGGAGGACGTGCTCACGTACGCCATGTTCCCGCAGGTCGCGCCCAAGTTCTTTGAGAAGCGCAACAACAAGCTGGCCGGCGTCGACGGTGATCACGTCGATTTTGAAGGCAAATCCCATCCGGTGTAAACAGCTTTATACAGCGCCGTTCCCATATGGGGACGGCGCTGTTTTCGTACCTTTTGCCGCCGCACGGCCCGGGGCGTTGCGGAGCACGGAGGAGAAACAGCGAGAAAACTTGCAAAAAATGGCGAAAAGCAGTAATATAGATATATCTATTATCATGGGGAAAGAGGGCTTGTTTTATGGTGCTGAGCATGACCGGCTACGGGCGCGCCGAGCAGGAGCGAAGCGGGCGCGATATCACAGTCGAGATCAAAAGCGTGAACTCCCGATATTTTGAGTACACCTCCCGCATGCCGCGCAGCTTTGCGTTTTTGGACGACAAGCTGAAAAAGCTGGTGAACGCCACCATCTCCCGCGGCAAAACAGAGCTGGCGCTGACCGTGGTAAACATTGGTGCGCCGGAGGCTTCCATCAGCGTGAACCTGGACCTGGCAAAAGGATATCTGGATGCCATCGGCGAGATGAGCAGTGCGCTGGGTGTTGAAAACGATGTCACAGCGGGCACGCTGACGCGTTTTTCAGATATCTTCACCACACGCAAGGCAGAGACGGACGAGGAGCAGTTGTGGGCGGACGTGAAGGCCGTGGCTGAAGCTGCGGTGGAAAATTTCGTCGCCATGCGCGCCGCCGAGGGGGAGAAGCTGAGGGCGGATATCCTTTCGCGTCTGGTGTATCTGGAGCAGGCGGTGGGCGAGATCGAGCAGACGAGCGCCGAGCGTGTGCAGAAATACACGGAGAAGCTGTACGCCAAGCTGAAAGCGCTGCTGGAAGACACGAACATCGATGAGGCGCGCATTTTGACGGAAGCCGCCATTTTTGCAGATAAAACGGCCGTGGACGAGGAGACGGTCCGCCTGCGCAGCCACATCCGGCAGTATCGGGACATTCTGGAGAAGAACGAGCCGGTGGGTCGCAAGCTGGATTTCCTGACGCAGGAGCTGAACCGGGAAACCAATACCATCGGAAGCAAGGCCCAGGAGCTTGCGATCACACGCATGGTGGTGGATATGAAAGCGGAGATCGAGAAGATACGCGAGCAGATCCAGAACATCGAATGACACGCTGAAAAACACGGCATGTACGCGGGCGGCTTTGGAAGTCTTTCATGGGTGTTCTCTTTTTTGGGGGACTGCTTAGCCTGCGCTCTGCCTATACTGTTATAGGAGGAACCAGAAATGAAGCTCATCAACATCGGCTTTGGCAACATGGTCAGTGCCAACAGGCTCATCGCCATTGTCAGCCCCGAATCCGCGCCCATCAAGCGCATCGTGCAGGAGGCGCGGGACAAGGGGGCGCTCATCGACGCCACTTATGGACGCCGCACCCGTGCGGTCATCATCACGGATTCCGACCATGTGATCCTTTCCGCCGTACAGCCCGAGACGGTGGCGAACCGCCTGAATGACGAGGACGATGAAGCGGAGCTGGACGACGATGAATAAGCAGCGTTATCTGCTGGTAGTTTCCGGTCCGTCGGGCGCGGGCAAGGATACTGTCGTCAGCCGGATGATGCAAAAGCATCCGGAAATCGAGATATCCGTCTCGGCTACCACCCGCGCGCCCCGTGCGGGTGAGACGGATGGTGAAAATTATTATTTTCTTACCAATGAGCAGTTTGAGGAAAAAATCGACCGGGGCGAGATGCTGGAATATGTGAATTACTGCGGGAAGTATTACGGCACACCCAAGTCGGAGGTGGACGCCCGCCTGGACAGGGGCACGACCGTTGTGCTGGTCATTGAGGTGGTCGGCGCGGCGAATATCAAAAAGCTTTATCCGGAAAGCACGCTCATTTTCATCATGCCGCCCAGTATGGACGAGCTGCGCGCCCGCCTGCGCGGCCGCGGGACAGAGAGCGAAGAGGCGATTGCCGGCCGGCTCAAGCGGGCAGAGGAAGAACTGCCCTATGCCAGAGAGTATGATTTTTCGGTGGAGAACCGCGATGTGGACGCATGCGCGGACGAGATCTACCGTATTTTGAAGCAGCGCCAGCAGGACTAGCGTTATGTAAAAGGAACAGGCAGCCGGAAAGGGAGGGTGGAGTGCTTGGCCGAATGCGTGCAGGTGGCGGTCAGCAACGCCACCTTTCATTTTGATAAGCTGTATTCTTACAGTGTGCCGGCGCACCTGCAGGACAGAGTTTTTGTGGGCAGCATGGTGCTTGTCCCGTTCGGCCGTGGCGCGGCCGCGAGGATGGGCGTGGTGCTCGGACTGGATGCGCCGGAGGCGGCGGGCAAAAGGCTGAAATCACTGTACGACGCTGCGCCTGAACAGGCGCGCCTGTCGGATGAGCTGCTGCGTCTGGTCTATTATCTCAAGGAACACACGTTCTGCACCTATTACGAGGCGGTCAAGGCCATCATTCCCTACGGAGCGCAGTACAAAGCTGTGAATACCGGCCCTGTACCGCAGCTGCAAAAGCAGCTTGTGCGCCATACCGAGCCGGTATACCGGCGCACAGACGCCCCCTGGCAGGGACGCCGTACCGAAAAGCAGCAGGCTGCCTGGGACGCGCTGGCTTTCGGCCCCAAAACACAGAAGGAGCTGGAAGAGCAGGGCGTGACGAAGGCGGTGCTGGCGGGCCTTGTGAAAAAAGGCGTGCTGGTTGTTTCCGCTCAGGATAAAAGCGTAGCGTTGTATGAGAATTACAGCCCCGCGCAGGAGACGATCGCGCTTTCACCGGCGCAGCAGGCGGCTTTCAGCCGCCTGGCGGCTCTGATGGATACGGGCCGGCCCGCGGCCGCGCTTCTGCACGGCGTCACTTCCAGCGGAAAGACGCTGGTGTTTTTAAAGCTCATCGAAAAGGCGGTTGCGGCGGGGCGCAAGGCGTTGGTGCTGGTGCCGGAAATTTCGCTTACGCCGCAGATGATCTACCGCTTGAAAGCCTTTTTTGGAGACAGAGTGGCCGTGCAGCACTCGGCGCTCTCCAATACCGAGCGCCTTCTGCAGTGGCAGCAGATCCAAAACGGCGGCGCAGACATCGTGGTGGGCACGCGCAGCGCTGTGTTTGCGCCCCTGCCGGACATCGGAGTCATTATCATCGACGAAGAGCAGGAGCATACCTATCACTCCGAGAGCGCGCCGCGCTATTCCGCCCATGATGTGGCGAAGCGCCGTGCCGCGGCTCACGGCGCGCTGCTGCTGCTGGCCTCGGCCACGCCCTCCACGGAAAGCTACTATGCCGCGCAGGCGGGCCGGTATACGCTGGTGGAGCTGTCGGAACGCTACAACCACATGCCGCTGCCGGAGGTGCGGCTGGTGGACATGCGCGAGGAACTGGCCGCGGGCAACGCATCGTCCGTCAGCCGGGCGCTGGCGGATGAAATTTCGCGCAATCTGGCCCGGGGCGAGCAGACCATCCTTCTTTTGAACCGTCGCGGATACAAAACAGTGGGCATGTGCACCGCCTGCAGTGAGGTGGTGAAATGCGATGCCTGCAGCGTGCCCATGGTGTACCACAAAGCGGACGGCCGTTTGCTGTGCCATTATTGCGGCAAATCCGTCAGTCCGGTGCCGGAGGTGTGCCCTGCCTGCGGCGGCAAGCTGAAGTATACGGGCTTCGGCACCCAGCGCGTGGAGGAGGAATTGGAGCAGATGTTTCCCGCGGCGCGGGTGCTGCGCATGGACCTGGACACGACTTCCCGCAAAAACGCCCACGAGACCATGCTGCGCCGCTTCGCAAAGGGCGAATATGATATCATGTTGGGCACGCAGATGGTGGCCAAGGGACTCGATTTTGAAAAGGTGACGCTGGTGGGCGTGCTGGGCATCGACCAGCTTTTGTTTGCGCAGGGATACAAGGCGTTCGAAAATGTTTTTTCGCTGGTGACCCAGGTGGTGGGGCGGGGCGGCCGCGCGGCTCAGGCGGGCCGGGCGCTCGTCCAGACGGTGGACCCAAACCATCCGGTTCTGAATCTGGCGGCGCGGCAGGATTATAAATCTTTTTTTGCAGAGGAGATATCCTTCCGCAGGCTGAACCTTTACCCACCGTTCTGCACCATCTGTCTGGCGGGCTTTTCCGGTGCGAAGGAGCCGGAGGTGCTGGCGGCATCCCGTGCCTTTGCGGCGGACGTGCAGCGTCTTGCACAGCAGCGCAGCGGTATTCCGCTGCGTATCCTCGGCCCCGCGCCCATGAACATTGCCATGGTGAACAACCATTACCGCTACAAGCTCACGCTCAAGTGCCGCAACGACAATGCTTTCCGCGCGCTGATGGGGGAGGCGCTGGCGGCGTACAACGCGGCCGGATGGCCGGGAAAAGTGTCCGTTTATCTGGATTTCCATTCGGACGCAGACATTTAACACATAAAGTATTATCAGCTGCAAACGAAGATCTTGGAGGGATTTGATTATGGCTTTACGCACTATCGTACAGGACGGCGATCCGATCTTGAAAAAGAAATGCCGTCCCGTTACAAACTTTGACGACCGTCTGGCAGAGTTGCTGGACGACATGATCGAGACGCTGGCCGACGCACAGGGGTACGGCCTGGCGGGTCCGCAGGTGGGAGTGATGCGCCGCGTGTTCGTCAGCCTGGATGAGCGTGACCTGCCTGAGGACGGAGAGGTGCCCGAGGGTTACGAGCCGAAGTACCTGGAATTCGTGAATCCGGAGATCATCATGCAGGAGGGCGAGGTGCTCCAGTATGAGGGCTGCCTTTCGTTTCCGGGGCATAACGCCGCCATCCGCCGTCCGCAGAAGGTGACCGTGCGCGCGTTTGACCGCCACGGAAAACCGTTTACGCTGACAGGCGAGGACATGCTGGCGCGCTGCATCTGCCACGAGACGAACCATCTGGACGGCGTTACCATCATGGACCTTGCCGAGTTCTTCTATGAGGATCAGGAGCACGACGACGAGGACGAAAGCGCAACGGAGGAATGAGCATTGAACATCCTGTTTATGGGTACGCCCGATATCGCGGCTGCTGCGCTGGAGGCGATCCTTGACGCAGGGCATACGGTATGTGGTGTCTATACGCGGGCGGATAAGCCTGTCGGCCGCAAGCAGGTGCTGACGGCCCCGCCTGTCAAGCGCACAGCGATGGCGCACGGCATCCCCGTGTTTCAGCCTGGGACGCTGCGGGACGCCGCGCAGGCGGAAAACATCCGTGCGCTTGCCCCCGAGCTGATCGTGGTGGTGGCCTATGGCCGCATCCTGCCGCCGGAAGTGCTTGCGATCCCCCAATACGGCTGCATCAATCTGCATGTTTCACTGCTTCCCAGATACCGGGGCGCTGCGCCCGTGCAGTGGGCTGTTATCAACGGCGAAAAGACGACCGGCGTTTCCATTATGTATTTAAATGAGGGCCTGGACACAGGCGATATCCTGCGGGTCTCCCCGGTGGAAATTGGCGAGAACGAGACCTCCGGCGAGCTGTTTGAGCGCATCACGCAGGAGGGAGCACGCACGCTGCTGGCGGCGATGGAGGATATCGCGGCGGGCACGGCACAGGCGCGGCCGCAGAATGACGCCGAGGCCACGCTGGCGCCGCCCCTTACAAAAGAACAGGCGCATTTCGGATTTGACGCGCCCGCCCGCCGTTTGCACGACCTCATCCGCGGTTTGAACCCGTGGCCCGTTGCATATTTTGAGTACGGCGGAAAAAAGGTGAAAGTGCTGCGCACTTTGTGTGACGATGCAGCCGCGGGCGCGCCGGGTGAGATATTGAGCACAAAACCGCTGAAGGTAGCCTGTGCGTCCGGCGCGCTGACGCTTCTGGAAGTAGTGCCCGAGGGGAGCAGACCCATGGAAGGCAGCGCCTGGGCCGCCGGCCGCCGGTTTACAAATGGTGACAAATTGCAATAAATTTCCTGCTTTTGCCGTATAAAAGCAAGAAAGAAAAAGATATGCCCGGGGAAAAAGCTTGAAAAAGGGGTGGCGACTGCGCCCGCAGGTGCGTGTCGGAGCGCAACCGCGCTGAAAGCGCGGCTCTTAGCGCGTAGACGCCCCTTTTTCATTCAAAATAACCCCGCGCCGTGCGCGGCGAACAGGGCATGCCCTGTTCGTAAGCGGCTTTGCGGTCATACCGCAAAGCCGGCAAATTGCAATAAATTTCCTGCTTTTGCCGTATATAGAAAGAGGCATGCGCGCAGCGCACGTGCCGCTTGAGGCTGCGGCAGGGAATCAAAGGAGCAGCTATGGAGAATCCCCGCCGCGCGGCCGTGGCCGCGCTGATAAAACAGGAACAGGACGGTTACGCAAACCTTGTATTGCGCCATGCGCTGGACGGCTTCACCGGAACAGCGCGGGACCGGGCATTTCTCAGCGCCGTGTTCTACGGCACCGTAGAGCGTATGGTGACGCTGGACCATATCCTGCAGAAATTCCTGCAAAAGCCTCTGGTAAAGCTGGATGCGGCGGTGCGCGCCATTCTGCGCAGCGGGCTGTATCAGGCGCGTTATCTGAAGAGCGTGCCTGTGCGCGCGGCCATCAGCGAATCCGTCACGCTCACGCGGCAGATGGGGAAATCCAGCGCTGCGGGGCTTGTCAATGCGGTGCTGCGCCGCGCCGCCGCTTACGACCTCACCGCCGAACATTACTCCAACGAGACCGAGCGCCTTTGCGTGGAGTACAGCGTTTCGCCGCAGATCGCCGGGCTGCTGCAGACGCGCTGCCCGGACCAGTGTGAGGATATTTTGAAGGCCAGCTTCACACCGCCGCCCCTGTGCGTGCGCGTGAACACGCTGCAAACGGATATCGGGGCGCTGGAGGAGGAATTTGCCCGGCAGGGCATGGCCACCCGACGCGGCGCGGTCCCGGACAGCCTGTATGTGGAATGCAGGGGAGACGTTACGGCGCTGAAGCTGTTCAAGCAAGGCCTGTTCCATGTGCAGGGCGAGGCGTCCCAGCTTGCCTGCGCGGCGTTGTCGCCAAGGCCCGGTGATACCGTGCTGGACCTGTGCGCGGCCCCCGGCGGCAAAAGCGCCACGCTGGCGCAGTACATGGAGAACAAGGGGACGCTGGTTTCCTGCGACGCGGCTCAAAACCGCCTGACGCTGGTCGGCGGCGCGCTGGAACGGCTGGGCGTGGCCTGCGGCCGCGTGCTGCACAACGATGCCGCCGTTTACAATGAGGCGTTTGCGGGCGCGGACGCAGTGCTGTGCGACGTACCCTGCTCCGGCCTTGGCGTGCTGGCGAAAAAGCCGGATATCCGGCAGAAAACGCTGGACGGCCTGGATGGACTGGTACGGCTGCAGCGGGCGATCCTGGAGACAGCCGCGCGCTATGTGAGGCCGGGCGGGCGGCTCGTCTACTCTACCTGTACGCTGAATCCGGATGAAAATGCCGGTATCGTCCGGCCCTTTTTGAAAGAGTATCCGGAGTTTCGTACGCGCAGTGTGGAGTGTGTTTTGCCGGGGACGACAAAAGATGACGATTTTCTTACACTTTACCCGTTCCGCACGGGAACAGACGGCTTTTTCATAGCATCTCTGGAAAGATTGTGATAAAATGTACCAGACAGGAATCTCTTCATATACCGAGCCGCAGCTTGCGGAACTGGTGAAGGAAATGGGGCAGCCCGCGTTTCGCGCAAAACAGCTTTTCAAATGGCTGCATGAAAAGCAGGCGCGCTCTTTTTCTGAAATGACGGATCAGCCAAAGGCGTTCCTCGCCGCGCTGGAAGAACGCTTTTTCATCGAGACGCTGGAGACTGAGCGCCGCCAGCAATCGAAGGACGGTACGGTGAAATACCTGTTCCGCCTGCCGGACGGCAATTGCATCGAAACGGTATTGATGCGCTATTCCTATGGCAATACTGTATGCGTGTCCACACAGGTGGGCTGCCGTATGGGCTGCCGCTTCTGCGCTTCCACGCAGGGCGGGCGTGTGCGCAACCTCACGGCGGGTGAGATCGCAAACGAGGTATACGCCGCTGCCCGGGATACCGGAGAACGCGTTTCCCATATCGTGCTCATGGGCATTGGCGAACCGCTCGATAATTTTGATCATGTCATGGACTTCCTGTCCATCATCTCTTCGCCGAATGGCGTGAACATCGGCATGCGCAACATTAGCCTTTCAACCTGCGGCCTCGTGCCGATGATCTACAAGCTGGCCGAACGGCATCTTGGCCTGACGCTTTCGGTCTCGCTGCATGCGCCCACGGATGAAATGCGCAGTTCGATGATGCCGGTCAACGATGTGTATCCCGTGGAACAGCTCATCCGGGCCTGCCGGGACTACCAGCAGGAGACCGGCCGCCGCGTCAGCTTTGAGTATTCAATGGTGAACGGCGTGAACGACAGCCCGCAGACGGCCCGCAGGCTGGCACAGCTCATCAAGGGCATGGGTGCGCACGTGAACCTTATTCCCATCAATCCCGTGGACGGCTCGCCGTATTCCGCTACGGATGCCGCCAACGTCAAACGTTTTCAAACGCTCCTGACGGAGCTGGGCGTCAACGCCACCGTGCGCCGCCGCCTGGGCACCGACATCAGCGCCGCCTGCGGCCAGCTGCGCCGCGAGGCAAAAGGAGGAACGACCGCATGAAGCTTGTCGCTAAAACAGATATCGGCAGCCAGCGCAGCGAAAACCAGGACAGCTACCGGGGGGGGCGCCGCCCGGACGACGCTGTTTGGGGTGCCGTGTGCGACGGTATGGGCGGTGCGCGCGGCGGCCGCTTGGCCAGCACCATGGCGGTGGATGCGCTGCAGCAGGCCATCGAGGCGGGTATTGACGAGGCGCACACCCCGCAGGCCGGACGCGCACTGCTGGAAAGCGCCGTGGAGCAGGCCAACCGCAGCGTTTATGAAAAGGCGCGGGGCACGCCTTCGCTCAGCGGCATGGGCACCACTGTTGTATGCGCGCTGGTGCGCGGAGGCCTTGCGCAGTATGTGCATGTGGGCGATTCCCGCATTTATCTGTTTCGCAACAACAAGCTGCTTCAGCTTACAAAAGACCATTCCATGGTGCAGGAGATGGTGGAGCAGGGCGCGCTGACGGAGGAGGAAGCTCAGAATCATCCGCGCAAGAACCTCATCACCCGCGCTTTGGGCGTGGGACGGGATGTGGAGGCGGATTTCGGCGAAAAAGAAGTAAGCCCCCGGGACATCCTGCTGCTGTGCAGCGACGGGCTGAGCAACTGCGTTTCTGTGCCGCAGATCGAGGAAACGCTGGCGCGCACGCCTTTTTATGAGGCGGCGGACGCGCTGGTGCAGAAGGCGCTGGAGGGCGGCGGCCTTGACAACATTACGGTCCTGCTGATGCAAGTAGAGGCAGTGGAGGAGAACAATGGATAATTTGATCGGGAAAAAACTGGACGGCCGTTACCAACTGGAGGAGCTGATCGGCTCCGGCGGCATGGCCAACGTCTACAAAGCCACCGACCTTTTGGAAAACCGCCTTGTGGCGGTGAAGATCCTGCGGGAGGAATGCCGCGGCAACGAGGATCTTGTGCGGCGGTTTAAAAACGAATCCAAGGCGATTTCGGTACTGGATCATCCCAATATCGTAAAGGTATACGATGTCAGCGTGACGGACAAGCTCCAATTTATCGTGATGGAGTATATCGACGGCATCACGCTGAAAGAATATATGGAGTACCGCGCCCAGCCTTTGACGTATAAAGAGACGCTTCACTTCATCACACAGGTTCTGGCGGCGCTGCAGCACGCCCATGAGAAGGGCATCGTACACCGGGACATCAAGCCGCAGAACATCATGCTGCTGGCGGACAGCACCATCAAGGTGATGGACTTCGGCATCGCCCGCTTTTCCCGCAGCGAGAACCAGACGATGACCGATAAGGCCATCGGCTCGGTGCATTACATCAGTCCTGAACAGGCGAAGGGCGATACCACCGACGCAAAGGCGGACATCTATTCCGTGGGCGTGATGATGTACGAGATGCTTTCGGGAAAGCTGCCGTTTGAATCCGACAGTCCGGTGTCCGTGGCCATTAAACAGATCGCGGATACGGCCACGCCCCTGCGGGAGCTGAACCCCGCGGTGCCCGAGGCGCTGGCGGCCATCACCGAGCGTGCCATGGCCAAGGAACCGAGGGAACGTTATCCTTCCGCTCAGGCCATGCTGGCGGACATCGACGAGTTCAAGCGCAACCCCAGTGTGAAGTTTGAATACCAGTACCTTACGGACACAGCGCCCACACGGTACATCGACAAAGTGGTGAACAAAACGGCTACGAAACAGTCTGGAGGCCAGCAGCGTCCCCGAACAGGCGCGCGGCCTGCCGCCCGCGGCGGCACAAAAACCAAGAAGCGGCTGGCGCTGCCCATTCTTGCGGGAATGGCGGCGGCGTTTCTCATCGGCGCGGCGATCCTGGTGTTCCTCATCTTTAAATATGAGGGCAACGGTATGTTCAGCCAGAGTATGGATGTGGACCTGCCCAACTTCATCGGCCTGACGCAGGCGGAGATCCAGGAAAAATATCCGGATTCAAAATTCATTTTTCAGACGGAAGAGGAATATAATACAGAGTACGCGGCTGGTGTCGTATGCGACCAGTACCCGCGTGCGCAGACGGCTTCCGACCCTAAGCGCGTGAAGGAAAACGCGAAGATCACGCTCACCATCAGCAGAGGCGTGGAGATCGTCACGATGCCGGACCTTTCCGGTATGTCCCGCGCCGAAGCGCTGAACGCCTGTAAGGAAAAAGGCCTAATGCCTACTTTTAAGACTGAAACGGTCCCCAAGGGGCAGGCGAGCGGCGTCGTCCTGCGCACGGACCCGGTCTCCGGTACGCAGGTGGAGGCGAACACGGAAAACAGCAGCGTCACGGTCTACATCAGCCAGGAAGAGGTGGACAAGAGCACTACGGTGCCGAACCTTGTGGGTGTGGCGTCTCTGAGCGAGGCACAGGACCTGATCCGGAGTGCGAAGCTTGTGCTGGGCGGTTATTCTGAGGAATACAGCGACACCGTACCGGCGGGAGCCGTCATCTCCCAAAACCCGGTCAGCGGCACGCCCGCCAAATGGAACGACCCTGTATCGATCGTTGTGTCCAAGGGCGCGCAGGAGCGCACGATCTATGTGCACATCGCTGTGGATGAAACCAACGAGGGCGGCACTTATACGCTGCTGCTGAACGGCGGCAACCCACAGCCCTGGTCACCCACGGCGGGCCAGGCGTCCAGCTATCAATGGTCCGTCACTTCGACGGGCACGGGCACGATCACGCTGCAGAAGCCGGACGGTACGACGGCGGAGCAGGCTGTTGATTTTGCTCCGGGCGGCAGCGGAGACCTGGATTTCGGCACGTTTGGAGGCAACTATAAAAAGCCGGACGATCCTTCGTCCACACCGCCGGACCCTTCCCAGTCCGCGCCGTCGGGCGAGGGCGACTGAGCCGTTATTGCATTCAGGCGCCGGGAGCGCGTTTCGCGCGCTCCCGGTTTAATTGATTGATCAGCGGGGGAAAAAGAACAAGTGGCATCAAGAAGGCAGGCAAAAAAGAAAGGCAAAGCGGCAAAAAACGCGGAACACGGAAACGTACAGGCGTCGGCAGCCGCTTCCAGAAAGAAAACGCCGCAGGAAGAAATCCAGCAGGCGGACGGCGTGCAGCCCTTCCTCGAGACACCGGAGCACACGGAAGCAACTGCGAAAGGGAAAAGCACACAGGTGCCGGCACCGGAAAACAATGCTTTGACCGGGGAGACTTTGAGCATGTCCAGCGGCGCTTCGGAAACAGAAAGCAGCGGCGATGCGGCGCAGGATAACGCTGGTGGGGCCGCTGCGCCGCAAACGAAAGAAGAAGCGCCGTGGAAAACAGCTGCAAAGCCGAATGCTCCGGAAATTGAAGAGGGAGCGGACGTACAGGCCGGGGAGGATTCCGAAGGCAAAGAGAATGCCGCGCCGGCGGAACAGGTCCCCGTCGCTTCGGAGGATGCGGAGGACGCCGGAAAGGCGGACGCAGATGCCGGTGGAGAGTTGGAGCTGCCGGACGAGCCGGAAGGGCTTCCGGAGCTTTCCGCCGCACCGGAGGCCGCATATCATGCGCAGCCGGCCGCCGAGCAGAAAGCTGTGCCGCATCAAAAGGCACGCAAACAGAAGAGACGGCATTACGCACTGTTTTATATTTCGCTCTTGACACTGGCGGTGGTGATATGCTCCGCCGTTTCGATCTACTGGATGTTCAGCACTTCCGAAAACGGCCTGTTTGACGTGAAAGAAGATGTGGAACTGCCGAACCTGATCGGTACGCGCTGGACAGACGTGAAAGACGACGCGGCGTACAGCGGCTTTGTACTGGAAAAAGAAGAAGTATTTGACGACGAGGCGCCGGTGGGGGAGATCGTGGACCAGAATCCCCGTGCGCCGCGCCAGGTGAAAGAGGGCTCCCGCATTGTGGCAAAAGTGAGCAAGGGCGTTGAAATGGTGACCGTTCCGGAACTTGCGGGCTGGAACAAAGATACCGCACGGGAAAAGCTGCGTGCGCTGAACCTGACGCTGCTCATCAAGCCCGAAGAGACCACGGATGTTCCGGTGGACTGCGTTGTGCGCACAGACCCTGCCGCGGGCAGTGTGGTCAAGGCAGGCACCACGGTGACGCTGTATATCCGCCGTGACAGCACAGAAGTGTCTTATGTTACTGTCCCTGCCTGCATCGGTTCTACGTCGGAACAGCAGGCGAGCCTCCGCCTGACACAGCGCGGCCTGGCAATGCGGGTCATTACGGTAGAGGATGCGTCTCCGGCAGGCACGGTGATCGCTCAATCTCCGAACGCGGGTGCTATGGTGATGCGCGGTACGGTGGTAACGGTCACCGTTTCATCCGGTCCGCCGCCCGTGGTGGCACCGCCTCCGGCACCTCCTGAATCGGAATCCGATTCGGAGGAATCGTCGAGTTCCAGCTCGCCGCCGCCGTCATCCGGTTCGGAAGCGCCGCCGTCCAGTTCAACGCCGCCGTCCTCCAGCTCGGAGACATCGGCATCCAGCTCAACGGAGCCGCCGCATTCCGGCTCGGAGCAGCCGCCTGTGACTTCCGGCTCAACGGCGCCGCCGGTACCGTCCGACGGGACACTGCCGTAACGGCGCGAGGTGCTGCGGATGTTTGACAACTATATCGTAAAGGGCATCGGCGGGTTTTATTATGTGAAGACGGGCGGCTCGCTTGTGGAATGCAAGCCGAAAGGAATCTTCCGCAAAAAGCGCATCACGCCGGTGGCGGGAGATATCGTCCGTCTGGAAACGGACGGAGGCGCGCCCGTCATCGCGGATATCCTGCCGCGTAAAAATGTGTTCGTCCGGCCCCCTGTGGCAAATGTAGATCAGTTTTTCATTGTGGTGAGCACGGTGCAGCCGGTGCCCAGTACGCTGGTCATCGACAAGCTGTCCGCCATTGCGGTGGATAAGGGGGCACAGCCTGTGCTTGTCATTACAAAAACAGATCTCCAGGACGCGCAGCCGTTGGCTGCCTGTTATGCCCATTCGGATATTCCCGTGCTGTGTGTGAACGCCGGGACAGGCGAGGGGCTGGACGCGGTGCGCGCCCGGCTTGACGGCAGGCTGAGCGTGTTCTGCGGCAACTCCGGGGTGGGCAAATCCACATTGCTCAGCGCCCTGCTGCCCGGGCACGAGCTGGAAACAGGAGAAATCAGCCAGAAGCTGGGCCGCGGCCGCCATACCACCCGTGAGGTGGTGCTTTACGAAAGCTGCGGCGGCCTTGTGGCCGACACACCGGGCTTTGCCAGCTTGGAGATGGAGCGGGCCGCGTACATTCCGAAAGAAAACCTGCAGTTTGCGTTTCCCGAGGTGGAGCGCTACTTCGGCCAATGTAAATTCACAGGCTGTTCTCACACCGTGGAAAAGGGCTGCGCTGTGCGCGCGGCGCTGGAAGCGGGAGAGATCGACAAAACGCGTTATGAAAGCTATGTGACGCTGTACAACGAGGCGAAAGAAGTCAAGGAGTGGCAGATGTGATCTGCCGCTCCTTTCCTGTGTGCAGCACGCAGATGGAAAGGAAGAAAGCAGGCATGAAATGTGTGATCTTTGCAGGCCTGCCGGCGGCGCCGGAGCTGCACAGCTGGTGGGCGGACGCAGACTATGTCATTGCCGCCGACGCGGGCTATGAAAATGCCTGCCGCGTTGGTGTGGAGCCGGATCTTCTGTTGGGCGATTACGACAGTGCGCCGCGTCCGGAGGCCGGTGCAAAGACGGTGTTCCTCCCGGCGGAAAAGGATGATACCGATACCTATTACGCCGCCCGCAAGGCGCTGGAGCTGGGCGCGACGGATGTCGTTATTGTGGGCGGTTTGGGAGGCGCGCGGCTGGACCATACGCTGGCCAACCTGCAAACGCTGGTGTTTTTGGCAAAAAACGGAGTGTGTGCGACACTGGCGGATACGGACAATGAGGTGACCGCCCTTTTGCCGGGCACACACCGCATCCAGGCGCGGCCGGGGTGGTATTTCTCCATTTTCAGCGCCGGGGAGCAGGCGCCTGGTGTTACGCTGGAGGGGCTGAAATATCCGCTGCACGATTATACGCTCACACATGCGTTCCCCATCGGCGTGAGCAACGAGTTCGCCGCCGAAACGGCAACGCTCCGGTTTTCCGCGGGCATGATCTATCTGGTGCTCTCGCGAAAGGAGCCGCCGCGCGGGTAACATTTTGCCCCTGTTTTGTATATAGTAATGCAGGGGAGTTCGGGTGCGCCCGCACCCGCGCCCCAATGCGGGGGAAAGCGAGGTGCCGAGATGCAAGTTGTGGTATGGAAAAGCCCGAAGTGCCTGTCCGGTATTTTGAGGGCGATCTTCAAGATTAAAAAAAGCTGAACCCATGCAGGCGCGCCTCCGGAAAACGGGTGGCGCGCGGGATGGAAACGCCCGGTGGGCGGCCGCGGAAAAGCGCATGCTTTCCGCTGTGCCGCGCACCGGGCGTTTTTGTTTTTTTCGCATACATCGCCGCACCGCTTCATATAGATGAGTTAGAACAGCGAAAGGGGCGACGAGGCCGTATGGAATTAAAGGTGTACAAAGATACCGTCACCGCGGCGGAAAGCATCTGCGATACAAAACTGGAACTCCCGGTGGAGACCGAAATGCTCATCCCGGACTACCTGCCGCAGGTGTTCAAGATCGTCAAGTGCTTTGTTTATCTTGTGGTGCTGCAAAAGCAGGTCACGGCGGGCAGGCTCACGGTAGACGGTTATTTGCGGTGCGTGGTATATTACCAGTCCGAAGGGGACGAAAGTCTGTGTCAGGCGGAACAAAAGCTGCCGTTCACAAAACAGGTGGATGTGAAGCCGGGAAGCTGGGGCCCGGTGACCGTGCTTGTCTCGGGAGAGACGGAGTATGTGAACTGCCGGGCGGTCAACCAGCGACGCGTGGACGTCCGGGGCGCGTTCGCTCTGTCCATCGAGGCTGTGGCCGAGGCACAGGGGGAGGTCATTACCGCGCTGGCCGGCGGCGGCATCCAGCAGCGCACAACGTCGCTCACGGGCAGCAAGACGGTGGGATCGCAGGAAAAACTTATCACGGCTGAGGAAAGCATTGCGTTTGACGCGCCTCCGGAGATGGTGCTCAGTACCCAGTGCACCGGCGCAGTGAACGAGGTAAAGCTCGTTTCCGGAAAGGCGGTGCTCAAAGGCGAGATCCGCGCGGAGGTGGTATACCGCACGGCTCCCGGCCACACACTGGTACACACCACGCGGCAGATACCTTTCAATGAGATACTGGATGTAGAGGGCGCGGCCGAGGACTGCCAGTGTTTTGCAGTGGTGCAGCCCACAGGCTGCACCATCACGGGAGGCTCCGGCGAGGATGAGGGTGAGAACACCATCTCCGCCACGGCAGCGCTGTACGTCAAGGTGTACCGCCCGGTGGAATACATGGCGGTAAGCGACGCGTTTTCCACCGAAAGCGAGACCGTGCTCACGCAGCAGCAGGTGGCGCTGGAGGAGGTTGCCGACGTGTTTACCCAGCAGGTGGAGGCTGTCACCACAGGCCAACTGCCGGACGAGAACGCGCGCATCATTGATGTGATGGCGACGCCGCTGCCTATGGAGGTCATCGAACAGGACGGCGAGGCGGTGCTGCGCGGCCGTGTGATGGCGCATCTGCTGTGCATCAATGCGCTGGAAGAGATAGACTGCTACGACAAGGTGTGTGAATATACGCTGCCGCGCCGTTATCCGCGGCCTGCGGCGGACGTGATCGCCCAGTGCTATCCGTCGGTGGGCAGCGTTTCGGCCCGCAAGGTGGGGGACGACACCAGCGCGGCTATTGTTTTGACGGTGCGGGGCATCGTCAGCTTCCGCTCCACACAGACGGTGCTGGCCGACGTGCAGTGCACGTCGCCGCTGGTGCGGGACGACGGGGATATCGCTCTGCGCATCTATTTTGCACAGGCAGGCGAGGATATGTTCGATATCGCAAAGCGGTATGCGGCTTCGCCGGAGGCTATTGCGGCCGCGAACGATACCGGCTCGGGCATCCTGGAAGCGCCGCAGCGCCTGCTGATACCGTCGGCTACTTGAGGAGAGGGGAGAAAACAGGATGGATCATTGCAATCTTTATACAGACATCGCCACTCGTACAGGCGGCGACATCTACATCGGCGTCGTCGGGCCGGTGCGCACGGGCAAAAGCACTTTCATCAAACGCTTTATGGAACTGATGGTGCTGCCCGAGATCCAGAGCGAGGCGTTCAGCCAGCGGGCGCGCGACGAACTGCCGCAATCCGCCGCCGGGCGAACCATCATGACGACCGAGCCGAAATTCGTGCCCGAACAGGCGGTCTCCATCGACCTTGAGGACGGCGCCTCCTTCCGCACACGTCTCATCGACTGCGTGGGCTACATGGTGCCCGGCGCCATGGGTCACGAGGAAAATGAAAAGCCCCGCATGGTGAAAAGCCCCTGGTTCGACGAAGAGGTCCCTTTCGATGTAGCGGCGGAAACCGGCACGAGAAAGGTCATCTGTGAGCATTCCACCATCGGCCTTGTCGTCACCACGGACGGTTCCATCAGCGATATCCCACGCAGCGGCTACGAGAAGGCCGAGGAGCGCGTCATTCAGGAGCTGGAGGCCATCCAGAAGCCGTTTATCATTCTGCTCAACTGCGTCGCGCCGGAGTCGCTGGAGAGCATGACTCTGGCCGAGGAGCTGAGCAAAAAATACGGCCGTACCGTCATGCCCGTGAGCTGTGTGGAGCTGACGGAGGAGACCATCACCGAGATACTTAAGAACGTGCTGTTTGAGTTCCCGCTCAAGGAGATCGCGTTTTCGATGCCCAAATGGGTCACGATGCTGGATCACGGACATTGGCTGCAGGAGGCTGTATATACAGCGGTACAGGAGTTTGCGGCGGGCGCCAGCGTGATGAAGGACATCGCATCCTCGCCGCGGACCGTGGAGTGTCCATATGTCAAGACCAGCAAGATGAAGTTCATAGACCTGGGCACGGGCTGCGCCACTATGGCGCTGGAGCTGCAGGACGATATCTTTTACAAAGTGTTGGGAGAGACAACGGGGCTTGAGATATGCGACGAAGCAAGCCTCATGCCGTGCATCATCAATCTGGCGCGCATCAAAACGCAGTACGAAAAGATCAAAAGCGCGCTGGACGAGGTGAACGCCACGGGCTATGGCATCGTGATGCCGGGCATCGACGAGCTGACGCTGGAAGAGCCGGAGATCGTCCATCAGGGCGGGCGATACGGCGTACGCCTGCGGGCCAGCGCGCCGTCCATCAATATGATACGGACCGAGATATCCACAGAGGTCGCGCCCATCGTGGGCAGCGAACGCCAGTCGGAAGAGCTTGTCAAGAGCCTGCTTGCTGATTTCGAGGAGGACCCGGGCAAGATATGGCAGAGCAATATCTTCGGCAAGAGCCTGCATGAGCTTGTCAACGAGGGGCTGCAGAACAAGCTGCTGCATATGCCCTCCGAAGCGCGCACACGCCTGCAGGAGACCATTGAGCGCGTTATCAACGAAGGCTGTTCGGGGCTTATCTGCATTATTCTATAATATTTTCCACGGGGCCGCGCCGGATATGGCGCGGCCCTTTCCGGCGTTTGCGGCGCGCATTTTATGCCAACATTGATTATTGAGAGAAAATGGTGTAAAATAGGAAAGAATCAAGCGGCGCGGAGGCTGTTTCCGCGCGCCGCCCCGCACAGGGCCGTCCGGACGCCGCGCTTTGCAGGCGTACCGCCGGGCCTGCAAAAGGGCAGGATGTAAATAAAGATTGGTGATGAAATTTTGCTGAGCCATATTTCCGCCTTTGCACAGCGGTTCCGAAAGCAGATATTGATCGCGTTCGACGTCGTTGTGGTGACGGTGTCGTATATGCTGCCATGGGCGCTCATCGCGGGGCGTACCTCGTTTTCCGAATACAACAGCCTGCTGATCTCCAGCTGCTTTTTCTTTGTATGCTGCTATGAGATCGTCTACGGCTTGATGGGCATGTACGACAGCCTGTGGCGCTATGCCGAGATCGTGGAGTTCTTCCGCCTGTGTGTGGCGTCGGCCGTCGCGGTGTCGATTTTTGTCGTGGTGACGCTGCTGCTGTGGTGGGAAGAACGGCGTGTGCCCATCTCGGTCTATTTCCTCAGCGCGATGTTCGCGTCGTCCCTGACGCTGTATTCGCGCCTGACGTACCGCATGTACCGCAACACCACGCTGAAAAAACGTTTGAAAGCAAGCCGCCGCACGCTGCTCATCGGTGCGGGCGACGCGGCCAGCACGCTGCTGCATGAGCTTGCAAAAAACAAATCCCCTGAAATGAACATCATCTGCTGCGTGGACGACGCCCCGGAAAAGGTGGGGCGTTCCATCATGGGCATTGAGATCATGGGAACTACGGAGGATATCCCGGAGCTTGTGGAGCGCTGCGAGATCGAGACCATCCTGTTCGCCATCCCAACGGTGGATGACGAAAACAAGCGGCGCATCCTGAGCATCTGCAACAAGACAAAGTGCAACGTGCGCATCCTGCCGGATATCGTGCAGCTCATCGCCAACGGCGGGAAGGACGTGCTTTCGCGCGTGCGGGACGTGCGTGTGGAGGACGTGCTGGGACGTGAGCAGATTGAATTAACAGACCTGACGAACACCCTTGTCTCCGGTAAGGTCGTGATGGTGACGGGCGGCGGCGGTTCCATCGGTTCGGAGCTGTGCCGCCAGATCGCGGCCTGCGGGCCAAAGCGGCTCATCATTGTGGATATTTATGAAAACAGCGCCTATTCCGTCCAGCAGGAGCTGAAGCGCCGCTACGGCAGTGCGCTCAAGCTGGATGTATGCATCGCCTCTGTGCGCGATTCCAAAAAGGTGGACCGCCTGTTCGCGCGCTATCAGCCGGACGTGGTGTTCCATGCAGCGGCGCATAAACATGTGCCGTTGATGGAGGACGCGCCGGAGGAGGCCGTCAAAAACAACGTGTTCGGCACCTACAATGTGGCGCTTTCGGCGGACAAATACGGTGTGGGGCGTTTTGTTCTCATCTCGACGGACAAGGCGGTGAATCCCACCAACGTGATGGGTGCGACAAAACGCCTGTGCGAGATGATCGTCCAGGCGCTGGCGCAGAAAAGCAAAACCAAATTTGTAGCGGTGCGCTTCGGCAATGTGCTTGGTTCCAACGGCTCGGTTCTGCCGCTGTTCAAAGAGCAGATCGCGGCGGGAGGGCCTGTCACCGTTACACACCCGGACATCGTGCGCTATTTTATGACGATCCCCGAGGCGGTGCGTCTTGTTCTGGAAGCCGGGGCCATGGGCAACGGCGGAGATATTTTCGTGCTGGATATGGGCAACCCTGTCAAAATTCTGGATCTGGCTGAAAACCTCATCAAGCTGTCGGGCTTCATCCCGTACCGCGATATCGAAATCAAGTTCACAGGCCTTCGCCCCGGCGAAAAGCTGTATGAGGAGCTGCTGATGGATGAGGAAGGCCTGCGCCAGACAGATAATAAGAAGATTTTTGTCGGTGCGCCGCTCAAGCTCAATAAAGATACCTTTTTCGACCATCTGGCCACGCTTAAGCAGATCGCTTACAGCAACAACAGCGACAACCTGGTGCAGGCGCTGATCGATCTGGTGCCGACGTTCCATCATGCGGAAAATAACTACGACTAAGGAGCGCAGCCGATGTATAAAAGCGTTGTGAAACGTGTGTTGGATTTTTTGCTGGCACTGGCGGGCACCATCGTGCTTTCGCCGCTGCTGTTGGTGTTGGCGGCGTGGGTCAAGCTGGATTCCAAGGGACCTGTCTTTTTCCGCCAGAAAAGGGTGGGCCGCGACAAGCGTCTGTTCAGCATTCTTAAATTTCGTTCCATGTATGCCGATACGCCTCATGATGTGCCCACGCATCTGCTGCAGAACCCGGAGGCGATGATCACGCGCAGCGGGCGCTTTTTGCGGCGAACCAGTTTGGATGAACTGCCGCAGCTGTTCAATATCCTGGCCGGGCAGATGAGCGTCGTCGGGCCGCGTCCGGCGCTTTGGAATCAGGCAGACCTGATTGCAGAGCGGGATAAATACGGGGCAAACGCGCTGGTGCCCGGCCTGACAGGTTACGCGCAGGTGAATGGCCGGGACGAGCTGCCCATTCCTGTCAAGGCGGAACTGGACGGTTATTATGCGGCACATGTAAGCTTTGTGCTGGATATGAAGATTTTTTTCAAGACCATTTTCAATGTGCTTGCGGGCCGCGGCGTGGTAGAAGGCGGTACGCAGGGCAAATAGGCTTGACGCGCGGCCCGCGGTGTGATAATCTGATAGAAACAGCCGCAGAAGCGATGGCCTGCGCTTCCGTTCCTTTATGGCTTTGCGCAGCGCAGCGGCGGTAAATTGAATCAGCAAGATGGCGATGACAAGGAAACAGTAGGCGCGGCTGGATGGCGCAGAGAGAGGATGGCTGGTGAGAATCCTCCCGGAAGGCCCGCGGAACCCCTCCTTGAGCCGCGCAGCGAACGGGCCTGTCCTCATTAAGCTGTGCCGGTCCCCCACCGTTACCCGGGGAACGCATCCGGCGTTTTGCGCCGTGTGCGGCGGAGCGCGGGATATTTCCCGAACTCAGGTGGTACCACGGACATTCTGTTCGCCCTGAGCCGACTGTTAACCAGCCGGCCCGGGGCGTTTTTTGCAGTATGCGGGAACCGTCCGGCCCGGCCGAACACAAAGGAGGAGCCGAATATGAAGCTGGACAAATTGGTGGGGGAACGTTTTCGGGAACGGCCTGCGGGCTGTGTCATCGAAAGCCACGTGCTGATGGTGCGCGGCGGTTACATGAAAGGCGTCGCAAACGGTATCTTTTCCCAGTATCCGCCCTTGCGCCGCGTCACCCGCAAGCTGGAGCAGATCATCCGCGAAGAGATGGATGCGATTGGAGGACAGGAGGTGTCCATGCCTGTGGTGCTGCCCGGCGCGCTGTGGGAGGAATCGGGCCGATATGTGAGCGTGGGAAGCGAGCTGCTGCGTTTCCAAGACCGCACAGGCACTCCCATGGTGTTGGGCATGACACACGAGGAAGCCGCTGTGCAGCTCGTGCGGGAATACGGCCGGACGGCTGCGCGGTATCCCTTTATGATCTATCAGATCCAGACCAAGTTCCGCGATGAGGCCCGTCCCCGCGGCGGCCTCATCCGTGTGCGGGAATTCACGATGAAGGACGCATATTCTTTTCATACTTCCCAGCAGGACCTGGAACGTTATTACGCGCGCTGTCACCGCGCCTACGAGCGCATTTTTGCCCGGGCAGGCCTGCCGGAGGTGGTTTCCGTTGCATCGGATTCCGGCATGATGGGCGGCAGCCTTTCCCATGAATTCATGCTGTTGACGCCCGCCGGGGAGGATTCCGTGGCGGTGTGCGGCGCCTGCGGCTACCGTGCCAATGTGGAGGCTGCGGCCTGTGTGGCGCACAATGAGCCGCCCGCAGTTTTGCAGCCGCTGCAGACGGTGGAAACGCCGGACGCGCACACCATTGAGGCGTTGTGCGCCTTTTTGCATGTCATACCCGCGCAGTGCTGCAAGGCTGTGGTATACCAAAAGGAGACGGATGGCAGCTATGTGGTGTTGTTTTTGCGGGGCGACCTGGAGGCGAACCAGACCAAGCTGACCAATTATCTGGGCTGCGATGTCCGGCCGGCGGCTATTACGCCGGAAAGCGGCCTTTGCGCGGGCTTTATCGGTCCGGTGGGGCTGTGCGGCGGGATGACGGTGCTGTATGACACATCCCTGCAGGGCACGGGCAATCTCGTCTGCGGGGCAAACCGGCAGGGATTCCACAGTACGGGCCTGCAGCTTGAACGGGACTGCGGAACGGTGGAATATCACGATTTTGCCAAGCTGCCGGACGGCGGTGTGTGTCCGGTGTGCGGCAGGCCTGCCATTCGGGTGTCTCGCGGCGTAGAGGTGGGCAATATCTTTCAGCTGGGCGCCAAGTATACACAGGCCATGGGCATGCGTTATGTTGATGCGGACGGTACGGAAAAAACGCCTGTAATGGGGTGCTACGGCATCGGCGTGGGCCGCTTGGCCGCATGCGTGTGCGAGGTCCGGCACGACGACCACGGCCCCGTCTGGCCGCTGGCCATCGCACCCTGGCAGGTGCATCTGTGCTGCCTGCGGGCGGATGACGCTGGAACAAAAGCGGCGGCGAATGCATTGTACGCATCGCTGCAGAAAAACGGTGTAGAGGTGCTGTACGATGACCGCACCGTGAGCGCCGGCGTGATGTTTGCAGACGCGGACCTGCTGGGCATACCCGTGCGCGTGATCGTCAGCCCGCGCAACTGCGCAGAAGGCTGCTTTGAACTCGCCGCAAGGGATAAGACGGTAAAGGAGAAAGCACCCCTTGCAAAAGCCGTGCAGGCCGTGCAGGCGCTGCTGCGCCGCCTTGAGGACGAGGCGGCCGCACAGGTGCCGCCCAGGCTTTAAAACAGCGGCCCGGACTGTGGAAATAAAGAACAGCCGAAAAAACAAAACCCGGCGGCACGTTTCCGGATTCGGAAGCGTGCCGCCGGGTTTACCAGGATCATCAGAGCGGGCGTTCACCGTCCTGACGGCTGTAAAACCAGTACGCCGCAGCTTTCAGAAGGATGGCGGCGGCCAACACGGAAAATGCCGTGTAAAAAGCCGCCATGTCGAACATCGACGCGGTGAGCGTGACAAAGAGCAGGATGGCGAGCAGGATATCCGCCACAATGCCGCCGCTTTTGTCGTGCAGATACTGGTTGCGTTCGTCCAGTTCCGTTTTCATCTGCTGCTGCAGAAGCTGCCTGCTTCGCAGCAGCTGTTTGTTTTTGCAAATACGTCCGATGACATAGCCCAGCCCGCCGAAGAACACGATGCGGCTGAATTTGTCGGCAAGCGGCGTCATCATGCGCGAGTCTCCGCCGCCAAGCTCCGCGATAAGCACCATGTACACGAGCATTCCGGTAAGCAGCAGCCAAAGAGCGCGGATGCGCCATTGAATTTTCCGGGTATAGGTCAAACGTTTACAGGTTTTCATACACAGCGTCCTCCATGCTCTTGTTTTCCGCAAGACAGCACAATTCCTCCACGGTCACGCCGAACACCAGTGCCAGCCGGTATGCCAACATCAGCGAGGGGCTGTATTGTTCTTTTTCGATGGAGATGATCGTCCGGCTGGAAACATGCGTCCGGTCGGCAAGCTGCTGCTGCGTAAGCCCTGCGGCGGTGCGCAGCTCTTTCAGTTTTGTTTTCATGCGTTCCTCCGGATGTGAAGCTTACTTCTTGTGAAGTTGACTTCATATTAACAGGCCGGAACGGTTTTGTCAATAGGGGAAGGAGGAACGGGAGGAAAAGCTGCGGGCGGCTTGGGAATATAAGGCCGTCAAAGGACATGCTTTTGTTCCGCGGCAAAAACCGGCGGGATTTTTCCCGCCGGTTTTTGCCTGTGCCGCACGGCTCAAAGATTCGTGCTCTTTTTCAGAAGTTCCGCAACCAGCGCGTCGTTGCTCGTCAGCGCAGCCAGCATCAGCTTATAGATGCCGTCTCCGTTTTCAATAAACTGCGCGCGGGCCAGTTTGGCCGTCAGCTTATCCGGAACGTAAAGGGAGAAGGAGAATACGTCGCTCTCCATATCGCGGATGCTGCATTGCACATTGTAACCCGTTCCGGAGGCCGCGGGCGTGATCTGAGCGTGATGCTGGGCCTCTTTGCGTGCAAACTGCTGCGCGGCCAGAGTGGCGCGCACGGCCGCGTCCCGTACGCTGCGGGGCACGTCGTCGGCCAGCGCTTCAGCGATGTCCGCGCCCGCGGGCAGAATGGTATAACGCCCGTTTTCCTCGCGCACGAAGCCCTGTTCCAGCAGATCCGAAAGATTGCTGGCAAGCTCAAAATAATTCACAAGCTCTTCGCCAAGCAGCGCGGTCTCCAGCTCTCCCTGGGAGAGGGGCGTGCCCGCGTGCTGGATCAGATAGCACAGCAGGATGCGTATTTCGGTGGATGTAGTGAGCCCGCCCGGCTTTACGCCGGCGGTAAAAGCGTTTCCCGCCATGGTGTCCCTCCCGGTGATATCCTTTGTGCAAGGATGCGATACTTTATTCTAATCATACCGCGCCGGGGCCGAAAAGTAAAGCGAAAGACGGCGGATAAGGCGAGGAAAAACAACGCCGCGGCAGTGAGACAGCACTGCGCGGCAAGGCTTTCAGCCATCAAATATCGTTTCTATCACGCGGGCCGCGCCCGGCACGGAGTATATCCACCGCCTGATATGTCCGGCGTGCAGGCGGTATTCCAGCGGAAAGGCAAAGGTCTCGTCCCGCATAGCATGCAGCACCACCAGCTTGATTTTCATTTTTTCGGGAATAATGCTTTTGATATATACGCTCACCAGTTGGCCGCAGTCAAGCCCCGGAGCGGCCTCGGCCAGTCCCGCGAGATTTGGGGCGAGTTCTACGAACACACCGTAGGGCTCCACGCTGCGCACCAGGCCGACCACTGTTTCACCGGCGGCAAAGGCGGCGGCGTTTTCCAGCCAGGTGCCCAGCAGCTCTTTCATCGTCAGCACAATACGCCCTTCGGTGTCCCGGCTTTTTACGGCACACAGGATATCCTGGCCTTCGTGCACACGGTCGGCCGGGCTTTGAATACGGGACACGGACATACAGTCGATGGGAAGAAGAGCCGGGACCCCGCAGCCGATGTCGCAAAAGGCACCGAAGCTCTCCAGATGCGTCACCCGGCAGGGCAGGATGTCGCCGGGCAGAAGCAGGTCGAGATACTCGGCTTTACAGCGCTGCTGCGCCTGTGTGCGTGAGAGCAGCGCCACAGGCGCGGCCCCCTGTTCGTCAATCTCCATGACCGTAAAGCACGCGGGCCTTCCCACGCGTGTGATCAGCGCGATGTCGCGCACCGCGCCTTCGCGCACACCGTCGGCGCATTCCTCGTAGGGCATTATGGCTTCGATCTCGCCCAGCCGGAAATGCAGACGCTTTTCGCTGTCGAAGGAGAGCGCACGGCTCTCCAGGATGTCGCCCGCAGTCATGGCGCGGCGCAGGGCGTCCAGAGTGTAGCTTGTGGGGAAGCGCTGTGCTCCCTCAGCACGATATTCCATGTTTCCAACCGTCCTTCATGCTTCCATTCGCGCGCCGGGCAAAGGGCCGTCCCGCGGGCAGAGTGTTTGGGACGGCCGGAAAGGGGCGCACTGGTAAAATATATGTGAACACAAGCGGGAATATTTGCTAAACGGGACGGTTTGATATATAATATTTAAGCACTCGGCATTCCCCAAAAATGGGCGGCCGGCGCATGGAAGTTATCTTGACGGGAGAAAACAGCATGGACGTTCAGGTGGGCGACAGCATCATCACAAAAAAACCGCATCCCTGCGGCAACAGCACTTTCGCTGTGCTGCGCGTGGGAATGGATTTCCGTATCCGCTGTACCAAATGCGGACGGGAGGTCATGGTGCCGCGCAGCAAAATTGAAAAAAACATCAAAAAAGTGGTGCGCGAGGCTTTGCCGCTCTAGCCGCGCTTTCCTTTGCCGTACAAAAGCAGTTTTGAAACAGCGATAAGAGGAGAGCGTTTTTATTATGGATATGATTACACAGCTCAGGGCTGTGCGCAACCGTTATGACGAGATCAACAATCAATTGCAGGACCCCACCGTCATCAACAACAACGAGCTGTACCGCAGCCTGATGAAAGACTATAAAAACCTGACGCCCATCGTGGAGACCTACGACGCTTATGATGCGGCAAAAGGCGCCTTTGAAGAAGCAAAGGAAATGTTGGACGAAGGCGGGCTGGACGCTGAATTCAAAGAGCTCGCGCAGGCTGAATATGAAGAAAACAAGGAAAAAATGGCGTTTCTGGAGGAACGGCTTAAGATCCTGCTGCTGCCCAAGGATGAAAATGATGACCGGAGCGTCATTGTGGAGATCCGAGGCGGCGCGGGCGGCGAAGAAGCCGCCCTGTTTGCGCACAGTTTGTTCCGCATGTATACGATGTATGCCGAAACGCGAGGCTGGAAATATGAGGTGCTGAACGCCAACGAAACAGAGCTGGGCGGTATGAAGGAAGTGAGCTTCTCCATCGAGGGAGAGGGGGCGTACAGCCGCCTTAAATTTGAAAGCGGCGTGCACCGCGTACAGCGCGTGCCGGAGACAGAGACACAGGGCCGCGTACACACCTCTACCGTAACTGTAGCCGTAATGCCCGAAGCCGAGGAGGTCGAGATCGACATCAACCCGGCTGACCTGAAGATCGACACGTTTCGTTCCTCGGGCGCGGGCGGCCAGCACATCAATAAAACTTCATCAGCGATCCGCGTCACGCATCTGCCCACGGGGATGGTCGTGGAATGTCAGGACGAGCGAAGCCAGTACAAGAATAAGGACAAGGCGCTCAAGGTGCTGCGCAGCCGTCTGCTGGCGCAAAAACAGGCCGAGCACGATTCTAAAATTGCGGCGGAACGCCGCAGCCAGGTGGGCACGGGAGACCGTTCCGAGCGTATCCGCACCTATAACTATCCTCAGGGCCGTTTGACGGACCACCGCATCGGCCTTACGCTCTACAAGCTGGATACGATCCTGAACGGCGTGCTTGATGAGGTCGTCGATGCGTTGGTAACGGCCGATCAGGCTGAAAAGCTGAAGGCTTCCACGGAGGAATGAATTTTGCGTACCTGTTTGAAACAAGCCGGCGCGGCGTCTGTCGCTGAGGCCGCGCGTCTTTTGCGGGCGGGCGAGGTGGTGGGCATTCCCACCGAGACCGTGTACGGCCTTGCGGCCAACGCCCTTTCGGATGAGGCGGTGCCGAAAATATTCGCGGCCAAAGGCCGTCCACAGGATAATCCCCTCATTTCCCATATCGCATCTCTGGACATGCTGCCTATGGTGGTGCGCGAAGTGCCGGGCGCCGCTTACCGGCTGGCGGAGGCGTTTTGGCCCGGCCCGCTGACGCTCATACTGCCCCGCAGCAAAACGGTGGCGGACTCCGTGTGCGCAGGGCTGGATACGGCGTCTGTGCGTATGCCCAGCCATCCGGTGGCGCTGGCGGTCATCCGCGCAGCGGGCGTGCCACTGGCGGCTCCCTCGGCAAACCTTTCCGGCAGCCCAAGCCCCACAACAGCGGCAGACGTGCTGGCGGATATGGAGGGCAAGATTCCTTTGATCCTGGACGGCGGCGCGTGCAGCGTGGGGGTGGAGTCTACGGTGATCTCTCTGGCAGGAGCACAGCCGGTGCTGCTGCGTCCGGGTTATATCACCAAAGAGCAGCTGGAAGATGCAATGGGCTGTACTGTGGCGCTTTCGGACGCAGTGCTGCACAAATTGAAAGACGGGGAACGCGCGGCTTCTCCCGGCATGAAGTATAAGCACTACGCACCCAAGGCGGACGTAACCATCCTAAAAGGCAGCTTTGATGCATATAAAGAATATATGAAATCGCACTGCGCGGATGGTGTATATGCATTGTGCTTTACGGGGGAGGAGCCGGCGTTGCCGTGCCCCTGCGTGACATACGGGCGCGCAGACAGGCCGGACGAGCAGGCGCACGCGCTGTTTTCAGCCCTGCGTGAACTGGATGCACGCGGTGCAAAAACGGTGTTTGCCCGCTGCCCGGCGCAGGAGGGCGTGGCTATGGCTGTCTACAACCGTTTGCTGCGCGCGGCGGCGTTCCGTGTGGTGGAGGTGTAGGCTGTGAAGGTGATTGCCATTACAGGACGCTCCGGCTCCGGAAAAAGCACGGTTTCGGCCTATTATGGGTCTTTGGGATATCCTGTGCTGGATGCGGACCGGACAGCACGTGAGGTGACGCGTCCCGGCGGGCCTTGCCTTGCACAGTTGTGCGATGCATTCGGTTCGGACATCCTTCTGCCGGACGGCACGCTGGACCGGGGCTGCCTGGCGGCCCGGGCCTTTGCCACACCGGAGGGCACGCGGCGGCTGACGGATATCACACATCCCGCCATTATCCGGGAATTGCTGGACGGCGTGGCTGCGGCACAAAGCACGGGCGTTCCGTTCGTGTTTGTGGACGGTGCGGTCATCGTGGGAGAGGTATTCGAGCAATACTGCGATGCGATCATCGTCGTTACCGCGCCCGAGCGAGAAGCTGTTTCCCGTATCGTGCTGCGGGACGGCATTTCCAAGCAGGCGGCGCGTATGCGCCTTGCGGCACAGACGCCGGAGGACGTACTGCGTGCTGCGGCAGATTATATCATAGCGAATACGGGAGACGGGCGGCATCTGCGCGCGGCGGCGCAGGCGGTGCTGGAACGTCTGCTCGCAAAGGAGACGAATGGAACAAAAGAAAAAACATAACCGGAATATCTATATCGTGCTGGCTGTCGTGCTGTGCCTGGCGGGTGTTTTTTTCGTAAAGGACGCGGTGCGCGCCGTGGAGGAAATGGCATATCCGCGCACCTATGCCGCGCTGGTGCAGCAGTATGCCGCAGAGTACGGAGTGGACGAGAATAAGGTGTATGCCATCATCCGTACTGAAAGCGGCTTCAAGCCGGAGGCGGAATCCAAGGTGGGGGCACGGGGGCTGATGCAGATCACAGACGAGACGTTCCTGTGGATCAAATCCAAGATCGCGCCCGGCGAGGAGATTACTTTCGACGATCTGTTCGACCCGGCGGTGAACATCCGCTTCGGCACATATCTGCTTGCGACCTGCCTTGCACGCTATGACGGGGATTTTTCCACTGCGGCGGCGGCGTACCACAGCGGCATGGGGCTTGTGGACAGTCTGCTGCAGAAGGCGGAATATTCTGCGGATGGAAAAACTCTTACGGCATTTCCCTATGAGCAGATGAACCTGTACGTGCATAAGGTCAATAAAAATTATCAAAAATATCTCGCGCTTTATGCGCAGGATGAAGGAGTGTAAACAATGGAAGAAAAAAAGAGCCTGGGCAAGGAATTGCAGGAAAAACTGACGTTCACACAGCCGCATATTGCGGATGAACAGCCGGACGCGGTTGCGGAGGCCGAGCGCTTCTGTGTGGACTACAAGGCGTTTCTGGACGCGGCCAAGACTGAGCGGGAGGCGGCTGCCGAGGTGGAACGCCGTGCGCTGGCGGCGGGCTATCGGCCGATGCATCGCACGGGCGTTACATATAAAGCCGGTGACAAGGTTTTTTACAACAACCGCGGCAAGGCCATGCTTCTGGCTACGCTGGGCAAGCGCCCGCTGGACGAGGGCGTGCGTTTGATGGTAGCGCACATTGATTCCCCGCGTCTTGACCTCAAACCGAATCCTTTGTACGAGGACAGCGACATCGCGCTGTTCAAGACGCATTATTACGGTGGGATTCGCAAATACCAGTGGGGAGCCACGCCGCTGTCCCTGCACGGTGTAGTGTACCGCAAGGACGGCACCAAGGTGGAAGTCCGCCTGGGTGAGGAAGCGGGAGACCCTGTGTTTTGCGTGACGGACCTGCTGCCTCACCTGGGCGCAGAGCAGAATAAACGCACGCTGGCGGACGGTCTGCGGGGCGAGGAGCTGAATATCGTGGTCGGCTCGCTGCCTTATGCGGACAAAGAGCTGAAAGAGCGCGTCAAGCTGTATACGCTGACGCTCCTGAACGAGAAATACGGCATCACCGAACGTGATTTTACCCGCGCGGAGCTGGAGGCCGTTCCGGCCGTCAAGGCGGCGGATGTGGGCTTTGACCGCAGTATGATCGGCGCGTACGGCCACGATGACCGTGTGTGCGCCTATACCGCGCTGCAGGCGGAGCTGGGGGTGAAGGAACCGGAATACACTACGGTATGCATTCTGGCAGACAAGGAAGAAGTGGGCTCCGACGGCCCCACCGGCCTTGTGAGCGATTTTGTGTTCCATTTCCTGGGTTATCTTGCGGACGCACAGGGCGCAAACTATAAACTGATGCTCCAAAATGCAAAATGCCTGTCTGCGGATGTGAACGCGGCGTTCGACCCCACGTTCCCGGACGTGCTGGAGAAACGCAATGCCTCGTACCTGAACCGTGGTGTGGTGGTGACAAAATACACCGGCTCCCGCGGCAAATACGGCACCAATGACGCTTCCGCGGAAATGATGGCCTATGTAACAGACATTCTGGACCGGGCGGATGTGCTGTGGCAGACCGGCGAGCTTGGCAAGGTGGATTTCGGCGGCGGCGGAACCGTGGCCCAATATGTGGCGAACCGCGACATCGACGTGGTAGACATCGGCGTGCCGGTGCTTTCCATGCATTCGCCCTTTGAACTTGTCTCCAAGCTGGATGTATATATGACTTACAGAGCGTTCTCTGCCTTTGCAAACGCGTAGCGGCGAGATAAAAGCGGGACCTTCTTTTGGGAAGGTCCCGCTTTTTGCAATGTGCTTCATTTTAGCTCCCAGTCTGCGACGTGCGGCCGCAGTTCTGTCTTGTGCCGGCCAGGAGCCGTCCGCGCGCATCCGTTCATCGGGAGCGCCTTGCCGGCGCTCCCTCAGCCCGGCGATAAGGTCCGCGCCGGCAATGGTCCGCATGCGGTGTGCTATGATGAGAACGGCTTGTTTTGTACAGAGCGGGAGAGGGTGCGGCCGAAACAGCGGATTCATTTTCCGCGTTCAGGCTTACAGCGGCTTCCTCCGGCAGGATGGGAAGACCGTTCCGCTTTTTCAAAAAGATGATGCTGGAAAAGAAAAAGGAGAAATGGTATACTTAAAAACATGAACCGCTTGAAAGACGGTGAGATTCGATAGAAATGTGAAGGAGAAAGCCATGAAATCTTCTGCAAAAGAGCATTTGAATGATTTGTCCAAGAGATATCCTGCTTTGATGTGCTGTGCGGCAGAGGTGGAAGCGGCTGCGCAGCAGATGATCGCCTGTTATCAAAACGGGGGAAAGCTTTTGGTTTGCGGCAACGGAGGCAGCGCTTCAGACAGTTTGCATATTGTGGGCGAATTGATGAAAGGGTTCGTGCTTCCCAGAAAGCTGGATGAAAATATGCAGAAGCGTTTGCGGGAAGCCTGTCCGGAAATGGCAGAGTATTGCATCGAAAACCTGCAGGGAGCACTGCCGGCTATCAGCCTTGTCAGCGAAGCAGGCCTGACGACGGCTTATGCGAATGACCAGGCGCCGGATTTGGCATTTGCACAGCAGGTGTTCGGCCAAGCAAAACCGGGAGATGTGCTTTTGGCAATTTCCACTTCCGGCAATTCGGCCAACGTATTGTACGCGATCGGCATTGCCCGCGCCTTGCATGTGAAAACAATCGGTTTGACGGGGCATACCGGAGGAAAGATGGCGTCATTGTGCGACGTCTGCATCAAAGTGCCAGGCGTGGAAACGTTCAAGATCCAGGAGTACCACTTGCCGGTGTACCATGCGCTTTGTATGTGTGTGGAAGAAGAATTTTTCGGGGAATGAATGCTTTAAAGCAAGCCTTCGGAGCGGCTTGAAATTACAATTTTCAGAAACGAATAAAAACAGCAGGCACCGGAATGCATCGCATTTTTCGGTGCCTGCTGTTTTTGGGAGAATAGGATATCACAGCGCTAAGCTTTGGCACCAAGCGCGTAAATCGGCCGGAGAAAGGCCGGTGTTCAGAAGTTTTCCTTCCACAAGGGCTGCATCAGGAGAAAGGCTTTTTTTCAAAGCGGCGGCTGTTTTCCCAAATCCGCTGCCGCCGGAAGTTGCAAACAGAATGACCCTTTTCCCTGAGAAATCATAGGTTTCCAGAAACGTATTGATGATGGTCGGTGCCACATACCACCAAATCGGAAAACCGACGAAAATCGTATTATATGCGTCTATGGCGGCATTTTTATCTGCCAGTGCGGGACGAAAACCCGGGTCATTCATTTCGACGGAGCTGCGGCTTTTCTTATTTCTCCAGTCCAGATCGGCGGGCGTATAAGGGATCTGCGGACGAATCTCGTAAACATCGGCGTCCACGGCGGCCGCCAGCGCCTGCGCGGCTCGGCGGGTGGTTCCGGTGCAGGAAAAATAGGCAACCAATGTTTTGTTCATATCCATAAAGTTTTCCTCCTGTTTATATACTCGGGTGCAGTGCCGCCTCTTTTGCACGCTTCCGAAATGTGAACCACAGCCTTAACGGGGGATGAAAACTGTGATCGAAGCGTGTCAGTATTATACAGCTTAAAGTTGACTCCAAGTCAAGTGCTTTTTTAAGGCGGGATGAAAAGGAGAGGAACGCGTAACCAAGTTTTATATCTCTGCGGAAAGATGGAGGCTCACAAAGGGAAGGGCATGAGGCTGTGTTTCTACGCATGCGCATCCTTTTGTACCGAACGAAAATATTGCTTGGGTGTCATGCCGTATTCCTGCTTGAATGCGCGGAAAAAATGATTGTATCCGCCAAATCCTCCCAGCCGGTACACCTCGGTAATGGGACGCCCCTGTTCGATATAATGACAGCACAGGTCCAGTTTGGTTTTGACGATATAGCTGTGCAGGGTTTGTCCTGTCTGGCGTTTGAATTCCCGTGCAATATGGAACCGGCTGATATAGAATGCCTGCTCCAGCTGCTCCAGAGTGATCTCTTCCGTGATATGGGTACGGATGTACACGAACAGCTCGTCCATCATCAGATGTTTACGGCTGCCCTGCGCGCGGTGCTGCTCCGCGTGGATACAGGCGCGCAGCACGAGGATGACGAACATCTTCAGCAAGCTCTCCTCAAACAGTGCGCTGGCAAAGCTGTCGTGCTCCTGCGGCAGCGTGACCATGCGGCGTGCCAGGCTTTTGATGAGCATGGATATCTCACTGTCTGCCCGCACAGCGATGCGCCGGAAGGGCACCACGTTGAAGCTCGCCTCAAGCTGCGTCGCTTCATCAGAGAGCGCAGCCAGGGCCTCGGGGGAAAGTTGTACCCACAGCATTTCCAGTGGAAGCTTCCCGCCCGGAAAAACCATTACAGCGCCTTCTCCGGGCTTGAAGAGAAACAGATCCTCGGTGCTGCATATCCAACGCTCCGCTTCCCAGTGAAACCGTGCTGTGCCGCGTGTTACCAATACAATACTGTAATAACGCCCCGAGAACAGCTGCTTTGTACAGGCAGCATCAAAGCACATTGTTTTTACAGCATAATCCAGCATCTGCTTGCCTCCTGATTGTAAAAAAGGGTGGAATTCCAACTCGGTATTAAAAAAATTTGGATTAATTGTATAGTACATCAATTTCAGATAGTTTTCAATCAATTTTTGGATATGATTTTTGTGCCCTCCTTTTTATAATAGAGCCGTAAAGAAGCTTCTCCGTCCAAAAGCACCGGGGCAGAGAAAAAAGGAGGATATTATGAGACCGTTTTCCATGAGGGATAAGCTCGGCTATACTCTGGGCGATCTGGGCTGCTGCTGTACGGAGCAGTTCCGCGCAATGTACCTGTCCGTATTCTACACACTGATTTTACAGGTGAACCCGTTCCACATCGGTATCCTGATGCTGATCACAAAGATATGGGACGCTGTCAATGACCCTATCATAGGTGCGATCGTGGATTCCCGCGAGGCGACAAAGGGAGGAAAGTTCATTCCATGGATACGGGCCTTTTCGTTTCCCATGGCGGTGCTGTGCATCCTGGGCTTTGTCAATGTGAGCAATTTGGCCTATGGACTGCGCCTTGCCTACATGTTTGTTACCTATGTTCTGTATGAGGCGCTGTACACCTGTGTAAATGTGCCGTTTGGTACGCTTTCCAGCGTTATGACGGATGATGTGCGCCACCGCACAGCGCTTTCCCGTTACCGCAGTTTGGGCGGTACCATTTTTATGACGGTCATCGTTATGGTTGGTCCTCTGGTACTGTATGTAGACAATAAGCCGGTGGCGGGCCGTTTTTTGATGCTGGCTTCGGTATTCGCTCTTATCGGCCTCCTGTGCCTGCAAATCACCTGTGTGTGGTGCAAAGAACGCGTAGCCGTACCGGAACGCCCGAAAGGTGAGAAGCTCAATTACCTGCACGTCATCAAGGAAATCGCCAAAAATAAGGCGCTGCTGGGCGTAATGTTTTTCAGCCTTGTGGGTATGATCGGCGCTTCCGTCGTCAACGGTCTGAACACCTATCTGTTCAAGGATTATTTCGGGAATGTTAAAATCATGGCTGTCTCCGGCGGTTTGAGCGTACTATATTCACTCATCACGTTCGCCATTACACAACCGTTGGCCGATAAACTGGGCAAAAAGGAATGGTGCTGCTGGGGCGCAGGTTTTGCGGCAGCTGTGTTCGCGCTTCTGTTCTTTTTCCCCATCCACAATCCCGTACTGTTCATCGTCATCAATGGCGTCTGCTATCTGGGTGCATCCGGTATGCAGGTGCTCATCTGGGCCATGGTGAACGATTCCATCGACTATCATGAGCTTCAGACCGGTGAGCGTAACGAAGGCATTGTATACTCTACTTATTCATTTTTTCGCAAGCTGGCCAGTGCTGTTTCCGGGAGTCTTTCCAGTTTTGTGCTGGGATTCATCGGCTACAACGTGGCTGAGGGAGCGGTGCAGACGGCTGAAGTAAGCAACGCCATCTGGAAGTCCTACACAGGCATTTATGTGCTGGGTTATGGTGTCGCGGTTGCAATTTTGTTCTTTGTCTATCCGCTGACAAAGGCAAAAACGACCGAAATGCTGGAGCAGCTGAAAGCCCGCCGTGCAGAAAAAGCGTCAGCCATGGAAACAGACGGGGAGCAATGTCCATGAAAACATTGCAGGTATCCATGGAGAACCGGGTGGGCTGTACGCTGCGCGGCATTGTGACGCTGCCTGAGACGAACGAGCCGGTACCTTTTGTACTGAATCTGCACGGCTTTGCAGGTTCAGCATCCGGGTACAAGTATCTGCACACGCATATGGCACGCATGCTGGCAGACCACGGAGTGGGCTGCGCACGGTTCGACTTCTATGGCTGCGGAGAGAGTGACGGCGAATTTTCGGACATGACGTTCGATGGCCTGCACAGCGATGCGGCTGATCTATACGCCTGGGTGCGCGCACAGCCTTATGTGGATTCACGGCGTGTATTCCTTTCCGGGCAGAGCATGGGAGGTTATGTGGCGGCCAGCATCGCGCCGCGTCTGCGGCCGCACGGGCTGATCCTGATGTGCCCGGGCGCGGGCATGTGGTATGGCTGTGCCCGGCGGGCCGATATGGTGACGCAGAGCGGAAAAGATTATGCTGACCTGGAGGGGCTTGTTTACAAAATGGCCTTCAACTACAACATGGCGGCGCATCCGGATCCATTTGAAGAGGCAAAAGGCTACAACGGTCCTGTCCTCGTCATCCGGGCAGATGATGATAAACTGGTGGATGACGAAAGCTGTAAACGTTATGCAGGGCTGTACCAGGCGGCTGAGTTTGTACGTGTTTCGGGCGGAGGCCACAATTTCGCCACCATTCCGTCCCGCACAGCCTGCGAACAGGCAATTTGGAAGTTCATTCAAGACAATTTATGAAAAATACCCCCGCAGGATCTCCTGTGGGGGACATTTGCAGGGAGGTAAACAACAATGGAAATGAAAATCATGCAGCCGATAACAGTGGGCGGAATAACGTTGAAGAACCGTATCATGTTTCCGCCGCTCACCACGGGCTATGAGGAACGGGACGGCAGCATTGGGGAACAGAGCCGCGCGTTCTATACCCGTCTGGCACAGGGCGGTGTGGGATACATCGTGCTGGGCGACGTTGCGCCCATTCGCAGTTTTTCTCCCACGCCAAAGCTGTTTGATGACAGCCAGATTGAAAGTTTCCGTTTGCTTGCAGACAGTGTGCATGCCTATGGCGCAAAGCTGGGCGTCCAGATTTTTCATCCGGAATACGACTGCGATGCGGTCAACGCGCTTTTCGCCCAAGGGAAAATGGAAGAGGTGCGTGCCCGGCTGCACCATGATATGCAGTTTTTTACTGACGAGGTGAGCGAGGAGACGCTGCTTTCCATCATTGACAAAATATGTGCATGTGCGCAGCGCGCGCAGAAGGCGGGCGTGGACGTGGTCCAGGTACATGGCGACCGTTTGGTGGGATGTCTGTGCAGCACACGCATGAACCATCGTACCGATAAATTTGGCGGCAGTTTGGAAAACCGTACCCGTTTTGCGATTATGTTGGTGCGGGCGCTCAAACGGGCGGTGCCGGAGATGGTCATTGACTACAAATTTGCCGTCGTGACGCCGGAACGCGGCAAAGGCGGCGTGGATGCGGCAGACGCTCCGAAATTTGCCCGTTGGCTGGAGGAAGCCGGCGTGGATATGCTTCATGTGGCGCAGGCCAATCATACAGGCAATATGGCGGATACCATCCCGCCTATGGGCGTACAGCCCTACGGCTTTTTTGCGGACATTGCCGGGCAGGTGAAGGAGTCTGTGTCTATTCCGGTCAGCACGGTAGGGCGCATTATCGACCCCGCTATGGCAGAGCGGATCGTAGAAAGCGAAAAGGCGGATATCATCGGTTTGGGCCGCCCGCTCCTGTGCGACCCGGATTGGCCGAACAAAGCGCAGTCGGGCTGTGCGTGCGATATCCGACGCTGCATTTCGTGCAACAAGGGATGTACGGATAACATCCAGAACCGTGCATTCCTGGCCTGCGTGCTCAATGCGGAAAACGGTTACGAGAGAACCCGTTCTATCACGCCTGCTGCAGAGAAAAGAAATGTTGCGGTTGTAGGCGGCGGGCCAGCCGGTTTGGAGGCCGCGCGCGTGGCCGCTCTGCGCGGGCACAGCGTCACGCTGTTCGAACGCGCACCAGAGTTGGGCGGCCAGTTAAACATTGCCAGCGTACCGCCCCGCAAGGAAGAAATGCGCCGCGCCGTATTGGACTTGACGCATGCCGTATGCAAAGCGGGAGTCAAACTGCGCCTTGGGGCTGAAGTGTCTGCGGAGGACATTTTGGACACGAAGCCGGACGCTGTGATCGTAGCTGTGGGGGCGTCCAGCTTTGCACCTCCCATCCCGGGCAAGGACGGCCCGAATGTGGCCGACGCTTGGGCCGTGTTGGCAGGCGAACAACAGGTCTATGGACGCGTGGCCGTCATTGGAGGCGGTATGGTGGGATGCGAGACTGCCGAATATCTGGCCGGACACGGTTGTAAGGTCTCCATTGTGGAGATGATGGATAAGATTGCCGCGGGTGAGAGCACTACGATCCTTCCCACGCTGATGGAAAACTACAAGACGCTGGGCGTAGAGCAGTATCCGGGCCATACGGTGAAAGCAATCACAATGGATACACTTGTCTGTGAAGACAAAGAAGGCGGGGAAGTGCTCATCCCTTGCGACTATGTGGTAATGGCCGTGGGGGCGCGTCCTGCTGCATTCGATGCATCGGCGCTGGAAAACGCAGGCATACCCGTGGTGCGGGTGGGCGACTGTGCGGATAAGGCGGCGGACATTTCCAATGCCATCAAAACCGCATACGATGCAGCCTGTGCTCTGTAAAGAGCAGTAGTGGAATAAAGGAAACCAAATACACAATTCTAAAGGCGTATTGGCGTAAGAAAACATTCTTACGCAACACGCCAAAAAGCGACGCTTTCCGGGATAATCCCTTGGAAAGCGTCGCTTTTATAAATGTTCTTCATCGGAAAATTATTGATGAAATTGATAAAACTCAGAAGCTGTTTTTGCGTGTTTGACAAGATAGTTGTATTGCATATAACTATAGTCCCGGATCAACGGCAGGTCGGCCGCTGCAGCAGCGTTGATATAATTCCCATCCCGGTCCAGAACTCCCGCTACGGAAATGACCGGATATTCTGCATAAAGCGTCCGCAGCATTTTTTGCAGGCCCGTCATCGGAAGATCCGCTGTTTCCAATAAATAGGAGAAAAGATAATTGCTGCTCATTGTGACTTCTGGTGCGCTCTTATCCAAGCCGAGGTCATAATTGGCCCAGAGAATGAAAGGAGTAGTATAAAGTGCAAAAATATCATTTTCCGGAAGTGTAGCATTTAAAAATTCTTCTTCAACGGCCGGAAGATGATCACCGAACATCAGGATGATTGTCGGTTCCGGCTGTGCGCGGAAGTAATTCACAAGTTCAGCGAATGCGGCGTCGGTCTTTTGCAAAAGCCGCAGGTATTCCTGCGCGCAGGGATAGGAACCGGCAGGAGAAAGGATTTCTAACTGGCTGTTGACAGCGAGTCCTGTATCATAACCACCATGGTTCTGTGCTGTAATGCAGAACAGATACTGTGGCCCGTTTCCGGCATCAAACATATGGACCAGTTCTTTATAGCTGGCGGCATCCGTGGGAAGTCCGCGGAATATTTCCACATCCTCAACGTCTTCAAGTGAGATAAAATCCTCGAAACCAAGACGGGGGAATCCGCTGGAACGGTCCCAGTTGGCAGCAGGCATCAGGTGTTGTGCACGGGACTGATATCCCAGCTGCTTCATATTCTCCGCACTGGAGGCCATACCTGGATAGGTATAGAACCCGTACGGGTTCGAAGAAAGTCCAAAAAAGTAGCTGGCGCCGGTAAGCGCTTCAAATTCGCTGCAGGAGGTGCCCGCTCCAACTACAGGGACGACAGTATTCCCATAAACAGCCTCTCCGCTCTCGGCGAGACTGTCAATGAAAGGAGTCACGGGCTCGGAGGTGTCCAATTGGCCGGTGCGTGTAAAATCAGCCCAAGATTCGTTCATAATAAAGATAATATTCGGTCCCGAGGCATCGCCGGCCAAGTCGCTGGGATATTGCTGCGCGATCTGTTTTACTTTCTGTGTGCTGTAGCCCTGCGGCTCGGACGGGCGGGAAAAGCTGTACATCGCGGTGAAATTTACAAGGAACCCATTGCAGGCCTGAGTTGTTTCAGGATCCCACATAGCGGGCTCGAGACCATTTCGAAGAAAGAAATCGCGCGAACGAAGAGGCTGCACACCCAGAAAGCTGATAAATAGGCAGAGCGCGCCTGCGAGTAAGCGCTTTTTGGACAGTCCGCGCCGGTAATACTGCACGCGCAGCAGAGTGAAGCTGGAAACGATATCCAGCCAGAGGATGAAAAGGGAGATAATAACGGGAAAAGAAAGCTCCAGCCGGTAATTGTCCAGAATATTGATGGCAGTACCCACAGCAAGAAGGTCTGCAGGTGTAAGAATGGAATGCCGCAGCAGATAGGTATAATGGTTGGCAAGTGCCAAAACGATCACAATAGTGGAACTGGCAGCCGCCGCGAATGAAAGACGGGTGCTGACGGCAAAGAAAAAGCAGCACACAAGACCCCAGATAAAGCAGGACAGGACAAAAGGAAGCGGAGGCAGTGTATAAATATGCGCCTCTTGCAAAAGCTGTACAGCCTCAAGGCTGCTCAGCATAACGGCACCGCCAACGGCAAGATAACTCAGGATGCGCAGCGCGCGTTTTTTCAGCGTGACTTCCAGCAGCAGCAACAGTATGCTTCCCAGAGCGCAGGCCAGCAGGTAGGCGAAATAGGTTCGGTGGAGCTGCACGCCGTGCACATAAAAATCAAGAGAAATCTCATCAAACGGCGTTGAGGCGTGTATAATGCAGTCCGCTCCAGCCGCGTCGAGCAGAGCCAAAGGAGAGAAATCCTCCGAGGGAGCCCGGCTGCTGAGGACCAAACGGTATTCAGTCCCAGGTTTCAAGTGCGGAACGTCCTCCAGCTGTATACCGGTGTAGGGGGAAAGCTCATCAGTAGGCAGCACCGACTGCATGAGGATATTTCCGCGTGGGTCATAGAGCAGGGCATAGAGCTCGTTGTTTTCAAGCGGATAAACTGGCCGAAGACGAATTTCCAGTGTTTGGGGGCGGCGGATCAAAGCGGAAAAGCTTTGTTCCATCAAAAGCAGCTCTTCATGGGCAGCATCCGGCTGAGCGTTTAAAACAGCTTCCCAGGAGGCGGCGGCTTCTGCGGCGGTATAGGTTGAACTGTATTCACCCGTCTTGCTGGTCTCGGCGGGAAAAAACATCTGTGGCAGCAGGGAAAGAAAAATGAGACATGTCAAAGCCGCTGCAGCGATTCGGAATTTGTTGTGTGTAAACTTGACGTTCACGCCATCCGTCCTTTCGGCATCGAAGTGTTAATGATAAATAGTATATCAATATTTTACAAAAAATCCATAGAAAACAGTAAATCCGATATAGGGAAAGCGAAAAATCACATGCGACGCCCGCTTTCAGCGGAAGTGGTTTGGGGTTAAAACCTTTAAAACAGGCTTCTCAACGTGTAAACGCTTTCCATTTTTTCTGTGAAATGCTATAATATAATATCACTGCGAAAAGCCGTGGTTAGAAATCTCCGGGAGAAGAAATATGACATTTGATGTTTGCATGGTGACATATAATTCGGCAAAGTGGATTCCAGCCTGTGTTCGTGCGCTTGCAAAAGCTGAGTATGATTTAAAATGTATTAATCTGTACTTTGCTGATAACAGTTCCACAGATGATACCATACTGGTATTGGAGCGACAAAAAGAAATGTATGCAGACCGCTTTGGCTTGTTTGAGATTTTGCGGCAGCCTGAAAACGGGGGCTTTGGAAAAGGGAGCAATGCGGCGGCACGCGCGGGAAAAGGAGATTTCGTTTTTTTCTATAACATAGATACGGAAATATTCCCGGATGCATTTTTGAAACTTGAAGCAGCGATTCGGAAGGCTTCTTCCCAAACCGCTGCTTTCGAACTGAGGCAGTTTCCCTATGAGCATCCCAAGTACTACGACCCTGTCACATTGGAAACCTCATGGATCAGCGGAGCCTGTTTTGTTCTGAAACGCAGTGTTTTTGAAGAAACGGGCGGTTTTGACGAGAGCATTTTCATGTACGGAGAGGATGTCGATCTTTCCTGGCACATCCGTGCGCTGGGCTACAGGCTGCAATATGTACCGGCGGCAATCACATGGCATTATGCCTATCAAAAACCCGGAGAAGAAAAACCTGCGCAGATCATAGGCAGTATGTCTGGAAACCTTGTATTATTGTATAAATACGGGACTCAAAAGCAGATCAGCGACGGAAAGAAATTGCTGAAAGCAGCACAGGCGCATATAAAAAAAGATATAAAAGCAAAATGGGAAGCGGAAGAAAAACGCATTGATGCAAAGAGGAGCGAATACAGGGCATTTTATAAGAGCACCGTGTTGAGCAGTGGTTTTGTGCCGCTGTTTATAGGATTGGATTATGAGTTTGCCCGTGCGGGAGCTTTTTATCAGAACCAGCTTCCGAAAAAGAACGTTGAATTTACAGTCGTTATCCGCACCTACCAAAGGCCGGAAGTTTTGCGTTTTACACTGGAAAGCCTTCGCAACCAGACATATCCTTTTTTCAAAGTAGTTGTGGTCGAGGATGGCGAAGTTCCGCAGGCGGAAAGTGTCGTAGATGAGGCGCGAGCATGGCTGGATATAACCTATTTGGCCGCAAAAGCTCGGTGGGGCCGGTGCCGTGCTGGAAATGAGGGCGTTGCACGGGCAAAGACAGAGTATGTATGCTTTCTGGATGATGACGATTATTTTTTTGCCGACCATCTGGAAGTAATGGCGCATGCCATCGAAAAACATCCGGAATCTGGCTTTTGGTGCGCGATGGCTGTGGAAGGGCGGTGCCGTTCTGCACAGCGGATGGAATTTGTATCGAAGAGAAACGTGGGAAAAGACTCGCTCCGCCCTATAGATTTTTTGGCGGACAACCCTGTTCCAATCCAAGCTGTTGTCTTTCGGAAGGAGCTTTACCAGAGCTGCGGGGGGCTTGACCCGGGGTTGGATGCTTTAGAAGACTGGGATTTGTGGATGCGCATGATTTGCCAGAGTCCTGTTTGGGGCATAGAGAAGGCAACCAGTATTTTCCGTGTACCGGCGGATGAAGCGGCATTTGCAAAACGAGATGCCGAGATTGCGGCTTATCGTGGCCGGCTGTTTCAAAAAATGGCGGCATATACACTGCCGCTGTCTGCACAGGACGTATACGGATTGTTTTGGCAGCCGAAAAAAAACAACGAAGGGCTGGATCGGGAGGCCTGGAGGATAAAGGCGATCGGTCTGACAAATTCCGCAACATGGCGGGCTACTCATATCTTACGCCGCATATTGCGGACGCTTGGCGCAGGCTTACGGAAACTGGCTGGTCCAGAATCGGTCGATTTTGAAGCGGCATCGGCAGAAGACCTGTATGCTTATTGCATACAGGTGGAAGAATCAGTTTGCTGGCGGTTTGTGATGTGTATCAAAAATATGTTAAAGTGGATAAAAAAATAAGAGAGAGACAGAAAAGAAAGAGGTGTATCTAATTTGGGAATTACCGCAGTTGTCCCCGTGCGTGAAGGGAGCCGTAGGCTCAAAAATAAAAATGTGGCGCCCTTTGCAGGCACAAATTTGCTGATTAATAAGCTGAACCAGCTAAAACAGGTAAAGGAAATAGAAACCATTGTGGTCTCTTCTGATTCAGACAAGATGCTCGAAATGGCGGTTTCTCAGGGGGTAAAAACGCATAAAAGGACGCTGGAATTTTGTGATGAAAAATCTAAGACATTTGGGGAAGTTGTTGCGCATATTTGTGAAAATGTTTCAGGTGAAGATATTTTGTGGGCGACTTGCACAGCGCCTCTGGTTTTTCCGAAACATTATCGCGAGGCAATTCGTCTATATAAAAGCGATGCCCTGAAAAATGGATATGATTCTCTGGTATCAATGGAGCAATTCCGTCGTTATCTTTGGGATGATAACGGCCCGGTGAATTATGAGCTGGGGATTAAGCATGTTCCGTCTCAGCAGCTCAAGCCGCTTTATTTTGTAACAGATGGCATCCTGCTTGCACCAAGAAAAAAAATGATAGAATGGAATTACTTTCATGGGCCGAATCCTTATAGATATATTTTAGATAAACGCACCAGCATTGATATTGACGATGGACTGGATCTTGCCTGCGCCCGTGCGTGGCTGGATATGGATGAAAGTGTTTCTCAAATTGACCCATATTGTGTAGATGATTTGAAAAGTTTGTAGCATGAGGCTGATTAAGTCCCTCTCAGTAGCAAGAGCTTTCCGACGGGACGGGAAGACGGCAGAGAGTTAGAAATAGCGTATTTATAATAGATTTGAATTAGTAAAGTGAGCCATTATCTGTAAAACGAAAGAGAAAAATATGATAATACCTTTCATTTTTGACCCCGCGCCGGGAAACAAAGCGCGTTGGTTATATGAGTTTTTAGAATTTGTAAAAATGCAAAGCAAAGAATCGTTTGGCACGGTCATTGCGCAAGAAGAGTACATTTGTCCTCTTTCCGAATGGAAAAAACGAGGAAGAGAGGAAGTGGAGGGAGAACTGATTGTTTCCCATTCCATAACACAGCAGGAAATGGACCGTGTGCGGTTTTGTGTGCTGCCGGAAAAACTGTTCGAGCCCCTGTTTCTGCAAACAGGCTCTTTGTCCAACATGACAGCTTTTCTTGTGAAGCAGCGGTATATTCCGTGGGAAGAGTGGTTAGAGGCCACATTTTCTGAATTGCAAAGGAATTCGGGCGAACGGGTGGAAGCGCTGATTATGTTTCGACAGTTTCACAGCGTGGATATAATTGCGAAAAAACATAATGTAACAATATTTTACTACGATGCCGGAGCATTCCGCGGCCCTGTTTACCGTAATACGATTTATTTGGACACCTATGGCTTTTTTACAAATTGCGGCCTTGAACAGAGATTTCGTACGTTTTGCGAGTACAAGAAAGAACTCCAGCCAGAAAGACTTCTGTCGGCAAAAGAAATATTGGCTTTGATGTTGGAGCCTGCTCACAAAAATAAAGTGAATTTAGTGGAACTTTCCCCGGAATATCAATGCGGAGTAGCTCTTCAAAGCGGGATTGCAGATTTGATGCTCCCCGAATCGCATACAAGAAATGAGGACTTAATTGCAATGGCAGTCCGTAATTTCCCGCTGGAAAGTATATTAACACGAGGTGTTCCGGGCAGCACGTTTGATACTTTCGGAACACGACCGGATTCCAGTGAGTTTGCATGTGACTTTATTGCAAAATGTGAATGCATTATTACGCGTGCTTCCAATATGGCGTATGAAGCGCTTTTGTATGGACGGCAGATGTATTGTGCTGAAAAAGGTTTGTATCAATTCAAGGGGATGCATGACCTCAATTATCCAAAAAGCAGCGTGGAAAGCGATGCTTGGCTTGTCGCGTTTGTTGCAATGGGCTTTTATGTTCCTAGGGAATTTTTATATGACATGCAATATCTGCGCTGGCGTATTGAAGCTCCTTCGGAAATAGAAATATACAATAAGAATTTAGATTATTATCTGGTCTGTAGAGGTATATCGCAGAAAGTGTTGGCTGAACCCCCAAAAACACGATGGAGCGCGATTTTGTACGAACAGGGATTCGATCCATTTGGATATCCTACACAGCAGTCTCGTAATGTCAACGATATTTTAGCGTCTCTGATGAGGGATTTTATAGAGGAGCAAAAAAAAGCGGGTCGGGACATAGAATTTCAGGGGCGATTTTACTATATGTTGCAGCAGACTGCTGCAATGTGGTATGCCAATGACATCTTATGGAAAGAAATTCAAAAAATAAAGAGTTGGAGCGATTCGCTGAACGAAAGATTAAGAATAGCTAATCAGCAAAGTTTGGACTTGGAGCAGCTGTTCCAGAAAAAAAATCAAACAATACAGGATATGGAACAGAGAATTGCCGAAAAAGATCAGTGGATTCAGAAGCTGGAAACGCAGGTTGTAGAAAAAGACAGGTGGCAAAAAAAACTTGAAGGAGATATTCAAGAACAAAAAAGCGGAATTGCAGAAGAAAGAAAGGCTTGGGCCTCCGAGAAAAAAGAATTTATTCAGGAAAACGAATGTCTGAAAACAAAAATTGTTGAGCAAAAAAAGTGCTTATGGGAACTCGAGAAAAATTTAAAAAAAAGCCCGGTTACAATCTTTCGAAAAAAAACAATTGCACCGCTTTCAGCTGAGCTGGAAGAGAAAATAAATCATGGAGAGAAAAACGGAGACGAGTGATATGAATCAAAAAACAGTTTTGATTACTGGTGCGGGCGGATATATCGGGCACCATGTCGTTAAAGAATTTTTGGATCGCGGTTGTCGCGTAGTTGCGTCCGATTTTATAAAAAAAGGAATCGATGACCGGGCAGAGTTTACGGACATCCCGATTTTCAGTGGAGCTCCCAACATTTACGAGCAGTTGGGAAAGCCAGATGTATTGGTGCATCTTGCTTGGCGGGATGGTTTTATCCATAATTCCCCCGCACATATGGAGGATCTTTCCAAGCATGTCGTGTTTTTAAATCGGATGATTGACGGCGGACTTCCAGTTCTGTCTGTCATGGGAAGCATGCATGAAGTAGGATATTGGGAGGGTGCAATTACAGCTTCTACGCCTTGCATGCCGCAAAGCCAATACGGAATCGCCAAAAATGCTCTGAGGCAGTCTCTGCTGCTGTATGCACAGAATAAATCGATAGCCCTTCGGTGGTTGCGCGCCTATTATATTTATGGTGATGACACACACGGTTCTTCTATTTTTGCAAAGCTGACGCAGGCCGTTTCAGATGGAAAAAAGACGTTCCCATTTACAAGCGGGAAAAACAAGTATGATTTTATCCATGTGGAGGAATTGGCACGGCAGATTGCGGCGGCTACGCTGCAGGAAAAGGAAAATGGTGTCATCAACGTCTGTACAGGAGAACCGAAAACACTAGCGAACCAAGTGGAGTGGTATATTAGAGAAAACCATTTTGATATTGAGCTGGAATACGGCGCATTTCCAGACCGTCCGTATGACTCTCCCGGCGTATGGGGAGATGCCCAAACGATTCAGTCGATATTAAAAGCAGAGGAGCGGAAGTCTTGAGTGTAACTGTACAAATCCAGTCAGTGCTGTTCAACAACCAAAAGACAGCACTTGTACGTACGCTGGAAAATCTACAAAATGCCATGCGCGTAGATGAAGAAACAAATCAGTGCGTCAGGGATGCCGTGCTGATTTGGGGCGATGCCTCGTCTGCTGCTCTCTTTTCAGAGGAAGAAATTACAGAACTGAATCGCAAATTCGATCGTTTGTCACTCCGATACGAATTTTTCAATGAGAATACAGGAACGGCTAAAGGGCATAACAGAATGGCGAAGCAGGGGACAAGTGATTACATTATGATCATGAATCCCGATATCATCGTCAATCCCAGGATATTCGCACAGCTGCTGCAACCGTTTAAAGATGAGAGTGTTGGTATAACAGAGGCGAGGCAAACGCCGATTGAGCACCACAAAGAATATGATGAAGATACAGGAGAGACCAGTTGGGCGAGTACTGCGTGCACCATGATTAAGCGCGAGGCATTTGACAAGGTGTCCGGCTTCGACGAAAATACTTCTTTTATGTATTGTGATGATTTGGACTTTTCCTGGATGGTTCGTCTGGCCGGGTATAAGGTAATATATGTTCCTTCGGCAGTGGCCTTTCATGACAAAAGAGTTTCTGCAAACGCGGAATGGCAGCCAACCAATGCAGAACGATATTATTCCGCGGAAGCGGCATTGTTTATGGCTTACAAATGGTCAAATCCCGAACGTGTAGAAAAACTGATAAAGCAGTTTGAAGATAGTAATGGAGAAATCGAAGCGGAAGTTTTAAAAGAATTTCATAAGCGTGAAAAGGAAGGAACATTACCAGTTCCATTAGATCCGGAGCACAAAGTAGCGGAGTTCGTAGGAGACGATTACGGACATTCACGCTTCAAAATGGGGTAGGAGAACAGCATGGCAATTTATGAAAGTGAAAAAATGGAGCGCCACATTGTTCGGCTGCTTCAAAATGAGGGCCTGCTAGGAAAGGTCCTCTTGATGAAACCATATCCGGCGTTGCAGCAGGTGATAGAAGCGGCTGGAGGAAGTTGCGCCGCAGATGACGGAGAGACTCAGCCGGACGTTATTGTATTCTGTATGGGGTTATCAGAAAAGACTGCGCAAATTTTGAAAAAAAAGGCGGAACAGTTCCGATGTCCGATTTTGCTGGCAGAGGGAAATGCAGGATGGGTACCGCTTGCGCTTGCGGCACTATCGGGCGGCGAACGTTTTCATGCATTGTATGAAATGTGCGGCTGTCCCAGCTTTACCGAAAAAAGTATGGATGAATGTTTGTCGGCAGTTGGCTTCAAGCTGTATGCAAAAGATGATATAATGGGGCAGGTGCTGGAAGAAAACGTATTGGAAAATGCATTTGAGGCGCCCGGTGCACAGTTGCATAAGACCCTGTGCGGAATCACAGAAACAACCGTTCCATCTGCGCAAACGATGCAGTTTGTACGGCTTTATCGGTGGACGGAGACATCGGAACAAAAGACCGAAAATGTAGAAAACTCGTCCCCGTTCTTGACGGTTGTGATGCGTACACAGGGAACACGTGCGCAGTCGTTGCGGGAGGCTTTTTTATGCCTGACTGCGCAGGAAGACATGGATTTCGAAGTTATTTTGATAGGTCATAAAGTGCCGCAGGAAAACAGAAAAAAATTACAGCAAATTCTGGATGAGCTTCCTCCCGTGATGCAGGAGAGACTGCGGTATTATCCGTTAGACACAGGGGGGCGTGCGGAGCCAATCAATTTTGGTTTTGAGAAAGCGCGGGGACAATATGTTGCGGTGTTTGACGACGATGACATTTTGACGGCAGATTGGGTATCTTCTTTTAAGCGTATCTATAAAAGAGCGCCGGGAGCGATTCTGCATACCTATGCAGTTGGGCAGGATTGGAAATTCGTGACGCCGCGCGGAAAAGCTGGCCTGAGGGCAATCAGTGCATTTGACAAGAGGTTTTGTACGGATTTTAGCTGGAAGAAACAGCTGCATACAAATTATTGTCCACTTATGTCGCTGGCGTTTCCGACATATGTTTATAAGAAAATGGGCCAACGCTTTGATATCTCTCTGGAAGTGACAGAGGACTGGGATTTTCTGTTGCGAACGGCTTCATTTTGTGGGGTAGAAAATGAAGCTTCGGTGACTGCGGTCTATCGTTTGTGGAAGAACGCAAGTAATTCTTATACAAAGCATGGTGCTGATTACTGGAGAGCCCGGTATCAAAAAATTACTGAGCGAAACCAGCAGTTGATGATTTTGCTGCCGCAAGGCGGTAGTGAAGTATTGCGTAAAGGGCATCAGGCATATCTAGATAAAAAATATCTGTTGGAACTCATACAGAAAAAAGATGCAGATACTGCGGTGCTGCAGGAGCAGCTTCCGGTCATGGATGAAAAGTTGTATTGTGATGACGGGAATGGATGGAGCGAGGAAAATAGTTTCGTGCAGGAATGCGTCTCCCGTGTAGGAAAATTTTCTTTTCTTTATAAAGGAATTGCCAAGGTTCAAAAGAATGCTGGATTGCGATGGGACCCGGCTTCCTATGGTGGCCTGATCATTCAGAACTTAAAGGCCAGTGTTACGGACGCTTCCGGTCAAAAATATATATTCCGCCCCGAAGATATTTGCACAAATGGACAAGCCTATGAAAATGGGTATCTTTTCCTAGAAGATGACCCGCAGGTTTATTTTCAGATGCCGGACGGTTTTGTACCGGAGTTGTTCATGATAACGGGACAGGCAAAAACGGCGGTTTCGGTAAAAAAGATGTATGAATTATTCCATCTGGACCAATATATCAGAACATCACCGGGCAAAGCTGCCATAAAATTACTTTTGGGAAAGCACCCGACGAGGGACAGCGTAAGGCGAGCTATCAGAGGTGAAAATACAAACCGGGAGTAAAAATTGCGGTTGAATAAGTGAGAGTGGGAGGATCCAATGTGATTTTGTCCTTGGCATATCTTGTAATGGGCTTTTTTTCAATTTGTATAGCGGGATTACCGTTAACTTATTATGCATTTTGTGAAAGTCGACAACAGCTCGAGTGGAATGAGAGCAAAAAAGTTAATTTATTGTGGGCTATGTCGCCGTTTGTCGGAGTTAGTGTAATAGTTGGAATTTTAAAGTTATTAGTTTGCTGTGATATTCCGGTGAAATATTCGGCGTGGCCTTTGTTTGCACTTAGTGTTTTGTCTTTTTGGGTGTTTGCAAAGAAGGAAAAGATAAATTTATATAAGCTTTTGCCTACTAAAATGTTTTTGGTGTTATTTGCTTTGGTGCTGGTGGGTTTAAGCTTTTCATATATTATATTTGGTGCGGCTTATTATAAAGGCTATTATTGGGAAGATTTGAGTTATTATGGCCCGATGGGAGAATTGGTGCGTACTACACCGTTATCAAATTTTTCAGAGTTAAGCGCCGCTTCTCCGTTTGCTGAATTAGGAACAACATTCTCCAATGGGCAGCATCGAATTTCAATTGGAATCATTTTGGCATATGTAGCTTCTTTGTTAGGGCAAGATGCAGCTTCAGCACTGGGCTTTTTGATGGTTTTTTCGAATATACTTATTTTTAGCGCTGTTTATTTTGTGACAGAAGGCTTGGCAATGAAAACAGCGTTTCGATATGCAGCCTGCTTTTTTTCTGCTTTTATGCCGGGAATTGTTTTGACGCAATTGGAAGGATTTGTTTCGGTTTTGCTTTTTACTGCGATTCTTGTGGCCTTTCCTAAAATTATTGACCTCGTGGTTGAAAAGCCGAATTTTTGGAAAATTTTTTTGCTGGGATTGCTGATTGGAAATATCGTTACAATACTGCTCGATGGAATGGCTTTAGTGCTGGGGATTATAGCTTTGGCGGTATTAGCAGCGCTGTTTATGGCGAAAGAATGGTGGAGACCAATTAAGGCACTTCTTCTAAGCATTTTGATTGCGGTTGCTTTGAATCTGCCATTGTGGGAGTCTATATATAGTGAACTCAAGTGGGATCTTGCCAGACCAACTTTGAATTTTATTTTTCCATATGCATATTCTAAAGACATAGTCAATAGAATGCTGTTTGGTTCAGTGTTGAGCGATGTGGGGGGGATCGGTCTTTTATTGAGCGTAATAGCTTTATTGTTGGTAGCGGTAGGAATTTTTGGAGTAATTTATTGGTTTGTGTGTGAACGTTCGATAGTCGGCTTTTTTGCTACAGCGATTGTTTTGGCACCAACTATTTTTTACGGAGAAGACGGCGATGCTTCTTATGCCATCTACAAAATGTTTAGTATGGCGCTCCCCTTTGTCACGATTGGTATTTGGAAATTTTGGGATATATGCTATAAAGAAGCAGAAAAAATGACGAAGGATGAAAGCTGTTCTCGAGTGGCTAAAATATTTAGGCAAAGTGCAAGAATTGGAGGTACTATCGCTCTAAGTTGTATATTTTTATTATCCTTCGGAAATTCAGTGCGAAAAATTGGTATCATACTGGAACCAGAGCGAACCGTAACAGAAAATACGAGAGTACAATTGTTGAACGCCTGTGCTTCTGAAGAAGCAATTATTATGTATGAAGATATACAATCTAGAAACGGAGCGAATTATCTGTTCGTGACTTCTCCGGAGTATGATATTCCAGCGACTTGGATGTGTTATTATGGGCGGGATAACCAAATTTATTTTTTAAATGGAATGTATCGTTCAAAATATACACCAGATAAAAAAACCATCCCACTCGATGTGCATATATACATTTCTCCAGCGGTTAATAAGTGTGTAAGCGAAAAATATGATCAGAATATAGCAGCTCAAATGATATGTGAAAAACAGGGAGAACAGCACGCTCCTGCTTTCTGGGAGCAATCAAATGCAGAAACATATATATTTAGAGTGTTTTCAAAAAAGTCGATGCAGGTGACGCTGCAGTTTACGCTTGGAAGCGATAGCTTGGGGAAAGTGCTTATCTGTGAGGGAAAACAATTTGCTCCTGAAGACGATAAAGTAATTATTCCAGTGAGTTTGGAACAAGGTATTCAAGATATTGTAATAACGGCTTCGAACGATGATCTTTTCTCTTTACGCGACTGGTATATACAATGATCTGTGGGCCTTTTGTTAAGTTGTAAAATTTTCCCTTTGACGAGCAAAATGTTGCGTTAAACAATTTCGAAACGATATAATAAATAAAAGTGAAATAGCTTTAAATTCAAAGGAGATGAGATAATGATAAAAAAACTGTTATCTATAGGGATAATAGTTGTTTTGCTTGGAATTCTGCAAATTCCAGCGTTTGCAGAAGGTTCAAACGAAACGCAGCGGAAAATTTTTTTTACTGAAGTCTCTGGAGAGGTAGAGGGAGAATTCGAATCTTTTTTGCATGAACTGGAAGTCGTGCGGAAAAATGAGAATTCCGTAAGCTCCATCACATCGGAGTCCGTAAGCTCCAGCACATCGGAACCCGCGGACTCCAGCACATCGGAGTCCGTAAGTTCCAGCACATCGGAATCCACGAACTCCAGCGCGTCGGAGTCCACGAGCTCTAGCACATCGGAACCCGCGGACTCCAGCACATCGGAGTCCGTAAGTTCCAGCACAT
>OGZY01000135.1_pt1 | contig 55478 bp, 38 predicted proteins | sample 1576911 | NCBI WGS metagenome assembly OGZY01 (sample SAMEA3541488, study PRJEB24748) | human gut metagenome | biome: human gut; feature: human-associated habitat; material: faeces | place: China | collected 2012 | reverse complement strand
CCGCGAATACACCGAAGCCTATACCAACGCCAGCCTGATCGTGCGTGAGGATTACCACTTCGAAGATGGTCTGTTTAGCGGTTACGACGCCGAAAAACGCAAGTACGACAAAACCAGCTGGAACTACGAGCTGGATGAGAAAGGTTTTGCGAAGCGTGACACCACCCTGCAACACCCGCGCTGCGTGTGGAACCTGCTGAAAGAGCACGTCTCCCGCTACACGCCGGAGGTTGTCGAAAACATCTGCGGTACGCCGAAGGCGGACTTCCTGAAGGTGTGCGAGCTGATCGCCGAAACCAGCGCGAAAGACAAAACCGCGTCGTTCCTGTACGCCCTCGGCTGGACGCAACACTCCATCGGCGCGCAGAACATCCGCACCATGGCGATGGTGCAGCTGCTGCTCGGCAACATGGGGATGGCAGGCGGCGGCGTGAACGCCCTGCGCGGTCACTCCAACATTCAGGGTCTGACCGACCTCGGCCTGCTGTCTCAGAGCCTGCCGGGCTATATGAACCTGCCAAGCGAGAAACAGACCGACCTGCAAACCTACCTGACGGCCAGCACGCCTAAACCGCTGCTTGAAGGCCAGGTGAACTACTGGGGCAACTATCCGAAGTTCTTCGTCTCGATGATGAAAGCGTTCTTCGGCGACAAAGCGACGGCGGAAAACAGCTGGGGCTTTGACTGGCTGCCGAAGTGGGACAAAGGCTACGACGTTCTGCAATATTTCGAGATGATGCACCAGGGCAAAGTGAACGGCTATCTGTGCCAGGGCTTTAACCCGGTTGCCTCGTTCCCGAACAAGAACAAGGTTGTTGAGTCGCTGTCGAAACTGAAGTTCCTGGTGACGATTGACCCGCTCAATACCGAGACCTCGACCTTCTGGCAGAACCACGGCGAATCGAACGATGTCGATCCGTCGAAGATTCAGACCGAAGTGTTCCGTCTGCCATCGACCTGCTTTGCGGAAGAGAACGGCTCTATCGTCAACTCCGGGCGCTGGCTGCAGTGGCACTGGAAAGGCGCGGACGCCCCGGGCATCGCCATGAACGACGGCGAGATCCTGGCCGGTATCTTCTTACGCCTGCGTAAGATGTATGCGGCTGAAGGCGGCGCGAACCCTGAGCCTGTGCTGAACATGACCTGGAACTACTCGACGCCGGAAAACCCAGCGCCGGAAGAAGTGGCGATGGAGAGCAACGGTAAGGCGCTGGCGGACGTTATCGACCCGGCCACCGGCACCGTGCTGGCGAAGAAAGGCGATCAGCTCAGTACCTTCGCGCACCTGCGTGACGACGGCACCACCTCCAGCGGCTGCTGGATCTTTGCCGGTAGCTGGACGCCGAAAGGCAACCAGATGGCCAACCGCGATAACGCCGACCCGTCGGGTCTGGGCAATACGCTGGGCTGGGCATGGGCGTGGCCGCTCAACCGCCGTATCCTCTATAACCGCGCGTCCGCTGACCCGCAGGGCAACCCGTGGGATCCGAAGCGTCAGCTGCTGAAGTGGGACGGTGCGAAATGGGGCGGCGTGGATATTCCGGACTACAGTACTGCCGCACCAGGCAGCGACGTCGGACCGTTTATCATGCAGCCTGAAGGGATGGGGCGTCTGTTCGCTATCGATAAGATGGCGGAAGGTCCGTTCCCGGAACACTATGAGCCGTTTGAGACGCCGCTGGGCACCAACCCGCTGCACCCGAACGTGGTCTCTAACCCGGCAGCCCGTATCTTCAAGAGCGATTTTGAAGCGCTGGGTAAAAAGGACAAGTTCCCGTACGTGGGCACCACTTACCGTCTGACCGAGCACTTCCACTACTGGACCAAACACGCGCTGCTTAACGCCATCGCGCAGCCGGAACAGTTTGTGGAGATCGGCGAGAAGCTGGCGAACAAGCTCGGCATTGCCCATGGCGATACCGTGAAGGTCTCCTCTAACCGTGGCTATATCAAAGCCAAGGCGGTGGTGACCAAGCGTATTCGCACGCTGAACGTTCACGGTCAGCAGGTGGATACCATCGGCATCCCAATTCACTGGGGCTATGAGGGCGTGGCGAAGAAAGGGTTCATTGCGAACACCCTGACGCCATTCGTCGGTGATGCGAACACGCAGACGCCGGAGTTTAAGGCCTTCCTCGTGAACGTGGAAAAGGTGTAACGGAGACGACTTATGGCTTATCAATCTCAAGACATTATCCGTCGTTCCGCGACTAACGGTTTCACGCCCGCGCCTCAGGCGCGGGACCACCAGCAGGAAGTGGCGAAGCTTATCGACGTGACCACCTGTATCGGCTGTAAAGCCTGTCAGGTGGCCTGCTCTGAGTGGAACGATCTGCGTGACGAAGTGGGCCACAACGTCGGGGTGTACGACAACCCGGCGGACCTGACCGCCAAGTCCTGGACGGTGATGCGTTTCTCGGAAGTGGAGCAGAACGACAAGCTGGAATGGCTTATCCGCAAAGACGGCTGTATGCACTGTGCGGATCCGGGCTGCCTGAAGGCATGTCCGTCAGAAGGGGCTATCATTCAGTATGCCAACGGCATCGTCGACTTCCAGTCCGAGCAGTGCATTGGCTGCGGCTACTGCATCGCGGGCTGTCCGTTCGACGTACCGCGCCTGAACCCGGAAGACAACCGCGTCTACAAATGCACCCTGTGCGTGGACCGCGTTACCGTCGGCCAGGAGCCTGCATGCGTGAAGACCTGCCCAACCGGCGCCATCCACTTTGGTTCTAAAGAGGATATGAAAACGCTGGCGGCAGAGCGCGTGGGCGAGCTGAAAACCCGTGGTTACGACAACGCGGGCCTGTACGATCCGGCCGGGGTAGGCGGTACGCACGTGATGTACGTGCTGCACCACGCCGACAAGCCGAACCTGTATCACGGCCTGCCGGAGAACCCGGAAATCAGCGCCACCGTGAAGTTCTGGAAAGGCATCTGGAAACCGCTGGCAGCGGTGGGCTTTGCTGCCACCTTCGCAGCGAGCATCTTCCATTACGTCGGCGTCGGTCCGAACCGCGCGGAAGAGGAAGACGACAACCTGCATGAAGAGAAAGACGAGGTGCGCAAATGAGAAAACGTGACACCATCGTGCGCTACACCGCGCCGGAACGCATCAACCACTGGGTCACCGCCTTCTGCTTCATGCTGGCGGCGATAAGCGGGCTGGGGTTCTTCTTCCCGTCCTTCAACTGGCTGATGCAGATCATGGGGACACCACAGCTGGCGCGCATCCTGCACCCGTTTGTGGGCGTCATCATGTTCGCGTCGTTCATCATCATGTTTTTCCGCTACTGGCACCATAACCTAATCAATCGGGATGATATCTTTTGGGCGAAGAATATTCGTAAGATCGTCGTCAACGAGGAAGTAGGTGACACCGGGCGTTATAACTTCGGTCAGAAATGCGTTTTCTGGGCGGCGATTATTTTCCTGGTCCTGTTGCTGGTGAGCGGCGTGATTATCTGGCGTCCTTATTTTGCGCCTGCTTTCTCAATCCCGGTGATCCGATTCGCGTTAATGCTGCATTCATTTGCCGCAGTGGCGTTAATTGTGGTTATCATGGTGCATATCTACGCCGCCCTCTGGGTGAAAGGCACCATTACCGCGATGGTGGAGGGATGGGTCACCAGCACGTGGGCGAAGAAACATCACCCGCGCTGGTACCGTGAAGTCCGCCAGAAACAGGAAAAGTCATCTGAATGAGTATTCGCATAATCCCGCAAGATGAGCTGGGGTCGAGCGAGAAACGCACGGCGGATTATATTCCGCCGTTGTTATTCCCCAGACTCAAGAACCTCTACAACCGCCGCGCAGAGCGTCTGCGCGAGCTGGCAGAGAACAACCCGCTGGGCGATTTTCTGCGTTTTGCCGCGCTGGTCGCCCACGCGCAGGAAGTGGTGCTGTACGACCACCCGCTGCAAATGGACCTGACCGCGCGGATCAAAGAAGCCAACGCGCAGGGCAAGCCGCCGCTGGACATTCACGTCCTGCCGCGCGACAAGCACTGGCAAAAGCTGCTGCATTCGCTGATTGCCGAGCTGAAGCCGGAAATGAGCGGCACCGCGCTGGCGGTCATTGAGAATCTGGAAAAAGCGTCCGAACAAGAGCTTGAAGAGATGGCGAGCGCGCTGTTCGCGTCCGACTTCTCGCTGGTCAGCAGCGATAAAGCGCCGTTTATCTGGGCAGCCCTGTCGCTCTACTGGGCACAAATGGCCAGCCTGATCCCGGGCAAAGCTCGCGCCGAATACGGCGAGGCGCGCCAGTTCTGCCCGGTCTGCGGCTCTATGCCGGTATCGAGCATGGTGCAAATCGGCACCACTCAGGGGCTGCGCTACCTGCACTGCAACCTGTGTGAAACCGAGTGGCACGTGGTGCGCATTAAGTGCAGCAACTGCGAGCAGACCCGCGATCTGAACTACTGGTCGCTGGAAAACGAAGATGCGGCGGTGAAAGCCGAAAGCTGCGGCGACTGCGGCACCTACCTGAAGATTCTCTATCAGGAAAAGGACCCGAAAGTCGAAGCGGTGGCCGACGATCTCGCCTCGCTGATTCTGGACGCGAAGATGGAGCAGGAGGGCTTTGCCCGCAGCTCGATCAACCCGTTCCTGTTCCCGGGAGAAGGGGAGTAATTCCCTGTGACAGTGCCGGGCGGCGCGTGCTTGCCCGGCCTGTAATTTCTCTTTTTGTCCGCTCTCACACTTCTCTGATACCTCTCCTGTCGCTAAATTTTAGGATTTTATTTAGCCGCTACGCGTAGAAAACTCTCTATTACTCCGTCACTATCCCCGGCAATAAATCATTACAATTTGTAAGGGAAAATGTTGAAAAAGGAATTTCGACGCTTAGTGACGAACAGAATCGTCTTTTTCTGCTGCGCTATTCTCAGCCTTTCATCGGCTGCAGTCGCAGCCCCGGCCGATGAGCAATTTATTCTTCAGCAGCAACGTCAACAGGCCATGGAAGCCCAGTTGACCCCTCAGGCACCGGATGTTCGCTTACAATCTCCTGCTGAAACAGGGGTCACCACGGCATTTCCTGCCGAAACGCCCTGCTTTGTTATTCACGATGTTAGGCTGTCGGGACAGGAAGCCCTGCCACACTGGTTGCCGCTGCAACGCCTTGCGGATCGCGCGGTAGGCAGATGCCTCGGTGCGAAAGGGATTAATTACCTCATGAGCACGCTCCAGAACCGGCTGATTTCCCATGGCTGGACGACCTCGCGCGTGCTGGCTCCCGCTCAGGATATAAAAAGCGGCCATTTAAAACTCGCTGTGATACCAGGAAAAATTCGTCACGTCACCTTAACCGGTGAGAGCAGTCCCTGGATTTGGCTATACAGCGCCTTCCCGGCGCACGACGGCGATCTGCTCGATTTGCGAGACATCGAACAAGGGCTTGAGAACCTCCAGCGTTTGCCCACCGTGCAGGTGGGAATGGAGATAGTCCCTGCTGAGCAGCCCGGTGAAAGCGATATTGTCATTTCCCGCCAGCAGAGCAAATTCTGGCGGCTTGGCCTGTCGCTTGACGACGCCGGCTCGTCATCAACCGGCCGCTATCAGGGAGGGCTGACTCTCTCGCTGGATAACCCGCTGGCGATGAGCGATCTCTTCTGGTTTTCCATTAACCATGACCTGCAAACCGGGCCGGAGAGGGGCAACCAGAACCTCAGTGCCTACTGGTCCGTTCCGGTAGGCTGGTGGGGATTTTCCATAACGGGTAGCGACTACCACTATCATCAGACGGTCGCCGGGTTAAGCGATGATTACCGCTACAGTGGGAAGAGCCAAAGCGTGGTTGCCCAGCTCAGCCGGGTACTGCACCGCAGCAGCGCGCAAAAGACCTCATTTACGTGGGACGTTGAGAGTCGCACAACGCGAAATTACATCAGTGACACCGAAATTGAGGTCCAGCGTCGGCACGTTTCCTCCTGGAAAGCGGGGCTTTTGCACCGTCACTATATCGGCCCGGCCACGCTGGACGCAGGAATAAGCTATCAGCGTGGCACCCGTTGGTTTGGCGCACAGCCTGCGCCAGAAGAAGTTTTCGATGAAGCCACGGCGCTGAGCCGCATTCTTCGCACGGACGCTCGCCTGAGCCTGCCATTTGAGCTGCTCGACCAGCATTTCCGCTACGACTTTGCCTGGCAGCGGCAGACCAGTAACACCCCGCTTACCTCGCAGGATCAATTCTCCATTGGTGGGCGCTGGACCGTGCGCGGCTTTGATGGTGAACGCACCCTGAATGCCGATCGCGGCTGGCTGGTACGTAACGATCTCTCCTGGCAGACCCCTCTCCCGGGCACCGAATTTTATCTGGCAGCCGACTACGGCGAAGTGGCGGGCAACGGCACGGAATACCTGACGGGAAATCACCTGGCCGGCGGCGCAGCCGGGCTTCGCGGCACGCTCTGGAAAGTGGGCTTCGACGTGTTTGCCGGGGTGCCTTTCTCCCGACCTGAGGGTTTCAAAACCAGCCCGGCCACGTTCGGCTTCAACCTGAATATGGATCTCTGACGATGCGTTATGGCGAATACACGGTCCATTGCCCGTCCGTGCTCGGCAACACGCTTAACGAAGCGGAGGCGCTGGGCGCATCGGTCTGGCTCTGGATGCACTCCTTAAACCACCGGGATGCGCCGTTGCACGTGCTGCCCGTTGTTCTTCTGCCCGCGATCAAACGCCAGCAGTACGTGCTGGTGGAAAAGGAAGGTCGCCCGATCTTTTTTCTGAGCTGGGCGTGGATGAATGAAGAGGCTGAACACCGCTACCTCAACGAGGCCGCAATTTTCCTGCCAGAGGAAGACTGGTGCTGTGGCGATCGTCTGTGGTTTCGCGATTTTATCGCCCCCTTTGGTCACGCGCGGGACATGTTCCGCCTGTTACGCGATGAGATTTTCCCGCATCACATGGCCCGTTCTCTCTGGCATCGCGGTGAAGAAAAAGGACGACGCATCAAAACGTTTTACGGCCAACGAGTCACGCGCGACGCGTTGCAGCACTGGAAAAAGACGCACCCGCTGAACGGATAAACATAAAAGGATTTTCACATGAACAAACGTCTTTACCGTATCGTCTTTAACAAAGCGCGCGGCATGCTGATGGTGGTATCGGAGTTGGCTCGAGGCTGTTCTGGTCGCGCACCCTCTTCCGGTATCCGACATAACCACTCTCAGATTATTTGCCGCCTCGGGGCGATAAGCCTCAGCCTGTGGCTGGCAAGTGGAGCGTTAACGGTACAGGCCGCAGGAATCGTAGCGGATAAATCAGCACCCAATAAGCAGCAGCCAACCATTATCAGCACCGCCAACGGTACGCCGCAGGTGAATATCCAGACACCATCAGCGGGCGGCGTTTCCCGCAATACTTACAGCCAGTTCGATGTCGGGCAGAACGGAGTCATTCTTAATAACTCTCATAAAAACACGGCCACCCAGCTTGGTGGAATGGTGGCAGCCAACCCATGGCTGGCAAAAGGTGAAGCGAAAATAATCCTCAACGAGGTCAACGCCCGCGATCCGAGCCGCCTTAACGGCTTTATCGAAGTGGCGGGACAAAAAGCGGACGTCGTTATTGCCAGTCCCTCAGGCATTACCTGCGACGGCTGCGGATTTATCAACGCCGGACGAGCCACGCTCACCACGGGTACGGCGCAAATGCAGAACGGCCAGATAACGGGCTACCAGGTCGAACAGGGTGAAATCCACATTAACGGCAACGGTCTGGATTCAACCGGCCAGAATCACACCGATGTTATTGGCCGCGCGGTGAAGGTAAATGCGGCCATTCATGCACAGGATTTACGCGTCACAACCGGGCGCAACAGCGTGGATGCCGCTCACGAGCAGGTAACCGCGCTCGCGGATAACGGCACGCCAAAACCCAGTCTGGCGCTGGATGTCGCGCAGGTTGGCGGCATGTATGCTGGCAAAATTCGCCTTCGCGGGACGGAAAAAGGCGTCGGAGTGCGGAATGCGGGCAACATTGGCGCAGAAGCCGGAATGATCACCCTCTCAGCCGATGGTCATATTGAAAACAGCGGTGCAATCTGGTCCTCGGCTGACGTTGCCCTCTCGGGCACTGCTGCCGTACAGAACAGCGGTTCCATCGCGGCCCAGCGTAACCTCAGCCTGACGGGCAACACGATTGCCAGCATCGGCACGCTGGCCGCAGGCGTGCAGCCAGACGGCACGTTAGGCAGCGACGGCGATATAACGCTCAACGCCAGCGGAAAACTTGAGCTGCATGGACTGAGTGCGGCGGGCGGTAACGTAAACGCCTCCGGACAGGGCCTCGATGCTACCGGCAGCCTGACGCAGGCAAAAAACATTACGCTCAATGCCGGACCAGGCGATATCAGTACCGCCAGCGCGCAGGTCATCGCGAATGACCAACTCCGCATCACGACATCCGGCACCCATGATAACAGTAGCGGCCTGCTTGCAGCCGACACCGTCACGCTCGCCGCGAAAAAGCTGCAAAACCAAAAAGGCCAGATAAGCCAGAGCGGAACGCAGACGCTTGAACTCAGCCATCGGGACGGTATAGATAACCGCGACGGTACCATTGCCGCCAACGCCGCTATAACCGTTAAGGCCGCCACTCTGGATAACCGTAAGGGCCAGATCCTGGCAGCAGACGCGGGTAGCCTGTCGGTTCAGACCACAGCTGTGGCAGATAACCGTGGAGGTATACTGGCTGCTGCAGAAAACGTTGACGTAACTGCAGACCAGTTGCTCAACGACGGTGGACTTATTAGCGCGGATAAAGGCCATGTCTCGCTCGCCAGCATAAAGCCAATAACCAACGTCAGCGGACAAATCGTGGCCCGTACCACGCTGTCCCTCGAAAGCGATACGTTGAATAACGATAGCGGCCTTATCCAGTCCGGTTCGACAATGCGCATCAATACAAATGGCAATACGATTTCAAACAAGGACACCCTCACTACCGGTGGAATCGTCAGCTTTGGCGAGCTGGATGTCCTCGCCAGCGCCATAGATAACCAGCACGGCATGCTGGCCGGTGCGCAAAAAACCAGGATTCAGGCTACCCGCGTGGATAACCGCAACGGCATGCTGGCCTCTGAAGCCACCCTGCATCTGAATGCGCTCTCCGTTGACAACCGGTTCGGTACTGTGAGCGCAGGCGAAAGCATGACGCTGGACCTAACTGACGTGCTAAATAACCGCAACGGTACGGTCAGCGCGGCGGGGGCGCTCACTGCCCTTGCCGGGGCACTTGAGAATACGCAGGGAACACTGGTCTCGGGTGACGACGCGCGTATAGAAAGCGCGCAAATCATCAACCAGGGAGGGATTGTCACCGCCCAACGCGATCTTACGCTCACGGCGCAGCGGCTGGATAACAACAACGGCGGTCTGGTGCAGAGCGGCGGCAATCTTACCCTGAATGTCGACCGCATCAGCAACCGCGAAAGCGGCGACGCTGGCGGGATCGTTAGCCAGGGGAACATAACGATCCTGGCGGCCGATGTGCAAAACGATGCGGGTGTCGTGCTGGCGACAAAACAAGCGACATTAGACACCATCCGCTTCAGCAATATCGCTGGCACGCTGGTGGCGCTGGATGTGCTAACGCTCGCAACGCGCAGCGATACCGATAACCATCAGGGAGTGATGCAGGGCAAAGGCATTTTCCTGGATACACACGGATATCAGCTGGATAACCAGCAAGGAACGCTCTACAGCCTGGCGTCAATGCAGCTGGCGACCGCCAGCCTGAATAACCAGAACGGCACGATCGGAGCAAAGAGTGATATCACGATGCACGCCGCGTCGCTGGATAACCGCGCAGGCGGGCGCGTAGTCAGCGAGCAGGCGATGGCGTTAAATCTCGAACGTCTTGATAACCACGAGGGAGAAATACAATCTCTCGGCAACCTGGTGGTTAACGCCGTTTCGGGGGTCATCGACAATACGCTTGGGTTAATGCGCAGCGGCGCAACGGTAACGCTCAACGCTGCCAGCTTGATCAACCAGAACACTCAGGCCGCCGGGAAAGGGATTGAGGGGCTGGATGTGGCCATCGCCAGCCAGCAGCTTGATAACGCGCAGGGAACGGTGATTTCAGGCGATACGCTGCAGATCGCTCGCGTCGAAACCCTTAATAACGCTCAGGGCGAACTGTCCGCCGCGGGCACGCTGTCGCTAAGCGGCGCGGCTCTGCGCCTCATCAACACTGACGGTGTCGTGATTGGCGGCGAGAGCGTCACGCTGGAAACCAACTCCCTGACCGGCGATGGCCAAATCCTGTCGCTCGGCGACATGATGGTTCGCACCCAGCAGAATTTTGATAACTCGGGAGATGTCATCGCTAACGGCAATATGACCTTTACCACGCCGGGTAGCGTGACAAACAGCGGTAACCTGCTGGCAGGGGCAAAACTTGACCTCAGCGCTGCCAGCCTGCTCAATACCGCGTCCGGTGAGATTGCCGCCGGAGCGACCTGGGTGACTGTCTCCTCATCCCTCAGTAATTACGGTCTTATCGACGGCAGCCAGACGTGGCTCAAAGCGGACACGCTGACCAACGTCGGAACGGGGCGGCTTTATGGCGACCATCTCTCACTTCAGACGACAACGCTCAATAACCTTGCACAGGACGGTACGGCGGCAACTCTCGCCGGACGCCTGCGCGTGGACATCGGAGCGAAGACGATCAACAACCGTGACCACGCGCTGATTTACAGCGACGGCGTGCTCGCCATCGGTGGACGAGTGGATGAAAACGGCTTTGCGACCGGACAGGCGCAAACGCTGAACAACCACAGTGCGACCATTGAGTCCGCAGGTGACATGGCGCTCTCCGTCAGCCAGCTTAATAACATCAACGACCATTTCAGCACCGAGGTGGCGTTGATCTCCACCGAGCAGATCCACGAGTACCAGCGCAAGGGTTCGCCCACTCGCTGGAGCGCTGATGAGGAAGGCGTGTTTGTCGACAACAACTCGGCCGACGACCTGTTGAACCTCAACACGCCGGAAGACACAGGCGCCAACAACGACAACTTTTACGAGTACAACTACACCCGCACCATCGAAGAGGAGGTCATCGCAGAGAGCGAGCCGGGCAAGATCCTCTCCGGCGGGCAAATGACCATCAGCGCGAACCACGTGCTGAACGACAAAAGCCAGATTGTCGCGGGGGGTACGCTAGGTATTTTCGCCGATACGGTGGATAACGTCATGCCGGAGGGCAGCCGGTGGATAACGGATGCAGGTTCCGTCACCCATTACAGCCGTAAAACCAAAAAAGGCGGCGACTCTCAGGGAAAAAGTACCTCGGACTATTTGCCCCCCGTGGTGATTCAGTCGATCACCCTGTCGCCGGGGAAAATGGAAGGATACAGCCAGTCCGAGGGCAGCGGCATGACCCTTTCGCCTACCACCGCACACGGGACAGATGCCACGCTCAATGGGACGGGCAGCCTGACAGTCGACGTGAATGCGGCGTCACCGGAACAGGAAAAACTCGCCCCGGTGTTACCAGCCAGCAATACGGCAGGAAAATGGATCGAAACCCCTGCCAGTGGCGCAGCGGGCGACGTGATCCGCGCAATCGCCCCGGACATCCGCCTGCCGGACAACAGTCTGTTTAACACGCTGCCAGCCCCCGATGCTCATTACCTGATCGAGACCGACCCACGCTTCACGAACAATAAAGAGTGGTTGGGCAGCGACTACATGCAGGACGCGTTCGCGCTGGACCATGACAATACGCACAAGCGTCTTGGCGACGGCTATTACGAGCAGCGGCTGGTACGCGAGCAGGTCATCGCGCTTACTGGCGGCCGTTACCTGGGCGATCACCGTGACGACGAAACGCAGTTCAAAGCGCTGATGGATGCCGGTATTGCCTTCGGTAAGGCGCATCAGCTTGTTCCGGGGGTGGCGCTCACTGCCGAGCAGATGAGTCTGCTGACGGAAGATATGGTTTGGCTGGTCAACACCCGCGTCCAGCTTGCGGACGGAAGCTGGCAGACGGTGATGGTGCCGCAGGTTTATGTTCGCGTACAGCCGGGTGACGTTGACGGCGCTGGCGCGCTGATGGGTGGGCAGAACCTGGTGATGAACCTGAACCGCGATCTGGTCAATAGCGGTACGCTCCACGGTAAGGAGAGGGTTCAGCTTAGCGCAGACTCCCTCACCAACCGCGCGGGCACCATTCAGGGTGCGGATGTCAGCCTGCTGGCCCGCACGGACATTAACAACATCGGTGGCACTATCTCAGGTAACCATTCCGTCCTGGCAACGGCCGGGCGGGATATCAACCTCACCACAACGACCCGCAGCGTTGAGCGCACCGTCGGGAAAAACAGCTTTGAACGTACCACCCTTGAGCGTGTTGCGGGCATCTACGTTCAGGGTGACGACGGGAAGCTTGTGCTGAGCGCCGGGCGCGATCTCAACCTGACCGGAGCGCAGGTCGTTAACAGCGGTAGCGAAAGCCAGACGGTACTTAACGCAGGACGTGACCTGAACCTCACCACTGTGACCACCTCCGCCAGCGATAACCTGACTTGGGATAAAAATAACTGGCTGAAGCAGTCCACCACGCAGCAGGTGGGTAGCGAGGTGGCTGGCGGGGGCGATGTCCTGATGATGGCCGGGCGCGACGTTAACGCTCAGGCCGCGACCGTCGAAGCGGATAGCAGTCTTGCCGTCACCGCAGGTCGCGACATGTCCATCACCGCCGCCATCGACAGCAGCGAATTTGAATCACACCATCAATTCACCGGCAGCAGCGGCGCGTTCTCGAAAAAAACCGTGACCACGCACGATGTGGTAAATAGCGAGACGGCGCGGGGTTCCCTGTTCAGCGGCGACAGCGTCACCCTGCAGGCGGGACATGATTTACGGGTTCAGGGTAGCGATATTGTCGGAGATAACGATGTCCGGCTCGCCGCCGGAAACAACCTGACCGTCACCTCTGCAGAAGAGCACGGCCAGGAGAGCCATCAGCGACAGGAGAAAAAATCCGGCCTCTCCGGCACGGGCGGCATCGGTATCAGCTACGGCAGCCAGAGCCTGAAGGTAACGGATAATGCGCAGGAGGTAACCCATCGCGGCAGCACCATCGGTTCCATAAACGGCAATGTCTCGCTCAGCGCAGGCCATGATCTGGCGGTGCACGGCTCTGACCTGATAGCCGGACAGGACATGACGCTTGCCGGGAAAAATGTCAGCATCACCGCCGCCACGGACAGCAGCGCACAAACTCACTCCGTGGAGCAGAAATCCTCCGGCCTGACGCTCGCCCTGTCCGGTACCGCGGGCAGCGCGCTTAACACCAGCGTGAGCACCCTAAAGCAGGCCAGGGAGACCGATAACGATCGTCTGGCCGCACTGCAGGCGGTAAAAGGTGCGCTGACCGCGGGACAGGGGGCGCAGGCGGTCTTTGCCGACCAGGCCACCGGCAACCAGGCGGGCAATGACAACACGGTCGGTATCAGCCTCTCTTACGGCAGCCAGTCCTCAACATCGACGCAAACCATGAAGGAGACGACGGCGAAAGGCAGCAGCCTCTTCGCCGGAAATAATCTCTCGCTGGTAGCGACGGACGGGGATGTGCTGGTGCAGGGCAGCCAGCTTGAGGCCGGAAACGACCTGCTGCTTCAGGCCAGCCGCGACGTGAACCTCATATCAGCTCAAAACACCTCAACGCTTGAAGGCAAAAATGAGAGCCACGGCGGCAGCGCGGGCATCGGAATTGGCTTTGGCTCCGGTGGCGCGGGCATCAACGTTTCCGCCAGCGTGAATGCCGGGAAAGGTAAGGAGAACGGCACCACCCTCACCCACACCGAAACCACGGTTAACGCGGGGGATACGCTCACGATCGTCAGCGGCCGCGATACGAATCTCACCGGGGCGCAGGTCAGCGGGGAGAGCGTGCTGGCCGATATCGGGCGTCACCTGACCATTACCAGCGAACAGGACACCGACCGCTACGACAGCAGCCAGAAGAACATCAGCGCAGGCGGCAGCTTCAGCTTCGGCACCATGACCGGCTCGGGCGGCATCAGCTACAGCCGCGACAAAATGGACAGCGATTTTGCCTCCGTGCGGGAGCAGAGCGGGATATTCGCAGGCTCCGGCGGGTTTGACGTCACGGTGGGCGGCCACACGCAGCTGGACGGCGGGGTGATGGCCTCCACCGCCACGGGGGATAAAAACCGCCTCGACACCGGCACGCTCGGCTGGCGGGACATTCATAACACAGCCGAATACAACGTGGAGCACCAGAGCGCGGGCATCAGCACCGGCGGCAGTATCGCAGGACAGTTCGCCGGGAATATGGCAAACGGCATGCTGAGCGGGGCAGACAGCAGCGGCAGCGCGGAGGGCACCACGCGTGCTGCGGTTGAAAATGGCACGGTGATTGTCCGTGATAAAGCGAATCAGACGCAGGACACTGCCGCCCTCTCCCGCGACACGGCGAATGCAAACGGCAGCATCGACGCTATCTTCGATAAGGAGAAAGAGCAGCGCAGGCTCGACGAAGCGCAGCTTATCAGCGACATCGGGAGCCAGGTGTCTGATATCGCCAGGACGCAGGGCGAACTGAACGGGGACGCGCAGTCCGGCACGGGCAGCGACATCCAGCGGGCCATCCAGGCCGCCACCGCCGCGGCTCAGGGGCTGGCGGGCGGAGATGTGACCGCCGCGCTGGCCGGGGCCGCCGCACCGTACGTGGCGGAGATTATCGGTCACCGGTCCGGACTGGACGACGGGATGGAAAAAGCCGCTGCCCACGCGGTGGCCAGTGCCGTACTGGCGTCAGTGCAGGGGAAAGACGCACTTGCGGGTGCCGCGGGTGCCGCCGCCGGAGAGCTGGCGGGCACGCTCGCGCTGGAGATGTACGGGAAGGATGTTGCTGCGCTGAGTGAAAGTGAAAAGCAGACCATCAGCGCCCTGGCGACCCTCGCCGCAGGCATCGCGGGCGGGCTGACGGGTGACAGCACGGCATCTGCGGTGGCAGGGGCGCAGACCGGGAAGACGACGGTGGAGAATAACACGCTGGCACATGTGCTTGCTGCGGCAGAGGCGAATAAAGCAGGTACAATAGAACAGTGGCAAAAAGAGAAGCAGGCTGAAATCGAAAAAGCCTGTAGTGGTGGAACACCAGTGTCATGTGAAAGCGCGATGGCTGCAATGGGAAGCGCTATGGTGTGGCCGTTGTTACCTGAAGCTATGGCGATAACCAGTCTTGTTGGTGCAGGTGCGAATGCGGGGATTGGATTGCTTATGAACGGAGAAGTAAATCCAAATGATCTTATTCTGGCTTACTGGACTGGTGCATTTACTGCAGGAACTGGACTCTGGGGTACGATGGCCGTAAATGCTGGCAGCGGTGCTACATCAAATTATCTTAAAGGCGACGACCCATTGAAAGGTGGTGTAATCAGCGGGGTGGCTTCGGGTATTGGATATGGAATTGGCAGTAAATTAGTTGAGTTGCCTTTAGATAAAGTTTTAAATCCAATGAAACCTTGGAAAGACTGGATATGGACTGATATAGAAATGGGGATATCGAAGCCTTTACCAGTTAATCCAGCACCTGGTATTGCTGGAAACATAACCAGCTCTGTAACAACCGAATTTGGAAATGATCAGGCAGGAAAAGAACTGGGCGGTGGGAAATGAAAATCTTAGTCTCAAAATGGTTTTTAATCTTCATTTACCTGCTAATAGCCTTTCCGGTTGGTATATTTATTGCTGCTGTAACTATGCAGATTTTAATCAGAGTTTTTTACTTTTTCCTTGATGGATTATCTTTGAATTTGTCCTCTATTGATTACGTGAAAATTTTTAAAGGAAGTATCGCGGGAGGAGTTATTGGAGCAATAGGCTATTGGTGGACTACTACCAGCACTACCGAAAAAACCGAAGCAGATAATCTGACAGCGGCAGTGCTGGCCGCGCATGCCGGGAAGAATGCGGTTGAGAATAACCTGATGGGTAGTGCCCGGAAAGGTAAGGAGAACGGCACCACCCTCACCCATAGCGAAACCTCGGTTAGCGCGGGGGATGCGCTCATGATTATCAGCGGCCGCGATACGAATCTCACCGGGGCGCAGGTCAGCGGGGAGAGCGTGCTGGCCGATATCGGGCGTCACCTGACCATTACCAGCGAACAGGACACCGACCGCTACGACAGCAGCCAGAAGAACATCAGCGCAGGCGGCAGCTTCAGCTTCGGCACCATGACCGGCTCGGGCGGCATCAGCTACAGCCGCGACAAAATGGACAGCGATTTTGCCTCCGTGCGGGAGCAGAGCGGGATATTCGCAGGCTCCGGCGGGTTTGACGTCACGGTGGGCGGCCACACGCAGCTGGACGGCGGGGTGATGGCCTCCACCGCCACGGGGGATAAAAACCGCCTCGACACCGGCACGCTCGGCTGGCGGGACATTCATAACACAGCCGAATACAACGTGGAGCACCAGAGCGCGGGCATCAGCACCGGCGGCAGTATCGCAGGACAGTTCGCCGGGAATATGGCAAACGGCATGCTGAGCGGGGCAGACAGCAGCGGCAGCGCGGAGGGCACCACGCGTGCTGCGGTTGAAAATGGCACGGTGATTGTCCGTGATAAAGCGAATCAGACGCAGGACACTGCCGCCCTCTCCCGCGACACGGCGAATGCAAACGGCAGCATCGACGCTATCTTCGATAAGGAGAAAGAGCAGCGCAGGCTCGACGAAGCGCAGCTTATCAGCGACATCGGGAGCCAGGTGTCTGATATCGCCAGGACGCAGGGCGAACTGAACGGGGACGCGCAGTCCGGCACGGGCAGCGACATCCAGCGGGCCATCCAGGCCGCCACCGCCGCGGCTCAGGGGCTGGCGGGCGGAGATGTGACCGCCGCGCTGGCCGGGGCCGCCGCACCGTACGTGGCGGAGATTATCGGTCACCGGTCCGGACTGGACGACGGGATGGAAAAAGCCGCTGCCCACGCGGTGGCCAGTGCCGTACTGGCGTCAGTGCAGGGGAAAGACGCACTTGCGGGTGCCGCGGGTGCCGCCGCCGGAGAGCTGGCGGGCACGCTCGCGCTGGAGATGTACGGGAAGGATGTTGCTGCGCTGAGTGAAAGTGAAAAGCAGACCATCAGCGCCCTGGCGACCCTCGCCGCAGGCATCGCGGGCGGGCTGACGGGTGACAGCACGGCATCTGCGGTGGCAGGGGCGCAGACCGGGAAGACGACGGTGGAGAATAACTCGCTGGGTGATATTGCAGAGCAGTTAGCCACCGGCGAGTCACCGGCAGATAAACTCGACAAGCTGAATAAGGCAGAAGAAGAGCGATTCAGGCGGGAAGAATGTGCAGGATTAAGTCCGGACGCCTGTGGTGCCAAAATGTATGATCAACGCCGGGAAGCACTGAAGGATATGGCTTCGCTTGGTGTAGACTTCGTTCCTGTTGTCGGGGATATCAAGGGATTTGCGGAAGCGGAATCTGCAATAGATTATCTGGCGGCGATAATTGCGATAATGCCGGGCGGGGAACTGGTTGGTAAGTCGCTTAAGGCAGCAGAGAAAGCGCTTGCAAAAGGTGATCTTGAATCTGCTTCCAGGCTGATTAATAAGGCCAGCGATGATATACAGGTAAAATGGGTTGATGAAAATGCGGGAATGAGCCAGAGAGCAAGGGATTATAACGACTCTGCAACAGGTGCTCGGTCAAATATTGACACCCAAAAAGGTCAAGCTCCCACCATTGATAGAATTGATGCTAATGGAAATAGCAAGCCGGTTCGATTCGATGGAGTGGATGACAATGTCATGATAGACAGAAAAATTTCTGTAGTGACAACTCAAAAAGCGAAAAACCAAGCTCTGAGACAATCAGAAGCACTAAAAAATAGTGGCATGACAGGGCGCTGGGAAGTGCCAAATCAGACTCAGGCTAATCGTGCTCAAAAGATGTTTGATGAGTTAGGGATCAAGAATATAGAGGTGCAAATTGTCAAAGAATAGCGAAGTTAAACTAGCTAAGATCGTTGCAGATCTGGCTATTTTTTTAGAGTTTACAAGCGAAGAGCTTCTTGATCCTGATGCTGCTGTAGAAGCAATGGAACAAATAGCAGCAGAACTTCAGTTGTTAGGTGATGAAGAACGGAACAATCTTGCTAAGATTTTTATTGATTTATCAAATGGATATCAAGGAGATAAATCAGAATATGTTAGGGATTTACCCGAATCTTTAGGTTTAATATGACCAAAAGAATCCCGGCCACCGTGCCGGGATCGTTTTACCAGCCTTTACCGCGCCTGATCGATGGCTGATCGCCGGTGTCGTTCAGCACACCGGGGAAGGCCTTAAGCCACTGGTTCATCTTTGGCACGCTAACACCGACGACGCTTAAGCCTTCGGCGCAGCCCCACAGCTCGCGGGTGTTCTGGGTGGTAATAACTATACAGTCCGGCATTACCCGGATCCTGATCGGCATCCCGTCGGTAAATCCGGCCTGCGCTATCCACGCGCCACGCAAAAATATTGCAATACTCACGGCGCGGCTGTAGTACTCGCAGCGGGTGGAGCAACATCTCATTATTTAAAAGAGGATGGCCCTTTAATGGGGGCAATCATAAGTGGTGGTTCTCTGAGTACGATACGTTATGCGATGAAGGAGAGGCGCTGTTTCAACGCCTCACGGAGCAAGGAGTGACGTGTACCGCTCAGCGATGGCTGGGAGTAATACATGGCTTCTTCCAGCTTGGTGGAATTAGCCAATCAGCGCGAGATATTATGCGGGATATCGCCGGGCGGATTCAGCACGCCCGGGGAGCGTAAACAGGAGATTACTCCTCCTCGTTCCCGCCCTCTTCATACGCGCCAAAAGGCTTCGCCGGAAGAACAATGTAGGTGCCTTCAAACACCGCGCCCGGCGTTTTATCGCCAAACAGTTCGACCTGCATTTGTACGCGCGCCTTGCGACCGCGTGCCAGACGGTCAAGATCGCCACCCAGTGATCCCAGATCGGCCACGGCGGTCGGCTTGCCGCTTATCGGCGCGCTATAGCGAATGTGAGCATCGGCCAGAATGATGGTGCCGCCCAGATGGCGCTCGCGCAGCATCAGCCAGATAAGCCCCCAGCCGGTGAGCGTGGCCAGTGAAAAAAGACTTCCGGCAAACAGGGTGTGGTGCGGATTCTGGTTGCCGGTTTCCGGCATGGTGGTAATAAATTTTTGTCCGGTGTACTGCTGAATGCGTACGCCCATTTTTTCGCTGAGCGGAATGTGCTGATACCAGGCCTGCTGCAGCTGTCCGCACCAGTCGGCGCGATGCAGAATATCGTCTAGCGTGGCGATGGGTTTGATCATCAAAAAATGACGAATCGGCGTGGTTTGCGGGGTTGTGATTTCACCCTGATTCACAAAACCGAGTTTAGCGAAGAATTCTACGGCATCTTCGCGGGCGCTACAGGTGACGCGCTTAACGCCTTCCTGGCGAGCGACGGATTCCAGGGTCATCGCCATTAGCGTCCCCAGACCTTTGTCCTGCACGGAGGGATGAACCGCCATAAAGCGAATAGACGCTTCGTTATCGGCGTTGATATACAAACGCCCGACGGCCACAAGGTTGCCCTCTTCGTCCATCACCATCTGATGGTGGGCCATCGCGTCCCAGGCGTCGCGCTCAGAGCCTTTTGGCTGATGTAATGGCTTGCGTAGCATTTCCCAGCGGAACTGGTAATAAGCGTCTAACTCTTCTTCCGTTTGCGGTACTCGAAGGTGATACATAGCTGTACTCTCTCTTGTTACCCGCGGCCACGCCGTAAGTATGCTCATACCTGGAGCCAGAATGTGACGGGGCCATCGTTCACCAGCGATACCTGCATATCTGCAGCGAATCGTCCGGTTTGCGTATTCATTTCCTGCTGGCGACAACGCTCAACAAAGTACTCGTAAAGTGCTTCTGCACGATCCGGCGCGGCGCCTTTCGAGAAACTCGGGCGCATGCCGCGCTCGGTATCCGCTGCCAGCGTAAACTGGGAAACCACCAGCACGCTGCCGCCCGCCTGCTGGACGTTCAGGTTCATCTTGCCTTCCGCATCGCTGAAAATACGGTAGCCCAGCACGCGCTCACACAAGCGGTTGGCTTTTTGTTCGTCATCATCCTTTTCGACACCTAACAACACTAAAAGTCCTGGGCCAATTTCACCCGTCACCTCTCCCTCCACGGTGACGCTGGCACGGGTTACGCGCTGTATCAATGCAATCATGGTTGGTCTGCTTCTTGTTGTTTTTCAGCTTCTGCTGCTTTTTTAAGTTCGCGGTATACACCGAGAGTGACAGTTATTTCAGCACCAAGCAAGACGATACACCAGGTCCAGTAGACCCAGACAAACAAAATGGGGATCACCGCCAGCACGCCGTAAATCAGCTGATAGGACGGAAACATGGTGATGTAAAGGGCAAACCCTTTCTTACCGAGCTCAAAGAGCAACGCCGCCACCAGCGCCCCCACGACCGCATCGCGGTTAGGCACGCGCGTGGTCGGCACCACGCTATAGAGCAGCCAGAACGAGAGCCACGACAGGATCAACGGAAAGATGCGAAGCACATTATCAATCACGCCGTTTAAATCGCTCGCCCAGCGCAGGGAGAGCAGATACGAACTGATCGCGAGGCTCGCCCCGGCCAGCAGCGGCCCCAGCGTGAGGATCATCCAGTACACGGCAAAGGAATAGACCTTTGGCCGCGCTTTTTTACTCCGCCAGATCGTGTTCAGCGCGTTATCGATGGCGTACATCAACAGCAGCGCGGTGACAATAAGACCGCATGCCCCCACTGCCGTCATCTTGCTGGAGTTAGCAACAAACTGCTCAATGTAGTTCTGGATGACATCCCCGGTTGCCGGAATGAAATTCGCGAAGACAAAATGACGAAGCTGCAGGCTGACATCCGCAAACATCGGAAAGGCGGAAAACAGGGCAAAGATGACTGCCACCAGAGGCACTAATGAGAGCAACGACACGTAGGCGAGGTTACCCGCCAGCGTGGTCATATTGTCCTCATCAATCCGGTGCCAGAGCAGTTTCAGCCAGGCCCGCAGCGGGCGAGTATGGTGCGTGGCTTTTTGATGAACGGTTTTTAGCATAGCTGCTTCGCAAAGTAGTCTGGTATCGTCTCTTTTCCGGTCACCAGAATTGACGTAATACCCAACTGGTTAGCTCCCTCTATATTATCGGCGTTGTCGTCGAAAAAGACCGCATCGGCCGCGGTGAATCCCTCTGCCTGCAGAACAGCCTGATAAATTCGCGCTTCAGGCTTACGCATCCCCATCTCCTGCGAGAGGTAGATCTTATCCGCCGCCGCCTTAACTTCAGGGTACTCCTCAGGCCAGAACGTGGTGTGCAGACGGTTGGTATTTGACAGCACAACGACCCGATGCCCCTGCTCGCGCAGTTTGTGCATGATGTCGATCACCTCAGGGCGAACCGCCACAAATACCGCCTGCCAGCCGTGGGAAAACTGTTCATAGCTTAACGAAAGCCCCATCTCCTGGCAGAAACGTTCAGCGAATGCTTCATCGCTGATTTCACCGCGCTCATGCTGGTGGAAGGTCTCGCCCATCGCGAAATTCTGCTTTAAGGTCGCCAGCGGCACGCGGCTAAAATCGCTCCATGCACCCAACACGCGATTAAAATCGATATCGACGATGACGTTTCCTAAATCAAAGATATAAAGCATGTTTATCTCCTGCTCGCCGTGGAGAGGTAACTGTAGCGGGAATAAAGAGATTTGACTATGCATGCGGTCTAAGGTGTGCGATCGATTTTTACGGCGCGTTTTTACGACAGTAAAGCGAAGGGACGTTTGACGCGGCAAAAATCCAGGCCCCCCGATACTCATCGAGCATCAGGCTCAGCTCTCTACCCGGCGTGCGGTAAAAACCCGGTAGCGTTGCGTTGATATCAGCCTCATCCGCATTATCGGCAAAGGTTTTAACAATACGATTGTTATTTAACACGCGCGCGTTCTCATGGTCACTGTAGTGAAAATAGATGGTACGATTAACTTCAGTAACCGTCTGACCAAATAATTTACCGTTAATAACCGTAGACCCCTCCCAATGCTGCATCCGCCAGGAAACCGTACCCACAAATCGGTTTTTACCAATCGTCCATTCCACATCTCCCGTACAGCGTATCGGCGTACTCGATAAATGCGAATAAGCTAACCAGCCACTGGTGGCAGCGGCCGCCAGAAGTGCCGCCAGCAAAATGATACGGTTCCGGAGAGTGATCATTTTTCGTGCGCCCAAAAATAATGGGTGGTACATAACGCCGTCGCGTCCCTTCGCGCATCGTTATTACAGACAAACGCCGCGATTCGCTCCGTTTTACTATAGCCGACGAGAAAAACGTATCGTTTTTCGGCACACAGACCGGGATTATTGTTTAGCAGGCGCACGTAATGATCCTGAATATGTTCGTTAGGTGCATAAAAAAGTTGGCAGGCCTGGGTCGTGCTGCCCGTTGAAAGGGGAATGTAGTGACTAAACGGCATGTTCTGGTGCTTTTTATATAATATTCCCCCGTTGATAAGCGCGATCAACAAAAGCGTTGCGGTCGTTATTATCAGCCAGGCTGGCCTCTGCCTTGCGGCGCCCTTGGCAACGAGCACATCTTTATTGGCTATGACTGGCTCAGCGGTTGGAACAAATAACTCAACCTCGGTAGCCTCGGAAAGCATAAGCCCGCGACGCGAAATCGTTTTTACCGTATCGCGCGGTAAGCCCACCTCAGCGAGGGCATTGCGTAATGTCAAAATAGCCTGGTAAAAGGTATTCGGCGTAGTGACGTCATTGCGCTCCCCCCATCCCACCACCATTAACTGGTTTTGCGAAATTATTTCTCCGGGATGGGTGATGAGATAAAGAAAACAGAGGTTGGCAGGAAGCTGCAATTGTATCGAGCGCCCGGTAATATGATTTACCAGGTTTTTGTTTTCTGGATCATACTCGACCAATTTGTTAATAAGATACAATTTTCCTTTCCTCAGCAATAACAACCCTTAACTATATACACCAGAAAGATATACGTATATTTAACAACAGTATAGGTCAGAAGGATCAGGACGCGATACCACCCCAACTAAGATTAAGAATAACATATTGTTTTTCAATCAGTTAAAAGACAGTTTTCTTAGGTTTCTCTCATCTAAAACGACATAATGAGATTTCATTACACTTCGCCCGGACCACTCATTATATTGAGCCCCAAGTCGCGAAAAGACTGTCGTTACGGCCGATTTAAGAAACGAATCTTTAGCTATTAGTGCTATTTCGTAAATCGTCCTGCGGGATTTTTTTTGTCGAATAATCTTAAGGGGCTGAAGAATAGTCCTGGAATACGATGGCCAAAGTATGTCCTTTCGCTATGGCTACGGCCTGAAAAAATAGACATCACCAGGAATTTATATTCTTCATCACTATTTATCATAAACAAGAGAGGGGCACGGGATATGTTTCAAGATTGACACATTTGGATGGCAGTGAAATATTGACAGTGAAAATAAGACAGGAGTGGACTGGATGATGACATCGTCGCATAAGGTTGTCCGCTGTATGAGCTGTGAATTGTCCTGTCAGTTATTTCCAGATAACGCAGTACGTTCACAATATTGTGGAAATGCCTCATTCGCAGTTTGGCCTGGTGGTAACCATTTCCTGCAGATTGCAGTAGAAAATAAAATATTGCAAGGAAACAAGAATCACTTATTACGCGGCTTTATATTTGTTGATTTTTCGTTTTGCAACCTGCGCGTACTTGCCGATCCGCAATGGATTGAACGTCTGGTGAGAACTAACATGAACATCGTGATTATCACAGACCGCAAGCTGGAAGCATTGGCCAATTATTTTTTCATGCAGCGCAGTGAAATAAAGGGAATTATTTATTCGAATGACAACGACATTATATTAAAGGAAAAAATCAGCCATCTTTTCTCCGGGAGACGGTTAAATAGCAGACGCGGCAGCATGTTGAACGCTGTTGAATTTACGTTACTGAACAGATTTTTGTCAGGTGCGTGCCTCCAGGAGATTATAAAATCAGACGGCATTGATGTTAAAAAAATTTATGTTCATAAAATACGACTTGAGAGGAAGTTAGGCACCAGTATTCATAAAGTTCTCGTTTCTATTTTGTAATTTCAACCTGTTTACCTATCCACATTTAATGGTGTGGAGGATGTTCTACGCCTGAAAGAAAGGGGGCAGTCATGCCATATTTAATGAAACACTCACCAGTCGCCGCTGCGATTTCGCTGGCGTTAACGTCAGCGCTATTTACCGCACATGCAGCGGTAATAGATTTTGCTAATTTACCTGCCTCCGGAGCGGTAACGGATTTGCCTGCAGAAATACAGGCGCTGATACCCGCAACGGCAAACGCGAACTTTAGCAAAAATACCGGCGATCCTAACTATGTCTACCAGTACAGCCCGGGGAATATCCCGATTTACGGAGATGGGATCACCCTCGAAGGGCCTGGGGCGGAAGCCTTTGAGCATTCCGTTACCGTTATTCAGAACTCCACGTCCGGCAGCCCGGGGGTGATATTTGGTGACGATCTGACTATTCGCACCCAGTCAAAAGTGGCTGCCAATAATGGTAAAGACGTCGACGGTATTCGTACCCACGGGATGAACACGCCGGCCAACCCGGTATTTATCATTACCGGCGACCGCACCCACATCTACGTTAATGGCCAAAGCGGTGACGGTATCAATGCCGGGTACAGTTCCTTCAGTCAGGGTTCTCTCGGCTCCGCCAATATTTATGTGGGTGACGATCTCTATATCGAAACCACGGGCAGCACCGGGCGCGGGATTAGCGCTTATGCACTGAATGATGCCTCAAAGGCAAAAAATAATGTTATCGTCGGCGATCGTGCGCATATTGTGACGCGCGGGACTTACGCTGAGGGCATTCGTACCAACCAGAGCGGCTCATACGTCCGGCTGGGAGATGTGGCGACCATCGAAACGTACGGCACATCGGCCTATGGCCTGTACGCGGGCTCTGCGTCAAAAATTGAGCTAGGCAAAAGCGCGACGATTACCACCGACGCGGCCAGTGCCTCCGGGGTTTATTCTACCGGCTCGTCAACCATCACCCTTGATGAAGGCGCCACCATCACGACCAACGGTGCCAGTGCGCATGGCGTCTACGCTTACACCGGTGCGGTGAATCTGGGAGATAACGTCACCATTGCGGTAAACAGCAGCGAGAAAACCAGCAGCTCCGCGCAGGCGCCGCACGGGATGTATGCCTGGTCGCGCGGCGTGATAGCGCTCGCGGGTGGTGCAACCATTACCACCGCAGGCCAGCGCGACAGCGGTAGCTATGCCCTGAACGCCAGTAACGGCGGGGTGATTGATGCGTCCGCAGGAGGCAAGTTCATCCTCAACGGCGATATCCTTTCCGCAGGCGGCGTCGCGGCCACCAGCACGCTTCCGGCACAAAACAGTACCATTACGCTGACTATGGATGACAACTCCCTGTGGAACGGAGCGTCCTTCATTGAGAGCAACGCCGCGGGTACCGGTACTATCGCACTGACGATGAATGATGCCGTCTGGAATCTGCGCGACAGCTCCACGCTGACCAGCCTGACGCTGAATGCGGGCGGCACGATTAATTTCCAGCATGCAGAGGACGCGGCGTGGCAAACGCTGACCATCAAGGATGATTTTATCGGCAACGGCGGCAAGCTGGTTTTCAATACCGTGCTGTTTGACGACACTTCGGAAACGGACAAACTGATCGTTGAAGGCAACACCTCCGGTCATACCGGGGTGGAAGTGAACAACATTGGCGGTGCCGGCGCGCAAACCGTAGAAGGGATTGAAATTGTCAGCGTTGGCGGCAACTCTGAGGGGACGTTTGAGAAGGCCAGCCGTATCGTGGCGGGGGGCTATGACTATAACGTTGTGCAAAAAGGTAAAAACTGGTTTTTGACCAGCCTGGTTGAGCCCGTTGATCCTGTAGACCCACCGGTCGACCCCGTAGATCCACCTGTTGACCCAGTGGACCCGGTAGATCCGCCCGTTGACCCGGTGATCCCGCCGCAAGAGCCGGTCCCCCCAGCTGCACCACCGAAAAGCGAGCACCAGTATCGCCCGGAATTTGGCAGCTATCTGGCAAACAGCTATGCGGCCAATACGCTGTTTATGACCCGTCTGCACGATCGTCTGGGTGAAACGCAATACACCGACATGCTTACGGGCGAGCAGAAAGTGACGAGCCTGTGGATGCGTAACGTCGGCGGTCATACGCGTTTTAACGACGGCAGCGGCCAGCTAAAAACGACCGCCAATCGCTACGTGCTGCAGCTGGGTGGCGATGTCGCCCAGTGGAGCACCGATGGCCTGGACCGTTGGCATCTTGGCCTGATGGCGGGCTACGGCAACAGCCAGAGCCGGAGCGCTTCCAGCCTGACCGGCTACCGCTCACGCGGTGAAGTGAATGGCTATAGCGTCGGTCTGTACGGTACCTGGTACGCAAACGAGGCGGATAAAAGTGGCACCTACGTTGATAGCTGGGTGCTGTATAACTGGTTCGACAATAAGGTAATGGGACAGGATCAGGCCACTGAGAGTTATCGTTCCAGCGGCGTGACCGCCTCTGTCGAAGCGGGCTATAGCGTTAAGGTGGGCGAAAGCAGCCGCAAAAGCTACTGGATCCAGCCGAAAGCGCAGGCCGTTTGGATGGACGTGCAGGCTGACGATCATCGCGAGCGCAACGGCACGCGGGTGAAAGACGAGACTCAGGGCAACCTGATGACACGTCTCGGCGTGAAGGCCTACATCAGCGGACATAACGCGATTGACGACGGTAAATCACGGACCTTCCAGCCGTTTATCGAAGCGAACTGGATCCACAACACCCAGACCACGCGTATCCGCATGGATGACGTCAGCAATGACATGCGTGGTTCGCGCAATATCGGTGAACTCAAGACCGGCGTAGAGGGGCAGATTACGCCGCAGCTTAGCGTATGGGGCAACGTGGCTCAGCAGATAGGCGATAAAGGCTACAGCGATACGCAGGGGATGTTAGGGGTGAAATACAGCTTTAAATAACAATATTTAAGCCGCTGTTTGCTCAGCGGCTTTTTTTGCTTCAGGCAATATCATCGCTGGTACTGGCCAGGATGATTTCAACCTTACTGGATTTCAGGTGAGTTTGCAGAGCCGAGCCAGGCATCTCATCGGTGAAGAGTGCCGTGGCCTGCGCCACGTTGCCAATCTCTACCGCAGCGGATGCGGTAAATTTCGTATGATCGGCCGCGAGCAGAATGTGGCGAGCGTGGGCGATCATGGTTTTCACCACGCTGGCTTCATTGACGTCAAACTCCATCATCGCGCCGTCGTGCTCAATTGCCCCCACGCTGGTCACGAGATAATCCGCCCGAAAACCAGACACAAACGCCGTTGCCGCAGGCCCGATAATCCCGCCATTGTGCGGGCGCAGCGTGCCGCCGGGCACCATCACTTCAAAACGCGGATTCTTATACAGAATATGCGCCACCCGCAGGCTGTTGGTGATAATGCGCAGGTGGTTATGGTTGAGCAGCGCCCGGGCAACGTGCTCTACGGTCGTGCCGATGGTGATGAAAATAGTCGAGCCATCGGGAATATAGTCCGCAATGGCTTCGGCAATCGCCCGCTTCTCTTCGGTAAGCGAGACTTCACGCTGCTCGAACGCCGTGTTCACCACGCTGGATGCCCTGCCCGCCCCGCCATGATGACGCGTGATCAGCCCCTGCTCGCTGAGCTTACGGATATCCCGGCGCACGGTTTGCGTGGAGACATCCAGCAGCTGCGCCAGTTCATCAATGTTCATATAGCCGCGATCGGCAATCAGCGTCAGCAGCTGATCGTGACGCGGGTTGCCGGTCAGTTCGGTAAGGCTCATGGGCTGTCCTCTGAAAACCATCACGCCCCGCATTTTATACAAAAAGTGACAAAAAAGAGCGGGTTTGATCACAGTCAGGTATACCCGCGCGTCCACCGGGCTTCGTGCATTTCAGCGCTGCGACGGCGCTGGCAAAACGCACGGCGTCTGCGGCGGGCCATTGCTGCCCCAGGCTGACCGCCAGCGCACCGTGGAACACGTCGCCCGCCCCCGTGGTATCCACCACGTTCACCTCAAAGCCCGGCTGATGACACAATGCGCCGTTTTCCAGCCAGAAGCACCCGTCTCGCCCCTGCGTAACATACACATGTCCATTTGTGAGCGTTTGTGCTTTTTTCAGGGCATTTTCTGTTTCGTCCCGCTGCGTAAGGCGCCGCAGCCCCGGCGCGGAGAAAGCCGCGTGATCGCTTAGGGCGATCAGCTCCGCGATGTCCTGCGGGGTGACATCCGCATCCAGCAACGTCGGAACGCCCTGCTGACGGGCCAGGGTAAATGCCTGTTTTGCCCCGTCATGCCAGCGCACATCGGCTAAGACAATATCCCACTGAGAGAAGTCGATTTCATGCAGCCAGTCTGCCCCCGCAGGGAGATCGGGGCTGGGGTAGTTGGCAATCACGCGCTCTCCGCCTGCGTCCACCAGCACAGCCGATTGTGACGATCGGGCCCCCTTAAACACGCGCGTGTAGCGGGTCTTCACCCCCAGGGATTCGAGCTCCGCGAGCAGCCGTCTGCCGGTATCGTCATCACCCACCCGGCCAATAAAATCCACTTCCGCGCCCAGTTTCGCCGCCGCCACTGCCGCCGTTGCCGCCGGGCCGCCGCCCACCTCCGTATAGTCCTTTGCGACATATTTCCCACCTTCCTTTGGTAAATCATCGAGATACCAGATGCGATCCAGCACGGTAATGCCGACACAAACGATGCGAGTCATGGTGATTCCTTCTGCGATTTCTGATGCCTTCATTTTAATTTCATCAAATGTTTAAAAAGTGACCCGTGTCAATTTTTTGACTATAAATTACAAATACGATCAAAAACAGACAACATAAACGCGCAAAAATTGACACGATGTGACAGGAGAAAGGCATGTCAGCAATCGCATTTATCGGTTTAGGGCAGATGGGCGCGCCAATGGCGAAGAATCTGTTGAAACAAGGTCACCAGCTTACCGTCTTTGACGTAAACCCGCAGGCGATTCAGGCGCTGGTTGAAAGCGGCGCTCGGGCGGCGGCAACGCCCGCGCAGGCAGCAACGGACGCCGAATTCGTGATCACCATGCTGCCAAACGGCGACCTGGTACGCAGCGTCCTGTTCGGCGAGCACGGCGTGTGCGAAGGGTTATCCCGCGACGCACTGGTGATTGATATGTCCACCATTCACCCGCTGCAAACCGACGCGCTGATACGCGACATGGCTGAGCGTGGCTTCAGCCTGATGGACGTGCCCGTCGGGCGCACCTCTGACCATGCCATCGCCGGCACGCTGCTCCTGCTGGCAGGCGGCACGGCGCAGCAGGTTGAGCGCGCCACCCCGGTCTTAATGGCGATGGGCAATGAGCTGATTAACGCCGGCGGGCCAGGCATGGGCATCCGCGTGAAGCTTATCAATAACTACATGAGCATTGCCCTGAACGCCCTTTCCGCCGAGGCCGCCGTGCTGTGCGAAGCGCTTGGCCTCTCCTTTGACGTGGCGCTCAAGGTCATGAGCGGTACGCCTGCGGGTAAAGGCCACTTCACAACATCCTGGCCGAACAAGGTGCTGAAAGGGGATCTTTCTCCCGCCTTCATGATCGACCTTGCGCATAAAGATCTGGGGATCGCCCTCGACGTGGCCAACCAGCTCCACGTTCCGATGCCGCTGGGCGCGGCCTCCCGCGAAGTTTACAACCAGGCACGCGCCGCCGGGCGCGGGCGCGAAGACTGGACGGCCATTCTTGAACAGGTTCGCGCATCTGCCGGGCTGAAAAAAACACACTGATACGAAAGGACTGAGGAATGACGATGTACACCCTGAAAGATATCACCCGACCTTCCGGCGGTTTTGCGATGCTGGCCGTGGATCAGCGCGAAGCGATGCGCCTGATGTTTGCCGCCGCAGGCGCGCCGGTGCCGGTAACCGACCAGCACCTGACCGATTTTAAGGTCAACGCGGCAAAAATTCTGTCGCCGTACGCCTCGGCCATTCTCGTCGACCAGCAGTTCTGCTATCGCCAGATTGTCGAGCAGCAGGCCGTGGCCAAAAGCTGCGCGATGATTGTGGCCGCCGACGAATTTATTCCGGGGAACGGTATTCCGGTCGACAGCGTGGCGATCGACAAGAACGTCGACGCGCAGGCGGTCAAGCGCGATGGCGGCAAAGCGCTGAAGCTGCTGGTGCTGTGGCGCAGCGATGAAGATCCGCAGCAGCGCCTGGAGATGGTGAAAGCGTTCAATACGCTGTGCCACGATAACGGTCTGCTGAGCATTATCGAGCCGGTGGTGCGTCCGCCACGTCGCGGTGCCGCGTTTAACCGCGAACAGGCGATTATCGACGCGGCCAAAGAGCTGGGCGACAGCGGTGCCGACCTCTACAAAGTGGAGATGCCGCTGTTTGGCAAGGGCACGCAGCAGGCGCTGCTGGCGGCCTCGCAAAAGCTGAACGAGAACATCGCCATGCCGTGGGTGATCCTCTCCTCCGGCGTGGACGATAAGCTCTTCCCGCGCGCCGTAAGCGTCGCCATGCAGGCGGGGGCATCGGGCTTTTTAGCCGGTCGCGCCGTCTGGTCCTCTGTGATTGGCCTGCCGGACACCGAGCTGATGCTGCGTGATATCTCCGTCCCCAAACTTCAGCGTCTGGGTGAGATCGTCGACGAAATGATGGCTCGCCGTTAAGAAAGGACCCGAACATGAAATGGTTTAACACCCTGAGCCATAACCGCTGGCTCGAACAAGAGACCGACCGCATTCTCGATTTCGGTAAAAACGCCGCCGTACCGACCGGCTTTGGCTGGCTGGGCAATAACGGCCAGGTGCGCAGCGATATGGGCACCCATCTGTGGATCACCGCCCGCATGCTGCACGTGTACGCGGTGGCGGCAAACATGGGCCGTCCCGGCGCGTATGCCCTGGTTGAGCACGGCATTAACGCCCTCAACGGTCCGCTGCGCGACAAGCAGCACGGCGGCTGGTACGCCTGCGTAAACGATGAAGGCGTGATTGATGCGTCCAAGCAGGGCTATCAGCATTTCTTCGTTCTGCTGGGCGCGGCGAGCGCCGTGACCACGGGTCACCCGCAGGCACGTAAGCTGCTGGACGATGCCATCGAGGTGATTGAGCGTTACTTCTGGAGCGAACAGGAGCAGATGTGCCTGGAGTCCTGGGATGAAGCCTTCAGCAAAACGGAAGACTATCGCGGCGGTAACGCCAACATGCACGCCGTGGAAGCCTTCCTGATCGTTTATGACGTGACCCACGACCGTAAATGGCTCGACCGCGCCCTGCACATCGCGTCGGTGATTATTCACGACGTGGCGCGCAAAGGGGAGTACCGCGTTAACGAGCATTTCGACACCGACTGGAATCCGATCCGCGATTACAACATTGATAATCCCGCCCACCGCTTCCGCGCCTACGGCGGCACGCCGGGGCACTGGATTGAGTGGGGCCGCCTGATGCTGCACCTGCGCGCCGCGCTGGAAGCGCGCTTTGAAACCCCGCCAGAGTGGCTGCTGGAAGATGCAAAAGGCCTGTTCCACGCCACCATCCGGGACGCCTGGGCACCCGACGGCGCCGACGGGTTTGTCTATTCCGTGGGCTGGGACGGCAAGCCAATCGTGCGGGAACGCGTGCGCTGGCCAATCGTCGAGGCGATGGGCACAGCGTATGCGCTCTACACCGTAACCGGCGAAGCGCAGTACGAAGCCTGGTATCAGAAGTGGTGGGATTACTGCATCAAATACCTGATGGACTACGAAAACGGTTCGTGGTGGCAGGAGCTGGACACCAATAACGAAGTGACCACCAAAGTCTGGGACGGCAAGCAGGATATTTACCACCTGCTGCACTGCCTGGTGATCCCCCGCCTGCCGCTGGCCCCGGGCTTAGCCCCTGCCGTCGCCGCCGGATTACTGGATAGCCTGGCCAAATAATAAAGACGGAGTGTTTATGCGTACCCTACACAATATTGACCTGAAAAATAACGAAAGTGGCTTCACCCTGCGCTGGCAGGACCGTCTGATTTTATCCCACACCGCGGATGCCCCTTGCCTGTGGATTGGCGCAGGCGAGGCGGATATCGAGATGTTTCGCGGCAACTTCAGCATCAAAGACAAGCTCAACGAAAAGATTGCCCTGACGGACGCGACCGTCACGCAGCAAAGCGCGGGCTGGGCGATCCGCTTTACCCGCGGCGATGCCGTAAGCGCGACGCTGCTGGTGGGCGTGGATGCGGAAGGCCGTCTGGAGCTGAAGCTGAAAAATGACGCCGCCAGCCATAACCGCATCTGGCTGCGGCTGGCAGCTCAGCCGGAAGATCATATCTACGGCTGCGGCGAGCAGTTCTCGTACTTCGACCTGCGCGGCAAGCCGTTCCCGCTGTGGACCAGCGAGCAGGGCGTTGGCCGCAATAAGCAGACCTACGTCACCTGGCAGGCCGACTGCAAAGAGAACGCGGGCGGCGACTACTACTGGACCTTCTTCCCGCAGCCTACCTTCGTGAGCACCCAGAAGTACTACTGCCACGTGGATAACAGCTGCTATATGAACTTTGACTTCAGCGCGCCGGACTTCCACGAGCTGGCGTTCTGGGAAGATAACGCCACGCTGCGCTTCGAATGCGCAGAAACCTACGTCGATCTGCTGGAAAAACTGACCGGCCTGCTGGGGCGTCAGCCTGAACTGCCGGACTGGGTTTACGACGGCGTGACGCTGGGCATTCAGGGCGGCACCGAGGTGTGTCAGCAGAAGCTCGACACCATGCGTAACGGCGGCGTGAAGGTCAACGGCATCTGGGCGCAGGACTGGTCCGGCATTCGCATGACCTCCTTCGGCAAGCGCGTGATGTGGAACTGGAAGTGGAACAGCGCGCTCTATCCGCAGCTTGATGCGCGGATTGCGAAGTGGAAAGAGGAAGGGGTTCAGTTCCTCTCCTATATCAACCCGTACGTCGCCAGCGATAAAGATCTTTGCGAAGAGGCGTCGAAGCGCGGCTATCTGACCAAAAACGCCAACGGCGAGGACTACCACGTCGAGTTCGGCGAGTTCTACGCGGGCGTTATCGACCTGACCAACCCGGCAGCCTACGACTGGTACAAAGAGGTCATTAAAAAGAACCTGATCGAACTGGGCTGCGGCGGCTGGATGGCCGATTTCGGGGAGTACCTGCCGACCGACACCTTCCTGCATAACGGCGTGAGCGCGGAGATCATGCATAACGCCTGGCCTGCCCTGTGGGCCAAATGTAACTACGAAGCGCTTCAGGAGACCGGCAAGCTCGGCGAGATCCTGTTCTTCATGCGCGCGGGCTATACCGGCAGCCAGAAGCACTCGGTGATGATGTGGGCGGGGGATCAGAACGTCGACTGGAGCCTGGACGACGGTCTGGCGTCCGTCATCCCTGCGGCGCTGTCGCTGGCGATGACCGGGCACGGCCTGCACCACAGCGACATCGGCGGCTATACGACCCTGTTCGAGATGAAGCGCAGCAAAGAGCTGCTGCTGCGCTGGTGCGACTTCAGCGCCTTTACGCCGATGATGCGTACCCATGAGGGCAACCGTCCCGGCGACAACTGGCAGTTCGACGGCGACGCGGAAACCATCGCGCACTTCGCGCGCATGACAACCGTCTTCACCACCCTGAAGCCGTACATCAAAGCCGCGGTCGCGCAGAACGCGAAAAGCGGCCTGCCGGTGATGCGCCCGCTGTTCCTGCACTATGAAGACGACGCGCGCGCCTACACGCTGAAATACCAGTACCTGTTTGGCCGCGATCTGCTGGTAGCGCCGGTTCATGAAGAGGGGCGCCGCGACTGGTCGCTCTATCTGCCGCAGGACAGCTGGGTGAATGCGTGGACCGGGGAAACCTGCCGGGGCGGTGACGTCACCGTTGATGCCCCGCTCGGCAAGCCGCCGGTCTTCTACCGCCAGCACAGCGAATGGGCCGATCTGTTTAGCACCTTACGTCATATCTGATAAGGCTCGCCCGCGGGGCAACCTGCGGGCAGACGGAGAACAATAATGAGTCAACATACTTCCGATCCGGCAACCCTGCGCCTGCCGTTTAAAGAAAAACTCGCCTACGGGATGGGCGATCTCGGCTCAAACATCCTGCTGGATATCGGCACGCTTTATCTGCTGAAGTTTTACACCGACGTGCTGGGGCTGCCGGGCACCTACGGCGGAATTATCTTCCTGATTGCGAAGTTCTTTACCGCCTTCACCGATATGGGCACCGGGATCATGCTCGACTCCCGGCGCAAGATCGGCCCGAAAGGGAAATTCCGGCCGTTCGTACTGTACGCGGCGTTCCCGGTGACGCTGCTGGCGATTGCCAACTTCGTCGGTACGCCATTTGAGATGACCGGCAAAACGGTGATGGCGACGGTGCTGTTTATGCTGTACGGCCTGTTCTTCAGCATGATGAACTGCTCCTACGGCGCGATGGTGCCGGCCATTACCAAAAACCCGGACGAGCGCGCCTCGCTGGCCGCCTGGCGTCAGGGCGGCGCTACGCTGGGCCTGCTGCTCTGTACCGTGGGTTTTGTTCCGGTGATGAACCTGATTGAAGGCAATGACCAGCTTGGCTATATCTTTGCCGCCACCCTCTTCTCGCTGTTCGGACTGTTTTTTATGTGGTGGTGCTACAAGGGGGTGACCGAACGCTACGTCGAGGCGCAGCCCGCTAACCCGGCGCAAAAACCGGGGCTGCTGCAGTCGTTTCGCGCCATCGCCGGGAACCGTCCGCTGTTTATCCTGTGCATCGCCAACCTGTGCACGCTGGGCGCCTTTAACGTCAAACTCGCCATTCAGGTCTACTACACGCAGTACGTGCTGAACGACCCGATCCTGCTGTCGTACATGGGCTTCTTCAGCATGGGCTGCATTTTTATCGGCGTCTTTATGATGCCCGGCGCGGTGCGGCGCTTCGGCAAGAAAAAGGTCTACATCAGCGGGCTGATGATTTGGGTGGCGGGCGATCTGCTCAACTACTTCTTCGGCGGCGGCTCGGTGAGCTTTGTGGCGTTCTCCTGCCTGGCCTTTTTCGGCTCCGCGTTCGTGAACAGCCTGAACTGGGCGCTGGTGTCCGATACCGTGGAGTACGGCGAGTGGCGCACCGGCGTGCGCTCAGAGGGGACGGTCTATACCGGTTTTACCTTCTTCAGGAAGGTCTCCCAGGCGCTGGCGGGCTTCTTCCCGGGGATCATGCTCACGCAGATCGGCTATGTGCCCAACGTGGTGCAATCCAGTGGCACGGTTGAAGGGCTGCGGCAGCTGATATTTATCTACCCGAGCCTGCTGGCGGTCATCACCATCGTGGCGATGGGCTGCTTCTACAACCTCAACGAGAAGATGTATGTGCGCATCGTCGAAGAGATCGAACTGCGCAAACGTACGGCATAAATGACGTGATTGAGCGCCCTGCGGGGCGCTTTGAGGATCGACCATGACACATAATACTGATCCGTTAACCCTGAAATTGAGCCTGCGAGAGAAGTGCGCCTACGGGATGGGCGATTTTGGCTCGAACCTGATGCTGTGTATTGGCACGCTGTATCTGCTGAAGTTTTACACCGATGAACTGGGCATGCCGGCGTTCTACGGCGGCATTATTTTCCTCGTCGCGAAGTTTTTCACCGCCTTTACCGACATGCTGACCGGGGTGCTGCTCGACTCACGGCGTAACATCGGCGCGCGGGGAAAATTCAGGCCGTTCATTCTTTACGCCTCCGTTCCGGTGGCGCTGGTGGCGACGGCGCAGTTTATGGCCAACGACTTTAGCCTGACGGTGAAAACGGCCCTCGCCACCGTGCTCTTCATGATGTTTGGCCTCTGCTATAGCCTGATGAACTGCGCCTACGGTGCGATGGTCCCGGCCATCACCAAAAACCCGAACGAGCGCGCGCAGCTTGCGGCGTGGCGTCAGGGCGGCGCAACGGTAGGACTGTTGCTCTGCACCGTCGGCTTTATGCCGATTCAGGCGCTATTCGTCCACCAGCCCTCACTCGGCTATCTGGTGGCCGCGCTGGTGTTCGTTACCGGCGGCCTGTTCTGCATGTGGTGGTGCTACAGCGGGGTGAAAGAACGCTACGTCGAGCTTACGCCCGATCACCATAAGCCCGGCATTCTGAAATCATTCTGCGCGATTTTCCGCAATCCGCCGCTGCTGGTGCTGTGCATCGCCAACCTGTGCACTCTCGCCGCGTTTAACATCAAGCTGGCGATTCAGGTCTATTACACCCAGTACGTGCTGAACGATCTGCATCTGCTGTCGTGGATGGGCTTTTTCAGCATGGGCTGCATTCTGATTGGCGTGTTTCTGGTGCCCGGCGCGGTAAAGCGCTTTGGCAAGAAACCGGTCTATCTGGGCGGGCTGGCGCTGTGGGCGGTGGGCGACGTGCTGAATTTCTTCTGGGGGACCAGCTCCCTGCTGTTCGTGCTGTTTTCCTGCATGGCCTTCTTCGGCACGGCGTTTGTGAACAGTCTGAACTGGGCGCTGGTGCCAGATACCGTCGATTACGGCGAGTGGAAAACCGGCATTCGCGCCGAAGGGTCGGTGTACACTGGCTATACCTTCTCGCGCAAAATCTCCGCCGCGCTCGCCGGTTTCCTGCCCGGCATTATGCTGACCCAGATTGGCTACGTTCCCCATGCTGTGCAGAGCGCGGGCACGCTGCTTGGGTTGCGTCAGCTGATTTTCCTCTGGCCGTGCGGCCTGGCGATTGTTGCTGCCGTGACCATGGGGCTGTTTTATAAACTCAACGAAGCGCGCTTCGCCTTTATTATCGAGGAGATTGGAAAACGGAAGAAACAAACCGCGAATACCCCTGAGATAACCACCAACAATAAAGCGTCAGCAGTCACTTTATAACAATAAATCCGGCCACTATGTCCTTCCTGTTTATCAGGAGGGAGGCCTTTCTGTACCTGATACATGGACAAATTATGAAAAGAATCATCACTGTACTGATCGTGTCGTCTGTGTCCTGCCCGGTATTTGCCGGGGCCTATGTCGAAACGCGCGAAGCCTACAATACGGCCTCAGAGATGCACGAGGTGATCCTGCGTGCGGGCTATAACTTCGATATGGGCGCGGGACTGATGTTCACCAACGCCTATAACGTGGGTAAATGGGATGAACTTAAGCACAGCTATAACGAAATCGAGGGGTGGTATCCGCTCTTTAAGCCAACCGATAAACTCACCTTCCAGCCCGGCGGGTTGATCAACGACAGCAGCGCCGGTTCGGGTGGCGCGGTGTATTTAGATACCAACTATAAATTCACGGACGGGTTCAACCTGACGTTCCGCTATCGCTATAACCATAACAACTACGATACGCCGGACTATAACGGGCAGATGGATAAGAACGACACGCACGAATTTGCCAACTACTGGAACTTCAAAGTAACGGATGCATTTTTCTACACCTTTGAACCGCACTTTTTCCAGCGGGTGAATGACTACCACAGCAAAAATGGCAAAGACCATCACTGGGAAATTACCAATAAGTTTAGCTATAAGATCGACAGAAACTGGCTGCCGTACCTCGAACTGCAGTGGCTGGACAGATGGAATGATTACAACCGGGAGCAGTACCGGATCCGTTTAGGGCTACGGTATTCGTTCTAATAAAAAAAGCCGCTGATCGCTCAGCGGCTTTTTCGTTGCCGGGTGGCGCATGCGCATACCCGGCCTACGGCATAACCGAATTACTCTTCTTTCGCACCGCGCATAGCACGTTTACGATCGTTCTCGGTCAGGTGACGTTTACGGATACGGATAGACAGCGGAGTCACTTCTACCAGTTCGTCGTCATCGATGAATTCCAGAGCCTGCTCCAGGGTCATCTTGATCGGTGGAACCAGAACCGTTGCTTCGTCAGTACCGGACGCACGCATGTTGGTCAGTTTCTTACCGGTCAGGCAGTTTACGGTCAGGTCGTTAGAACGGCTGTGAATACCGATGATCTGGCCTTCGTAAACTTCAGCACCGTGACCCAGGAACAGCTTACCGCGATCCTGCAGACCGAACAGCGCAAACGCAACCGCTTTACCCTGACCGTTGGAGATCAGTACGCCGTTGTTACGCTGGCCCACTTCGCCCGGACGCACGTCGTCGTAGTGGCTGAAGGTGGAGTACAGCAGACCGGTACCAGAGGTCATGGTCATGAACTCAGAACGGAAGCCGATCAGGCCACGGCTTGGGATCACGTAGTCGAGACGTACGCGGCCTTTGCCGTCTGGATTCATGTTTTTCAGGTCGCCTTTACGCTCACCCAGCGCCTGCATCACAGAACCCTGGTGCTGCTCTTCAACGTCCAGCGTCACGTTTTCGAACGGCTCTTGTTTACGGCCGTCGATTTCGCGGAAGATAACTTTCGGACGGGAAACCGCCATCTCGAAACCTTCACGACGCATGTTTTCGATCAGAACAGACAGGTGCAGTTCACCACGACCGGATACGCGGAAGGCATCAGCGTCTTCGGTTTCTTCAACGCGCAGCGCAACGTTGTGCACCAGCTCTTTGTTCAGGCGGTCAAGGATCTGACGAGAGGTAACGAACTTACCTTCTTTACCACAGAACGGAGAGGTGTTGACGTTGAAGAACATGGTAACGGTTGGTTCATCAACAGACAGGGCTGGCAGCGCTTCCACATTCTGCGGGTCGCAGATGGTGTCAGAGATGTTCAGCTCGCCCAGACCGGTGATCGCGATGATGTCGCCCGCTTCAGCCAGATCGCTGTCGATACGCTCCAGACCCAGGTGAGTCAGCACTTTGCCAACTTTACCGTTGCGGGTTTTGCCTTCGCTATCGATGATAGTAACCTGCTGGTTTGGCTTCACTTTACCGCGTTTGATACGGCCGATACCGATGACGCCAACGTAGTTGTTGTAGTCCAGCTGGGAGATCTGCATCTGCAGTGGACCATCCAGATCAACATCCGGTGCCGGTACGTGATCGACAATCGCCTGATACAGCGGGGTCATGTCTTCCGCCATATCTTCGTGGTCCAGACCCGCGATACCATTCAGCGCCGAAGCGTAAATGATAGGGAAGTCCAGCTGTTCGTCGGTCGCGTCGAGGTTAACGAACAGGTCGAATACCTGATCAACAACCCAGTCAGGACGTGCGCCAGGACGGTCAACCTTGTTGATAACAACAATTGGTTTCAGGCCATGGGCAAATGCTTTTTTGGTCACGAAGCGCGTTTGCGGCATTGGGCCGTCAAATGCGTCAACCACCAGCAGCACGGAATCCACCATGGACATCACGCGCTCAACTTCACCACCGAAGTCGGCGTGCCCTGGGGTATCAACGATGTTGATACGGTAGTCATTCCATTTAATAGCGGTGTTTTTCGCGAGGATAGTAATCCCACGCTCTTTCTCCAAATCGTTGGAGTCCATCACACGCTCTTGAGTTTCGGCACGTGCATCAAACGTACCGGATTGCTGCAGCAGCTTATCAACCAGGGTAGTTTTACCATGGTCAACGTGCGCGATGATGGCGATGTTACGCAAATTTTCGATCACAACTTTGCCTCAGGCATTAGAAATAGCGCGTTATTGTACACGGATTAATCGCACTACAAAACAGGATCACAAACATCCTCCGCAAACAAGTATCGCAGAGATGCTTTGTGATCGCTTTCACGGAGCGAAAAAGGGCACTTTAACGAAAATTGCACCAATATGGTGCTCGGTGTTCACACTGAAGCACTATACTGGTGCAACATTACCATTGTGGTGCAGCCCTTTTGCACTATGGTGCGCATGATAACGCCTTTTTGGGGTGTTTTAAAAGTTGGCACAGATTTCGCTTTATAAAAATTACATGGCAACAGCCAGTACAAACAGAAACTGAAGACCTCGTTACCACGACGACAATGACCAATCTGGAGAGTTAAGTATGTCCGCTGAACACGTTTTGACGATGCTGAACGAACATGAAGTGAAGTTTGTTGATCTCCGCTTCACCGACACCAAAGGTAAAGAACAGCACGTCACAATCCCTGCTCATCAGGTGAACGCCGAATTCTTTGAAGAAGGCAAAATGTTTGACGGCTCCTCCATTGGTGGCTGGAAAGGCATTAACGAATCCGACATGGTTCTGATGCCAGATGCAACCACTGCGGTCATTGATCCGTTCTTCGAAGAACCTACCCTGATCATCCGTTGCGACATCCTCGAGCCAGGCACGCTGCAGGGCTACGACCGCGACCCACGTTCTATCGCGAAACGCGCTGAAGAGTACCTGCGTTCTACCGGCATCGCGGACACCGTTCTGTTCGGGCCAGAGCCAGAGTTCTTCCTGTTCGATGACATCCGTTTTGGTGCCTCTATCTCTGGCTCCCACGTGGCTATCGACGACATCGAAGGCGCATGGAACTCCTCCACCAAATACGAAGGTGGTAACAAAGGTCACCGTCCAGGCGTGAAAGGCGGTTACTTCCCGGTTCCTCCGGTCGACTCTGCACAGGACATTCGTTCCACCATGTGTCTGGTGATGGAAGAGATGGGCCTGGTTGTTGAAGCGCACCACCACGAAGTGGCGACTGCGGGTCAGAACGAAGTGGCTACCCGCTTCAACACCATGACCAAAAAAGCGGACGAAATTCAGATCTACAAATACGTTGTGCACAACGTTGCGCACCGTTTCGGTAAAACCGCGACCTTCATGCCAAAACCAATGTTTGGCGACAACGGTTCCGGTATGCACTGCCACATGTCTCTGTCCAAGAACGGTACCAACCTGTTCTCTGGTGACAAATATGCCGGTCTGTCCGAGCAGGCGCTGTACTACATCGGCGGCGTAATCAAACACGCTAAAGCGATCAACGCCCTGGCGAACCCAACCACCAACTCCTACAAGCGTCTGGTCCCGGGCTACGAAGCGCCAGTGATGCTGGCCTACTCTGCGCGTAACCGTTCTGCTTCTATCCGTATCCCGGTGGTGGCGTCTCCTAAAGCGCGTCGTATCGAAGTTCGCTTCCCGGATCCAGCGGCTAACCCATACCTGTGCTTCGCAGCACTGCTGATGGCCGGTCTGGACGGTATCAAGAACAAGATCCACCCAGGCGAAGCGATGGACAAAAACCTGTACGACCTGCCGCCAGAAGAGGCGAAAGAGATCCCACAGGTTGCTGGCTCTCTGGAAGAAGCCCTGCAGGCGCTGGACGCAGACCGCGAGTTCCTGACCGCAGGTGGCGTATTCACTGACGACGCTATCGATGCTTACATCGCCCTGCGTACTGAAGAGAACGACCGCGTGCGTATGACGCCGCATCCGGTTGAGTTCGAACTGTACTACAGCGTTTAATTAAGTTGTTTTACCCGGCGTGACAAGCGCCGGGAGTAGTTGCCGTGGAAACTTTTAGCCCATCTCCGGATGGGCTTTTTTCTCCACCAACAACCTGATCTCACGCGCTTTTGACGCCGAAAACGCTATACTGCACTAAATTAGTGCAAACGACTCCAGGAGACTGCTGAATGGCAACTGGCACGCTGCCCGATGCTGGGCAGATCCTCAATTCTTTGATTAACAGCATTTTGCTGGTGGATGACGAGCTGGCCGTTCATTACGCCAACCCGGCGGCACAGCAGCTGCTCGCCCAAAGCGCACGCAAACTGTTCGGCACCCCGCTTCCGGAACTTCTGAGCTATTTTTCGCTGAATATTGGCCTGATGCAGGAAAGTTTACAGGCGGGCCAGGGTTTCACCGATAACGAAGTGACGCTGGTGATCGACGGGCGCTCGCACATTCTGTCGCTGACCGCGCAACGTCTTCCCGAAGGCTTGATCCTGCTGGAAATGGCGCCGATGGATAATCAGCGTCGCCTGAGCCAGGAGCAGCTTCAGCATGCGCAGCAAATTGCCGCCCGAGACCTGGTGCGCGGCCTGGCGCATGAAATCAAAAACCCGTTGGGTGGGTTACGCGGCGCGGCGCAGCTTCTGACCAAGGCGCTGCCCGACCCTGCGCTGGCGGAGTATACCAACGTCATCATCGAGCAGGCGGACCGCCTGCGGAATCTGGTTGACCGTCTTCTCGGGCCACAGCAGCCGGGAATGCACGTCACAGAAAGCATCCATAAAGTGGCCGAGCGGGTGGTGAAGCTCGTCTCGATGGAGCTGCCAGAGAACGTCACGCTGGTGCGTGATTACGACCCAAGCCTGCCGGAACTGGCCCATGACCCGGATCAGATTGAGCAGGTCCTGTTGAACATTGTGCGCAATGCCCTGCAGGCGCTGGGACCGGAAGGGGGCGAGATTATTTTACGCACCCGTACCGCCTTCCAGCTCACGTTACACGGCGTGCGCTATCGGCTTGCGGCCCGTATCGACGTCGAGGATAACGGCCCCGGTATTCCATCGCATCTTCAGGACACTCTGTTCTACCCGATGGTCAGCGGCCGCGAAGGCGGAACCGGCCTGGGCTTATCCATTGCCCGCAGTTTGATCGACCAACACTCTGGAAAAATTGAATTTACCAGTTGGCCGGGACATACCGAGTTTTCGGTTTTCCTGCCGATTAAAAAATAAAGGTGACGTTTATGCAACGAGGGATAGTCTGGGTAGTCGATGACGATAGCTCCATCCGTTGGGTGCTTGAACGCGCGCTCACAGGGGCAGGATTAAGCTGCACGACGTTTGAGAGCGGCAGCGAAGTGCTCGACGCACTCACCACTAAAACGCCCGATGTTCTGCTGTCGGATATCCGTATGCCGGGCATGGACGGGCTGGCGCTGTTAAAGCAGATCAAACAACGCCACCCTATGCTTCCGGTCATCATAATGACGGCTCATTCCGATCTGGATGCCGCGGTGAGCGCTTACCAGCAAGGGGCATTCGATTATCTGCCCAAACCATTTGATATCGACGAAGCGGTGGCGCTGGTTGAGCGCGCGATTAGCCATTACCAGGAGCAGCAACAGCCGCGCCACGCGCCCGATTTTGGGCCAACCACCGACATCATCGGCGAAGCGCCGGCGATGCAGGACGTGTTTCGCATTATTGGCCGTCTGTCCCGCTCGTCCATCAGCGTCTTAATTAACGGCGAATCGGGCACCGGTAAAGAGCTTGTGGCGCATGCGCTGCATCGCCACAGCCCGCGGGCAAAAGCGCCGTTTATCGCCCTGAATATGGCGGCGATCCCGAAGGACTTGATTGAATCCGAACTGTTCGGCCACGAAAAAGGGGCGTTTACCGGCGCAAATACCATTCGCCAGGGGCGCTTCGAACAGGCTGACGGCGGCACGCTGTTCCTGGATGAGATCGGCGATATGCCGCTGGACGTTCAGACCCGTCTGCTGCGCGTGCTGGCCGACGGGCAGTTTTATCGCGTGGGCGGTTATGCGCCGGTGAAGGTGGACGTGCGCATCATCGCCGCAACCCACCAGAACCTGGAGCAGCGCGTGCAGGAAGGCAAATTCCGGGAGGATTTATTCCATCGTCTGAACGTCATTCGCGTTCATCTGCCGCCGCTGCGTGAACGCCGGGAAGATATTCCCCGCCTGGCGCGTCATTTCCTGCAGGTGGCTGCCCGCGAGCTGGGTGTGGAAGCTAAGCAGCTTCATCCCGAAACCGATGCCGCTCTGACGCGTCTGGCGTGGCCAGGCAACGTGCGTCAGCTGGAAAACACCTGCCGCTGGTTAACCGTGATGGCTGCCGGTCAGGAAGTGCTGATTCAGGATTTACCGGCCGAGCTGTTTGAGGCGACCGCGCCGGAAAGCAGTAGCGGACACGCGCTGCCGGACAGCTGGGCGACGCTGCTGGCGCAGTGGGCTGACCGCGCGCTGCGTTCCGGTCATCAAAACCTGCTGTCAGAGGCTCAGCCTGAGATGGAGCGTACGCTGTTGACCACCGCGCTTCGTCATACCCAGGGTCATAAGCAGGAAGCCGCTCGCCTGTTAGGATGGGGACGCAATACCCTGACGCGCAAGCTGAAAGAGCTGGGAATGGAGTAATATCCGCGCTTGTGTAAAGGTTATTAATTGAGCGCAAATTGCCGTTATTTTGCGCTTTACTGTTCCGATGAGTTTTGTATGATCGTGCCCGGAAATTGGGGGTGAACATCATGCTGGAAACATTCGTGAATATGCTCTCTAGCGGAGCCGCTGAAAGCCACACGCCACAAACCGCCGTTGCGGCGGTGCTGTGTGCGGCGCTGGTTGGGCTGTTTAGCTAGCGAGTTGGCGATAAAAAGCCGGGTCACGCTTCGCTTACCCGGCCTACATTTCGCACTTTTGTAGGCCGGGTAAGGCGAAGCCGCCACCCGGCATTACCGTTTAAATCACCCGCGAGAACTGCTGCATACGCGCTTTCTGACGCAGATATGCGTCGAAGCACATGCAGATATTGCGGATCAACAGACGCCCTTTCGGCGTGACCTCAATCCCGCTCTCCGACACGTCCACCAGCCCGTCTTTCGCCAGCGGCGCCAGCAGCTTCAGGTCTTCCGCGAAATAATCGCTGAAGTTCAGCGCCCACTGCGCTTCCACGTCCCTGAAATCGAGACGGAAGTTGCAGATAAGCGCCTTAATCACATCGCGACGGATGCAGTCGTCACGGGTTAATGCGATGCCGCGCCACAGCGCGTTGCCGGTCTCATCCACCTGCTGGTAATACAGCTTTAGCTCTTTCTGGTTCTGCGCGTAGCAGTCACCAATCATGCTGATGGCGGAGACGCCCATGCCGAGCAGATCGGTATCGCCCTGGGTCGTGTAGCCTTGGAAGTTGCGGTGCAGTACCCCTTCGCGCTGAGCAACGGCCAGCTCGTCATCAGGACGGGCAAAGTGATCCATGCCGATAAACTGATAGCCGGTTTCGGTCAGCGAGGTGATGGTTTCCTGCAGGATATCCAGCTTCTGCTGGGCAGAAGGCAGATCGGCATCTTTGATTTTGCGCTGGGCGGCAAAGAGCGTCGGCAGATGCGCGTAGTTAAAGACGCTCAGGCGGTCCGGACTGAGTTCAGCCACGCGCTTCAGCGTAAAGGCGAAGCTTTCCGGCGTCTGCTTTGGCAGACCGTAAATCAGGTCAATATTGGTCGACGTGAAACCGATGTCACGCGCATGGTTGAGTAAGGCAAAAATAAAGTCTTCGTCCTGCTCGCGGTTCACCAGACGCTGAACCTCTTTATTGAAGTCCTGCACGCCCATGCTCAGGCGGTTGAAGCCTTCTGCGCGTAAGTGATCCAGCACATCCAGCTCAATTTCGCGCGGATCGACTTCGATCGAGATTTCAGCGTCGTCGTTAAAACTGAAATTGCCGCGCAGCAGGGTCATCAGGCGGCTTATTTGCGCTTTGTTCAGATAGGTTGGCGTACCGCCGCCCCAGTGAAGCTGGCTGACGTGACGGCCTTTAAACAGCGGCGCGCGATGCACAATTTCCTGTTCGAGCGCGTCAAGATACTGGTCGGCTTTATGCTGCTGGCGGGTCACGATTTTATTGCAGCCGCAGAAGTAGCAAAGCTTGTGGCAGAACGGAATATGGACGTAGAGCGACAGCGGACGCTCAGGATAGCGCGCGACAGCCTGCTGAAAATCCTCCTCGCCGAAGGCATCGGAGAACTCCAGCGCGGTGGGGTATGACGTATAACGCGGCCCGGAATAGTTATATTTCTGGATTAGGGCCAAATCCCAGTCGATAGTTGGTGCTGACATGCTCACTCCTTCCGTTGGTGTCGCGTTCGTATACGGCGGCCCGTTCTGACCCCATTGCGGGCCATCATTCGGGTGCGCAGCCACTTCTGTCGCCGCGACAACCGCCGTAGTTTAACGAATAACCACACCAGATAACATATAACCGGAAGGGTTATAAGCAGGACTATCGAGCCTGCCGGGTGCAAATGTTAGTTTCCACCCTTCAGAAGACGCATCATATCTTCCTGCTTTTCGTCTTCTTCTTCGTCGTCTTCGTCATCGTAAGACAGACCCAGCTTCTGCATCAGCTCGTCGATGCGATCCAGTTTGGCATCCACCCATGACTGCTCTTCGGCGGTCAGGGTTTCACCCTCTTCAAGACGTTCCAGCAGCGCGTCCAGGCGCTCATCGTTCTCCAGCAAATCCAGCTCAGCCTGCGGTGAAAGCATAGGTTTCTCGCTCTTTGGTTTGTGCTGCTTAGTGACCGGGGTGTCTGTCACGCCCAGTGGAATGGGAGTTTTACTGCCGATACGAGGATCTTTCTGCTGCTTGCTTTTTGCAGAAGCGCCCGCTGCACCACCACCGTTGGCACGGCTACCCGCAGCATGACCGCGATGTTTCTTGTCGCGTTTGCGGTCGCGCGCTTCCTGGTTCAGTTCTTCGCGCGTTTTGCGGCGTGCTTTTGCAGGGCGTTTCGCGCCCGCAGCGGAGGTTGGTTTTTTCATGATGTTTTATCTTTAAGTCGTTTTCTTCAGTATAGAATTGCGGCGAAATCTAGCAGAAAGCAAGCAAAGAAAAAAGGCGACAGAGCAATCTGTCGCCTTTTTTCCTGACTCACAACCCTTAGCGGGTCAGACATTCCATGTTTGCCAACAACAAACCCTGTTTATCCCTTGGCTAATACCGTCCGTGATACGGTTCCATTTCCTGTTAAAACGCCTCCAGGCGCTGGTCGTCCTGACAATCCTGCGTCTTCGCCTCCTGGCGCTCCTGACCCTTATCCTTAAGTCATCATCCTGTTGGCTTCCTCGCCTTGCCGCATACTTTACCGTGTTCGCTTAAACTAACAAGCAACGAAACGGTACAAAAACGGATTTTCAGATAATTACCTGGAAATAAGATGATGATTTAAAACAGTTTGCCTTTTTCTTGCTCCTGCGATTTCTCTGAAATCTCCCATAGTACGTATAGCCAATCTCTCACAGCGGCCAGGGCTTAAGCCTACAGGCTGAGTGCAATGAAAAAAGTCTTTTGCCCGCATTCAGGTATAATCCCCCTCAGATTACGATTTTTGGAGACGACCACGTGACTACCTGGAACTACCAACAGACGCATTTTGTCACCAGTGCGCCCGATATTCGCCACCTCCCCTCTGATACCGGTATTGAAGTGGCCTTTGCTGGCCGCTCTAATGCGGGGAAATCCAGCGCCCTGAATACGCTGACCAATCAGAAGAACCTGGCGCGTACCTCAAAAACACCTGGCCGTACCCAGCTGATCAACCTGTTTGAAGTCGCAGAGGGCAAACGCCTGGTCGACTTACCGGGGTACGGTTATGCGCAGGTACCCGAAGAGATGAAAATCAAATGGCAGCGTGCGCTGGGTGAATACCTCGAAAAACGCATATGCCTGAAAGGTCTGGTGGTATTGATGGATATTCGCCACCCGCTGAAAGATCTCGATCAGCAGATGATCGACTGGGCGGTGGCAAGCGATATCGCCGTGCTGGTGCTGCTGACGAAAGCCGATAAGCTGGCGAGCGGCGCGCGTAAAGCGCAGGTGAATATGGTTCGCGAAGCGGTGCTGGCGTTCAACGGTGATGTGCAGGTTGAGCCGTTCTCCTCGCTGAAAAAGCAGGGCGTGGACAAACTGCGTCAGAAACTCGACACCTGGTTTAGCGAGCTGGAACCCGCGACGGAAGCGGAAGAAGAGTAATACCGGGCGCGGCAATGGCCGCGCTTTTTTTTGCCTGAACATTTCTTTGCCGCAATAAAAAACGCCCCAGTCATTACTGACTGGGGCGGCTAAAATATTCAGCCAAATCCGATTACGTGAAGTAAAAGGTCTGAAAGATAGAACATCTTACCTCTGTACCCTACGCCGATAACTCTACCCCTTTTTGTGTTGCAGAAAAAGCACTTTTTGTAGTTTTTTTTCATTCTTTACATAGGGAATTCTAATGATCGTCACAAAACGCGCGTTGCCATGTTGCAAACTTACATAAAAAGCGCGTTATGCGAAGAACCCTTAGTGAGCCTGATCCCAGTTTTCACCACTTCCCACTTCCACCAGCAACGGCACGTCCAGCGTCATGCTGCTTTCCATCAGTTCGTGGATCTTCTTCGACACGGCGTCGAGGTCGTCCTTGTGCACTTCAAATACCAGTTCATCGTGTACCTGCATGATCATTTTCACACGCGGTTTCTCTTTCTCGAGCCAGGCATCCACGGCGATCATTGCACGCTTAATAATGTCCGCCGCGGTCCCCTGCATGGGGGCGTTGATCGCGGCACGCTCTGCGCCCGCGCGGCGCGCCGCGTTGCTGGATTTGATGTCCGGTAAGTAGAGACGGCGGCCGTCCAGGGTTTCAACGTAACCTTTCTCTTTCGCCTGCGCGCGGGTACGTTCCATATATTCCAGCACGCCCGGGTAGCGCTCGAAGTAGAGATCCATATACTTCTGCGACTCTTTACGCGGAATATTGAGCTGGCGTGAAAGGCCGAACGCGCTCATGCCGTAGATCAGACCGAAGTTGATCGCTTTAGCGCTGCGGCGCTGTTCGTTGGTCACGCTGTCCAGCGGCAAGCCGAAGACTTCCGCCGCGGTTGCCCGGTGAATATCTTTCCCTTCGGCAAACGCGGTCAGCAGGCCTTTGTCGCGGGACAGATGCGCCATAATGCGCAGCTCAATTTGCGAGTAGTCAGCAGAGACAATCAGATAATCCTCTGGTGCGATGAAAGCCTGGCGAATACGGCGGCCCTCTTCGTTACGTATCGGGATGTTCTGCAGGTTGGGATCGGTTGACGAGAGACGACCGGTCGCCGCGACAGCCTGATGATATGAGGTGTGCACGCGGCCCGTTTTCGGGTTGATCATCAGCGGAAGCTTATCAGTGTAGGTAGACTTCAGCTTCGCGAGACCACGGTACTGCAGAATCACTTTTGGCAGCGGGTAATCCAGCGCCAGCTCTTCCAGCACCTCTTCAGAGGTTGAAGGCGCACCGCCAGGGGTTTTCTTCAGCGGCTTGATGCCCTGCTTTTCAAACAGAATGGTTTGCAGCTGCTTCGGTGAAGAGAGGTTAAACGGCTCGCCTGCAAGCTCATGCGCTTTTTGCTCCAGCTCGGTCAGGCGCTGCGCCAGCTCCCCGGAGTGGTTATGCAGCACCGTTGGATCGATTTTCACGCCGTTGCGTTCAATGCGGGACAGCACGGGTACCAGCGGCATCTCAATATGCTGGAACACATTCAGCGGACCTTCGTGCTTTTGCAGTTTTGGCCACATCTTCAGGTGCAGCTGCAGCGTAACGTCAGCATCTTCCGCCGCGTAGCGCCCTGCTTCTTCAAGAGCGATCTGGTTAAAGGTGAGCTGATTTTTCCCTTTGCCGGCAATCTCTTCGAAGGTGATGGTTTTGTGCTTGAGCCAGCGGTCAGATAAGGAATCCATATCATGGCGGCCCGCGACGCTGTCCAGAATGTAGGATTCAAGCATGGTGTCGAAGGCGATCCCGCGCAGTTCAATGCCGTAGTTTTGCAGAATGCCGCGGTCGTACTTGAGGTTTTGCCCAACCTTGAGCGCCTTTTCGTCTTCCAGGATCGGCTTCAGCAGTTCAAGCACGCGTTCACGGGAGATCTGTTCCGGCGCATCCAGGTAATCGTGCGCCACGGGAACATAGGCCGCATGACCTGGCTCTGTCGCAAATGACAGGCCTACCATATTGGCAGAGATGTTATCGAGACTGTCCGTTTCGGTGTCAAAGGCAAAGACCGGCGCCTTTTTCAGTTTCTCGATCCAGGCAATGAGCTGTGACTCTTCAAGAAGGGTTTCATAATTGTCGAAGGAAAGTGCCACGGCTTCTTCTTCCGCCTGCTCTTCTGCATCAACGACAATCGTCTCCTTCGGCTTTGTGGAAGGTTTTGCCCCTTTTGCCTGCAGCCATTTACCGGCTTCCACGTCAGTGGTCCAGCGCTTAAATTCGTATTTCTTAAACAGGCTTAGAAGCTCGTCCGCAGAAGGCTGCTGCACTTCCAGCTGTTCACAGCCCAGTTCGAGTTCGACATCGGTTTTGATTGTGGCCAGCTTATAGGAGAGATAAGCCACCTCTTTGTTCTCTTCCAGCTTCCCAGCCATGGTTTTGGCACCACGGAAGGAGAGACCGGCGATTTTGTCTGATTCCGCGTAGAGCGTATCCAGCCCGCCCAGCCCCTGAAGCAGCGCCTGGGCGGTTTTCTCACCGACGCCAGGGACACCAGGAATGTTATCCGAGGAGTCGCCCATCAACGCGAGGAAATCGATAATCAACTCTGGCGGCACGCCATATTTTGCAACCACCTCTTCCGGCCCAAGAATGGTGTTGGTCATGGTGTTAATCAGGGTAATCCCTGGCGTCACCAGCTGCGCCATATCTTTATCACCGGTGCTAATCAGTACCGGACGACCCATCTTTTCGGCTTCACGCGCCAGCGTACCGATGACGTCATCCGCTTCAACCCCAGAAACGGCCAGCAGCGGCAGACCCATCGCTTTCACCATCGCATGCAGCGGCTCTATCTGCGCACGCAGATCGTCAGGCATTGGCGGACGGTGGGATTTGTAATGTTCAAACAACTCGTCGCGGAACGTTTTGCCTTTCGCATCAAACACGACGGCCGCATGGGTTGGCTGATACTGAAGGATCAGGCTGCGCAGCATATTCAGCACGCCATACATTGCGCCGGTAGGTTCCCCTGCGCTGTTGGTCAGAGGAGGAAACGCATGGTACGCCCGATACAGGTAAGAAGAGCCATCGACGAGAATAAGAGGGTTTTCTGGGATCTGAACCATAATGTCCGTGCCTTTAATCAATTTATGCGTAAAGGATGCCACAGAAGGATGAAAACATCAGTTATTCAGGCCCGATACAGGAAAAGATTTTGCGATCGTGAGGATCGCTCGTAAAAATCAAACTGTGGATAAGTTTGTGAGTATTTTCACTTCATATGAATAACAGACGTAAAAAATACATATAAGGCAATATTTAGATCTTAATTATCAGATTGTTATGTTATGAGATCGCCTCTATATGGCCAACTGATGGCAATTTAGTCTATGTGGATATAAGCCTTGATTTACGCAGAACGACAGCGAAATCTTCTGCGCCGGGGTAAAAGCCGCCAAATCACCCTGTGAAAGCGCCATTCATTTGTCTGTTTTCTGGTAAAATCAGCGCCCAGCGTCGACTAGCCGGTCGCTCACTTACAGCTAACTACCTGAAAAAGCTCATCATGTCGAGATTGCTCGCTGCAATAACATTACTGCTAAGCATCATTTTAACTATCCTGGTGACGATCGCCTGTTCCGTACCGATCATTCTCGCCGGGATCATTAAACTGCTGCTGCCTGTATCCGTGGTGTGGCGAGCCGTGTCCGCATTTTGTAATTTCATGATGTATTGCTGGTGCGAAGGACTGGCGATCCTGTTGCGCCTTAACCCGCACCTGAAGTGGGATGTCAAAGGGCTGGAGAACCTTAACAAAAAGAACTGGTACCTGCTGATCTGCAATCACCACAGCTGGGCGGACATCGTGGTGTTATGCGTGCTTTTTCGCAAACACATCCCGATGAACAAATATTTCCTGAAACAGCAGCTCGCCTGGGTGCCTTTTATCGGGCTGGCCTGCTGGGCGCTCGATATGCCGTTTATGAAACGCTATTCGCGCAGCTATTTGATTCGTCATCCGGAACGTCGCGGTAAGGATGTGGAGACCACGCGCCGCTCCTGTGAAAAGTTTCGTGCGCATCCAACGACCATCGTGAACTTTGTTGAAGGCTCCCGCTTTACGGAAGAGAAGCGCCAGCAAACGCGCTCTCCCTATCAGCATCTATTGCCGCCAAAGGCAGCGGGGATTGCGATGGCGCTTAACGTGCTGGGAGCACAGTTCGATAAACTTCTTAACGTCACGCTCTGCTATCCGGAAAACGATAAGACGCCGTTCTTCGATATGCTCAGCGGCAAACTGACGCGTATTGTCGTGCACGTCGACCTGGTCCCGATTGACGCTGAACTGCACGGTGATTACGTAAACGATAAGAACTTCAAACGTCGTTTCCAGCAGTGGCTTAATACGCTCTGGAAAGAGAAAGACGAACAGATAGACAAGATAAAATCTTCATACAAAAACGCCGGTCAGTGACCGGCGTTTTTACATCAGCGAAATTACTTCTTCTCAACCAGGTATTTCACGGTATCTGCATACTGCTGAACGAAAATATCCATGCTGCTGGTGTCCATGCCCTGCATGTTCAGCTGATATTTGCCGTTAACAAACATCGCCGGAACGCCCTGAAGCTGGAGGTCAGCAGCCGCTTTTTCCTGCTGGGCAACCAGTGATTTCACCACGAAGCTGTTCCATGCGGCATCGTACTCTTCACCTTTCACGCCGGCATCAACGAACACTTTACGGATATCCGCAGTGGTCTGAACGGTCTGGGTTTTCTGTACGGCTTCAAACATTGGCGAAGTGATCTTATCTTCTACGCCCAGTGCCATCGCCACCGCCCATGCCTGAGTCAGGTCTTTACCCAATGGGCCCAGGAACTCGACGTGGTACTTGGTCATTTTGGTGCCTTCCGGCAGCTTTTTCTTCACGTTGTCAGAGACATGCAGCACCTGCTCGAACTGGTAACAGTGTGGGCAATAGAACGAGAAGAACTCCAGTACCTGTGGCTCGCCAGCGACCGGCTTCTCCAGCGTGATGTACTGTTTGCCGTCGGTAAACTGTGCAGCAGAAGCGCTAAATGCCAGAATCATACCTGCCAGCGCCAGCCAAATTTTTTTCATGATTAACTCTCTCCTGGGTGTGTCCATTAATACATCGGCGTTAATTGCAGAGGGGGCTCCTGAAGAACCTTAACCTGCTCAGTAAATGTAGATATCTGGCTACGCCAGTAATCCTCTCCGGTAAGCCACGGGAAATTACGAGGAAATGCCGGATCGTCCCAACGCCTGATTAACCATGCGAGATAATAAACAAAACGCATCGCACGTAAAGGCTCAATCAGGGCAATTTCGTCTGAATTAAACGGGCTAAATTCTTCATAAGCTTCAATAATGGTTTCAAGCTGCATGCGCTGCTCGGCTTTGTCGCCATTGAGCAACATCCACAGATCCTGAACCGCTGGCCCCATACGCGCATCATCAAGATCGACAAACAGCGGGCCGTCACGCCAGAGAATATTCCCGGCGTGACAATCGCCATGCAGGCGCAGGACGGAAATATCATCGCGCCAGCAGGTTTTCACTGCAGCAATAAGCTTATCGGTGGCGTTGAGGAAATCATCCTTTAGCGCTGCGGGGATCATTGCAGACGTTTCGAATAATGTGCGCGGTTCAAGAAGGTATTCCTGAATCCCCATAGTCGGGCGGGCAATAAAGGCTTTTTTGCGTCCCGTCTGGTGTATACGCCCAAGATAGCGGGCAACCCACTCCATCTGATCGATATTATCCGCTTCAAACTGACGGCCACCCAGACTTGGGAATACTGCGTAGTAATACCCTTCGTGCGTAAGGAGCGTTTGGTTATTGAATTTTAGCGGTGCGGCAACGGGGACATCGTCATCCAGCAGATCGTGAGCGAACTGATGCTCTTCCTGAATTTGTTCAGCGGACCAGCGTTCAGGACGATAGAATTTTACGACATAGCGCTGACGATCCTCGTCCTGAAATTGATAGACGCGGTTTTCGTAGCTGTTTAACGGTGTTAGCCCGGAATCCACCCGAATACCCTGTTCAAACAGGGCATCCATAATGGTGTCCGGGTGTAATGTCTGAAAAGTAAAAGCCTGGTCGTTCATCCGATCATCCGGAAATTATACGAATGATTCAGGATATCATCTTGTGGCGATTTCGGTGCCGCCGCTTACAAGCTTTTACTCTTTAATTACGCCTCGGGCGCGCAGCAATGCAGTCTTAAAATCTTCCTCATAATCTTTCTGAATACCAGGAATAACAGCATCTTTGGCAGAGTCGCGCATTTTAAGGTGGTAGATCAGGATGTCGTCAGAAAGGTCTGCCAGATCGCCGTCAAAACCTGACTCTTTTGCCAGTTTCTGTAAAAATTGCATCAGATTGAGCTCTGGCTCTTTCTGCCAGGCTGGCTGGAGGAGTTCAATAACTTCATTCAGACGTTTACATTTCATGGTGGTGCTCCTTTCATTTAGAGTGACACGTTAGCAGGGTCAATCCCACAATAAAAGAGGCGATATTCGTGAATGTTAGCCAGGAAATCATCGGGGTCGTTCTGGCAGGCGGCAGAGCAACGCGAATGGGCGGTAAAGATAAGGGGCTTCAGCTTCTTAATGGAAAACCCTTGTGGCAGCATGTCGCCGATACGCTCGCCGGCCAGGTGACGGCAATGGCCATCAGCGCTAACCGGCATATCGACACTTACCGGCAAAGCGGGTACGCCGTTTATCAGGATAGCCTTGAGAATTACCCGGGGCCGCTTGCCGGTATGCTTTCAGTCATGCAACAGTCGCACGGAGAGTGGTTCATCTTCTGCCCCTGCGATACCCCGTTTATTCCGTCCTGTCTTGTCGAGCGTCTGTTCCTGCTTCGTGGTACGGCTCCTGTGGTTTGGGTGCATGACGGCGAGCGTGACCATCCTGCTATCGCGTTGATGCATCGATCGCTAGCGCCTGCTCTGCAGGCCTACCTGGCCGCGGGAGAGCGCAGAGTGATGGTCTTTATGCGTGAGTCTGGAGGCCATTCCGTTGATTTTAGCGATGTGAAATCAGCGTTTGTGAACGTAAATACGAGTGAAGATTTGCAGATGATGCAGGAGAAAAGATGATACCTGTTGTAGCCATTTCCGCCTGGAGTGGGACCGGGAAAACCACGCTGTTGAAAAAGCTCATTCCTGCGCTTTGTGCCAGAGGGCTTCGCCCTGGTTTGATTAAGCATAGTCATCACAACATGGACATTGATACGCCCGGAAAAGACAGCTATGAGCTGCGTAAGGCCGGAGCAGCACAAACGATGGTAGCAAGTCCTCAGCGCTGGGCGTTAATGACAGAAACGCCGGATGAGGCGCCGCTGAATCTCGCTTATCTCGTTAGCCGGATGGATCACTCCACGCTGGATCTGGTGCTGGTTGAGGGATTTAAGCATGAGGCCGTGCCTAAGATCTTACTTTTCAGAAGCGATGCCGGGCATGATATGAGCGAGTTAACACTGGATGAGCATGTGATTGCGGTGGCCAGCGATGTGGCAGTGGAACTTGAAGTTCCTGTGCTGGATTTAAATGATGTGGACGGGATTGCGCAGTTTATTGTGGCGTGGAGTGCGGTCTGACTTGCCGGGTGGCGGCTTTGCCTTACCCGGCCTACCGTTTTTTGGCGCAGAAACGCAAAAAGGCCATCCTTCCGGATGGCCTCTTCACTTGTTTGATGCCTGGCAGTTCCCTACTCTCACATGGGGAGACCCCACACTACCATCGGC
>OGZY01000124.1_pt1 | contig 57604 bp, 54 predicted proteins | sample 1576911 | NCBI WGS metagenome assembly OGZY01 (sample SAMEA3541488, study PRJEB24748) | human gut metagenome | biome: human gut; feature: human-associated habitat; material: faeces | place: China | collected 2012 | reverse complement strand
TTACAACCCCCGCACCCACAAGTCCAAGGGGTGCTGAATTTTCTGGAAGTGGTGTTCCTGCTTCTATCTGTTCAGCTATGTGTTCGATAGTTGCTGTGATGTCGTCTATATTTTTCAATATAGCTTTTTCCCTTTTGATAAAACTTTCCACTTTAATCAATTTATTATTTCAGTATTTTTTAAGGTATTTTTTTAATAAAAATTTTTAAAAAAAAAGTTTATCATTTTCATCATATTTTTTAGAAATAAACTGCCAAAACAAAAAATCACCTACAAGGTAAAATTACCTTATAGGTGATGATTTTTTATTAAAATAAGTTTTTTATATTATGAAAAGAGTGGCTTATTTTTTAAAAAAAGCCAGAGATTACTCTCTGACTTGTAATAAATTATTTATATTACTATTTTTTAATATTTTCTCTCTCCTTTACTTTCATACTCAGATACTTTATTTCCATTTTTCTTCAAAATATATTCCGTACCAATTAAATAAATCTCATATACTCCTGGATCTCTAACATTTTCATTTATTTCTCTAGTCTTTAGCAGATATTCTGTGCTGTTTCCATCTTTAATCCAATTTACTTCTACAGCATTCCTAATAAATCCTCCAGAAGCCGAAATAAAATACCATTGATTATCAGCTTCACTTTCGTTTAATTTCGCACTCATGGTAACTCCAGTAATATTACGAAATAATGCCATAATTTTGTACCTCCTAAATTTTAATTTTTTTACTAAACACAAAGTTTATATTAAGTTAAAATATATTAACACATATATTATTTTTTATTATTCCTCAACAACAATAAATTTTGAAGTGCTTCTATCATATGTAATTGTAATTTCTGGTTTTTCTGTGAAATCTAATAATAATGCTTGTGATTGTGCTACAGAAATAACCTTTCCATTTTCTGCTCTAGCAGCTATAAATACTTTTATTTTTTCCGTTGGAATAAAATATACTTTCTCATTATTTAATATTGTCACTGCATTAATAGGATTTGCTTCATATAACTTTTCTCCTACTTTTACTGATTGAGCAAGTCCAAATGTTTCTGGTTTATAATAGTTATTTTTTATATAGTATGCTGCTGGATGAGCTTCTCCTGAGAATTGCTCTTCTATAAAATATCCATCATTAAATGAGTATATTTTTGTTTTCGGTTCTGCTTCTTCCCAAGAAGCTTTTTCTATTACTGCTCCACTTTTTTTTTGTGTTTCAGATATATAAACTGAATATTTACTTTCCCAAATGATTGAATTAATTTCCCATGGTTGAAATGCAACCCAAACTATTTCATCAGTAAAATCATTTGAATTTCCAAAATTTTCTAAATTTTCTTTTGCCAATACCACTTTACTATCAGCAGAATTTAGTAATACTAAATCTTTCTTGTCCATTTTGATATTCAGTTTGTATACTGATCCAGACATATTCTATTCCTCCTCGATTATTCAAATTCAGTACAATATCTACCTTACCATTCTATATACCACATAATTTTAATTAATCAAGAGATAAATACAAATTATTTTCTAAACACATTTTTTTATTTTTTGATTTAAACAATTTTTCTCTCTTTAAAAACTTTCAAAATAATTTTTTTCTAAAAAAGATATAAAAATACCAGAAAGAAATTAATCTTCCTGGTATCTATTCTATCTTCTATTATTTTATTTTTTAGGTTGGAAGCCAACCTAAGGAGGTTCAAAGTTCTCACAATTTAGTAATATTAAATCCTCTTTGTTCATTTTTATATTTAGTTTGTATACTGATTCTGACATATTACATTCCTCCTCAACTACTCAAACTCAATACAATATCTACCTTACTATTCTATATACCACATAATTTTAATTAATCAAGAGAAAAATAAAAAAATTAAAATAAAAATTGTGTTATTATTAATAATATTGAATTATTTTTAAAAATAAATGTAATTCATAAAATTTATTAATGAATATAGTAAAAAATAACCAAATTTATCCTCCTTATCTTTTCCAAAATAAATTATAAGTACCAGTAAATTTACGAAACTTAAAAGAGAATAATTACTTGATAGAAATTGGAAAAGGATAAGTGTATCCAGTGTTTTTACATACCTACTAAAATATTTAGCCATTCCTTCTCCTTTATTTTTCTTTAAACAACATTCCATAAAAAATGTATAAAGAAAACCACTTAATAATCCTGATCCTACTATAAGAAAAATACTTTTTATTATAAGTTCTTTATCTAAAAAAAGCAATCGTAATACTACATATAACCTATTAAGAATAGATGTACCTAGTATATTGGCTCCCCAAAATAGTGAAAAATAACTAAATTCATACTCTTCATCTTTTAGTATTTTATAGAATAAAATTACTGCTATGTATAAAACCCATATCACTGGATTAATATTAGTGCTGATATTTGATTTGCTAGGCTCTTCTAAAAAAATTATTACTATTTCACGAAGTATGGAAGCTGTAAAAATAAATTTATTTATTTCTACTTTATGTACCTTAAAATATTTATTTAAATATATTAGCCCAACAATTAACAAAATAAGAAATAAAATAATTTCTTGTCCATTAGATAGCATTCTTCCCCCTTGATAAAAAAAGAAGAATATTATCACTCTTCTTCTTATTTTTTTATTTTTTTTAGTTTTATTGTAGCATTTTGATTACAAACTGTCAATTTAGATAACATTTCTTCATTTATTAATGTACCCACAAATATTTTTAATTGTACATATATTTCTAATTTATTCTTGGATACTATATAACAAATAGTAAGATTATTATCTTTTCTCATTATTTTTTCATCCCTTCACCTTCTTTTTAATAGATAAACACAAATAAAAAATTAAAAAAACTTTTACTTTTAAAATAAATTTAATAATAAAAAGTTTTTCTTCTAATTTTTAAATTTATGATACAATAAAAATATATTTATTTTGTTTTATATGGAGGAAAAATTGGAGATATCTACATACATTAAATACATTCAACAAGAAGTCAAGGATAAAGAATTTGATGATTATGTTCATGTTTTTCATGAATATAAAAATTATCTTGAAAGTCGTATCAAAAAAAATCCGAAAGATATTGAAGCAATATGCCAGCTTGCAGCTGTTTATCTTGAATTAAGATATGGAGAAGATATTTCAATCAAACTTATACTCGATACATTGACTAGTTACATTGATGAAATCAGTATAATTGATAAATCACGTATTTATGTAAATTTAGCATTTTTATATGAAAGCAACTATGATCAAAAAAAATGTTTATATTATTTAGAAGAAGCAATAAAATTAAATCTCAACACAGCGAATGCGTATAATGAACTCGCTCGTATTCGTATGGAAAATAATTTTACAGGTGATATTTTAAGCTTATTTGAAAAGGCATATTCTCTTAGTCCAAAAATGAAATATCAATATAATTATGGTGTTGCTCTATTTGAATATGGTTATATTTTAAAATCTAAAGTCTTATTTGAAGAATTGTTACCAAAATATGAAGATGAAAGACAAGTATTATATGGATATGGGGTTTGTTGTTTTTATACTGGAGATAAAAGAAAAGCAATTGAAATAGCAAATAAATTAGCTCAAGGGAAAAATGATGATTATATTGCTGAATCTGAAATGGCGGACTTATATTTTTTATGTGATGAATACTCTAAACATAATGAAATGTATGATAACTCTGATATTGAATATTATTCAGATGTAAAATGGCTTGCACCATATTTCTATTGTTTGAAGGTACAAGGAAAAACAGAAGAGCTTCAAGCAAAATTATCTAAAGTAATAGCAGAAAAAAACAACGCAATTATAGAAATTGAAGCTGAGGAACTAGATGATGACTTTACAGAACTAGAAAAAAATGAAAGTATCCAAAAATATAAAGAAGAAAAAAATAATATTATAGTAGCTTTTGAAAAGATACTTAATGAGGATTATAAGCCTGAAATAAAAATCAAATTATGGTTGATGTATGGGTGCTATATGATCGATTGTCCTCGCCATCAATCTTTATAATGAAAATAAATTAAAAAAGAAGAACCACTTTTATGGTTCTTCTCTATAATTTAATCTTTTAAATCTTTCAAATATTGTATTTTAATATCTGATTTTCTTACATATTCTCTAACTACAGCATTATATTCTTTATCTTTAGTTCCAGAATTATTTATTTTATTTCTGTATTTTACAAAATCCTCTTCCAGTTTAGCTCTGTTTTTTTCATTAATTTCATTTTCCATCAATCTGTCTAATCTTATAGACAATTTTGAGTACTCATTTTTAACGTTTTTTTCTTTTCCACCACCAAAAAAATCTAAATTACTGCACCCTGTCATCATTAAAATTGCTATCATTATAAGTAATTTTTTCATTTTCAGCCCCTTTGTAGTTAAGCTGGCGATCCCGATGTGGTTTGAACACACAACCTATTCCTTAGGAGGGAATTGCTCTATCCAATTGAGCTACGGGATCACACAGTCAATATTATACACTAAAATTTAAATTTTGAAAAGAGTTTTTTAATATTCTACAATATAGTATTTTTAATAAGATGAAGCAGATGCTTTTGCCCTATTCCGCTTACACTGCCAATCTTGTAAAGATAATCCATTACCTTATCTCCATTCTTCTGATCCATATTGGAATATTTGTAATATGATACTGCCTCTCTAATGATATGAGCGTCGCTGCCAAAAGTAGCAGTAAGACCATATCTTTCCCGTAATTCAGCAGCCTCTAGATTTCTAATCAATGACAATGCGTGATTATGAGTTTCCAGAGAATCTACTAATTTTATAACATCATAAATATATGGTTTATTATTTATAAAATTCTTTTGAACGATTCCGCATATATGAGGAATCGACTTGTGGCATTCCCATCCTTGAAGCACATCTAGATATTCATATATATTTCTATGAGTTTTTGCCATTCTTTTTATATTCTTATATTGTTCTACTTCTTTCACATAAAACTCTTCTAAATCAGCCATTTTTTTAAAATAAACTAAAAGTTCAAACCCATCTTCACATCCTAATTCTATTCCTGGAACTACTCCTATTCCCTTTTCGTAGAGTTCTACTGCGCCACTTATTTCATTATGGTCTGTAACAGACAAAAGATATCTTTTATTTTTGACAAAACTTTTTAAAAATTCTGGCTTTATAAAGCTGTCTGAAGCTGTTGTGTGTATATGGAGATCATAATAAAAATCTCCTGCAAATCTACTGTCACTATCTATAAATGGAAAAAAGAAAGGAGACAGTTTTTGAAATTCTACCATTGTTCTCACCTCTTTTTACATATTGAAAAAGAACCTATGTATTCAAAGTGCGTGTATGCTGGTTATTAAAATTTCTGATAATCTGCTGACACTTGAAAATATAGTATAATTATAAAATATCCAATTAAAATATCTATTTCTGGATATTATCATTTTATGCTCTTAATAAATTCTTCTATGATAATAATATAACACTAATCTAAACTCTTGTCAAAATGTTGTTGATTCTAAGGTTCAGTATTTTATAATTTTTCATTTATAGACTTCTTTCCTGATGTATTTTTTATATAATAATATATTTTAATGAATAGCTAAAAAATTTTGAATAATATTTAAAAAACTCCTATTTTTATAAAATAGGAGCAAGTAAACGACATATTGATTCTTTAAATTTTATGTAGTAGCCTCTGTTGCTGTATTCACTTCTCAGGATTTTACTGCTGACTTTCATATCCCTGTAGAAGATTTCTCTAAATTCCTCAGCTACATCTTTTTCATATATATTTATATTTATTTCAAAATTCTGATAAAAACTTCTATTGTCAAAATTAGCAGTTCCTATGCTGACTATCTCACTGTCTGCCATGACCATTTTGCTGTGCAGGAATCCTTTGTTATATCTGTAGACTTTTACCCCTAAATCCAAAAGCTCTCCAACAAAATACTGGTTTACCCAATATATAAAGAAATGATCTGGCTTATCTGGTATCATTATCTTAATATGCACCCCTGACATAGCTGCTATCTTCAACGCTTCCAGCACTGTATCATCAGGTACAAAATAAGGAGTCTGTATATAGATATAGTTTTTAGCTTCCATTATTATTTTAAGAAAATTGTCTCTCATTGTTCTGAATTGATAATTTGGTCCACTGCTTACTACCTGAGCATATCCAGAATATTTTCCTCTGTCTTTTATTACTTCCTGCATCGCTTCTCTTTCATACTGGTATTTTTTCTCTTCATATTCTATGTGCTTTTTCTTAACTATTCCCCATGAAAAGAAAAATTCTTTTTCAAGTTCCAGAGCTGCCTCTCCGAAAACTCTCATTCCTGTATCTCTCCAATGCCCCATTTTACCTTTACCCAGATATTCATTTCCAATATTGAATCCACCTATGTATCCCAGTTTGCTGTCAACAATACATAATTTTCTGTGATCTCTATAGTTTGCTCTCAAATTGGCTATCTTTAAAAAAGGAAAGTGTGATGGAAAAAATATTTCTACATCTATTTTATTCTCTCTCATCTTTCTAATCATTTTACGGCTGGTTCCTCCAGCTTCATCTGCTATGATTCTTATATCCACACCCTCTTTAGCTTTTTCTATAAGAATATCAACTATAGATTTTCCTAATTCATCATATCTGAATATATAATACTCCATGTATATAGTTTTTTCTGCTTTCTTCAAATCAGCTATTATGCTTTTAAAAAACTGATTCCCTTCAGTAAAAATTTTCATTGAATTAAGAGTAGTCAATCTATTCTTTGAAGATATTTCCAGATAGGAAATCAACTGCTTCCACCTTATCAGATCAGCCCTCTCAGAAGACTTGATTACTTTTTTACTATGAAGGAATTTCCATTTATAAAATTGATTTACCACTCTCTTCTTTTGAAAACTAAGTCCGAAAAATAAGTAAGCTATAAATCCTACATATGGAGCAAGTATGAGTATCGTTATCCAAAATAAAGTGTATACCGGCTTTCGACGCTCAATCAAAATAATGATAATAAGAAATACCATATTTATGATGGCTATATAGTCTTTAAAAAAAGTAATAACTAAATTCATTTAATCACCTCTATGTTCTATACCTAAGATAATAACATTTTTTTCTAAATTTTTCTAATTAATAATTTGAATTTTAATTTACTATTTTCTTTTTTTAATTAATTTTTTTATAGTTTTTGAATTAAGTGTTTTTATCTTGACTTTTTGAAATTTTTTTGTTGTTAAATTAGTCATTTTAAGTTATACTAATAGTGATAGAACAATTAACTAACAAGGTAGGTGATACCATGAATAACTTTTTTGATAAGTTTGAAAAAGATCAAAAATTGAATCTTTTTACTGGGGATTTCCTAAGCAAAATCACAGGATACCCAACAAGGCTTGAAATGGCCGAGTCTGTTCTGTCTGATATCAAACAGTCAGCTAAGGGTTATATTAGGAATATTCATTCTTTTGCTGAAACATCTCAGACTTATCTTGATGCAGTGGTAAGTTCAAAAAAAGGATTAATAAAACACATCAGGGAAATATTTGATTTGAAACATCATAGAAATGTTGAAATATATAGCGATATTTTTAATTCAGGATACTTTGAATCTATTTTTACTATGAATTATGATGTAATGATTGAACGTTTGTTCGCTAATCTTGTTTCTGTATCTACTCCTTTAAAACCTGCAAAAGCAGTTGAAGGAAAAATTAGATTTTACAAGATCATGGGGACTATCTATAATTCAGAAGATATTTTTTTAACAAGCCAGGACATTAGGAAATTAAAAGTCCTTGAATTTTATAAAGAGTTTTTCAATAATTTGAGATTTGAATTAATAAGCAGACCTACTATTTTCTTAGGGGTTGACCTTAAAGATCCAGATTTTTTAAATATGCTTGATTTTCTCTTATCAATGACGAAAAATAATGAGCAGCCTGTTTATCTGGTAACATCAACTGCCATAATAGATCCTGCTGTAGCTGATCTTATAAACAAATACAATATAAAACTTACAACATTAAGTGAAAAAGAACTTTTAGCTAATCTTCATACTGTGATTGATGCTGATGGAGATGATGTTTTAAGAAAAAAGTTAGTAAGGTAATATCTCTAAATGGAGAGCATAGCGTAGAGCAGATGGATATTACCGATAAAATTAATGAAGAAAGCAAAGAACCTATCAAGACTCGTTTATTCTCAACTGAGTCTTTTGAAGAAGAAAAAAAGGAAGAAACTGATTCTTTAAATGAAGACGTTTCTTCTTTAGATGATGATATTATTGAAAAACAAGAAGAAAAAATTCAGGAAATCATTTCTGAAAGTATAAAAACTGCTTCTGACGATAAAATTACTGATAAAAATGATTTTATTGTTGAAAATGTTGTGGAAGAATACGCAGAAGAGAAAATTCAAGAACCTATTTCTGATGAAAATAGGACTATAATTGAAGATGTTCATAAAGATGTTATTGAAAACCCTATTGAGAAAACTACTCTGGAGACTGCTCCTATAGATGAAGAAATAGAGAAATTTGAAGCTGAAGAAATAACTGAGCCTAGACACATAGTTATTTCTGCTGATGATTCCTCTTTTGAAAGTGGTCTTGAGATTAAATATACATCTCTGCAACTTAGAAATTTCCCAATCAAGTATAAAAATTTCTCTGAAAAAATGGATTTTGATGAAATTGTAAATATTGGAAATACTTCAATAAAAATTGGAAACACTGTTATTCATAATACTTCATTAAAAATATTAGTATATAGTAAATTCAAATTATTAGAAATAAAAACTAGAGAGTTTAAACTGGCTTTGAGCATAGAACTCAATGACAAACAGACTCTTGTTAAAAAAGATGATTATTTTAAATATGAAATATATGACAAAGTTAAAACTTCACGTCTTGGTGAGGTAGTAGATATTTTCAAAAAAATATTCTCTGGAGAAAATCTTACTTTTAAATATAATCAACTTATGGGAAATATCGTTTTTGAAAATAGATTAGAGGTTTATAAATTCACTATTGTAGCTGAAACTATTAGCTCATACAAGTTTATAACTAAAGAATTAGAGCTTTACAAGGAAAAAAATATAAATGATACTAAAGATACTTTTTATTCACTTTTCCTTTTAAATGCCTATATGAAAGGTGAAGAACTTTCTAATTGGGTTAATTTCAGAATAAAGAATAATTATAACATACTTCCAGGAGATATATTGAGTTTTGAAAAAATTCATAAATTACAGCTCCATGGAATAAATTTTGATTTAAAAGAACATGTTAAACTTGTAGAACCTATTTCTTCAAGAGAAATAAATGAAAAAAATGAGATATGCTGCTATAGAAAAGCAGTAGAAATAACTTTAGAAAAAATCAAAAAAATCTGATATGAAGAGGTGAAGTATGTCTGACTTATTAGATAAAGATCAGTTTTTCGAAAATTTCTGTATTGATAAAGAATATTTCGAATCTACAGGACTGGTTTGGGATGAACTAGTAAAGATATATGAAAATTATAGTAAACTTGTTCCATATCTTGAAAAAGAAGCAGAACACATAGTATCAAAACTTATAGATGTACCTAATGTACACTCTGTAAGAAGAAGAGTTAAAAAACCTGAACACCTTATAGAAAAAATAATCCGTAAGGGAAGCAAGTATGTAAGCAGAGGAATCTCTGTAGAAACATATAAAGATATAGTGACTGACCTTATAGGTATCAGAGTTCTCCATTTATTTAAAGATGACTGGAGAGGAATCCATGATGAAATAATGAAGATCTGGGAAATCAGAGAAACTCCTCAAATAAATATAAGACGTGGAGACTATAATGTAGCTCAGCTTCAGGAAAGCATCTCTGAACTGAATTGTGAAATAGTAGTAAGAGATCATGGTTACCGTTCTGTACATTATCTTATTGGAATTCCAGTAACAAGACATGATGAAATTCTTGTAGAAATACAAGTAAGAACGGTTTTTGAAGAAGCATGGAGTGAGATTGATCATTTAATGAGATATCCATATGATATTGACAATCCTATCATTACTGAATACCTTGGTATTTTCAATAGAATTGTAGGTAGTGCTGATGAAATGGGTACTTTTATTAAAAATATGAAATCTCAATTCACTGTTCACCCTGGGGAAGACACTCACTATAGAGAGCTTGATAATAAATTCAAGTAGTGAATATAAATGAGAGTGACCAAAAAGCTAAAGTAAATTTCCAGTAACTAAGCAATTAATAGTTTAATAGCTATAATTACTAAGAAACAGCATCAAAAGGCTGTAAGCATTCTTTGCTGGAAATTATATTTCTCCTTGAGGTTCACTCTTATTTTTTTATATAATTTACTGTAATTTTTATTTTACTTATATATTAGGGGGAATGACATGAAATACTTTAAATCTATCTGTCTTATCTCAGCTTTTTGTATTCTAACTGGCTGTGATAGTCCATATATCATAGATAAGACTCCAAGAAATACTACAGCTGCAAAAACTATTCCTTCAAAAACAGCAAAAAAGCCTGTAAAAGAAAAAACTATTACTAAAACTACTGATTATGCAGTTATCCATTATATCAATAACACTAAATATACTAATCTTAAAAATGAGCTTCTGGCTGGAGAAATGGATAAAATCAATTCTAAAATAAAAAAAGATGATAAAGTTAAAGTGATATCTCTTTTGTCAAACGATGATCAATATTCATCACAATTCCAGAATCTTTGGAATAGGTTTCTTGCCATAAATCTTAAAGGAAATCCAGATTCACTTATTAATTCTCATGCTATAGAATTAGCAGGTAAAATCTTATTAGTCAAAGATGAAAAAATAACAGTAATCACTTCAGAACAGGAGAATTTATATCTTACTGGTGCTTTGTTATACATAAAGAAAACTTATCCTGATTTTAATAAACTTAATATAGACATTTATTCTATTGAATCTCCTTTCAGCATAGGTGAATATACAAAAGAATATAAAAATTTACATTTCAAATACTATAAAATACAAGGAAATAAGCTTATAGAAGATACAAAGTCTGCTTTTCTAGGCTGATTTTTTTTAAACACAGGGGATGTTTTTATTGGAAATCAAAAAACAAATGACAAGATTTTTTATACTTTATTTTTGCGTCAACCTTATTAACAACCTTATTCATCCTGTTACTCCAGCATATGTAGAATCTTTAAATATGCCTGATTATGTTTTTGGATTGCTCTTTGCTACAATGTCTTTTTCTAATTTTCTTTTTTCTCCTTTCTGGGGAGAGCTAAGCGACAGAAAAGGAAGAGTTACAGTTATAAGAATATGTATGGTTGGATATGCTGTTGGACAGTTTGGGTTTGCTGCTTGCAGTAACCTTGCTTTTATTTTGTTCTTTAGATTCTTCGCTGGTATATTCTCAGGAGGGTTTTTGGTAACTGCTCTTGCATATATATCTGATATGACTGAAGGACATGAAAGAACTAAATGCCTCTCTTTCTTTGCAGCATTAGTTACAATGGCAGTATCTGTAGGATTCTTTATTGGAGGATTTATAGGAAAAATAAATATCTACTACACTTTTATGCTTCAAATTCCTCTGCTCCTCATTGAATCTTTTTTATTTAAAATTTTACTTCCAGAGAGTTTAAATGAGGAAAAAAGAATAAAAGATAAAATAGACTTCAAAAAAATAATGAAAATAATAGATATAGAAAAAGGAAAAGATATTCTTACTTTCCCTATCATAGTATTTTTTATAGGAGTTATTCTTACTGAGTTTTCAAGAGTTGGCTTCAACAACAGCTTTAACTTCTACATCAAGTCGGCTCTTAAACTCCCTCCATCATACAATGGGGGTATAATGGGAATGATTGGTATTCTTGGACTTTTTGCTAATCTTACTATTAATATGTGGCTTGCTAATAAATTTGACTTAAGAAAAATTTTCCCTATAATACTTTTTACAAACAGTGTCATGGGAGTATTTGTACTTTTCTTCAATTCAAAAATATTTTTATTCTTTGCATTTAGTGTATTGTTCTATATATTCAATGCAATTTATGTACCAATACAGCAGTCGCTATTTACAAAGGGGCAAAGCAGCAACTATGGACTTTTATCTGGATATTTTAATTCAGCAAAGTCTTTTGGAATGATAACAGGTTCACTGTTCACAGGATTTATATATGAAATAAACAAACTTCTGCCTTTTGTGGCAGTAACAATAGTTTTAATTCTAGCTGGTGCATCATATACTTACAACTATTTTCAATATAAGAAAATTGGATCATAGATCCTGAAAATTATATAAAAAGAGGGGGAAAGATTATGAATGATGAGTCTAGATCATCATATTTTTCAAAAGGAGTAGTTGTATTTACTCTGGCAATGGTATATTGCGTTCTGAGAGGAAGTGCTTTTCCTAGTATAAAACTTGGATACAGCCTTTTCAATATTAAGTCTGGAGCCACTGCTGCCATTATTTTGTTTGCTGGAGTACGTTTTACATTAGCTGGCATGGCTACTATAGTTACTGGAAGTATAATACATAAATCTTTTTTATTCCCAGCTAAAGGAAATTTTTCTAAAATAGCATTTCTAGGTTTTATCCGTACTACTATTTTTTATTCGCTGATGTACCTCGGACTTGCTGGTACAAGTGGAATAAAGGCATCAGTTATCAATGGAACTAATCTGGTTTTTGCTATGCTGGCTTCTTGCTTTATTTTCCGTCAGGAGAAATTTACAACTATAAAGTGTATTGCTGGACTGCTTTGTTTCTCTGCTATTGTACTTCTGAATTTAGATGGAGATTTCACTTTTTCATTTACTTTTAAAGGAGAGGGGTTACTACTTCTAAGTGCAGTAGTATTTGGACTTTCAGACTGTATAACTAAAATATTTTCAACCAATGAAAATGCAGTTACATTGAGTGGATGGCAGTTTTTAATAGGAGGATCTTTCCTTGTGATGATAGGTCTTGGACTTGGAGGATCACTACAAATTCAAAGTATGGGAGCTTTCCTTATACTTTTCTATCTGGTTTTTGTTTCCTCTGTAACATTTGTAACTTGGGGAATTCTTTTGAAATATAATCCTATATCAAAGATAGTTGGCTACAAGGCTATGCAACCTATATTCGGAACTTTGCTTTCTGCCATAGTACTTTCAGAGTACAGCAGTCTTGGAATACAAACTATTGCTGCTCTTGCTCTTGTATGTGTAGGAATAACACTTTTAAACTGTTACAATAAATAATAATACATTTAAAATAAAGAGAGTAACTTTTAAATAGAACTTTTGAAATTTTCCAGTAGAAAGATTTATTATTAATTTTGTTCCTAAAACTAAAAACAGTAAACTCGTTTCACTCAAACATACTGTTTTTTACGTTTTACTCCCCTCATTAATTACATAAATCCTTCTAATTTCCAAATTTCTAAAATTCATTTAATCTATTGTTACTCTTTTTTTATTTTCTAATATATCTGGCATTTCCCAAGCTATTCCATAAAAAAACAGGATACATCTTTCGACATATCCCATTTAACTTTTTTATCTATATAGTACTCCAATATCTTTTCTGTAGCACTTATCTTTGAATTCTACCTTCTCAGCATCTGCATAAGCTTTCGCTCTTGCATCTTCCAAGTTATCTCCAACAGCTACTACATTCAATACTCTTCCACCATTAGTCAGAAGCTCTCCATTTTCCAGTTTAGCTCCAGCTACAAATACCATATTGTCTGCTTTTTCTATTCCAGTTATTGCATATCCCTTCTTGTAAGCTTCAGGATATCCTCCAGAAGCAAGAACTACACAACAAGCTGATTTACTGCTCCACTTTACATCAGCAGTATCTAATTTACCTTCTAAACCACTTTCAAGAAGTTCTACAAAATCTGATTCAAGTAAAGGTAAAACTACTTGAGTTTCAGGATCTCCCATTCTCATATTATATTCAAGAAGGTATACCCCTTTTTCATTTATCATAAGTCCAAAGAAAATAACTCCTGCAAAGTTCATTCCCTCAGCTTTGATTCCTTCTAAAGTTGGATTCATAATTCCAGTGATAAAAGCATCATATACTTCTTTTGTAACATAAGGATTAGGAGCTATAGTTCCCATTCCTCCTGTATTCAATCCAGTTTCCTTTTCTCCTATCTTCTTGTGATCTTTAGCTGAGATAAAAGGAAGTATAACTTTAGAATCTGTTACTGATAGAATAGAAGCTTCTACACCATCTAAAAATTCCTCAACAACTATTTGCTCTCCAGCACTGCTGAATACTTTATCTACCATGATTTCATCTACAGCTTTCAGAGCCTCTTCCAGATTCTGACAGATAAGAACTCCTTTTCCTGCTGCAAGTCCACTAGCTTTTACAACTAATGGGAATTCACAAGTTTTTATATATTCTTTTGCTTTTTCAGGACAAGTAAATACTTCATAAGCAGCAGTTTTTACTCCATATTTTTTCATGAAGTCTTTTGCGTATGCTTTTGATCCTTCTAAAAGAGCAGCTTTTTTATCTGGTCCAAATATTTTTAATCCTTTTTCTTGGAATTTATCTACTATGCCATCTACAAGAAGTTCTTCACTTCCTACAATAGTAAGATCTATATTTTCTTTTACAGCAAATGCTAAAAGTTCATCTATCCCTTTTATATTTACATTTTCTCCCTTTGGAAGTGTTGCAGTTCCTCCATTACCGGGAGCACAGAAAACTTTTTCTACATTTTTATTCTGGCTTACTTTCCAGCAGATAGCATGTTCTCTTCCACCGCTGCCAACTACTAATAATTTCATACTTTAATTTCTCCTTTGTATTAGTGTTTGAAGTGTCTCATACCAGTGAATACCATTGACATTCCATGTTCGTTACAAGCATCAATAGATTCTTGATCTCTCATAGATCCACCTGGCTGGATAATAGCTTTTATTCCAGCTTTTGCACATTCGTCTACAACGTCTCTGAATGGGAAGAAAGCATCAGAAGCAAGGATAGCTCCTTCTATTTTATCTCCTGCTCTTTCTATTGCCTGTCTAGTCGGCCATATTCTGTTAGTTTCACCATTTCCAATTCCTACTGCCATCATATCTTTTACTACAACAATAGCATTTGATTTTACATGTTTTACAACCTTCATTCCGAAGATAAGATTTTCCATCTCTTCAGCAGTTGGAGCTTTTTCAGTAACTGCTTCATAATCAGTTGTGAAGCTTAAATCTTCATCTTGAATAAGAAGTCCTCCATCTACTTTTACCATATTTATTTTATCCTGAGGTGTATGTTTGCATTTTATAACTCTAAGGTTTTTCTTAGTTCTAAGTACTTCTAAAGCTTCATCAGTGAATGATGGTGCTATAACAATCTCTAAGAATATTTTTACCATTTCTCTAGCTGTATCAGCATCTACTTCTTTATTTAGAGCTACTATTCCACCAAATATAGATACTGGGTCGCATTCATAAGCTTTTGTATAAGCTTCATAAACATTTTTACCAATAGCTGCTCCACAAGGTGTAGAATGTTTTAGTCCACAGCAAGCAGGCTCTATAAATTCACATACAGTTCTCCAAGCTACGTCCATATCTCTTAGGTTGTTAAATGAAAGTTCTTTTCCATTTAATTGGTCAAAATCCTTCATAGCTCCAGTATCAGTAGTGGATACATAGTAAGCTGCTTTTTGGTGAGGGTTTTCACCATATCTAAGATCCATTAGTTTCTCATATGAAGCATTTAGATATTTAGGCATCTCGTCTCCTAATAGGAATTGAGATATAGCTGCATCATAAGCTGATGTTAAGTTAAATACTTTTCCAGCCAGTCTTTTCTTAGTTTCAAATGTAACCTCTCCAGCTTCCATTTCTTTCATTACTGTTTCATAGTCAGCAGTATCACTGATAACTACTACATCATGGAAAGATTTAGCAGCAGATCTAAGCATAGTAGGTCCACCAATATCTATAAATTCTACTTTTTCTTCAAAAGTAAGATCTTCATTTACTTTTTTAAAGAAAGGATAAAGATTAACAACTACCATATCTATAGTTGATATTCCTCTTTCTTTGATTGTTGCCATATGTTCTGCATTATCTCTTATAGCAAGTATTCCTCCGTGAATAACTGGGTGAAGAGTTTTTACTCTTCCATCAAGCATTTCAGGTGCTCCAGTAACTTCAGCAACTTCTATTACAGGTACTCCATTTTCTTTTAAATGCTTGTATGTTCCCCCTGTTGAAATTATTTCTACCCCGTGATTAACTAAAAAGTTAGCAAATTCTAATATACCATTCTTATCAAAAACTGATATCAATGCTCTTTTCATCAACTTTTTCTCCTTTTTATCTTTCTGATATTATTTTAGAAATAGATTTTGGTAAAAGTTTGTGCTCTTCTACTAATATTCTTTTTTGAAGAACTTCAGCAGTATCCCCTTCCAATACAGGCACTTTTACTTGAAAGATCACTTCTCCACTATCTACGCCACTATCTACATAATGAACTGTACATCCGCTTTCTTTCTCTCCTGCTGCAAGGACTGCTTCATGTACTTTTATTCCATACATTCCAGGTCCTCCAAATTTAGGAAGCAGAGAAGGGTGGATATTAATTATCTTCCCCTTCCATTTTTCTACAAATTCTTCATCTATTATAGACAGGAACCCTGCAAGAACAATCAAGTCAACTCCTTTTTCAGAAACGACTCTGTCTATTTCTTTGCACAATTCCTTTTTAAAGACTTTTCTATCTAAAATACAGCTTACTATCCCTTGCTCAGCTGCTCTCTCCACTCCATAACATTCTCGGTCTCCAATGACGCAGGCTACTTCACATGCCAGCTCGCCGCTTTTTGACTTCTCTATTATAGATTGAAGATTGCTTCCTCCTCCTGATACTAATACTGCTATCTTAAACATAGGCCTTTCTCTCCCTTTTGAACATATCCTATTTCAAAAGCTTCTTCTCCATGTTTTGCTAATTCTTCTATTACACCCTCTTTATCTTTAGGGTCTACTACTAGAACAAATCCTACTCCCATGTTGAATGTTCCAAACATTTCATTCTCAGGAATTTCTCCCTCTTTTTGAATATATTTGAATATATCAAGAACTCTTAATTTTTCTTTGAATACTACAGGTTGATGTCCTTCACTTATAGTTCTAGGTAGATTTTCAGGAAGTCCTCCACCAGTTATGTGAGCCATTCCTTTTACATTATATTTTTCTAATACAGCCATTATAGCTTTAACATATATTTTTGTAGGTGTTAAAAGAGTTTCACTGATAGGTTTTCCATTGAAATCTTTAGTATAATCAGTTATTACTTTTCTTACTAAAGAGAATCCATTACTATGTACTCCAGAAGATGGGATAGCTATAAGGATATCTCCTTCAGAAGTTGTACTTCCATTTACTATTTTAGATTTTTCTACTGCTCCTACACAGAACCCAGCAATATCATAATCTCCCACTTTATAGAATCCAGGCATTTCAGCAGTTTCTCCACCTATAAGTGCAGCTCCTGCCTGATAACATCCCTCTGCAACTCCTGACACAAGTTCAGCAGCTACTTCAGCATCTAGTTTTCCACAAGCTAGATAGTCCAAGAAGAATATAGGTTGTGCTCCATGACAAAGTACGTCATTTACACACATAGCCACAGCATCTATTCCTACAGTATCATATTTTTTTGATGTTAATGCTACTTCAAGTTTTGTTCCTACTCCATCAGTTCCAGAAACTAATACAGGATTTTCATATTTTCCTAATTCATACATAGCTCCAAAACTTCCAAGTCCATTAAGTACACTACTGTTTTGAGTTTTAGCTACTGCTTTTTTCATAAGTTCTACTGCTTTGTAACCCTCTTCTTTATCTACTCCAGCTTCTTTATAAGAAATTGCCATTTTTTCCTCCCAAATAATTTTTTTACTCTTCTGTTGGTGTGCACATAGGATATACTCCATTGAAACATCCTACGCAATAATCTTTACAATCTAATGATTTTATCATATTATCCATTGATAAATAATCCAATGTATCTGCATTTATCTCTTTTCTGATTTCATCAACTGTCATTCTGGCAGCTATAAGCTCATCTCTGTGTGCTGTATCTATTCCATAGAAACAAGAATATTTAACTGCTGGAGAAGCTGATCTGAAGTGAACTTCCTTTGCTCCTGCTCTTCTTATTAGATCAATAAGTATTTTACTTGTTGTTCCTCTTACTAGAGAGTCATCAATTATTACTACTCTTTTTCCTTCAAGCTGTACTCTTAATGGATTAAGTTTTACCATTACAGCCTGCTCTCTTAAAGCTTGAGTTGGTTTAATGAATGTTCTTCCAATATATTTATTTTTTATAAGCCCCATAGCATATGGTATTCCGCTTTCTTCAGCATATCCAATAGCTGCTGGTATTCCAGAATCCGGCACTCCAATAACAATGTCAGCTTCTATTTTCATCTGTTTAGCCAGAAGTCTTCCAGCTCTTACTCTAGCTTCATATACATTTATTCCATCTATGATACTATCAGGTCTAGCAAAGTAAATGTGCTCAAATGAACAAGGTGCTACTTTATTATTTTCAGCATATCTGATTGATTTAACTCCTGTTTCATCTATGATTACCATTTCTCCAGCTTCTACATCTCTTATTAAATGTCCACCTATAGAATCTATAGCACATGATTCAGAGGCAAGGAAGTAATCTCCCTCTTCATTCATTCCAAGACATAGAGGTCTGATTCCATATGGGTCTCTTACTCCTATAAGTTTGTTGTCTGCTAGTATTACTAGAGCATAAGCTCCTTTTATCGCTCCAACTGTACTTCTGATAGCTTCTTCAAAACCATTTACAGCTTTTCTTGCTACCATTTTGATTATTACTTCTGAGTCAGTAGTTGAAGTGAATGTAGCTCCACCATCTTCTAATAATTCTCTTATTACTCTTGTATTTGTCAGATTTCCATTGTGAGCAACTGCTATCTGACCAAGTTTAAATCTACTTTCTAAAGGCTGTGCATTTTCTATTTTGCTTTCACCAGTAGTAGAATATCTTACATGTCCTATTGCTGCGTTCCCTTGAAGATTATTCAAAGTTTCTTGAGTAAATACATCAGCTGTAAGTCCCATCCCCTTATATGTTACTAATTCTCCATTATTTGAGACAGTTATTCCTGCACTTTCCTGTCCTCTGTGTTGAAGAGCATATAGGGCATAGTAAGTTAATTGTGAAACTTCTTTTTGAGTTTTACTATATACTCCGAAAACTCCACATTCCTCTTCCATTTTGTCCTTTGCTAACATCATTTCTGTGCAGTTCATTATTCAGCCCCCAATCTTTTTAAGACTTCAATATACGCTTCTTCGATTCCGCCTAAATCTCTTCTGAATCTATCTTTATCTAATTTCATACCAGTTTCTTTATCCCATAATCTGCAAGTATCTGGAGTGATTTCATCTGCAAGAAGAATTTCTCCTTTACTGTTTTTACCAAATTCTATTTTGAAGTCAACTAAAGTAATTCCGATTTTATCAAAAGAAGTTTTTAGTAAGTTGTTGATCTCTCCAGTTATTCTGTAGATTTCAGCTAATTCTTCATAAGTAGCAAGTCCTAATGCAACTGCATGGTGATCGTTGATTAATGGATCTCCATAAGCATCATTTTTATAGCAGATTTCAAATATAGTATTTACAGGTTTAGTTCCCTCTTCTACTCCTACTCTTTTAGCCATTGATCCAGCTATAACGTTTCTTACTATTACTTCTAATGGGAATATTTTTACTTTTTGACAAAGTTGATCTCTGTCATTAAGTACTTCTACCAAGTGAGTTTTTATTCCATTTTTTTCAAGCATTTCAAACAACATAGCAGTTATTTTGTTATTCATTATTCCTTTGTTTTCGATAGTTCCTTTTTTAGCTCCGTTACCTGCTGTTGCATCATCTTTGTAATGGATAACAACTAGATTCTCGTCATCAGTTGAATATACTTGTTTAGCTTTTCCTTCATAGATAAATTCTTTTTTTTGTGCAGACATTTCTTTTTTTCCTCCTAGAAATAGTTAATGTATTAAAAATTAAAAATTTTTGACTAGATTATCTTATAGCTCTACCCCAGTTTCATTATCAGCTATAAATTTTGCTTTCATGTCTTTTCTGAATTTTACAAGTTTCTCTTTTAATTCAGGACATTTTAAAGAAAGCATTTGTACAGCAAGCATTCCAGCATTGTATGAATTATTTACTCCTACAGTTGCTACTGGAATAGATTTAGGCATCTGCACTATTGAAAGAAGTGCATCCATACCGTTAAAAGCTGCCTCGATTGGCACCCCTATTACAGGAAGTACAGTTTTAGATGCTATAACACCAGGAAGGTGGGCAGCCAGCCCAGCTCCTGCTATTATTACTTCATATCCATCTTTTTCTAATTTTTCTAATGTCTCTTCTAATTTTTCTGGCACTCTGTGAGCAGAAAGAACGTGAGCTGAGTACTCAATTCCAAACTCTTTTAAGCAGTTAGCTGCTCCCTTCATTTTATCTGTATCTGATTTACTACCAAATATTATGGCAACTTTCATCTTTTATTATCCTCCTGAGAATATCTATTATTTAAAATATTTAAATTCTATTTAAAGTATTTAACTCCATTTTCAAATATTTTCTGCTCTTTGTTTCCAGTAATATTTTTGAAAATATTCTTTTCTGCTCTTTCAGAGTGTCCCATTTTACCAAATACTTTACCATCTAGTGAAGTGATTCCTTCAATAGCACAAGTAGAAGCATTAGGATTAAATCTAAACTCATTAGTAGGAATTCCATCAAGATTTACATATTGAGTTGCAACCTGTCCATTTTCAAATAGTTTTTTGATAACATCATCATTGGCGAAGAATCTTCCCTCTCCATGTGATACAGCTATTTCAAATTCTTCTCCAGTTTCTATTCCTGCCAACCATGGTGATTTATTTGAAGTAACTTTTGTTTTTACCATTTGAGAAACGTGTCTACCTATCTTGTTGAATGTAAGAGTAGGAGAATTTTTAGTAACTTTTCCAATCTCTCCATATGGTAGAAGTCCTGATTTTACAAGAGCTTGGAATCCGTTACAGATACCTAGTATCAATCCATCTCTTTCTAGGAATTTAGCTATTGCTTCTGCTATCTTAGGATTTGTAAGTACAGTTGCAATGAATTTTCCTGATCCATCTGGCTCGTCTCCAGAACTGAATCCACCTGGGAACATAAGGATCTGTGAATTATTTATCTCTTTTACCATTTTTTCTATTGAATCATTGATATAGTCTTGAGTTATATTTCTGAATAAAAGTATATTAGCTTCTGCTCCAGCTTTTTCAAATACTCTAGCTGAATCATATTCACAGTTAGTTCCTGGGAATGCTGGTACTAATACTCTTGGTTTAGCAATTTTATTTTTACATACTATTATTTCTTTTTTCTCATATGGTGTCCAGATATAGTTTTCTACTTTTTCTATTGTTTTGTGAGGGAATACTGGGAATAGTTTATCTAACCATACCTTTTCTCCTTCAGTCATACAGATTTCTTTATCTCCAACTACTATCTTGTACTCTTTTATTGTTTCTCCTAATAACTCTACGTTTTTACCTGTAAGCTCTTTAGAAGTTTCTACTACAAATGTTCCATATCCAAGTTTAAATAACTCTTCTCCAAGATCAGCTATCTTAGCTCCAACTCTGTTTCCTAGAGTCATTTTACTTACAGCTTCAGCTATTCCGCCTCTTTTTAAAGTCATTGCTGATAGAATAGTTCCATTTTTAATGTTTTCATATACAGATTCAAAGTTTTCTTTAAGCTCTTCTATATTTGGCATATAGTTATCAAGCATATGATGTCTTACTAAGTATATTTTATTTCCAGCAGCTTTAAATTCTGGTGATATAACAACACTTGCTTTTACAGGAGTTACTGCAAAAGATATAAGTGTAGGTGGTACATGAATATCATTAAATGTTCCACTCATTGAGTCTTTTCCACCAATAGCTGGAATTCCAAATCCTCTTTGTGCTTCTATAGTTCCTAACAATGCTGAGAATGGTTTTCCCCAGTTCATTGGATTTTGTCCAAGTTTTTGGAAGTATTCTTGAAATGAAAGTCTTACAGTTTTATAGTCTGCTCCCACTGCAACTAATTTAGCAAGAGATTCAACTACTGCATAAGCTCCTCCATGGAATTGCGACCAAGATGAAAGCACTGGGTCATATCCCCAAGTAATAGCAGAAGCTGTATCAGTTTCTCCTTTTAATAGAGGTATTTTTTGTACACTTACATCAGTAGGTGTCATTTGATATTTTCCACCAAAAGGCATAAGTACTGTTGTTGCTCCTATTGTAGCATCAAATATCTCCATAAGTCCTTTTTGAGAAGCTACATTTAAAGAAGAAAGCATATTCATCCATCTGTCTTTAATATCTACTCCTTCAAAATTAACTGCATTCAATGGAGTATTTTCTTTTATATCTTCAACTTCTACAGTAGTTTCTTGAGTAACTCCGTTAGTATCAAGGAAATCTCTTGAGATATCTACTATTTTCTTTCCTTTAAAATTAAGAACAAGTCTATTGTCATCTGTTACCACTGCAACTTCTGTTGCTAAAAGGTTTTCTTTTCCTGCAAGTTCCATAAATTTTTCTTTGTCTTTAGCTTCGATTACTACTGCCATTCTCTCTTGTGATTCAGAGATTGCAAGCTCAGTACCGCTAAGTCCAAAATATTTAGTAGGAACTACATCAAGATTTATATCAAGCCCTGGAGCTAATTCTCCAATAGCTACTGATACTCCTCCAGCACCAAAGTCATTACATTTTTTTATAAGTCTAGTAACTTCTGGATTTCTGAATAATCTTTGAATTTTTCTTTCTTCTGGTGCATTTCCTTTTTGGACTTCTGCACCACATAATCTCAATGAATCTCCTGTATGTTCTTTAGATGATCCAGTTGCTCCTCCGCAGCCGTCTCTTCCAGTTTTTCCTCCTAACAGGATAACTATATCTCCTTTAGAAGCGTTTTCTCTTCTTACCCAGTCAGCTGGTACAGCACCAACTACTGCTCCAACTTCCATTCTTTTTGCTTTATATCCATCATGATATATTTCACATACATGTCCAGTTGTAAGTCCAATCTGGTTACCATAAGCTGCATATCCACTTGCTGCTCCAGTAGTTATTTTCTTTTGAGGAAGTTTTCCTTGAAGTGTATCTTCAAGTTTTTCCAATGGATTACCAGAACCAGTTACTCTTATAGCCTGATAAACATATGATCTTCCTGATAATGGGTCCCTTATAGCTCCACCAAGACAAGTAGAAGCTCCTCCAAATGGTTCAATCTCTGTAGGATGATTATGAGTTTCGTTCTTAAACATAAGAAGCCATTTCTCCATTTGTCCATCTACATCTACATCAATATATACAGAGCAGGCATTGATCTCATCAGATACTTCTAAATCATCAAGTTTTCCGCTTTTTCTCATTTCTTTTCCACAGATAGTTGCCATATCCATAAGAGAGATATATTTCTTTTCAAGTCTCTCTCCATGTACAAACTCTCTCGCTTTTAAATATTCATCAAAAGCTTTTTGAAGTGTATCTCCAAAAGAAGTTTTTGGGAATACTATATCTTTTATTTTTGTTTCAAATGTAGTATGTCTACAATGGTCAGACCAGTAAGTATCTAACACTTTTATTTCTGTTTCTGTAGGGTCTCTTTTTTCAGTATTTTTAAAGTATTCCTGAACAAAAGCTACGTCAGCTAATGTCATAGCTAGTCCAAGCTCTTCTCTGAAAGATTTTAATTCATCCATGTTGTAATTTATGAATCCAGTGAAAACAGGTACATCCTGTGCCTTTTCTCCTTCTTCTATCTCTAATTTAGTAAGATCTTTTTCTCTCATCTCAACTGGGTTGATGTAATACTTTTCAATTTTTTCTACATCTGCTTCTGTTATTTCTCCTTCAAGGATAATAACTCTTCCGCTAGTAACAGATACATTTTGATTTTTATCAGATATCAGATTCAAACACTGCATAGCTGAGTCGGCTCTCTGGTCAAACTGTCCTGGTAAAAATTCTACTGCAAAATATTTTGCTCCTTTAGTATCAAGAGTTTCAGTTACAGTATCAGTAACTATTTCTGAAAATATAAGCTTTTTAGCTTCTGCTAATTCAGCTGCTTCAATATTAAATACATCATAACAATTAAGAAGTCTTACTTTTGAAAGTTTTAGATCTTGAAAACTTTCTTTTAATTCATTTTCTAATCTCTTAGCCTCTAAATCAAATCCAGCTTTCTTTTCAACATAAATACGATAATTCATCGTGCCCCCTGCAATTATATTTTATTATTAATTTTTTTACTTTCAGTTAAATTAGAATAGTCCGTCAATCTTTCCATTTTCATCAATGTCTATAGATTCAGCTGCTGGTTTTTTAGGTAATCCAGGCATATCTATTATATCTCCTGCCATAGCTACTATAAATCCTGCTCCAGCTGATATTCTCAATTCTTTTACAGATACTGTAAATCCAGTAGGTCTTCCTAGAAGTGCTGCATTATCTGATAATGATTTTTGAGTTTTTGACATGCATACTGGAAGTTTTCCATATCCAAGTTCATCTATAGTTTTAAGCATTTTCTTAGCAGGACCAGTAAATTCTACTCCATCTGCTCCATATATTTCTTTTGCTATTTTCTCTATTTTTTCTTTTATACTCATATCTAAATCATATAGTGGAGTATAGTTGTCAGTTCCTTTTTCTAATTGAGCAAGAACTTCTTCAGCAAGAGCGATTCCTCCCTCTCCACCTTTAGCCCATACTTCACAAAGAGCTACTGGCACTCCAAATTCTCTACAGTGTTTATCAACAAATTCAAGTTCTTTTTCAGTGTCGCTTACAAATCTGTTAATAGCAACTACTACTGGTAAATTATATTTTTTCATATTTTCTATGTGTTTATCTAAGTTAGCTATTCCTTTTTCTAATGCTTCAAGATTCTCTTCTGAAAGTTCCTTAGCTCCACCGTGGTGTTTTAAAGCTCTTACAGTTGCTACTACAACTACACAGTTAGGAGTAAGTCCACCTTTTCTGCATTTTATATCAAGGAATTTTTCTGCTCCAAGATCAGCAGCAAATCCAGCTTCAGTTATTGCATAATCAGAAAGTTTAAGTGCAAGTTTAGTAGCTAGAATAGAGTTGCATCCATGAGCTATATTTGCAAAAGGTCCTCCATGAATAAATACTGGTGTATTTTCCAATGTCTGTACAAGGTTTGGTTTGATAGCTTCTTTAAGAAGTGCTGCAATAGCTCCTTCTATTTTAAGATCTCCTACTTTAAGAGCTTTTCCATCTCTTGCATAACCAAATACCATACTTCTTATTTTATCTTTAAGATCTGAAAGTGATGTAGCAAGACATAACGCTGCCATTATTTCAGATGCAACAGTGATTTGGAATGAACTTTCTCTAGGAATTCCATTAGCTTTTCCCCCAAGTCCTATCACTATATTTCTAAGTGCTCTGTCATTCATATCCAGAACTCTTTTCCAAGTTATTTTAGTAAGATCTATATCCAGAGCATTTCCAGAATTGATATGATTATCTATACAAGCTGCTATTAAGTTGTGAGCAACTCCAATAGCATGAAGATCTCCTGTAAAATGTAAATTTATATCCTCCATAGGTATAACCTGTGAATGTCCTCCACCAGTAGCTCCACCTTTCATTCCGAATACCGGCCCCAATGACGGTTCTCTAAGAGCTGCAATAGAAGATTTTCCAAGTTTGTTAAGTGCTTGTGTAAGTCCAACTGTAACAGTTGATTTCCCTTCCCCAGCAGGAGTAGGTGTGATAGCTGTAACTAATACCAGTTTCCCATCTTTCTTGTTCTCTAGGTTTTTAAGTACTTTCAAATCTACCTTAGCTTTGTATTTACCATATTGTTCGATGCTGTCCTCATCAAGTCCTATCTTTTTTGCGATTTCCATAATGTTGACTATTTTAGCTTCTTGTGCAATTTGAATATCAGTTTTCACAAATTTCCTCCCTTGAAATTTTATATAAATAATTAAAAAGGCCTAAGTACACACTCATTCCGTTAAGTGCACACTTAGACCATTGTTTTTTCCTTAGGTTGATTTACTACATTATTTATGTTCTGTACTATTTTCTTTTTTATTCTTTTATGAGATAACATAGTATAATCCTCCTTCAAATTGTTTTCAGTACTTCATTTCTAATTCTATTCCAGATGAAGTAAATCTTTTTTTCAAAAAAATCAAAAAACAAAAGATTATATATGTATACTTCACCCATAGCAACCATTTTAAGGTTGGCCGTAGAAACTCCTGTCCATATTACAGGTATATATGAGTTTTATTACCTTACTTTTAGAGTATCATATATACTGAATTTTGTCAAAGCAAATGTGACAAAGAAAGAAAAGATCAATTTATTTTACAGTTATTATATATTTTGTTTATTTGCCGAAATTTTTCTCAGATAAACGAACGATTAATCCCTCAATGGCAAGTATATATCCTTCCTTTCCAAAGCCGCAGATTTGTCCTATACATGCAGGAGCTGTATATGATTTGTGTCTGAACTCTTCTCTTTGATGAACATTAGAAAGATGAACTTCTACAGTTGGTATATTTATACTTTTTATTGCATCATAAAGAGCTATGGAAGTATGAGTATAAGCTCCGGGATTTATAACAACTCCATCATATTTTTCAAAATATGCCATTTGAAGTATATTTATCATTTCTCCTTCTATGTTGCTTTGAAATATATTTATTTCAACATCACGATCATCAAATTTATCCATAATATATTTACATACACTTTGATAATTGTCCTGCCCGTATATATCTTTCTCTCTTATACCTAAAAAATTCAAGTTAGGTCCATTCAATACCATTATTTTCATTCTATCTCTCCCTGTTATTTTATAAAATTATCTGCTAAATAACTGTAAAGCTCCTCTCCCAATGAATCATCAAATTTTGTTTCCTGCCATATTTCCTGTGCTTTTACTGCCTGCTCTATAAGCATATAAAGTCCATCTGCACATTGCAGTCCATTTTTTTCAGCTAAATTCAAAAATTCTGTTCTTAATGGATTATAAACTATGTCCACTGCTGCTGTAAATCTTTTTATGACTTCTTCGTCCACTGGAGAAATACCAACATTTGGATACATTCCTACTGGTGTTGTATTTATTATAACATCTCCTTCCAGAAAGTTTTCATAGATAGCTATATTGATATATGGGAATTTTTCTAAAAGGTTGGTAAGTTTACTTGAAAGAGTTCTTGATACCACTTTTATACTCTCTGCTCCCAGATCATGAAGAGCTGTTATTACTGACTTTGCTGCTCCTCCTGTTCCAAGTACTACACACCTCTTTCCTTTTATCTCTATCTCTCCTCTTTCCAGAAGTCTTATAAATCCATAGTAGTCGCTGTTATAACCATAGCTTTTTCCATCTTTTACTTTAAGGACATTTACAGCTTCTATTTTTCTTACCTCTTCAGATAAAAAATCTATTTTTGGGAGAAGTGTTTCTTTATATGGAATAGTTATATTCACTCCTTCTATTCCCATTATCTTCATACCCTCTATTATATTTTCAGCATTGCTTTTTTCTACCTCGTATAGAGAATAATATCCCTTTATATTATAGTTTTCAAATATATATTGATGAATGACAGGAGAAAGGGAATGACCGAGTTTTTCTCCTATGAGTCCATAAGTTTTCATTTTCTTACCCCTCTGTATTTTATTTTAAATTTATTATAGCACAACTATATAATAAAAAAAAGAGTGCCTCAAAGCAGAAATATAATTAAAAACTTTTTCATCAGAAAATTATCTCTCACTGACTTCCAAATTTCTAAAATTTAATCTAACTTTTGCACTCTCTTTATTTACAATATTATTTTGTTGTATTTCTTAATACATCTTTATACTGCATATACTCATCTTCTATTTTTTGTAAATATGCCTTTGCTTCTTCAGTAGTTAATATTTTTGCCTGCTGACTGAATCCAATTTTTAATTTCTCAGCATATTCAGGTGTTCCAACTACTTTTTCTGCGATTTCACTCATTTTAGCTACTATTGCTGGATCAGTTCCTTTAGGAAAAGCTATAATATATGGGTTATTCATTTCCATATCTACACCGCTTTCTTTAGCTGTTGGTACATCTCCCAAGTAAGGGTTTCTCTCTCCATTGTATTGAGCCAGAGCTATCATATCTCCATTTTGCACATAATCTTTTATACTTCCATAAGCTATAGATGCTACATCTATTCTTCCACCTAATAGGTTTGTAACTTTTTCAGATGTTGAACCTATATCTGCAAGTTTTAATTTTACCCCTGTTTTATCTTGAAGAATCAACACTTGTAAATGTGAAAATCCTCCAAATTCTGTTCCATATATAACACTTTCAGGATTAGCCTGACTTTTTTCTATAAGGTCTTTTAATGAAGTGATTCCTGATTGTTTACTTGCTACTAATACTGATCCTCCATCTATTGCTGGAATACATGCTACATCAAATTCTTTAAAATCATAATCTGATATTCCAGATACATAGTTTACCACCATTGGACCTGAGTGAGTAAACAAAGCTTTGTATCCATTAGCTGGTGTTGCTTTTATACTTTCTGTAGCTGCCAGTCCAGAAGCACCAGGCATATTAGTTACTACTAATGGTTTTTTAGTTTCTTTTTCAAAGAATTCCCCAAATGTTCTGGCATTAAAGTCTGTATCTCCACCAGCTGATGCATGAAGAACTACTTCCACTGGTTTGTTAGGCCATACTGCTGCTGCATCTTTTCCTCCATCTTTTTTTCCACCACAACCTGATAATATTGTTGCAGCACATAATCCCATTAAAAATATTTTTCCAAATTTTTTCATTGATAAATCCCTCCATTTTCATATATTTATGCTGTTTTCATTACCTTGCATTTTTTACAATATCCAAATAGCATATACCCTAGATACAGAATAGTTGCTATTAAAAACACACAAGCTATTGGTTTTGAGAAAAAGTCCAATATATTATTATCAGAAAGTATAAGTCCTCTTCTCAAATTTTCTTCTGCCATTCTTCCTAAAATAAATCCTATTATAAAAGGCGATTGAGGCACTTTGAATTTAACAAATATATATCCTAAGATACCAAATACCAGAATAGCTATAACATCAAATGTTCTGCTGGCAAGAGCAAAAGCTCCAACTGTTGTAAATACTATAACAATAGGAAGCAGTACATATTTAGGCACTCTCAGCACCTGAGCAAATATTCTCAATCCAAAGAACTCTACTATCAGCATAAGAAAAGCTCCTATAAACATAGCTGCAAATATTGCAAATACCAATGAAGCATTATTTTTAAACAACAGTGGTCCCGGAACAATACCATGTACCATGAAAGCTCCAAGAAGAACTGCTGTAGCTCCGTCTCCCGGTATTCCCAAAGTAAGAAGAGGTATCATAGCTCCTCCTACTGAAGCATTATTTGAAGTTTCAGAAGCAACAACTCCGTCAGGTATTCCGGTTCCAAATTTTTCAGGATATTTAGATCTGCTTTTTATTACATTATATGCAATCAGATTAGAGGTAGAACCTCCAATTCCGGGAATAATACCTATTACTATTCCAATAACAGCTGCTACCAGAGCATTCCATTTTTGTGCCAGAAATTCTTTTATTGAAAATCCGAACCCTTTTACATCCTTCATATTTACTTCTATTTTTTCCTGCTTAGTAGAAAATTTAATAGTTTCTGATGTAAGAAGTATTTCTGTTATAGCAAAAAGTCCTATTAATACTGTCAGTGTATTAAAACCTCCTACCAGCTGAGGACTTCCAAATGTAAATCTTTTTACAGCATCTGTTGGCGACAGCCCCACTGTTGCGAAACCTATTCCCATAAATGCAGCAAAGAATGCTTTCGGCAGAGTACTTCCTGCCAATGAAGTTATCAATATAATTGCAAACATAGCTATTGAAAAATATTCATGTGGTCCAAACTGTAAAGCAACTTTTGCAAGAAGCGGTGAAATAAATACAAGTGCTAAAGTACTTACTACTGTACCTATAAAACTGAATACTACTCCCATTCCAAGTGCTTCCATAACTCGTCCATTGTTTTTCATTGGAAGTCCATCAAAACAGGTAGCTATTGATGACGGTGTTCCCGGAATCCCCAGCAATACTGCTGAAATTAATCCTCCAGAAGTTCCTCCGATATATAGTGATATTAGAAAACAAATTCCTACTGCCGGCGTCATTGCATATGTAAACGGCAGTCCTAAAACCAGCCCCATTACTGTAGATAATCCCGGAACAGCTCCAAATACTATTCCCACAGCAGTTCCTATCAGCATAAGTATAAGTGTATATGGCTGTAATGCTGTTAACAGCCCCTCTCCAAATAATTCAAACATCTCTTTGTCCCTCCCTTATTTTCTATAAAAATACATCTAGTAATCCACCAGGAAGGAAGATACTGAATCCAAAATAAAATAGATAATATATTCCCACTGAGAAGAGCAGAGAAATTGCCAAATAAACAAGCTGATTTTTCTTAACATATCCAGGGGTTAATACATTCATTTCCAAGAAAAGAAATAAAAATGTTGTTATAATAAATCCCACGCTAGAATAGAGCAGAATATACAGAGCTATCAATGCAAATGTACATATTACTGTTTTCTTATCAAATTCTTTCTTTTCTGCTTCCCCCTTTGGAGTTTTAAGTCCTCTTCCTATTTGCAGTACTCCAACCACTATGATCAAAACACTGATAAGAGAGGGCACAAATCTTGAATCAAATAACTGAGATCTTGTTCCAGGTATTTGAAGTACTAATATTCCATATGCTGCTCCACATAAGAGCATAATAATTCCTAATACAGTATCTTTACTTTCCCAATTTAAACTTTTGTTACTCATAAATCTCTCCTTCCTTATCTAACCATACAAGGTTTTTTAGAATCATATTTCCAGTCTTTTATTAAATACTGCATTGCCAGTGCATCATCACGATCTCTGAACTTAGCCGGCATTGTTTTATATAACTCATGAGCTTTCAATAATTTTTCCATATCAATTTCTACTCCAAGTCCCGGCTTATCAGTTATTTTTATAACTCCATCCTTTATCACAGGAGATTCTTTAGTAAGCCCTTGCCCGTCCTGCCATATATAATGAGTATCTACAGGTGTAATCTTTCCTGGTGCAGCTGCTGCTACCTGTGCAAATGTTGCCAGAGTTATATCAAAGTGATTGTTTGAGTGTGATCCCCATGTCAGTCCCCAGTCTTTCAGTATATATGCCATTCTTACACTTCCATTTAATGTCCAGAAATGAGGATCGGCAAGTATTATATCTACTGATTTTAATGCTGCTGCATGATAGAACTGCCTCCAGTTAGTAGCTATCATATTTGTTGCAACTTTTAATCCTGTGGCATTTTTAAATTCTGCCATTATTTCTCTGCTTGAAAATCCAGCTTCTGGTCCACATGGATCTTCCATATATGCCACTACATTATTTTTACCCTCACATAATCTTATTGCTTCCTCTAAAGTCCATGCTCCATTTGGATCAATGTTTACTCTTGCTTCTGGAAAAGCTGCATGAAGAGCCTCCACAGCTTTCATTTCCTCTTCTCCTCTTAATACTCCGCCTTTTAATTTAAAATCTTTAAATCCATATCTTTCATAAAGAGCTTTTGCCTGTTCTACTACTGCTTCAGGAGTAAGAGTTTCTTTTCTTCTCACTTCCTCCCATTTATCTTTACAGTCACTCTCTACTAAATAAGGAAGATCAGTTTTCTTTGTATCAGCTATATAAAATAAATAACCTAGAAAAGGAACTTCTCTTCTTTGTATTCCTCCATCTCCTAACAGAGATGCCATAGGTTTATTTACATATTTTCCTAATAAATCCAACATAGCGCATTCCACAGCAGCTTCAGCCTGAACTACAAATTTCAGATTGCTTATATTCAATCCCTGAAGTCCTTCACCACTATCCCCTTTAGCCTTCTGCCCATTTTGTCTTATGTTTGTTATAACCTGTCTGTAATCAGCTATTTCTGCTCCTACCACTATTGGTTTATAGCTTTCAAGCATTTCTGTTATAGCTTCCCCGCCATGTATTTCTCCTATTCCTTTATTTCCAGTTTCATCTTCTAAAATTACTATATTTCTTGTGAAATAAGGTGCATGACATCCACTAAGCGTCAGAAGCATACTATCATATCCTGCTACTGGATACACATCCATTTTTACTACTTTTGGTGATCCCTTCTTTTCCATAAAATTTTCCTCCAATTATTATAGTTTAATAGGATAAATCCTCAGTTATTAAAACATAATTATCTAATTTCCTATATCGTATCATAATATTTTTTCACAGGATATATTATAAAAAACAAAAATAAGCATTGAAAATTGTCTTAAGTAACATAAAAAAATAATATCCATTTTAAAGTTCTCTTCCCTGCTAATTAATTTAAAATATTCCTTTTATCTTCTTCCTAAGTTTTAAAAAAAATATTTATTGAGGAATATAAAGCTTCTTAAAATTTAAAAAAATTAAAAATTTATATTAAATACAAAAAAGGCTGTCCTAAAACAGCCTTTTCCTAATTTTAAACCCTCTATTCAGTTGTTATATTATCTTTCTATCAATCATTTTTCTAACTACAGCCTTAGCTAGATCAATTCTTTCTTCAATAGTAGATATGTCCAAATATTCGTTTTTGCTGTGAGCTTCTCCCCCCACAGGACCTACAGCATCAACTACTCCTACACCTAATACTCCTAAGAAGTTCCCATCAGAACATCCTCCAGCTACTTCCCAGTCATATTTTATTCCCATTTCAGCTTTGCTCTCATCAAAAAGATCACGAAGTGTAGCTGATTTATCATTTAATACTAATGGTGGTCTATATCCGATTTCTTCAAGTTCTACTTTGATTCCATCAACTAATGGATTCGCTCTTAACTCTTCCATAGTTTTTCTAATAGTTTCAAAGAATTCTACTTGGTGTGATCTTCCTTCAAATTTGATACAAGCATAATCAGGAACGATATTTACTCCACTTCCACCTTCTATAAGTCCCACATTAAGTGAGTTCTTTATATCCCAGTTATGAAGTTTAGATATTTCAGTTACCCAACGAGAAGCTTCAAGAATAGCATTGATTCCCTCTTGTGGATAGTTTCCTGCATGAGAAGATTTTCCAAAGAACTCAACTTTGTATTTTACAAGTCCTTTTCTCTCTATTACAGCATTTCCATTTTTACGAGCTGGTTCAAATACCATTGCATATTTTGCATTCTTTCCTACTTCTTCTATTACAGGTCTTGAATAACGAGAACTGATTTCCTCATCTGTATTCATTACAAGAGCTATAGTTATATCTTCATCTTTGAACTCTTTAGCAACTTCTATCATAGAAAGTACTCCAGACTTCATGTCATATACTCCCGCTCCTGTTGCTATATTTCCTTCAAGTTTATATGACCATGCTGGTACAGTTCCTTTAGGGAATACAGTATCGTTATGTCCTAGGAACATAAGATCAATATCTTCACTGTCTCTGTTCTTAGCTACTAATACAGGGTTCTTTCCATCATTTTGAGGATATACTTTAAGTATCCAGTCATTTTCAAGCTCTTTCTTGAAAAATTCTGTAACTTCCTGTACCCCTTCAGGTACATTGCTTCCACAGTCGATGTTTACTAACTTTTCTAAATCTGCTAAATATTTTTTCATATCCATTTCTATGTGTCCCCCTTATTTTTTAAATATTATCCAAATAGAATCATGTTAGTGATAAGAACTGCTAAAAGTCCTCCAACCATTGGAGCTGCTGTTCTTTTTACAACATCAAATGGAGATACTCCAGAGATACCTGCAACTGCAACGATAACCGCAGTGATAGGAGAAATACTTCTTGCTATTCCTGCTGCTAACTGCATTGGCATTAACATAACAATTGGATTAAGATCAACTGATGCTGCTACTGCTGGTGCAAGTGCCGCAAAAGCGAAGAATGGTGCATTTCCTGATCCCATAAGGATAGAAGAAAGTGCTATTATTGCAGTCATTACTAGAATCATTGGCTGAGGTCCAAGTCCTGCTGACTTAGTTGAGTCAATAAGAGCTGATATAACTCCTATTCTAGTAAGTCCAAGAGCAAAGAATTCTCCAGCTACAATCAGAGTGATAACATTTGCAAATTGACTTCCCATTGCTGTAAATACTATTTTCAATTCAACAAGAGTACTTTTGAAAGCTTTTCTTCTCAATCCTTCAATGAACATACTTAAAGCAATACTCATAAACATAGCTTCTATAACGTCTATTCTAACTTTACTTCCAGTTAATGGACTGAATACAAGTATTACAATCAACGGAATGATAGGTAAAAGAGCATAGAATCCAGGAACTTTTCCTTCTGCATTCATTTCTTTTTCAAATTCAGCTTCCTCTTTAGCTTTTTCAGCTAAATTCATATTTTTGTCCATAGATTTATTTACAAAGTAGTGGATAACTGTGATAACAATAACTGTAACTATTGCTACTGGTATTTGATAATCAACAAAGTATAGTGCTGCATCTATTCCAGCAGTTTTAGAAGCCAGAACGGCATTTCCAGAAGCTGGTCCCAGGTCAAGACAAGCAGATGTTCCTATTACTGCTGTAGCTGCTAGAGGTGATACTCCAAGAGATACAACGATAGGATATACAGTTACCATTAGAAGTACTCCAAGTCCAGATGCACTTGGTATGAAGATATTAAGTATTTGTCCCACTACATATGATAATGCAAGCACTATATATGGAGAGTTAAGCTTTTGTAAAGGCTTAATAGCAACTTTTACAAGAGCCTTACTTGCTCCTATATGGTCCATGTATTTAGCAAATGCTGATACTATCATAATAGCTAGTCCAAGACTTCCAGTAGTCTTAATAAAGTTAGCTTTTAATTGAGCAAATACATCAAGATAAAGTGATCCTGTTCCACCTTTTGCAAGGATAGGAGTTCCATTAAAGACAACAGCAGCTAGCAAAAGTACAGCTCCCCCAAGCAACAGAACACCTTGTGCATAATATTTTTTAACAATAAGATATCCAACTGCCACCACAACCAAAATTGCAACTATAAAATTCATTTTATTCCCCCTTTATATATTAGTTTTGTTTATCTGCACCATGTCTGTAACGAGGAAGCAGCATAGGAGATACTCTGTCAGTTTCTACTCCATTTGCTTTCAAAGATTCATGGTATTCTGCTATATGATTTAGAGTAAGGTCTTTTACTTCAACCTCTTTACTCTTAGCACCAGCATTTTTACCAGCTCTACGTCCAAATACTATTATATCCAATAATGAATTTCCCATAAGTCTGTTTCTTCCGTGGATTCCTCCAGCACATTCTCCAGCAACAAATAGGTTTTCTATTTTAGTTTCCCCTTTATCATTGATTAGAAGTCCTCCATTTTGATAATGAAGTGTTGGGTAGATAAGAATTGGTTCTTTTCTCATATCTATTCCAAATTTTTCAAACATTCTAAACATTGCAGGAAGTCTTTTTTCCAATGTTCCTTCTCCATGTATCATGTCGATTAATGGAGTGTCAAGCCATACTCCAACCTCTCCAGTTGGTGTAGCAATTCCTTTTCCTTTTACATTACATTCATTGATGATAGCAGATGCTTCGATATCTCTTGTTTCTAAGTGATATACGAATTGCTCTCCATCTATGTTAAGAGGTGTAGCTCCAAGTCCTCTTACTTTTTCAGTTACTAGAGCACCAAATATTTGAGATGGGAATGCAACTCCTGTAGGATGATATTGAATAGTATCAGCAAAAGCAAGTTCTGCTCCTACTCTGTATCCTAATACTAATCCATCAGCTGTTGCTCCATAGTGGTTAGAAGTAGGGAATCCATGATAATGAAGTCTTCCTGCTCCTCCTGTAGCCAGTATTACAGTTTTAGCTTTTGCTACTGAATATTCTTTAGTTTCAAGATTATACAGTACAGCTCCTGCTACTTTTCCCTCTGTATCTTTTATAAGTTCTACAGCTGGTGAAAACTCTATTACTTCTACACCTTTATTTCTTACTTCATCTCTAAGTACACGCATGATTTCTGCTCCACTGTAGTCAGCAGCAGCATGCATTCTCTTTCTTGAAGTTCCTCCACCATGCTGTGTATGCATAGTTCCATCTTCTTCTTTATCAAACATTACTCCAAGTTCATTAAGCCATTGGATAGCTCCCGGTGCATCATGTACTAATGCTTTTGCCAGTTCAGGAATGTTTGTGAAATGTCCTCCACCTAATACATCTAGATAGTGTCTAGCAGGTGAATCGTCTGGCTTGTCAGCAGCTTGGATTCCTCCTTCTGCCATCATAGTGTTGGCATCACCAAAACGAAGTTTAGTAGCTATCATTACTTTTGCTCCAGTATTATGTGCTTCCAGTGCAGCAGCAGCTCCTGCTCCCCCTGCTCCTATTATAAGAACATCTACATCATAGTCTACTCTGTTAAGATCTACTTTATCTAATTCCACTCTGCTTTTTGCTTCTATAAGATCAGCTAGTTCCAAAGGCACTTTATCTCCAGAATTTACTCCAAGATTAAGTGGTCTGAATCCACTTTCTACATAGTCAGGGTGATTACTCTTTAATATTTCAAGTTTAGCTTCTGGAGACAATCTTGGAAAATCATGTCCCATTCTGCTTGGACGAGTTGCCTCAACCTTTTTTATTAATTCTCTCATTTCTGCCGTATACATCTATCAAAAACCTCCATTCCTACTATTTAGTGATATCTCTATGATTGTATAGATCTTTTAGTTCATCTATACTTTTGTTCATCATTTCATCTAATTCCGCATCTAATTTACCAGCGTTGATTTCTTCAACTCTTTCCATTAAATGTTTACTCTTAGGAGCTATATGTTTTCCAGTAATACGACGAGCCAGAAGTCCTACATTGTAGTGAGTTATTCCAGCAGGACATTTTGATGCACATATTCCACATCCTACACAGTCAAATGATTCATGAGCACATTTCTCAAATTCTCCTCTTTGTGCATATGCAATATACTGCATTACATTGATTCCTTGAGAACATCCTTTTGTACAAGCATTACATCCTATACATTTGTATATTTCAGGATATTTTTCTACCATAGTATCAGCAGAAGCTTCTACTTTATCCATATCATAAACTGCTTTTTTCCCCGGGAAGAAAGGAATTTGTGTAAGATACATTCCATCTTCTACCTCGCTTTGACAAGCAAGAGTTACTTTAAGTTCACTTTGTCCCTGCACTCTATATACAGTAGCACAAGCTCCACAGAATCCTGATCTGCATCCGCAGCTTCTTATAAGCTGATATCCTGCATATTCCATAGAATCCATTATTGTTAGAGTTGAAGGTACAGTATATTTTTTACCTAATATATATATATCAACCATTTTCTTTTCAGCCATTTATCTCTCCTTACTATGATTTTTTCTCAATATTAATATTCATTTGGAAGTTCTAAAATTTCATCACATCTAAATACTGGACCATCTTTACAAACATATTTGTCTCCAATGTTGCAACGTCCGCATTTTCCTACACCACATTTCATTTTAAGTTCCAATGTAGTGAATACTTGCTCTTTCTTAAATCCGATTTCTTCCAAACCTTGAAGTACAAATTTGATCATGATTGGAGGTCCGCACACAAGAGCAACTTTGTTATTGTCAAGTCCAAGCTCTTTTACATAGTTTGGTACAAATCCAACATGTCCATCCCATCCTTCAAATTCTCTGTCTACTGTCAGATGCACATTTGTGTCTTTCTGAGCAGGCCATACTTTGAAAATATCATTTTGATGTACTAGATCATCTGGAGTACGTGAACCATATACGATATCCACTTTTCCATAGTTTTCTCTGTTATCCATTACATAGTTGATAACTGAACGAAGAGGAGCAAGTCCTATACCTCCAGCTATGAACAGAAGGTCTTTACCTTTCAATACATCTGCTTCTTCTACAGGGAAGTTATTTCCATATGGTCCTCTTATACCAATTTCAGCTCCCTCTTCAAGCTGGTGTATATAGTCAGTTACTATTCCGCATTTTTTTATGCTGCACTCCATGTAATCTTTTACAGTAGGAGATGAAGTTATAGAGAATATAGCTTCTCCTATTGGAGGAACTGACAGCATAGCACATTGACCTGGCATAAATTCAAAAGGTTTTCCTCCTTCTGGACTCTCTATTCTAAATGTAGTAACATCAGGAGTATCTCTTCTGATATTAGTTATTATTGCCACTTTAGGCATTAAAGGATCATTGTCATGATCATGACATCCGCAACCACAACTCATATTATTCCTCCCCCAATCTTTTTATTACTCTTACAATATTTAGTCCTACAGGACATTTCTCAACACATCTTCCACATCCTACACAAGAGTACATTCCCTCATGATTTTTTGGATAATATACAAGTTTGTGCATAAATCTTTGTCTTACTCTTTGTAATTGACTAGTTCTTGGATTTCCATGAGCCATACGAGTAAAGTCTGATATCATGCAAGAATCCCAGCATCTGTATCTCTCTCCAGCATTTCCTCCATCATAATCTTTTACATCATAACAGTGGCAAGTTGGACATACAAATGTACAAGACCCACAAGCCAGACATTTTTTGCTGATATCTCCCCAGAAGTCTTCCATATCGAAAAGCTCCTGTTGTTCTTTAGTTATTTTTTTAGGATCAAGATCTTTTAATGGAAGTGATTCCATTTTTTCTTTGATCTCTTTTTTTAATGTTTCAAGAGCATTTACATCTTCAGCATCTTCAAGTACAGATGAGACAGCAGCAGTAAGCTTTTCTCCCTTTTCTGTCTTTGCTTCCCATAAGATATATTCTCCCATATCCCAAGTTACTATATCAGAAGCTGGAGAAGCTTCAGCTGCATCTATTCCAAATGCACTACAGAAGCAAGTTTCCTCTGGAGAATTACATGCCATAGTTACTATGATCCCTTTTGCTCTGTGAGCTCTGTAATATGTATCTACCGGCTCTCTTAAAAATATATTGTCCATTACTTTAAAACTTGCTGCATCACAGTTTCTAACACCAAAAAGCACATAGCCTCTTCCCTCTACATTTACTGGTGTAAGTTCAAGTTTTTTTCTTGTATTTTTAAATTTTAAGTATGTTTCAGTTTGAGGAAAAACAAACTCTTTTACTGATGAACTTGTTTTAAGTACATCAAGTCTTACATTTTTGTCAGCTGCATAGCTTCCAAAATTTACAAGAGTACCATTTTCCATTGGAAGAAATAAATCAAAACTGTTATTAATAGCTTCCCATAATTCAGTCAGTCTGCTTTTTAATACTTTTTTCATTATTTACCTCCTTTTTTTACTGCAAAGTTATCTTTATCTTCTAGTGTGTATGATACTAATGGTGCTGGAGTTTCAGAATCAAGTCCTGCTTCCCATGCTCCATAAGTTTCATTGATATCTTTTATTATTTTTCTGTTTAACAGGTCAAGTCTGATATGAGCAGGACATATTCTTGCACATTCTCCACAGTCCACACAGTTCCCAGCTACATGGTAAGCTCTTGTTAAGTGGAAGAATCCATTTTCAGGTGCTATATTAGCTTTTCCTAAAACATTTATATCATCATTGTCGAATACACATTTTACACAGCTGCATGCTGGGCATATGTTACGACAAGCATTACATCTGATACATCTTGAAAACTCATTGCTCCAGAATTCGTATCTTTCATCAGCAGTCATATTCTCAAGTATTCTTACTTCTCTGAATCTCTCTTCAGGATCAATTTCAGAAGTTATTTCCTCTCCTAATAGTTCATCATATACTACTGGAGTAGGGTGAAGACAAGTTTCACATTTTGTATATTTATTATTTTTAGAATCAACCATTCCATTACATGGAACTCCCCATACATATACTTTTTCTCTGTCTATTCTATGGTCTTTCAATAATTGGTTTAATCCTAATGAATCGCATCCTTTTAAAAACATTCCAATTTTTTCATATTTTTGTGTTTGTTCCATAAGATATTTGCTTAGGTTGTTTATACAGTAAGCATCTAATACAAGTTTATCAGCCTGTTCAGCATCAGTGATGAAAACTGGTATAGATTCAAATGAGAAATCTCCTTTTTCCCAACCAATTACCATTTGGACTTTATTACTTGAAAGTGCTTCTTTAGCTATTTTTCTAATTTTTTCAGTCATTATTTCCATCTACCATCCCTCAACTTTTTATTTGGTCCAAGTCTATGAACGTTTTCCAATACTTCATTCATTACTGTAGCAAACTTATTTGCTTCCGCAGCTGATATCCAGTCTATTTTGAAACGCTCTTTTTCTATTCCCATATACTCAAGAAGATTGATGAACACAGAGAAACGACGTCTTGTGTAATAGTTTCCTGTTGAGTAGTGACAGTCCCCTGGGTGACATCCTGCAATAACTACTCCATCTGCACCTTTTTGGAAAGCACGGATTATGAAGTTAGTATTTACTCTGCAAGAGCATGGAACACGAATTATTTTTACATTAGCAGGGTAGTTTAATCTGCTTGTCCCTGCTAAGTCAGCACCTGCATAACTACACCAGTTACAGCAGAATGCAACTATCAAAGGTTTGAATTCTTCTTTTTCTACTTTTTCTACAGACGACATATTGCATCTACCTCCGCCATAATTTGTTTATTTGAGAATCCTCTCAGATCAATTGCTCCTGGACGGCAAGATACTGTACATCCTCCACATCCTTGACATAGTGCATCATTTACTGTTGCCACTAATCTTCTTACAACTTTTCCATGATCTCTGATATCAGTCATTTTTAGAGAGATAGCATCGTATGGACACATTTGTGCACATTGACCGCATCCACTGCAAAGATCTGTATTTACAGAAGATACACAAGGGTTATTTACAAGTTTATCCTTGCAAAGCAGAATTATTGCTTTTGCTGCTGCTGCACTGGCTTGTGCCACTGTTTCAGGAATATCTTTAGGTCCTTGACAAGCTCCTGCTAAGTATATTCCTGCTGAAGCTGTTTCTACTGGTTTTAGTTTTGGATGTGCCTCTGTAAAGAAGTTGTTTGTATCTGTACTGATGTTTAGCTTTCTTTTTAAAGCTACTGCATCATCTTTAGCTCTTGTAGCTGCTGCCAGTACTACCATATCAGCATCTATTACAACTGTCTGTCCAGTAAGTGCATCTACACCATTTACCATTAGTTTATCCCCTTCTGGGAATACTTTTCCAACCATACCTTTGATATATTGAACTCCATACTCTTCAACTGCTCTTCTTTGGAATTCATCAAAGTTTTTACCAGGTGTTCTTACATCTATATAGAATACATATGCTTCGATATCTGGGTATTTATCTCTAAGAAGCATTGCATGTTTTGCTGTATACATACAACAGATTTTTGAACAGTAAGGTTTTCCTCTGTCGCTTGTATCTCTTGATCCAACACATTGTACAAAAACTACTTTCTTAGGTTTTGTATGATCTGAAGGTTTAAGGAATTTTCCATGAGTAGGTCCTGCTGCATTTGTAAGTCTTTCAAATTCCAGTGAAGTTATTACATTTGGATGAGAATAGTTGTATTCTCCTAACTTCTCAAGATTGATAAGATCATATCCAGTAGCTACTACTATAGCTCCATATCTTTCTTCTATAATTTCATCTTTTTGAGAGAAATCTATAGCTTTTGCCATACAAAGTTTTTCACAGATTCCACATTTTCCAGTTGCCATTTTTATACATTGAGTAGTATCGATTACTGGTACATTTGGTACTGCCTGTGCAAATGCTTTATATATAGCTCCTCTTTTAGTTAGATTTTCTTCAAATTCATTTCCTGCTTTTCTTGAAGGACATTTTTCAACACAGATTCCACAACCTGTACATTTGTCCATATCTACATAACGAGCTTTTTTCTTTATAGATACTGTAAAGTTTCCTACATAACCATTTACAGCTTCTATTTCACTGTATGTATGTAAAGTAATGTTTGGGTGCATAGAAGCATCAACCATTTTAGGTGTTAAGATACAAGCTGAACAGTCAAGTGTAGGGAATGTCTTATCTAACTGAGCCATTTTTCCACCTATACTTGGTTGCTTCTCAACGATATCCACTTTGAATCCTGCATCAGCTATATCAAGGGCTGTCTGTATACCAGCAATTCCCCCTCCAATTACCAATGCTCTTTTTTCTACTCCACTCTCTCCAGATACTAACGGAGCATTAAGAATAGCTTTTGCCACAGCAGCTTTTACAAGTGCTATTGCTTTTTCTGTTCCCTGCTCTTTATCTTTGTGTACCCATGAACAGTGTTCTCTTATATTTGCTATCTCAACAAGGTATGGATTTAATCCAGCCTTTGCTGCTGCATTACGAAATGTTGTCTCATGCATTCTAGGTGAACATGAAGCAACTACTACTCTATCTAAGTTATGCTCTTTTATAGCATCCTTTAATAAATTTTGCCCTATCTCTGAGCACATATATTGATAATTTGTTGAATAAACTACTCCAGGAATATCCTTTGCTACTTCAGATACTCTTTCTACATCTACAGTACCTGCTATATTATTCCCGCACCAACAAACAAAAACTCCAACTCTTTGCAATCTCTTTCCTCCTCACAAAACAGTTTATTTACTATATTTACGAAATGCACTAACAATAGCTTGCTGCGGCATCTTTTTATCTGACATTATTCCCGGTACATCCTCAGGAATCAATTTGCTGCTTCCTTTTTTTCTTACGATAGTCAAACGAACTGCTTCCATCAATTTACAAAGATCTACATTTCTAGGGCAACGAGAAGCACAAGTAAAACAAGAAGCACAAGTCCATATAGTTTTACTATTTTTTATTGTTTCTACATCTCCCATTTGCAGATGTCTTATTACTTGATGAGGAAGTATGTCCATTCCTTCAGCAGCAGGGCATCCAGCAGAACATTTTCCACACTGCATACAGTTTGCTGTTTTTTCCTTGCTGATTTCCTCTATTGTAAGTACATCTTTTTTATCTTTATTGAAAACTACTCTATCTCTTTCCAATTTTTCCTCCCTGTCTTTAGAAATCTCTTACTTAACTCCTAAAGCTTCAGCTAAAATCTCTGAAAAATAACTTACAGATGCTGTATCTTTAAGTTCCAAGTTATACTTGCACAAAGGACAAGCTGTAACAATTTCCTCTGCTCCATTATCTAAAGCTGATTTTATTATCTTGCTGCTCATTTTTTCTGTAAGTTCTTTATTATTTACAGCAAGATAAGCTCCACAGCATTCTGTTCTATATGGGTAAAGTACTGGAGTTCCTCCAAGTGCTTTTATAAAATTCTCCATTATTGATGGATTTTCAGGATCATCAAAGTTCATTGCTTTTTTAGGTTTTAAAAGCATACATCCATAATAAGCTGCGATTTTACGATTAAGAGGTTTTACCACTTTCTCTGCTATCTTATCAAATCCTATTTCGTCTCTTAACATTTCAAGATAGTGGATTACTTCTCCCTCTCCTGAGTAGTCATTTTCTAATTGAAGATAATTATTTACTTTTCTTCTCATATCTTCATTAGATTTTAGTTCCTCATTTGTTCTTTTTATTACATGGTGACATGCAGAACATATAGTCACAAGTTTCTCTCCCTTAGCATAAGAAGTCGCCAGACTTCTTACTGAAGAAAGTTTTGTAGCAATTTCGTCTGAACCTAATGGAAATACTGCCCCACAACATTGCCAGTCTTTCTGCTCTTCCAATTCGATACCTAGAGCAGCTGCTGAATCTAAGGCATATTTCTCAAGGTCTTGTGCTTTAGTTTTTAAAGTACAACCAGGGTAATAGCTAAATTTCATTTCTTCTCTTCCCTCCCTATTCATTAATTAAATCTCTTTAATTCCTACGTTTTTTTAAAATTAAACTTTTATTTACTGTATCCTTTAAAACCATTTTTCCATTTGTGAACTATTTTGGAAATCAAAGTTTTAATTAAGTACTAAATATATTAATATATTTATAATATATTGTGCACGATATGTCAAATGTTTTTTTATTTTTTTGCAGATTTTTCCATAAAAAAGAATTGATATTTCTTCCGTTTAGAATAATTTCCTAGAACAAAGTCCAGTATATTCAATCTTTGGAATTTTTTATTCATAAAAAAATATTAAGTTTTTAAAGGGTTTTCATTTTTTTTATTTTTTTCTATGAAGTTTAAATTTTACAAAATAAAATTCTGTTTTTTAAGTTACTCATTTCTTTGATTAGCAAATGTCATTTTTTTATAAAAATCATAGAAAAATTTTTATATGAAGAACATATTTTAAGTTTTTTAATCTTGGAAAATTTTATATATATAAATGAAGAAATGAGTAATAAAAATTTTCTTTAGATTTTAATTTCTCTTTTATTATATTTTTATATTCTAAAAAACTATTTTGCATGTATTTTTGTAGTCCAAAATTTGACTTATTTTTCTATTTTTGTTATAATCGATTATATATAGAACTACTAGAAGGGAGATATACTATGAAAAATCCATTGTTAATAGAAGATGTTGAGTTTATAGAAAATAATATTGAGTGCCTTCAAGATCATGTTGGAAACGGTTTTAACCACTATGTAAATGAATGGCTCTCTGATAATACAAAGTTTAATTTTTGGGCATTTTTTTTAGCACCTTTTTGGCTGGGCTATAGAGGACTCTATGAATATGCTATTCTTTATATAATTTTTATCAATATTACTTCAGATCATCTTCCATCAGTATATCTGGCATTTCTTTTTCTTTTTCCTGCATATTTAGGTTTTAAAGGAAATATCTTGTATTTTGAAAAGGTAAAAAATAATATCAAGAAAGGCAGAAGAACAAGTGGGGGAGTAATAGGAATTCTTATTGTAATACTTCTTCAGGTGGCTGTTTTTAATATATTTTACAAGTAAATATTTTAATTTATGACAAATAAAAAATGAGTGGCTTATAGGCAGATTTAATTCCCCTGTTTAATCACTCATTTTTAAATTACTTATTATTTTTATAAAAATCTCTCATTTTATGTGTAGCTATATCTGCATATCTTGTTGGAAGCGGTATATGGCTCTCTTTTCCAACCAGCAGCATTATTATTTCAACAGCTCTTTCCAATTTCATATAATTCCCTACAGATACAAATACAGGTTTTACTCCTTTATGAGTTCTTAAAGATGCACCACATACTTTGTTTTCTATTACTATTTCAGTATATGCTCCCTCTTTGTCTTCTGGCATTACAAATTCTACTCCATCTATTTTATAGTAACTTTTAGCAACCCCTATAGATGGTTTTTTCAAGTAAAAAGAAGCATGAGTTGCTATTCCCATATTTCTTGGATGAAGGTATCCATTTCCATCAAAAACATATAAATCAGGCTGTATCTTTAATTTTTTAACAGTTTCCAATATTAAGGGAAGCTCCCTGAATGAAAGATATCCTGCTATATATGGAAATGTTATATCCCCTTTTGTATTTGCTTCCTCCACAATTTCTTTAGTATCAATATCTATAATGGTTATACAGCATACAGCTGTCTCTTTTTCATTTTCCATCCAGTAAGCCAGATCTATTCCAGCCACATATTTAATGTCTTCTAATTTAAAATTATTTTCTAATTCAACTTTATCTTTTAGTTCTAATTGTATCTTTTTACATTTATCTTCTGATATAAATAAAAAATCTTCTATGTATTCCATAATTCCCCTCTGATTAATTTTTATTTCTAAGCAAAAAAGCTGACTTATAGTCAGCTTCTTACTTTTATTTAAAATAGAATGGATATTCTTCAATAAAATATTCAAGTTTTGCTGGTAATCTTGAAAAATGCTCATTAAGCAGTTCATGAACTTTATCTTTTTTCCTGTTTTTAATAGTATCCAATATCTTCAAATGACTCTCTTGAATAAAATTATCTTTTATCTTGTTAGACGAATTTAAAACTCTCACTCTCTGATAGTCAAAAAAGTTCTCTGTTGTTACTTTAAATAAATCTTTGTATCCCACTCCTTCAAATATCATTTGATGAAATTCCACATCTAGTTTATGAAATTCTACATAGTCTCTAGTTGTATCAAGGATAAATTTCTGTTTTGCAAGGTTATCTTCTAATTTTTTTAGATGTTCTTCTGAAAAATTATCACAAGCTAATTGTATCATTTTCTCTTCCACACAAATTCTCAGCATTCTTCCATCTTCAAATTTTTCTTTATCTATCTTAGTAACAAAAGTTCCGCTCTGAGGAAGAGTTTCTATTAACCCATCATGTTTTAGAAGAATAAGTGCCTCTCTAATAGGTGTACGGCTCATATTAAGAGAATGAAACAGATCAATTTCGCGAAGTTCCTCTCCAGGTTTAAGGTCAAGTCTGAGTATATTCTCTTTTAATATTTTGTATGCAAAACTAGAATTTGTTTTACCCATTATATCGTCGTATATCTTTAGCACAAAATCCCTCTTTTCTTATAGTTAATTTATAGTATCTTATTATACTTTATTACTTAATTCCCTAATTGTCAAGAGGCTTAACCTATTGAAATAATATATCCGTGCCATAACTAAAAGAAAAATATATCCTCAAAATCAGATTAAATGACTATTATTTTTTCAAAATTTTATTATTAAGATCAATAATTTTTTTACATATATCCTCTGCTCCTACAATATCACTTACAAGACATATCCTTTTAGCCCCTCTTTTTATTATTTCATCTATGTTATAGTCTTTTATTCCACCTATGGCTATAAATGGCAGATGAAGATTCTTTACAGCAAATTCTAAATATCCAAGTCCAACTGGAGCAGTATCTTTTGTCGTCGTTGGAAATATAGGGCCCACTCCAATATAGTCTACATCTATATCATTGTATGCTGCCATTCCCTGTTCCTCTGAATGAGTAGACAAGCCAATAATCTTATTTTCACCTAGAAGTTTTCTCACATCGGCTGGCTTCATATCCTCCTGCCCTACATGTACTCCATCAGCATCTACCAGCATAGCAATAGCTACATCATCATTTACTATGAAAAGTACATTGTTTTTTCTGCAAAGCTCTCTTATAGCTCCTGCCTCTTCTACTTTTTCTCTGGAATTTTTTCTCTTATCCCTATATTGAACTATTTTAATTCCACCTTTTATCATTTCTTCTACACATTGATAATTGCTCTTCCCATTGGCAAAATTATCTCCAGTTATCCCATATAACCCTTCTGGTATATCTATTCTATTCCTCAATATATCCACCTCTTTTTAAAGCTATCTCTGCCATAAGAGCAGATATCACTGCCACCTTATGAGAATATGTTTTGTATTCAGAAATGTCTTTTTGAAAATCTCCCACTATATACAGGTTTTTTCCTGCTTCTTCCACTCGGATTCCTTCACAGTCATGACTGGCTATCCCAGAAGCAGATATTATCAATTTTCCTAAAGGATACAATTCTTCCACAAGCATACTTTTATACTCTTTTTTATCAAACCCTTCTATTACTATATCACAGTCTTTGAAAAATTCTTTTATATTCTCTCTTTCAAATTTGATGATACTATATTGAAAATCTCCATCTGGATTTATCCTTTTTAAATTTTCATATAGCATTTCTGCTTTGTACTTTCCTACCTGATCTTTGAAATAAAACTGTCTGTTGAGATTTGATTCTTCAATAATATCAAAATCTCCAAATTTCAACTCTTTCACACCTGATCTCACAAGATGAACAGCTGTGTTAGAACCTATTCCACCTGTTCCAGCTATTCCTATTCTCATACTAATGTCTCCCAGTCCTTATATACTACTTCCAGACCTCTTCCTCTTATAGCTCTTACTATATCCTCTACATCCCTGTTGTCAGTTATATCAAATTGAGCAGTAGATTCATTTTCATGTGAATATCCTCCAACTTCTGTTTTAGACCCAGCAGAAAACTTAGTTACTCCCAAAGCTACAATATTATCTCTCATTGCTGCACTTTCTCTAGTGGAAAGAGTTATTCCTGCCTTTGGCTGAAATATTCTGTTAGCAAGGAGTATCTGCACAAAAGTCAAATCATCTACAGCATAGCTGTCCTTTAGATTTCCTTCTGCTTCATTTACTCTTGGAAAAGATATACTGAATTCACTGTTTGGATAATTTTCCATGAGATATTTCAGATGAAGCCCTGTCTTAAAAGCATCACTCCTGATACCTCCCAGTCCAAGAAGAGCACCTATTCCAATAGTTCTGATTCCTGCCTTTGCTCCTCTTTCCGGTGTATCAAGACGATATTTAAAGTTTCTTTTCTCTCCAGATAGATGCACCTGTTCATATCTTTTTTCGTCATATGTCTCCTGATATACAGTGAGTCCATCCAGTCCATCTTCTGCCAGATATCTATAATCTTCTTCATCTAAAGGCATAACCTCTATCGAAACAGAGGAGAAATATTTTTTCAATACATCTATTCCGCCTTTGAGATATTCTTTATCTACCAGCCCTTTCGCCTCTCCTGTAAGAAGAAGTATATTTCCGATTCCGCTTTTAGCTATTTCCTGTGCTTCATGCTCTATCTCTTCAAATTTCATATGTCTTCTTTTTATATGATTCTTTTTTGAAAAACCACAGTAGACGCAGTTGCTTGTACAATAATTTGAAACATATATTGGAAGATACAATCCTATTACATTACCAAAGTGCTGTCTTGTAAGCTTTGCAGCTTTTACTGCCATCTCTTCCAGATGATCTTGAGCCTTTGGTGAAAGGAGGTTTAAATAATCATATATTCCCAGTTTATCCTTCCCTATGCTTTTTTTTATATCTTCATCTGTAACATTAGAAAAATAGTTTTCAAAATCAAAATCTTTCCATTTTACAAGTTCATCATAATAGCTCACTTATTTGTCACCTCTGAAAAGAAATCCAGTCAATGGTGATGAAGCACTGGCATATCTCTTTTCCTCTGCTATTTTAGCCAGAAAAGCTTCCCTTCCAGCTTCTACTGCCAATGAAAAAGCTCTTCCCATTTTCACTGGATCTTGTGCTGTAGCTATTGCTGTATTTACAAGGACAGCGTCGCATCCCATCTCCATAGCTATTGCAGCATCAGATGGTCTTCCTATTCCAGCATCTACTATGATAGGAACTCTGTTAGTTTCCAGCATCATTTCTATAAGGGGTTTAGTTACTATTCCTCTGTTAGAACCAATAGGCGACCCTAAAGGCATAACTGCTGCTGCTCCTGCATCTTCCATTCTTTTAGCTGCTATAAGGTCAGGCATCATATATGGAAGTACAATAAATCCTTCATCAGCTAGTATTTTTGTAGCCTTTATTGTTTCTGAATTATCTGGCATAAGATATTGAGAATCATTGATTATCTCTATTTTGATAAAATCACCACATCCAGCTTCTCTTGCTATTCTCGCTATCTTTACAGCTTCCTCTGCTGTTCTTGCTCCTGATGTATTAGGAAGAAGAGTTATATGTTTAGGGATATAATTCAATATATTTTCTTTAGGATTTTGAAAATTTATTCTTCTTAATGCCATAGTTATTATTTGTGACCCACTGGCTTCCAACATAGGAGCTACTAAATTTTTATCTGAAAATTTTCCAGTACCTGTAAGAAGTCTGCTTCCAAATTCATGTCCTTTTAATATAAACTTATCCATTTTACCTTCCTTTTTTCTATCTAAAATATATAATTTTTCATAAAAACTTAAAGGATTGTGTAATTTATGAAAGAAAGTTAGATTAATACAGCGAAATTGAACGCTAAAAAATATAACTGTTTGAGGCAAAGCTGAGTTCCAGTAATTAAGCAATTTTAATTGTTATAATTACTGAGATGCAACAGCAAAGCTGTTGTAATCCTTCTTTGCCATGAGCCTAATTAATCAAGTTTCTCGAATATGAAACAATCCTTGGTTTTTTACATATAAATAACTAGTAATCAAACTTTCTTCTACCCTCCAGATACAAAAGAAAGTACTTCTATTTCTGCATTTTCAGATATTTCAGTAGCTTCCCATCTATCTTTTTTTACTATTTCATCATTTACAAGAACAACTGCTCCACCGAGTTCTATCGACCATTCTCTTTCCAGTTCCATAAGAAGCTCTTTTACAGTGGATATTTTTTCTGATGAATAGTCCTTTCCATTTAAAAGTATATTCATATTTTCTCCTTGTAATATTAATCTAAAATCTCATTGCATCTTTTCATTGGGCAAAGATCTCCACACATAGTACATACTTCCTCTTCTATAGGAGCAGAGGATGCTCTGTAAGCTTCTGCCTTCTCAGGATCTATACATTCGCTGAACATCCCTTTCCAGTTAAGCTCTCCTCTGAATTTACTCATTCTGTGATCCCACTCTATAGCTCCTTTTAATCCCTTTGCTATATCAGCAGCGTGTCCAGCTATTCTCGATGCCATTATTCCCTCTTTCATATCTTCCAGAGTAGGCAGTCTCAAATGCTCTGCTGGTGTTACATAGCAAAGAAAATCTGCTCCAGATGATGCTGCAATAGCTCCTCCAATAGCTGCTGTAATGTGATCATATCCAGGAGCTATATCTGTAACTAAAGGTCCTAATACATAGAAAGGTGCATTGTGGCATAATTTTTTCTCAATCTGCATATTTGTTACAATCTCATGCATAGGTACATGACCTGGTCCTTCTATCATTACCTGTACATCTTTTTCCCATGCTCTTTTTGTAAGCTCCCCAAGTATTAAAAGCTCCTGAATCTGTGGTGCATCTGTTGAATCATGAATACTTCCCGGTCTAAGTCCATCTCCCAGACTAAGTGTCACATCATATTTTCTACAGATATCAAGGAGTCTGTCGTAATGCTCAAAGAAAGGATTTTCTTTATCATTCAGCATCATCCATTGGAATAATATTGAACCTCCTCTGCTTACTATTTTAGTCAGTCTCTTATTATTTTTTAATCTATCTACACAAGTTCTGTTTAGACCTGCATGAATAGTAAGAAAATCAATTCCATCTTCACAATGCTCCTCTACTACTCTGAACAATTCCTCTACAGACATGTCTTTTATATTTTTTCCAAGCTTTGCAACTGCATCATACATAGGTACTGTCCCAAGCATAACTGTTGATTTTTCCACAAGCTCTCTTCTGAATTTCTTAGTATCTCCAAAAGTACTCAAGTCCATTATTGCATCTGCTCCATATTCAATAGCTTTTTGAACTTTTACCATCTCTCCACAGTAATCACAGCAATCTTCTGATACTCCAAGATTTACATTAACCTTAGTTTTAGTTCCTTCTCCAACGGCTCTTGGATAAAGACTTTTATGATTGATATTAGCTGGTATAACAACTCTTCCCTGAGCCATTTTTTCCATAAGCTCTTCCCTTGTCATATTTTCATCTCTTGCTACTATCTCCATCTCTTTTGTGAAGATGCCTTTTTTTGCTGCTTCCATTTGTGTAGAATACATATTTTTTCCTCCTAAGTTTTTTATTCCTGAGTTATAGGGCAGAAAATAAAAAATGCCCTATACCAAACGGTATAGAGCAATATGCTACTTTCTGCCAGATAATTCTAAATAAGGCTGAAAAGATAACTTGCTTCCCTCCGCTGGTACTATCCAGATCAGGTTCCAAGGGTCAGGTTTTATCCTTCTCAGCTTTTCAGCTCCCCTAGCAGTTTTAATTATTATTTTCTTTTTTACGATTCGATTATATTACTTAAAAACATTTTTGTCAAATTTTTTCTTTTTCTTACACACTATTGAAAATTTCTTAAAGTAAATTGTTCTTTCCTATTTAAAGTCTCCTTCTTTCCTATTATATTCTTCCAGTCCTTTTTTAACTACACCGGATAATCCAATAAGTGCGATTATATTAGGCAGTACCATAAGTCCGTTGAACATATCAGCAAGTTCCCATACTAGCTCCACTTTTAAAAGGCAGCCTAGAAATATGAAAACTAAAACCACATATGAATATATGTCCACACTTTTCTTACTGGAAAAAAGATATCTGATATTTGCTTCCCCGAAGAAATACCAGCCTATAATAGTAGAAAAAGCAAAGAAAAGAAGAGCAACAGCTACAAATATTGTTCCTAATTGTCCCATTCCTTGTTTAAACGCAAACTGTGTCAATGTTATCCCTGTCATTTTTCCATCTATTGGTACATTTGACAATATTATAAGAGCAGTTATTGTAAGAATTATAAATGTATCGAAAAATACTCCAAACATTGCCACTATACCTTGATCTATAGGATTCCTGACTTTGGCTATAGCATGGGCATGAGGTGTACTTCCCATTCCTGCTTCATTGGAAAACAATCCCCTTGCAACTCCATATCTTACAGCCTGCTTCACCCCCACTCCCAACAGTCCACCTGTGGCAGCTCTAGGATTGAATGCTCCTACAAATATCATTTCTATTCCATGAATAGTTCCACTCAAGTTAGAAAGAAGTATATATAGTCCTCCTATCATATACAATACAACCATAAAAGGTACTATTTTTTCTGTGAAGGAAGCTATCTGCTTTACTCCGCCTCTGAATATAAGACCTGCTACAACAACAGTTATAGCTCCCATAATAATTGGATTTATTCCAAAGGCTTCCTTAAATGCTTCACCAATAGAATTTGCCTGTACCATATTTCCTACAAACCCAAGAGCGATTATTATAGTTACAGAAAAAAATACTGCCAGACCTTTGCATTTTAATCCTTTGCTGATATAGAATGCTGGTCCACCTCTCACTTCTCCGTTTATATCCTCTTTGTATATCTGAGCAAGAACAGCTTCAGCAAATATAGTTGCCATTCCGAAAAAAGCTGTTACCCACATCCAGAATATAGCTCCAGGTCCTCCTGCTGCTATAGCAGTAGCTGCTCCAGCCAGATTTCCAGTTCCAACCTGTGCTGCCACAGCAGTAGCTAAAGATTGAAATGAATTCATCCCTTTGGAATCTGCCTGACCCTTTCTTGAGCCTCTATGAAATACCCTTCTAACACTGTCCATAAATCTAGTGACCTGAACTCCTTTCAGCATCACTGTAAACATTATTCCTGTTCCACACAGTAAAAAAATCAATAAGTAACTCCAAAGAACATTATTAATGCTCTTTACTACCTGCAATACGCTGTCCATTTTCCCTCCTCTTTCCCTAAGAATTTCAATAGTGTTATAATAAAAGTCCTATATAAACTATAGGACTTTTAAGATTTACTTATAATACATTATTTTCATTTTAATGTCAATATGAAATTTTATTTTCTTTTACATAGAAGAAAAATAGTTCTTTTTTAGTACAAGAATCCTATTTTTTTATGTTGTATTAAAAAATTTCAAGTTTAAATTTAGTATTCAAGAAGAATATGATAGATGCTTAACTATTTAAGGAATAATTTTTAATTATAAATATACAAAAACCAGATTCCAAAATAAAGAATCTGATTTCTCTAGTTAATCAGAATAAAATTCATATCTATTCTTTCCGCTTTTTTTAGCTTGATACAAAGCTTTATCTGCTTTAATAAATATTTCTCTAAAGCTATCAGAAAATTGTATTTCATAAATTCCAATGCTTATAGATATAGGTTTTTCTATATTCAGTTCTTTAGAAAGCCTTTTCACTCTTTGAAGAACCCCATTTAATTTTTGAGTTATCCATTCAATTGACGATATCTGTGGAAGAAATACAGCAAATTCATCTCCACCTAATCTCCCTATAATATCTACAGAACGAAACGATTCTTTAAATATATCTGCAATTCTATGTAAAACTATATCTCCAAATGGGTGTCCATATGTATCATTTATCTCTTTAAAATCATCCACATCAAATATCATAAAAATATTTATCCCTTTCATGATATCTATTTTCAAATTCAAAGAAATAAGCTCTTCTAAAGTAGCTCTATTTAAAAGATCAGTAACTGCATCATATTCAGCTTTCTTTTTCAATTCATAATTATATTGATTTTGCATTAATTCAAATATTTTTTCATTATGTACATTTTTATATGACCCAATAATCTTATCCAAAGCATTATCAGAATCTAAAAGTTTGTGGTATTTTATATGAAACCAATTTTTTTGTTCATTATCAACTAAAAACTCTACATCTTTTTCACATTCTTTTTGAGATATTATACATTCATACAATGAAATACAGTTTTGTATGGTATTCACTGAATCTCTGTCTCCAATTAATTTACTGAACATCCTTATCTCTTTCTCTGGAAACAGGTAAAAATTAGTATTATCAAATATTTTCAATATATCATTTTTTACATCATACTCAAAATAGCTTTCTAAAAGTAGATCAGTAAACATTGCATAACGCTTTCTTTCCATTTCCAACTCTTGATTCATTTGAACCAATGATGAGATATTTGTAAAAATAAGATAAATAGTTGGAAATTTACCTTCATATAGTTCCCCTGTAAAAAATCCATTTACATTTACATGAATAGAATATCCTGCTACATGAATAAGTCTGTATCTCATTTTAAAAGTTTGCTCCATAGTCTTAGATGCTTCCAGAAATTTTTCTTTTACAAGCTCTACATCATCTGGATGAATATACAGACTGCTGTTGAATCCGACAATCTCAACATTTTCAGCTTTTTCTCCAACTAGATTACACAGACCTTGATTAAAATACAAGATTGTTAATTCATCATTAAGAACAAATTTTCCTATTCCATCTGCTGCCAATGTCAGAGCTTCTTCAAGTTCATTATTTTTTATCTGATGATTTGAATTAATATGATAATAGTTATTTTTCTTTGAAAATAATGCCATATTTCTCTCCCCTTAATCAATTTTTGACATCAGTAATCACTTTTTTTTGTAATTTATTTTTTATGAACTTGAAATTTTTTTGTTAATATTATATTTTTTAGTAAAAAATTGTTATTTTTTCCCTTAAATACATCCTTTAAAACTAAAATGTACTATATCTACAATATAACACATCCCCCTGATTTAGTAAAGAATTTTCTCGGTAAAAAATTAGATTTTTAGAATGTTTATCTCGCTTCAACATTTTCTTTGTCTAACAATTCTTTTGTTTCAGGAAGATAATATTTGATTTCTACTTTATGCCCTGTTTTTTTGTCTACCAGATTTTTATAACATTTGTCTAAGTGTTTGCTTCCCCAAAGAATTATACTATTGAACACATCTTCAAGGTCTCTTCCTTTTTCAGTCAACGTATATTTGTATCTAGGAGGATGTTTTTGATATAGTTCTCCTTTGATTATTCCATCTTCTTCTAGACTTTTTAATCTGCCTGAAAGAAGATTAGAGGCTATTCCTGTTAATTTGCTCAAAAGCTCATTGTAGCTTTTATCTCCAAGCATTATTTCGTGAACAATCAGAAGAGTCCATTTATCCCCTATTATATTCAAAGTCTGTGCTATATTACATGGTAATTCATATTGATTTTTCATCTCTTCTCCTTTATCCTTTTATTTTATTTGATCAAAGAGGTCATTTAATGTTTCACTCATTGTAGGATGAGTAAATATTCCATCCCTTAAAAAAGTATAATCTTTCTCTGCCATCATTACAAGCCTTATATTATTTATAACCTCTCCTGACTGTCTGAAAAACAGAGATGCTCCTAATATTTTTCCAGTTTCTGCATCTACAACAGCTTTTAATAGTCCATCAGTCTCTCCATATATTTTCATTCTAGGATTGGCTGCTAAAATTTTTGAAGTTTTTACTTTATATCCTTTTTGTAAAGCTTCCTCTTCTGTCATTCCTATTCTCGAAAATTGAGGCTCTATAAATACAGTATAAGGCACTGGTCCTCTATCTTTCAATGTATATTTCTTATCTCCAAAAAGTTCATTATAGATGATACGTGAATCATCAAGAGAAGTATATGTAAATTGCAGCCCTCCATGAACATCTCCCATTGCCCATATTCCATCTACTGATGTATGAAGATTATCATCTGTTTCTACAGCTCCTCTTTCTGTAACTTTTACTCCAGCATTTTCTAATTTTAACCCTTTAATATTTGGTTTTCTTCCAACTGCCACAAGAACAGCATTTCCAATTACACTTTCTATTTTTCCATCTTTTTCATATTTCACTTCATTTTCTAATATCTCTGCAACTTTTGCTCCTAGTATGAATTTTATTCCTTTTCTCTCCATAACTTTTTTGATTTCATCTGCTATTTCTCTATCTTCACGTGCTATAAATAAAGGACTTCCTTCTAAAACTATTACTTCTGAACCAAAATTATTATACATATCTGCATATTCCAGACCAATATATCCTCCACCTATTATCACAAGTTTTTTAGGAAGTTCTTTCAGTTCCATTATAGCTTCACTGTCATAGACATATCTACTCTCTCTCAATCCTTTTATTGGAGGAACAACAGTTTCTGCTCCTGTATTTATAAATATTCTTTCTCCTTTTATTTGAATAACTTCATCTTTCATTTTTACTTCAATAACTTTTTTATTTACAAAAGAACCCTCTCCAATATATATATCTATATTTTCTTTATCATTAAGATTATCATAATTTTTCTTTCTGAAAAGCGAGATCAGCCCATTTTTATTCTCTATAATATTTTTATATTCTTCAGCATACTCTTCAAAAGAATTTAATTTTTTAAATTTATTCTTAGCAGCTTCGTTTATAAGATATTTTGTAGGTATACATCCTACATTTATACAAGTTCCTCCATACATTTTATCTGATTTTTCTATGACAGCAACTTTCCATCCTTTATCTGCCATTTGTCCTGCTAAAGTTTTTCCACCTTTTCCAAATCCTATTACCACTGCATCATAATTTTTCATTTTAAAAGCCTCCTCGATAAATTTTATATTACCTTTTAATTCTATTACATTTTCAACTACCGATTCCTCTTTCCCCTTTTTTCCATTTTACCACATAGACTTTATTTTATCAAGTAACTTTATTTTTTAAAAATATATAAATAAAAAAAACTATCTGGTTGTAACAGATAGTTCTCTCAGGTGGCTCACTTTTAATTATTTTATTTTTTTAGATGCTCTGAATTTTATTATTTTCTTAGGATAAATCGTCATCTGCTCTCTTGTTGCTGGATTAGATACTACTCTCGGTTTTCTTATGAGTATTTCAAATATTCCTCTTTTTGGAAATTTTACCTCTCTATCTAGGAATATTGCTTCCTTTACTGTTTCCAGAAATTCTTCTATCTCATCTTCTGCTTTGATTATTGATAATCTATCTGGACTCATTTCACTATATAGCTTTGCTAAATCTCTCTTATTCATCAATATCACCATTAGCTATTTCTATGAGGCTTTTTCCTGCTCTGAATTTTATTACTTTTTTAGGTTCAGTATATCTTTCCTCTTCC
>OGZY01000116.1_pt1 | contig 58579 bp, 49 predicted proteins | sample 1576911 | NCBI WGS metagenome assembly OGZY01 (sample SAMEA3541488, study PRJEB24748) | human gut metagenome | biome: human gut; feature: human-associated habitat; material: faeces | place: China | collected 2012 | reverse complement strand
TGCTTTTTGAGCGCTAATATACTAAAAATATTAGGTGTGTTTGCGGAGAATCAGATTTCATTTTAATATGATTATAATTTGAACGCAAAGATAACTACTTAATTAATATGTTTGCGGAAAAAAGGTTTTTATTTTCAGAATGAAATAAGGAATCTATAGTTTTGCTTTGCTTTTTTTGAATTTTATGGGCACTCATTCAATTCCTTTGGTTATAATTTGTACAGGGGGCTGCCTTACTGTTACAGTTGATCGGTAATATTCTGGATCTTTCGAAAATCGAATCGGGCACATTGAAGTTTGTGTAGAGTGATGTGAATATTAATGCAATGATGTACGATTTGGAGGAATTATTTCAATTACGGAATAAAAATAATCCGGAGGTGGAGATCGGGTAGATGTTGAATCCGAGCAGGGAGAAGGTCTCATTTTTTTGTTTACAATTTCTCAAAAGCCTATCATTCACTTTGCTGGGAGAAGAGAAATAGTACGCACAATGGAAAATTATTAGTCGGATGAATAAATATTACTTTATTTATATCCTCCATTCTTGAAAAATACCGTAATTTTGCAACTCAATTACAAAATGAGTATGCAACAATCTAATTATATAATTGAGGTAAAAGGTGTTTCCAAGTTTTTTGGTGATAAAATGGTCTTGGATAACATTAATTTATATGTAAAAAAAGGTGAGTTTGTAACTGTGTTGGGGCCCTCCGGTTGCGGAAAGACAACTCTTTTACGTTTGATTGCCGGTTTTCAGACTGCTTCGGAAGGCGAGATAAAGATAGCTGGAAAAGAGATCACGCAGACACCTCCGCATAAGCGTCCGGTAAATACTGTGTTCCAGAAGTATGCTTTGTTCCCTCATTTGAATGTGTTCGATAATATTGCCTTCGGATTGAAATTGAAAAAGATCTCTAAGCAGACTATCGAGAAGAAAGTAAAGGCTGCTCTTCGTATGGTAGGGATGACGGACTATGAGTATCGGGATGTGAATTCCTTGTCGGGCGGGCAGCAACAGCGTGTAGCCATAGCCCGTGCTATTGTCAATGAGCCGGAGGTGTTGTTGCTGGATGAGCCTTTGGCTGCTTTGGACTTGAAGATGCGTAAAGATATGCAGATGGAATTAAAAGAGATGCATAAGACATTGGGCATCACTTTTATTTATGTGACGCATGACCAAGAGGAAGCTTTAACACTGAGCGACACGATTGTTGTAATGAGTGAAGGAAAAATACAGCAGATCGGAACACCGGTGGATATTTATAACGAACCCATCAATTCGTTTGTAGCTGATTTTATAGGTGAGAGCAATATTCTGAACGGAACTATGATACAGGACAAGCTTGTGCGTTTTGCAGGAGTGGAATTTGAATGTGTAGATGAAGGTTTCGGTGAAAATATGCCGGTAGATGTTGTGGTACGTCCTGAAGATTGGTATATTTTTCCGGATTCGGATGCTTCACAGCTTTCAGGTATCGTAACCTCATCCATCTTTAAAGGTGTGCATTATGAAATGGTGGTCGAGGCCAATGGTTATGAATTTATTGTACAGGACTATCATCATTTTGCTGTGGGTGAGCAGGTAGGTTTGTTGATAAAACCTTTTGATATCCATATTATGAAAAAAGAACGTGTATGCAATACGTTTGAAGGAGAACTGACAGATGGAACGCATGTGGAATTTCTGGGATGTACGTTTGAGTGTCTGCCAGTGGTTGACATTGAGCCGGGAACTAAAGTAAAAGTGCAGGTAGATTTCAAGGATATCATTTTGCAGGATAATGAAGAGGATGGAACTTTAACCGGAGATGTACGTTTTATCCTATATAAGGGAGATCATTATCACCTCACTGTGTCATCGGACTGGGGTGAGGATATTTTTGTTGATACCAATGATGTATGGGACAATGGTGATCATGTAGGTATCAGCATCTTTCCTGAAAGTATAAAAATAACTCAGATTGTAGAATCATAATAAAGAAAAGAGGTGCTCAGAACGATACGATTTTTCTTGTCTTCACGTAAAAGTTGGACTATTCCTTACGTGATATTTTCGGCGGTATTTGTTATTCTTCCGCTACTTTTAATAGTGGTTTATGCATTTATGGATGATGCGGGGCATTTCACATTGGGAAATTTTGCCAAATTTTTCGCCCATCCCGAGGCAATCAACACATTTGTTTATTCTATTGGCGTGGCCATTATCACAACAGTGGTATGTATCTTATTGGGATATCCTGCTGCCTATATTCTGACACAGACGCGGATGAAATATGCATCGACAGTGGTGGTATTGTTTATTTTGCCCATGTGGGTGAATATTTTAATACGTACACTGGCTACGGTGGCCTTGTTCGATTTTATGAACGTATCTTTAGGAGAGGGGGCTTTGATATTCGGTATGGTATATAATTTTTTGCCTTTTATGATTTATCCTATTTACAACACTTTGCAGAAATTGGATAAAAGTTATGTGGAAGCGGCGCAAGATTTGGGCGCCAATCCCATGCAAGTGTTTTTCAAGGCTGTGTTGCCCCTGTCTATGCCGGGTATTGTGAGTGGTATATTAATGGTATTTATGCCTACTATCTCCACATTTGCTATTGCCGAATTATTGACAATGAATAATATTAAATTATTTGGCACTACTATCCAGGAAAATATTAATAATAGTATGTGGAATTATGGGGCGGCCTTGTCGTTGATCATGTTGTTCCTTATTGGTGCGACAACCTTGCTCGCTTCAGATGATAAGGATCATAACGAAGGAGGCGGACTATGGTAAAGAAAATTTTGTGTCAGGGGTATTTGTGGCTGCTTCTGCTATTGCTTTATGCGCCTATTTTTATCATTATGATCTATTCGTTTACCGAAGCAAAGGTGCTGGGCAACTGGACCGGGTTTTCCACCAAACTCTATTCATCCCTGTTTGTTGCGGGTACACATCATTCATTGACAAATGCCTTGGTCAATACCTTGAGCATTGCCTTTATTGCAGCTACCGTATCCACCTTGCTGGGCAGTATTACGGCAATCGGCATATTCAATCTTCGTCCCCGTGCCCGTAAAGCAATCAGTTTTGTCAATAATATCCCTATTTTGAATGGAGATATTATTATTGGTATATCTCTATTCTTGCTGTTCGTATCTTTGGGTATTCCACAAGGATATACCACTGTAGTGCTTGCACATATCACATTCTGTACTCCATATGTGGTGTTAAGTGTGTTGCCGCGTTTGAAACAGATGAATCCGAATATTTATGAGGCGGCGCTTGACTTGGGGGCTACTCCTATGCAGGCACTCCGCAAGGTGATTGTTCCTGAGATTCTTCCGGGAATGATTTCAGGTTTTATGTTGGCGGTGACTTTGTCCATTGACGATTTTGCCGTGACTGTATTTACTATTGGTAATGAAGGGCTTGAAACTCTTTCCACCTATATTTATGCGGATGCACGGAAAGGAGGGTTGACCCCTGAACTTCGTCCGCTTTCTACCATTATATTCGTATTGGTGCTGGTATTGCTGGTTATCATCAATCGCCGTGCAGGCAAGAAAAAGGAGGTATAAAAAATGAGGAAAATAAATAGATGGCTGATGGTGTGTGTGTGCGCGTTATTCTCTTTAACCGGATGCTATAACACAGAGCCTCGTGAGAGTGTGCTGAAAATATATAATTGGGCCGATTACATTGATGAGGATATGTTGGCGGAATTTCCCCGGTGGTACAAAGAACAGACGGGGGAAGATATTCGGATTGTCTATCAGACTTTTGACATCAATGAAATCATGTTGACCAAGATAGAACGCGGGCATGAAGATTTTGATGTAGTTTGTCCTTCGGAGTATATCATAGAGCGCATGCTGAGGAAAGGTTTATTGCTTCCCATTGATACCGTTTTTGGAAAGACCCCCAATTATCTGCATAATGAATCTCCTTATATCCGTGAACAATTGGATAAATTGAGCTGGTCGGGGCATCGTGCTTCAGATTATGCCATCGGTTATATGTGGGGAACAGCAGGTATCCTTTTTAATACCGATCATGTTCCAGTGGAAGATGCCAGGACTTGGGCCAGTCTTTGGAATCTGAAATATGAGAACAAGATCCTGATGAAGGAAAGTTATCGTGATGCATATGGTACCGCATTGATTTATGCCAATGCCGAGGATTTGAAAAAAGGCAAGGTTACGGTAGAGGAGTTGATGAATAACTATTCGCAAGCATCCATCGATACAGTTGAGAAGTATCTGAAAGCCATGAAACCCTTGATAGCAGGTTGGGAAGCTGATTTTGGCAAGGAAATGATGACTAAAGGTAAAGCATGGCTGAACATGACCTGGAGCGGGGATGCGGTATGGGCGATAGAAGAGGCTGAAGGAGTGGGTATCCATCTGGACTATGAGGTGCCGGTGGAAGGAAGTAATGTGTGGTATGACGGATGGGTGATCCCTAAGTATGCTAGAAATAAAAAGGCTGCCAGTTATTTTATTAATTATTTATGCCGTCCCGATGTGGCTTTACGTAATATGGACGCCTGTGGTTATGTGAGTGCCGTTGCTACTCCCGAGATTTTGGAGGCAAAAATAGATACTACTTTATCTTACTTTGCAGATTTAAGCTATTTTTTCGGTCCTGCTGCCGATAGTATACAAATAGATAAGGTACAGTATCCTGACCGTACAGTGGTGGAGCGTTGTGCCATGATTCGTGATTCCGGTGACAAGACCGAATTGGTCTTGGAAATGTGGTCGCGTGTAAAGGGGGATAACCACCTATAAGAAAAGATCATATACTGCTGTTGGTGTTTTCATTCCATTTATTACTTCTACTGCACAATCAATTATAGGGTAAGCAAGAACTGCTCCTGTTCCCTCTCCCAGTCTCATTCTCATATTGAAAAATGCCTCTTCTCCAAGCTCTTTCAATACTAATTCCATTCCAGGCTCTTCACTCATATGAGTTGCAATTATATAATCTTTTATCTTTGGTTCTATTTTGCAAGCTACTAAAGCTGCTACACTTGATATAAATCCATCTACAAGCATAGGTTTTCTGTATCTAGCTGCTCCTATATACATTCCTACCATACATGCTATATCCAATCCACCTACATGAGCCAGTACATCTATTGGATCCATATTAAATGTATCATATTTTTCACAAGATTCCACTATTATTTTTTTCTTTTTTACAAGACCGCTGTCAGAAAGTCCTCCCCCTCTGCCAACTATTTTGTCTATATCCCCTTTTGTAAAAGAATATAGAACTGCTGAACTTGTAGAAGTATTCCCTATTCCCATTTCTCCATTTGAAAAAATATCATATCCAGCTTCTACTTTTTCCTTTATTAATTCTATTCCTACCATTATTGCTTTTACACATTCTTCCTGTGTCATTGCAGGTTCTTTATAGAAATTATTAGTTCCTTTTTTTACATTTTTTCTGTATAGATTAGGATAATCTCTAGGAATCGAATCTTTTATCCCAATATCTACAAGGTTGAAATCTACCCCTATAGTTCTTGTCAAAAGACCTATTGCTGCTATTCTATTAAGCATAGCCTCAGATACTATACGTGTATATTCCAAAGGACATGAAGAAATTCCTTCCTCTATTACACCATTATCTGCTGATGCTACTATATGACATCTTTTATTTATTTTCTTTACAGGAAACCCACTGATTCCTGCTAGTTTTATAGCTATATCTTCAAGAGTTCCAAGGCTCCCATTAGGCTTCATTTTTCTGTCAAGTTCTTCCTGTGCTGCTTTTACAGCCTCTTTGTCTGCACCTTCTATTTCTCCAATAATTTTTCTTAACTCTTTCATCTCATCACCCTATGTTTAGTCCTTTTAGTATTGGGAACCCATCTGCAAATTCTATTATACAGATACCTCCATTTTCCACACTATATTTCCAGTAACTTTCTAGTTTATCTGAAAAATACCAGCTTAATATACAGTTGATAACACCCCAGTGAGTTACCACTAAATTATTTTTTGTTTTATCCAGACTTTCTATAAAATCTATAGCTCTGCTTTGAAGCTTTTCAAGGCTTTCTCCAGTAACAAAATTAAAAGTTTTCCATTCGTTTTTACTCTTTTCACACTCTACTGGATACTTTTCCTCTATCTCTTTGTAGCTCATTCCTTCAAATATTCCAAAATCTATTTCCTGAAGTCTTTTATCAAATGTTATTGGAAGACTGAGATAATTTACCAGTTCTGCTGTCTCTGCTGCTCTCAGCAGATCACTTGAATAAACTGCATCATATCCATGTTTTTTCAACACATCTCCAGCTTTTTTACACTGCACTCTTCCCATTTCATTCAGACCTGGATCAAGCTTCCCAAAGAATATTCCTTCAACATTCATCTGTGTCTGCCCATGTCTGACAATTATCAGTTTACCCACTTCTATCACCTATACAGCTGCTAATATGTAAATAACAAACATAGCAATTATTTCTGAAAGCTCAACTACTGCCCCTAATGTATCTCCTGTGATTCCACCAATTTTTCTAGTCATCAATTTTGCATAGAAGAATCCAAGAAGCATTATTATTGGAATAACAATTAAAATAGTATAAGTAAGTCCAAATAAGTAAGCTGCCCCTCCTACAAAAGATGCTGTTAATATTGTAGCAATAGCTACTCCTCCAGCATCAGTATGATCTACAAAAGTTTTTCCCATTCCAGTAGATCTAGCATATGGTGCTGATGCACAATTTACTACACTGTTTAATCTTGCTATCACTGGAACTATTAGAAGTAATATTCCCATATTAAGTCCAGCAAATTCTGATATCTCTACAAGAAGAACTACTTTTAACATGAAATATAGTATAAGAACAAGTCCTCCATTAGTACCTAATCTTGAATCTTTCATTATATCAAGCATTTTTTGTTTGCTTCTATAACTGAATATTCCATCAAATGTGTCTGCCAGACCATCAAGATGAAGTCCACCTGTAAGTATTACCTCTATAGTTACAAGCAGTACTGCCATGACCATTGGTGAATATACTACAGTATATAGCAGCCAGGATGCTCCAAAAAGTATAAGACCTATTATCATTCCAATTACTGGAAAAAATTTCATGCTCTTTCCTAACTCATCAGAATCAAATTTTGGATCAACTCCAATAGGAAGTCTAGTCATAAATCTAAAAAGTAACAATATTCCTTTCATTAAATATCCTCCTAAAACTATTTTAATTTCATTTTTATCCCAGAAACTACAAAGTATGCCTCATCAGCTTTTGCTGCTGCTAATTGATTCATTCTTCCGCATATATCTCTAAAATGTCTCCCCAAAGCATAAGCAGGAACTACTCCCATACCTATTTCATTGGAAACTATAACAATATCCTGATCTGATGATTTTATATATTCCAGAAGTTCTTCTACTTCTTTTTTTATGTTGTTTTCTATTGATGTAAGTTCTTCATCAGGCATATGATCCCAGTCATATTCTTTCTCCATTATCATGAGGTTAGTTACCATATTTGTCAGACAGTCCAGAAGTATAACTCCCCCCTGCTTCATGTGAGGTTTTACAAGTTCAACTGTATTTTTGTATCCCTCTACAGTAGTCCAGTTCTCCCCTCGCTGTTCTCTATGCTTAGCTACACGAGCTCTCATTTCATCATCAAATATGATTGCAGTTGCCAGATATATTTTGTCTCTATATCCCATGTCAGCTATATACTCCTCTGCATGTCTGCTTTTTCCACTTCGAGATCCCCCAGTGAAGTAAATAATTCTTCCCAATTTGTCATCTCCTCTACTTTATTTCAATGAATTAATTATATCATATTTTTCTAGATTTTACACTTGATTTTCTGCTTATACTCTATGGTAAAGAAAAAAGCCTCTCAGTTATTTTTAGTTGAGAGACTTTGGGTTTTGGTTGATGATTTAGTATTTGGTTTTATTTATTATATTTTTAGTATTTTTATAAGAACTATTTTACTATTCAAAAATACTATCATAATTATAATTTTTATAAAACTCTAAATTTTTTCTAATATATTCTTCATAATTTTCTTTTGTTAATTGGTACTCCTTTTTAGATATCCAATATAATATCTTATCACTGATATTTCCCATATAATGCCCAGGATCTTTATAATTATCTAAATCACATATCATTTCATAATTATTAAAAAACGAGTATAATTCTACATTAGGATATTTTAAAATTTTTTCTATCATATATTTTTCTGCCATAATTTGTTTTTCTATTTTTCCTTCTTGCTTTAATTGATCCCAATATACAATACTATATGGAGTTATAAAATAAATAAACGTAGTATTGGGATATTTTTTTATTAATGAAATAACATTTTTTTCTATATTTTTATCAATTATTTCTATATCTTTTTTCTCTAATTTCTCTTCTTTAATGTTTTCTTTTTTATTTCTTTTATAATTTTTTAATACATTTTTTTTTCCAGATTGATATTCATTATTCCAATTTGAATATTCATCAAAAGTTGTTGTATTTTTTCTAAATAAAGTATAAACAACTACTCTACCTATTTCTTTAATTATAACTTCTTTATTAAATAAATATTTATAATCATTTAAAATATTATCATCATAAAGATAAGTTGGAAAATCATTATATCTCATATATTCACTATTTTGTATTATTGCTCCATAATCTAATCCCCTTAAAATATATCTAATGTCTTTTTTTCTCTTTAAAGTTCTTTCTAAATTATCATTTATCTCTTTATAACTTCCTCCTGAAAAAGGAACTTTTATAGAATTAGAATTAAATAGTTTATCAAATAAACTACTTTTAAAATTTTCAGTCATTGAAGTCCCAGTAATAATAGAATCATATTCAAAATGTCTTTCTATTCCATCATTTATATATCTTTGATTTCCAAGACGATAAGACAAAAATTTTAGTGGTTTATGATAATGAAAATAAGGATCAATTATTACAACTGTTCCTCCTATTATTATTAAAAATAATGCAATTAAGAAAATTAGTATTTTAAAATATTTTTTTTCTTTCATTTTTTCCTCTTTATCCAAATATTTTTTAAAAATTAAAATATAAAAAATTACTTATTCCATTAAAATAGCATATTGAAATACTGAATAGGAATGCTACTACGAAACAATTTTTTATATTTATTTTTAGACTGTTAACTATATTAAAAGTATTATTTAGTAAAAATGTTATTATAACTGCAAATAATAAACTAGTAATGTCTATTTCATTTACTGTAAATCTATCTTTTATTTCCTGGTACATTCCCATCAAATTATTTTTTTGTTCTATTTCCAAAACTATAGTTATTAAACTTTTATAACTAAACATTTCTTTTAATACTTTTAATGCTGTATTTAATGTTTCTGCTCTAAAAAATACCCAAAATATATTTACTAAGTTTATTGTTATAAACCATCCTAATAGTTTATTCATCTTTCTTTCACTATTTTTCCATACTCTATGTATTAAAATACATATTCCATGTAAAACTCCCCAAATGACAAAGTTCCATCCTGCTCCATGCCATATTCCACTTGCCATGAATACTATAAATAGATTTCTTAAGGTTTTTCTTTCCCCTAATCTATTTCCTCCTAGTGGAATATATAAGTAATTTGTCATAAATCTTCCCAATGTCATATGCCATCTTTTCCAGAATTCCTGTATATTTGTTGACTTATATGGTGAATTGAAATTTAATGGTAATACTATGTTAAACATAAGCGCTATCCCCATTGCCATATCACAATACCCACTAAAATCAAAATATAATTGTAATGTATATGATATTGAAGTCATCCATGCTTCTATAATATTTAATGTTTCTATCTTATCAAATCCTGCATTTGCAAAATTTGCTATTGTATCTGCTATTATTACTTTCTTAGCCAAACCAATAGAAAACATATAAAGTCCTCTATTCATATTTTCATAATTTATCAGCTTGTTTCTTTTATCTTCAAATTGTGGAAGCATTTCATTTGGCAGCACTATTGGCCCTGCTATTAACTGTGGAAAAAATGTTACAAATAGACAATAACTTAAAAAATCATATTTCATACTTTTTTCATTATAACTGTCAATTATAAATGAAAGTTGTTGAAATGTAAAAAAAGATATTCCTAATGGCAGCAATATGTGTAATAAAGTAAAATTTGTTCTAAATATTATATTTATATTTTCTACAAAGAAATCATAATATTTAAAATATCCTAATAATCCTAAATTAAATATTACTCCTATTATCATCCATATTTTTCTTTCTTTTCCAGTTAAACTCTTATGATTTAACTTATTTCCAATAAAATAATTTATTATTATTGAAGTTAAAATTAAATATAAATATGAAAGATGAAAATATGAATAAAAATATAGGGAAGCTATTACTAGCCACCCTTTAGCTATATTATTTTTACCATATCTATTTAATGTAAAATATGTTATTAATGTAATTGGTAAAAATAGAAAAATAAACTCATATGAATTAAATAACATTATTCCTCCAAGACTTAACAATTTTCTTTTTTCTTAGTTTATTTCTAATATTTTTGATTGAACAAATTTTATTGTTTTTTTAGGAATTATTTCTCTCACTTCTTTTGAGGTTGGACTGCCTATTCTTCTCTTTTTTCTTTTTAAAAGTGAAAATGTTCCCTTATTCTTAAATTTTACCTCCTCATCCATGGCTATTACTTCTGCTATTAAATTAAATATCTCTTCTATTTCTTCTCTTGCTTCTTTATCTTCTATTGTTTCATCTTGTTCCTTTCTCAATTTTTTGTAATATGATACAAACTCTCTAGTGTTCATATTCTTCCTCCATTAGAGTATTGAGTTCATTTACTTTATCTATCATCTTCATTCTAGGTTTAAACTTGATAACTTTCTTTTCTTCTGTTATCATCATTTTTCTAGTAGCTAGATTTAATATCTTTCTGGGTTTTACTTCTTTCTTTTCAAATATTCCCCAGTCTTTTATTATTACTTTTTCATCTTCTTCTAAAACATCAAAAAGAGCTTTCCAGAAAGAATCTAGTCTTTCTTTTGCTTCTCTTATGCTTTTTAGATTCCTTCTTTCTTTGTATAAGGTTAAAAACTCTTTTTCTGTCATTATTTTCCCTTTCTATAATTCCTCTACTGATTTTACTATTCTTTCTATTTCACCATTATTTATAACAAATATTCTATCACAGTCTTTTAATGTTGTAAGTCTATGAGCTACTATAATCAAAGTCCTATCTTTTGATACATCATATATTTCTTTCATTATTTCTTCTTCTGTTTCATTATCTAATGCTGAAGTGGCCTCATCTAATACTAATACACCCGGATTATCATAAAGAGCTCTAGCTATTGCTATCCTCTGCTTTTGTCCTCCAGATAACATTATTCCTCTATCTCCTACTATTGTTTTTATTCCTTCTTTTTTCTTTAAAAATTCCCATATTCTAGCTTTTTTTAATGATTCTATTAATTTCTTTTCATTGTACTCTCTATCAAATACAACATTATCTGCTATTGTTCCATCAAAAAGATATACCTCCTGTGGAATATATCCTATACTTTGTCTCCAATAACCAATATTCTTATCTTCTAATTTAATATTATCTAAATATACATTCCCATTTTTAGGTTTATATAGCCCTGTTATTAAATCTACAAGTGTTGTTTTCCCAGAACCTGATTCTCCTACAAATGCTACCTTTTCCCCTTTAAATATATTTAAATTTATATTTTTTAGAACCTCTTTTCCTTTTTCAAATTCAAAACATATATTTTTCAACTCTATATTTCTATTAAATTCTATAGACTTATTTTCAATATTTTCAACTTCACTTTCTAATTCATCAACTATAATATCAAGAGATTTTCTATAAAAAAGAATTGTTTGATAGTTATTAATAATTCTATTTACTGATGGAAGTATTCTATATAATCCTATAAAAAATATTGATATTACTGGCATTATTTTAGCTAAACCATTTTCATCATATATCATTACAGAAAATATTATTAAGACTACTACTATTGAAAATCCTAAAAATTCTAATATTAATCTTGGCACTGGTTGAGAAGACATATACTTTTTATCAACTTTTATATATTTATTACAAGAATTTTGAAAATTATTCATTATTTTTTCATCATTAGATTGTAATTTTATAAACTTATAATTTCCAAATGTTGATCCAATTATTTGATAATATTCCTCTATAGCTTTGCTTCTTTCTGCTCCCCATTTTTTTGTTTTATTTAATATTAGATATTTTATAAGAAGTATATTTATTCCCATAAATGCTGTAACAAACAAAGTTATTTTTAAATCAACATACAGCATTACTAAATATATAAAAAACACTATACATACTTCACTAATTAACATTAATAAACTTTGAATTAAGCTAACAAGCATATTTGCTTCTGATGTAATATTTTTCATGAGATTATTTGAATTTTTTTTAACAAAGTTTTGATATGGATATTTCAGATAATTCTCCATTAACTTACATGTAAATTGATAGTAATAATTTTGAGAAAAAGCAACTAAAATATAATTAAAAAATATATTTAATAAATTTTTTATTAGAAATATTAATATTATAGTTATTCCAAAATAAAATATAAAATTCTTAGTACTTTCAAAGCTAAAAAAATTATATATTAATTTCAGATATTTATTCTCAAATATTATATTCTGATTAGTTACCATTGCCATAAATGGAACTATTGTTGATAGTCCTACTACTTCACTTAAAGAAATTATTATTGAAAAAACTGTTATTCCTAATAGCTTTTTCATTTCATTTTTAGAGAATAGTTTCTTTATTTTTTTTAACACTTTTACTCCTTAAACTTCTTTATGATTTTTACTATATAATCTAACTCTTCCTTAGTTAATGTTGGATACATAGGAATACTTATTTCTCTTAAATAATAATCCTCTGCTACTGGAAAATCTCCTTTTCTATAGCCATAATTTTTTTTATAATATGGCATTAAATGAAGAGGAATATAATGAACTTGAACAAAAATATTATTTTCTCTCATATAATCAAAGAAACTTTTTCTTTCCTCAGGATCTTTTAATAATACTGGATACAAATGATATGAATTTAAATTTTCTGGCTTTATTTTCAAGTCTTTATATTTTTCATCTTTTAACCATTCTTTTTCAAAATAATTAATTGGTAATGTTAACCATTTCAAATCTTTTAATTCATTATCATAATAATCTGCTATTTTATTTCTTTCATAAAGAGATTTATCTAATTTACTCATTTGCGTTATCCCTAAAGCACATTGCATATCCGTTATCCTATAGTTATAACCAAGTTCTTGCATTTCATAATACCAAGCTCCATGATTTTCCTCTAATTCATCTGGGTTTTTAGTTATTCCATGAGTTCTAAAAAGGCAAAGTTTTTTATAATAATTCTCATTATTTGTAAGAACCATTCCCCCTTCTCCAGTAGTTACATGCTTTACTGGATGAAAGGATAAAATAGTAACATCTGCATAATCTACAATATTTCTATTTTCTCTTAAAGCTCCTATGGCATGAGCTGCATCATGAATTATTTTTATATCTTTCCCAGTATTTTCAATAGCTTTTCTAATTGCTTTTAAATCTACTGGATATCCTGCTAATGATACTGGTGTTATAACTTTTGTTTTATCAGTTATTGCTTTTTCTATTTTATTTATATCAATATTATAGTTTTCCTTATCTGTATCTACAAACTTAGGAATACCTCCTAAATATAGTCCTCCATTCCCTGAAGCAGCAAAAGTTATTGGACTTGTTATAAATTCATCACCTTTTTTTAAACCTACAGCATAGTAAGCAGCATGTAAAGCTGCTGTTCCATTACAAAATGCTACTGCAAATTTGCAACTATGATATTCAGCTACTTTATCTTCAAATTCTTTTACTTTTGGTCCTTGTGTCATATAATCTGATTGTAAAGTTTCTATTACAGCTTCTATATCTTTTTTATCAATATACTGTCTTCCATATGAAATTTGTTTCATGAATTATTCCTCCTCTATATCTTCAAATAATAAAGGTGTTCCAAATTTTAAGTCTTTTTTTACTTTCTTGCCTAGTATACAATTATAATATTTAGAGGATATCCCATCTGCTGGTCTTACACTTTTTATATTTTCTTTCGTGATTACTTCACCATTATTTATATCTTTTGATATAAATAATGATCTTTTAAATTTAAAGGATTTTTTCTTTTTTTCAGTTATTTCATAACTTATTTTCCCAAACATTTTTTCCACATTTCTGATATTTTCTACCATCTCTCTAAATTCTATGGGAGTCATTGAAAAACTTGAATCAGGTCCACCTAGACTTCTGTCAATTATAAAATGTTTTTCTATTACTTCTGCCCCCATTGCAACAGCTGTACTTGCTACCAGGCTTCCCATTGTATGATCTGAAAGACCTGCTTTCACATTAAATCTTTCTACTAAATCTTTTATCATTACTAGATTAGCATCTTCTACCTTAGCAGGATATTGTGAAGTACATTGCAGTAAAGTTATATCTTCATTTCCCATTTTTCTACAAGCTTCCACAGCTTCTTTTATTTCCTCTTCTGTTCCTACTCCTGTAGATATAATCATAGGTTTTCCCTTTGAAGCTACATATTCTATTAAAGGTATATCATTTATTTCAAATGAAGCTATTTTATATATTGGAGTTTCCAATTCTTCTAATAAGTCAACTGCTGTTTTATCAAATGGAGTAGAAAATATTTCAATTCCTATTTCTCTAGCATAGTCAAAAAGTTCTTTATGCCATTCCCAAGGTGTATATGCTTCTTGATAAAGTTTATATAACGTTGTTCCATCCCAGATTGTTCTATTATTTATCTGAAAATATTCATTATCACAATTTAAAGTTATTGTATCAGGAGTATATGTTTGAATTTTTACAGCATCTGCTCCACTCTCTTTAGCTAACTTTATACTTTTTTTAGCTATATCTATGCTATGTCCATGATTTGCTGACAATTCAGCTATTATTTTTATTTTTTTCATATTTTCTCCAATCTTGTTTGGTTATTTTTAAATATGTTACATTCATTTTTTTATTATTTATTGTTAAATTTTTTTCTTCTTTGTATTTTTTCATTCCTAGACCAAGAGCAAGATTTAAAGATATTAAGTTTTCGCTTATAACATCATATTCTATAATTTCTAATTCTTCATAATTTGTAAAAAGAAATTTTAAAAATTTTTCTCCTATTTCTCTTCCAATTCCTTTGCCCTTTTCTAATGAATTATTCAAATAAATTCCCCAGTTATATATTTTAGTTGATATTTTTTTTACACTAACTATTCCAATTTTCTGTTCAGCATAAATTATGAAAAAAACATCTATATTCTCACTCTTTTTTAAAGAATCTATCCACTTTAAGTGTTGTTCCTCATTAATAATTTCACTATTATACATAAATTTTCTAACTTTAGGATCATTTCTCCATTCTCTTATTTCCTTTTGTTCTTTTAAAGTACTTTTAAGAATATTTTCAAATCTAATCATTTTACCTCCTAAATTAAGAAAAATTTCATTATTCTTTTTATGCCTTTTCCATCTATTAAGTTATATACTTCATTCTTTTGAAACATAAATTTTCTTAAAATAGATTCAATTTCACAAAATGATCTATCTGCTCTTAATACTTCTCCTGCTATTTTATTCTTATATAAAAATGCTGCATTTTTCTCTTGATTATCAGCTATTACTATTGGAAAAAAATTAGCTTTTAGATAAAGCAATTCATTAATACTCTGTCCACATCCACATATTATATTTCTACTTTTTAAAATTATCTCTTTCATTTCTAAAGCATTTAAATTATAGTAAAATTCAATATTATCATTTTTTTCTTTTTCTATTTTTTCTATATTATCAAATGCTTTTCCTATAACTACTGCTATTTTTAATTTTGAATTTATTCTTTTAATAATTTGCAATAATTTAGGAGTTAAATTTCTAATATCTGTTCCCCCTAGAGTTATTAAAACATCTATATTTTTTTCAACTGTATCTGTAGTTGTTTCTAAAAATTCTTTTCTTAAAATTATATAATCTTTGCCTTGAAGAACAATATTTTCCGTTTTATAAACTACCTCATCATAAAGAACTGGATTTAAAACAATTCCTTTAGGATAGGAGATTCTATTATTATCATCTATATAAAGACATTTTTTTGTACTTTCTGATATAAATTTATATGTTTCTATATCTGCTAAATATGAATCTATTATTATATAATCATCTTCTTTTAAAAAAAATTTTAAAAATTCTCTATCTTTCCAATCTTTATTAAGATATCTTTTTCCTTTTAGAAGGTCATCTATATTTTTTCCAAATATAACAAATAAAACTTCTATATCTCTAGATTCGATTTCTTCATATAAGGCAGAACATCTTGTTATATGACCAAATCCAATATTATCTCCACCTTCAGTAAAAATAATTACTCTATTTATCTTTTTCATAATACTTTTCCTTTAGATACTTCTCTGCTCTATTTAAGTCTTGTTTATTTAACAACTTAACAGCTTCTTCTATTTCCTCTTCTAAACTGTTGCATACTCTTTTTTGCTCTATTGAATTATTTATTAAATATAACCATTTCTTTTCTTCAAATAAATTTATTATGTCCTCACAATTAAAATATTTATTATTACTATATAAATTATCATAAACTTCACACAAAAGAATATAATCCTCTTTTGTATCTAAAGTTATCCTTATTTTTGAATACTCTTTATTTTTATTTAATAATAATTGTCCTATTTTATATTTATTTTTATTTGTTTTATAAACATAAGGTGTCACATGTTCAAACTCAAATTTTTCTTTTGCATTCTCATATGCTTCTTTTAATACTTTATATGAAAAAATTTCACAATCTAATCCATGAGGAAAAGTTCTCACCAAAGAATTAGATGTATAATCATTTTTCTCATTTAAATGTTTTTCTATAAGTTCATCTAATGTTTCATGATCAATACATGGACAGTCACTTGTAATTCTTATTATTAAATCAGCTTTATATTTAGTAGCAGCCTCATAATATCTTGATAAAACATTATCTTCTGAACCTCTGAAACAACTTATTTGTAAACTTTCACACAATTTTTCAATTTTATTATCTGTCTCATTAATGGTTGTTGCCACAACAATTTTATTTATATATTTTGATTCTTTAACTCTATTAATTACTTGTTCTAAAACTGTTTTATTTCCATTATATGGCAAGTTTAATAACACCTTATTCGGTAATCTACTTGAAGTTGTTCTAGCTTGAATTATACAGACTATATTCATTTTTATACTCTCACTTTTATAGAATTAATTTTTATTTACATTATCATAATTTATTTTTTCTAAATTTCCATTTTTATCTTTTATTAAATTTCCATTTTCATCACATCTAAATAAAGATTTGTTTGTAAATTTATCACAAATATTTATAAATTCTTCTAATGTCATTTCTATCTCATTTAAAATCTCTTCTAAAGGTTTTCCTAAATATGACCATGGAAATTTTCCATCTAATATTTTTACTATTTTCACTCCATCTTCTCTAGTAAGCCTATTTCTCCTTATATGGAGCGAAGCTTGATCTGTTGCTCTACTGAAACCTAACTTTAAAAATTTAAAATATTCATGTATTCCATTATAATAATTATCTAGATTTTCATAACTTTCTAATGCTCCTTCTATATGTTGACCATAGTCTTGAAATCCATATGCTGATGCTATTATTTTATTTGTTAATCCATCCCATGGAATATAGTGTCCTAAGAAAATCCCTGTTACTCCAACATCTTTTAATTCTCTGTCTGTTGGGTAAGTATATGGTATAATATCTTTTTTTTCTATATCATATTTTCCTACTAAAGATTGAATATCTAAACCTAATAATCCACCATAAGTGTCTAACCATTTTTTATCTAAAATATTATTTTTACTTGCTGCTGCCGGTCCTCCATACTCGTTTTGAGAATTTTCTCCCCATATAATTAATGGTACTTTGTAATAAACAGCTGCTTTTACTGGCATTGTGAATATAGATAAGTGTTCAGGATAAGAAATATCACCAATTTCTATTAAACTAATTTTATTTAACTTTTTTCTTATTTTTGGATTTGCTGTAAATTCAATATAATCAACTCCTAAATTCTTTAGATTTTCTATGTTTTTTCTTCCAATCTCAGTTAATTTACAAGTAGTGGCTGTAACACACAATGGATTCATTCCTAGTTCTAAAACTTTTATTATTTGATATGTCGAATCTTTACCTCCACTAACAGGAACTATACAATCCCAATTATTTTCATTTTTAGATTTATATTTATTTAAAATTTTTATTAACTCCTCTTTTCTCTCTTTCCAATTTATTTCCTTTCTATTTTGAAAATTTGAACATGCTGTACAAACCCCCTCTTCATTAAACTCCAAATTTGGTTTTGTACTTGGAAAAAGACATTTTTTACAATATTTAATCATAATACCCCTCCTTAAAATTATTATTTTATATTTAATTTTTCTATTCTCTTCCTTAATTCTTTAGCATTTAACCAAATTTCATTTTCTCCTGAACTATACTCCCAATTTTCCTTTATTAATTTTCCTCCATCTTTAAATTTACTCTTATCCCACCATTCAAAATGAGGATAGATTATATAATAATCTTCATATTCATAAGTATTTCTCCAATCATCTTTAGTTATCATTACTTCATGAATTTTTTCTCCCTCTCTTACTCCTACTTCTTTAATGCTTCCATTTGGATTTAATGCTTCAGCTAATTCTGTAATTAAGAATGAAGGATTTTTAAATACAAATGTTTCCCCTCCTTTTGCTTCTTCCAATGCTTTAAATACTAAGTCTACTGCATCATCTAATATCATCCAAAATCTAGTCATATGAATATCTGTTATAGGAAGTTCTTTTTTTCCTTGAGCTAATAATTGTTTGAAAAATGGAATTACTGATCCTCTGCTTCCTGCTACATTACCATATCTTACTATTGAAAATATTGTTCCTTTATCTCCTGAATAAGCATTGGCAGATATAAAAAGTTTATCTGATACTAATTTAGTCCCTCCATAAAGATTAATAGGATTTACCGATTTATCTGTAGAAAGTGCTACCACTTTTTTTACTTTTCTATCTATTGCCGCTTCTATTATATTTTCTGCTCCATGTATGTTAGTTTTTATTGCTTCAAAAGGATTATATTCACAAGCTGGAACCTGTTTCATAGCTGCTGCATGTATTACATAATCTACATCTTTGAATGCTCTGTATAATCTTTCTTTATCCCTTACATCTCCAATAAAGAACCTTAATTTATTAGTTTTTTTTTCTCCGTATTTAGCTATAAAATTTTTCTTCATTAAATCTTGTTTAAATTCATCTCTTGAATATATAATTATTTTTTTAGGTTCATAATCTTCTAAAACTCTTTCTATAAATTTATTTCCAAAAGAACCTGTTCCCCCTGTTACTAGTATTGTTGAATTATTTAACATTTTCTTTTTCCTCCATTTTTAATAATTGTAATAATACATTTTCATAAATTTTTTGACTAGAATTTCCCAGATTTTTTAAATAATACTTTTCTAATATCATTTTTTCAAATTTTAAAATTCTATTTTGAAATTTCTCATTATTTTTTATTTTTAAAATAAAGTTTATCATTTCTTTAGAATTTCTTATTCTTTTCGCAAATTCTTGTCTTTCTATATAGTTTTGATTTTTTTCATTTAAAAATTGACAAACTATTTTATTACATACTAATGCTTCTATACAAGCTGTACTGTCTATTGAAATACAAATATCTTGTTTTTCTATAATCTCTTGAATAGTCACTTTTCCATTTTTAATTACAGCTTTATCCTTTAATTTTTCTTTATATTTCTTATAAATTTCTTCTGTTTCATTAGGATGTAATTTTATTGTTAAAAAAATATCATTTTTTAATACTTCTAAAATTTCAAATAAAAATTCAAACACATCTTTTTCTAAATAATTTTTTCCTTGCAAAGAACTAAAAAAACATATATTTACTTGTTTTTTTTCTTCAATATTATTTGAATTTTCAATAAAAATTGAATCATAAAATGGATTTCCCATTGGTATAATTTTAGTATCTTTATACATTGAACCTAATTCTAAATCTTTATTTCCCAAAACATATGCTATATCAGTATTAAATTTATAAAACCATGGATAGTTAGGTTCTGTTTTAGAAAAAAATCCATGTTGGATAGCAAATACTCTTCTATTCCCAGCAATCAATTTAACTATTGGTGCTCCCAATGAAAAAAAATATTTTATATTTTGATATCTTTTATTTATTCCATTACTAGCTATTCTATTTGCAATTTCTCTATGTAAATAATTATATTTAAATTTTTTTACATCCATATCTAATTTTTTTAAAATATTATAATTTTTATATGCTATTTTTAATATAACAATAATTTCTTTTAAATTAAGTCTATTTTTAGCTTTATTAATAATTACTATTTCAGTATTTTTCAATTCTAAAAGTTCAGTTTTATAACTTATATAACAATCTTTGGTAATAAAATATATATTCTTTCTTTTATTTTTATCAAATTTTTTAACTATTGGATATATTATTCCGAAATCTGCATCCCTTGCTAAAAAGCTAAAAAAAGCTCCTTCATATTTTTCATTATTTTTTTTATTTTTAGAAATTAAGCTCCTAAAAATATTGAAAATAATTCTTCCACTACTCTGAAATACTGAATTCATTCTATTTAAATACATATCCCATATAAATATAGAGTAAAAAACTAATATATTATCTTTATTTTCACTATCTATTTTATTTTCTATTCTTTCTATTTTTTCCTTTATTGTCATTTCATTTTCCTTTTTAAATTTCATTACCTATTTCCATTAGATATTTTCCATATTCTGTTTTTAGTAATGGTTTTGCTAATTTTATTAATTCTTCTTTAGCAATCCAATTATTTTTATATGCTATCTCTTCTATACAAGCTATATAATTTCCTTGCCTATCTTGAATAGTTGCTATAAAATTAGCTGCCTGCAATAAATTTTTATGAGTTCCTGTATCAAGCCAAGCAAAACCTCTTCCTAAAAGATTAACTTTTAGATTTCCTTCTGCTAAATATAGCTTATTTAAATCAGTTATTTCTAATTCTCCTCTTTGGCTTGGTTTTAACTTTTTAGTTTTTTCTACTACTGTATTGTCATAAAAATAAAGTCCTGGTATTGCATACTTAGATTTTGGTTTTTCAGGTTTTTCCTCTAAGGATAATACATTCAAGTTTTTATCAAATTCTACAACTCCATATTCCTTTGGATCTTTTACTAAATAACCAAATATTTCAGCTCCCTTTTTCAAATTTGCTGCTTTTTTTACTACTGGTGAAAAGGCTTGTCCAAAAAATAGGTTATCTCCTAATATTAAGGCTACATTATCATTTCCTATAAATTTTTCTCCTATTATAAACGCTTCTGCTAATCCATTCGGCTTGTCTTGAACAGCATATTCTATATTTATTCCAATTTTCTTTCCATTTCCTAACAATTCTTTAAAACACTCTATATCTCTTGGTGTTGAAATTACAAGTATTTCCTTTATTTCTGCCAGCATAAGAACAGATAATGGATAATAAATCATAGGTTTGTCATATACAGGAAGTATTTGCTTTGATATACTCATAGTTAATGGATGAAGCCTTGTTCCACTTCCACCAGCTAAAATTATTCCTTTCATTCTTTTCTCCTTAGTTTGACATATAAAAATTTTTTATTTTTTCACAAACATGTATAATTTCTTTTTCTTTCAATCCATAATACATTGGTAATCTTAAAAGTCTTTCACTTTCTTTAGTTGTAAATATATCTTTTCCATTAAATCTTCCAAATCTTTTTCCTGCTTCCGCTGTATGCAATGGAATATAATGAAAAACTGAATATATTAGATTTTCTTTTAAAAATTCTATAAGTTTAGTTCTCTCTTTTAAATTTTTACATTTTATATAAAACATATGAGCATTATGAGCACATTCTTTAGGAATTTTTGGTAATTCTAATATTTTTTTATCTTCTAATTCTTTTAAATTTTTATTATAGATATTCCAACTCTTTAATCTATTTTCATTTATTTCATCAGCATTTTCTAATTGTGCATATAAATAAGCAGCATTTAATTCACTTGGTAGATAAGATGATCCCATATCTACCCATGTATATTTATCTACTTGTCCTCTAAAAAATTTACTTCTATCTGTTCCTTTTTCCCTTATTATTTCTGCTCTTTCAGAAAAATTATTATTTCTAATTAAGAGAGCTCCTCCTTCTCCCATTGAATAATTTTTAGTTTCATGAAAGCTAAAACATCCAAAATCTCCAATAGTCCCTAGTGCTTTCTCTTTATATTTAGACATAACTCCTTGAGCTGCATCTTCAATAACTATAAGGTTATGTTTCTTAGCAATTTCCATAATCTTATCCATTTCACAAGCAACTCCTGCATAATGTACTGGAACTATTGCTTTTGTTTTCTCAGTTATTGCATCCTCAATTAAGTTTTCATCTATATTCATTGTATCTGGTCTAATATCCACAAAAACTATTTTTGCTCCTCTTAAAACAAAAGCATTTACTGTTGAAACAAATGTAAAAGATGTTGTAATTACTTCATCCCCTTCTTTAATATTTGCTAAAATTGCTGCCATTTCTAAAGCATGTGTACATGAAGTCGTTAGAAGAACTTTGTCTACTAAAAATTTTTCCTCCATCCATTTGTTACACCTTTTGGTAAATGGTCCATCTCCACAAATTTTATGATTATCTTTTATTGCTTCTTTCACATAATCTAATTCTTTACCTATAAATGGTGGTACATTGAATGGAATCATAATTTTACCTCCTCTATTCTTCCAGTAAATATATAATCTTGAGTATCTTTTCCACAATTAAATAAAACATCAAAAATACTTAAATAATGATTAAATTCTCCATAAAGCTGCTTATATTCAGGATACTCATATTTTATATAAGCTAAGTTTATATTCTTATTTTTAAATTTTTCATTATTAATATAATCTTTTGCTGCTGGGCTAGATAAATAATAATTTCCCCCTAATTTTTCACATATTTCAATTAATTTATCATCTTTAGTTCCACTTGTTTTTAAATCCTTCGAATTAATAAATTCTGCTTTTATTCCTAATTCTTTAGCAATTAAAATATTTGAAAAAATATTAAACTCTGACAAGTTTTCCCATTTTTTTTCCAAATAAATTTTATCTAAAAGCCATTTATATTCTTCAAAATATCTTGCTTTTTTATAATATTGAGTTATTGTTTTATAATGTTTTTCTTGCCAATTCTCCTTTTGAGAAATTTGAATTTCATGTATTTTTGTTCCTCTTGAAGCTTTTTTTACTGGAATTGTAAGCCAAATTTCTCCTTCAGATGTTTTTATCTTATTTCTTATCCTCCAATCCCTTTTTGTAAAATCTACATCTTCAAAAAAAACAAAGGTATCTACTTTATTCATCATATCAAATACCCCTTTCCAAGGAATGTAATTTGATTGAAGTATTGCTATTTTTTTCATTTATTTTTCCTCCAAAACAGCTAAGCCTATACCTGTTTTTCCATAGCCATTTCCATTATAAAGCATGTAAAGTTTATCTTTATACCTAAACATATGCCCATAGCAAATCATTTCTGAATCCCATCCTTCCAAAGATACATCAAATTGCATTTTTTCGTCCATTCTAACCCAATCCATTCCATCTTTTGATTCTGCATATCCGATTCTATATGTTTTATTTTTTATTCCTGCTCTATATGAATACCACATTTTATATATATTATCTTCCTTAATTACACATGGTCTAGCTATTGCATATTCTAATTTATTTTTAAAATCTATTGCTATCTTTCCTTTTCTTATCCAATTTATTCCATCTTCTGACTCTGCATATTTAATATGGTAATAGTGTTTTAATTCACTTTTACTTTCTACCCATTTTATTAAAGAAACATACCACATTTTCCACTTTTCTTCTTTTATCACAAAAGGAGCAAATGTTGAAAAGGGATCTATTTCATTTCTATTTAATGCTTTAGGGTATTTTGCTAACTTTTTAAAACTTTTTCCTGAATCATTGCTTATCGCTATTCCATTAAAAGAAAAAAATGGAACTGTTCCTCCTAATGTCCATCCATTGTAATAGAGATATTTATTATCCCCATCATTTACTATGGATGTTGGCATAACTCCTGAATCATCAAAACATCCTCTTTCTCCTAACTCTAGCAAAGGGGTCTTTGTTAATTCAGAAATCTTTTTTGTTTCTAAATCATAAATAAAACTTGCACATCGTGAACGATTGAACTTATCTCTTGGGGAAAAATAAACCTTTATTTTATTTTCAGAATATTTTTCAACAACTGGCATCATTGCATGAGAATTCATCCATTCTAAATCTATATTATCTACATCAAATATCTTTCCTAATTTTTTCCATTTCATAATAATCTCCCTAATCTCTATTCAGAAATTTTTAATTCTGTACTCTTCTTCTTTATTTTAGTAGCTACATCTGCTAAATACACTCCATATTCTTCAGTATCTTCTGAAATCCATGCTCCTGCTCCTATAAGACTCTTATATCCTATTCTAGTTTGATCTCTAATTGTACAATTCACTCCTAAAAAACAATTATCTTCTATAATACATCTTCCTGAAATAACTACATGAGAAGTTATAAAACAATTATTTCCTATTTTTCCATGATGTCCTATATGACTTCCACTCCAAAATACATTATTATTTCCTATTTCCACATATGGTTGTATTGTATTATCTTCCAAAATAAAATTGTTTTCTCCTATTTTATCTGTCAAAATATTAGCTCTAGAACTTAGGTAGTTAGCAAATTTATAACCTCTTTTTTTTCCATCTAAATACTTAATTTCTCTTATTTCATTCATATTTGTATATCCTATTGCAATAAATAGCATAACTTCTTCTGGTGAATAATATTCTTCTAAATTTTCAAATGAAACCACTGGCAAACCATGAAATAATTCATTGGTTTCATATTCTTTGTCTACAGTAAAAGCTACTACTTCGTATTTACTATCATTTTCAAAGTAATACTTTGCTAATTCAACATTATCCCCAATTCCAAAAATAACTACTTTATCCATATCTTTTTCTCCTCTCCATTTTCAAAAATATTTATTAAATCTTTTTTAATTCTACATTGAAAATATTTCATTCATTTTTCTTATTTTCTATTAAGATTTTTTCTTCAAATTTTTCTAAATTTATTAAATTATCAAAATAATTTATCTTAATTTCCAATTATATCGAAGTATTATATATTGTTACTTTTTCTTTTAAATATATAGTTTTTTATACTTAATAGTGATGTTATATTTCAAAATATTTATTATCAATCATGAGTAATAATCATAACTAATTTAAAGATAATACTTCTAACTCAATTATTGACATAAATTTAAAAAAATTTTAATAATTATTTTCTATTTTTTCAATATATCATATTTTTTATTTTAAAAATAACTGGTTATTTTTCATTTCAATTACTAAAATATTTTTAATCCAACTTTTCTTCAAATATTTTTTCCCATTGTTTAATGATAACTTCATCTAAGAATAAATTATTTACTTTTTCAGAATTGGATTTTAATATATTTTCATCTGATTTTTTTAAATCTATTAATTCTTCAAAATTTTCTGTCACTATTTCATTGCCATCTAAAAATTTTTTTACTGAAGAATCTTTTTTTAAATAAATAGTTTTTCCTAACCCCAATAATAGAATTGTATTTCCAAAAGATCCTTGTACTTCATGAATAAAGAATGCTATATCTATTTTCTCTAATAATTTTATATATTCTTCAAAAGGTAACATCTTTAAAATTGGAACAAACCTTTCTCCAAAATATTTTTTTCCTTTCTTCATTACATTATTAGTCCATTCCAAATCCTCACTATCGCCATATGATAGTGGGCAAAATATTTTTATTTCTTTGTTATTTTTTAACTTTTCAAACACTTTAATATGATCATTTATAGGTTCTGCTGAATTTCCAACTAAAATATTCATTGAACTATTAATCCCTTTTCTAAAAATAATTTTTTTATCCAACCCCAGAGAATAAAAAGCTTTATAATATTTTCCATTTTTTATTTTATATTGTCTTTCTATCTTCTTAATTTCTAATTCTAAGCCATTTATATAGCCATAAAATTTACTTTTTATATAATCACTAATTATTTTATTTAATTTTCCTTTTATTGTTTTAGGTTTAAAATTATAATAGTCCCCACCCCATGTCATCCAATAACTCTTTTTTAAATAATTTCTTTTTATAAAATAAAAAATTCCTAAATATGGCAAATAAAAACCATGAATTACAATTTTTTTATACTTTTTAAATGAAAAAAATACATAAAATTTTATTAATTCTCTTAAATTGTTTACTGGTAAAATATTTTTCTCTACTTTAAATTCTATATTTTGAGGATTATCTTTTTGATATATAACAAAATAGTGTTTTTCTATCTCAAAATATTTTTTTATAAATTCTATATATTGTTTTGAATAAATTGATGCTATCATTAGATGAATTATCATATTTTAAAAGAGAATAATGTGGCTTAAGATTATTCTCAACCTCCCTACATAGTATTTTTTTATCATATCTTTTAAAGTTTTTTAATATCTATTCCAATAGTTAATTATCTAATTTCATCCCAGTATTTTTTAGGATTGTTTATAACAAACATTTCTCTAAGCCCACCTAAAGGAATTTGATAATGATCTATTCCAAAGCCTAGATTTGTTTCTATTGCTACTGGTCCTTCTTCTGTTAATGCTACATCCCAACCTAAATAACAAAAATATGGTATTTTTTTAGCTGCTTCAATTGTAAAGTTTTTTATTTTTTCCCATTCTTTAATTTTTTTGTCTTTAAATATATAGTTTGTATTTGGATGTTCATAAAATTTTTCACACAATTCTGTTGTAGCAAAATCTTTAAATTCCCCATTTTTTATATTAATTCCTAATACTATTCCTCCTTGAGCACTATTATCAACTTCTTTTCCATCTTTTCCAATCCTTAATGTTGCACATACTATTCTTACTTTCCCATTTCTATTTTCTGTAGCTATTCTAAATGTATTTATTGACATCGGATAAATCTTTGATATATCTTCTATTTGTTTCAAATTTTTTTGAATTATATAATCATTTTTTAAATTTTTTAAATAATTGTCATCTAATTTTTTTCCTTGTTTTGTTTTATATACTTCATTTTCAATTCTATTAAAAATATCAATTTCATAACCACCCTGTCCATTTACTGGCTTAAAAAATATTCTTTCAATCTTTAATGCATTAACACTTTTTGTAAATTCTTGAATATTTACTTTTTTCATTATTGAAGTAAAAATTTGATTTTTTATAATTCTTCCTAATAACTTTGGAGTTTTTATATCTATACCTTTAAAATATAAATCTGTTATATTTTTTTCTTCTATTAAAAAAGTATATTTTTTATCTTCAAATTGTGGTAAAAATATGCTATAAAAGAAAAATTCAGGAATATAATTTTTAAGTTCTTCATCTGACAAAGACTTTTCTTTTTTATATAATTCATAACGAAAATAATGTGTTGGATAACACTTCCAATAATTTTTTAACATTTTTATTTCTTTCTTTATTTGAAATAAATCTTTTTTTCTTCTATTGGACAGTTTTTATATTTTTCCATTGCTATTGCCATTTTGTCATAATTATATTTATAACAAAATCTGTGTTTTAATTCACTTAACTTTAACTTCAAAGTTTTTAATTTACTATTCATTCTTATACCTCTTTAATATTTTGTACTAAATATTTAAATTTTCCTCTTTTAGTTCTCTCTATTTTCTCTACTATTTTTATACCAATTTCTATATTTTCATATAATTGATTAAATTCTTCTTTTAATTTTTTTATTTTATCATTAGTTAAAATTTGCTCCTTATTTCCCAGTTCAATATTTAATAATACTTTTCCTTTTTCATTCTGAATATATTGATAAGCTTCTATTTCATTTTTGAAATCCCAAAAAATTTCATCTGCACATGTAAACACAATCTTATTTCCATTTTCATCAATAAAATATTCAGATTTTCTTCCTAAAATTTTTTTTAAAGTTTCAAATTCTCCTTTACTCACTCCAATATCTCCTGTTTTATACCTTATTAATGGCATAGATTTGTTCCAAAAACCTGTCGCTACTATTTCCCCTTTTTCTCCATTTTCTAATATAATATTTTTCCCTTCCTTATTAATTAATTCTGTATATCCATAAAACAAATCTAGTTTATAGTTCATATCTTTTATATTATCGAAAGCAATTACATCTCTTTCACTATTACCATATAAATCACATATTTTAACTTTAAACGCATTCTCTATATTTTTTCTTTGAGAATCATATAAAGTCTCTGAGCTTGAAAATATTCCCTTTAAATTTTTTAAACTTAACTTTATATCATTTTGTAAAATATATTCAGCTAATATATTCATACTTGATGGATATATGTGAATATAATCTGGATCAAATTTCAAAATCTTCATTAAACAAATATCTATTGTGTCTTTATTTAATTTAAATGAAGAAATTATCAATTTATTCCCTATTTTTTCAAATAACTTGTTATTTTTAGGAATATTTCCTCTAATAACTATAATTTTTTTATTATTTTTATAATCTGAACTGAATTTTTTCCAATAAAAATCAATAAAACAATTCTCTTGAAGTTGAACTTCATCATCTAAATAAAATTCCATTGGCATTCCTGTTGTGCCACCTGTAGTATATTTTTTCTTTTTTATTTTTTCACAAGAACATAAAGCTTCCAAATTACTTTTAATTATTTCTTTTGTTAAATAAGGAATTTTTTCAAAATCATCAAAAGTTTTTATATCATAAGAAATATTATTCTTATCAAATAATTTTTTATAATAAGGCACATTTATATAAGCATACTTAACTATTTCTCTTATTTTTTCCAATTGGACTTCTCTTTTTTTTTCTAATGATAAATTAAAAAAAATCTCAATCTCTTTATAAAACCTTCTATATTTTTCCCCATACCTTATTTCATTAGGAATTCTATTAACGAGCGGTCTTAAAAAATCTTTTATATTTTCTTTAATACCATTTTCGATTTTGGTTGCCACTCTTTTATTCCTCCTCTATCACTACAACTTTATTTCTAGAATTAATATTTATCTCTATTCTTTTAGTCTTTTGAATTTCTCCATACTTTTTAGAAACCAAACTCTCATAAATTTTCCATTTTTTACTTTCAGATTTTAATAATACTTTTATTTTATTTTTTTCTAAAATTAAGGCATTTGAACTCTCATAAATTTTTACTTCTGGATCTAAAATAAAAGTTATTATTCCATCATTATTATTTAAATAATCTTCTATTTCTAAACTATTATTTTTTAAAACTATTTTCCTCTTATGAATATCTCCAGTTTTATCAACATATCCAAAATGCTCTCCTTCAAATTGATTATTAGAAAATTTTAAACACCTAGCAAAACTCTCTTCTTTCATCTCAAAAAGATTATTTTCATTAAAGCTATTTTGTTCAAAATCTTTAATATAAACTGTATTATGCATTTTAGTACTTCTAAACAAATTTCTTATATCTTTATTAGCTGTATATACTCCCGTTCCAGGATCAATAAAAAAATCTTCTCCTTTAATATTTAACTCTATTGACAATTGATCATTATGACTATGTCCTCCCTGTCCTTTTAAAGACAATTCACCACATCTTATCAGACAATAAATATTTTCATTTTGTAAAAGATAGTAACCACCATTTTTGAATTCACAAGACTTTTTATAATATTCTTCCAAAATTTCTTCTTCAGAACCAAAAATCCATAATTTATCTTCTATTTCTTTTGATGCAATTGATTTTAATGATAAATTATTATAATATTCTCCTCCTAATGAAATTAAATGTCTAAAATCTGAAACTTCCCAATTATAATAATGAGATAGTATAACTAGTCTTCCATTATCCACATCTCCTATTAAAGGTGCTTTCCCATTTTCTTTTGTTAACTTTGCCATAAACTCAAACATTTTTTCTAATCTATCTTTATAGTATTTTGAAATTTTATATTCATTTTTTTCTAATAAAACCATTGGAAAGAACATTAATTCTGTTACTAACCTATGATATGATGTACTTGTTTCATAGTTACTTCCATCTTCATTATTTTCAATAAACATTTCTTTCTCTAACTCTTTTATTGAATAATTTAACCATTTTAAAGCTTCTCTACTTTTAAAAGAATTTTTAAAATATAGCCCTAAAAAAATAAGTCCATTCAAATCTGAAAGATAATGATTATTGACCAGCCCTAATCCTTTTTCTAAATTACCATATATATATTTCCCATGCCAAAATAAACTGTTATTAAGTTTTTTTAAAAATTCTTTATCATTTTTAACTAAATTTTCAAATAAAAAATATCCATATATCCAATTAATAGCTCTTATTGCTACATCCATAGCACATGTCCAATTGACTGTCATATACATTGGATTATTTTCAATCCAATCTAAAACCTGTTTTCTAAACTCTTCATAATATTTTTTATCTTCTGTTATCCAATAAGCTTTGCCTAAAGTAAATAAATGTTGAAATCTTGATAATTCCCATGGAACTTTTACATCAGCATCATTCTTAAGATTTACTGTTAGTATTTCTTTATAAAAATTATTTTTCCAAATAAATCCACTTTTAAAATCTTGATTCCAATTAATTTTTCCCCCTAAAAAAGTCTCTTTTGAACCTAAAAGATCAAATTTATGTTCTAGTATTTTTTGAGCCTCTTCCAATATTTCGTTTTTTAATTTTAAGTTTTTCTTATAAAATTTTTTTATTTTTTCTTTTTCAGTATTTGCAAAGTAAAACTTCATTGAAGGAAGAAATCCTTCTAATTCATCAAATTCTAATTTTAATTTATCTTTTTTTAATTTGTTTTTTAAAATTTTATATTCTATCTTTTTTAATATTTTTTTTAATATATAGATTCCAACTGTCATTAACCCATATTCTTTTATTTTCAATCTTAATTTTTTAATCATTTCAAAATTCCCAAACAGTCATATATATTTTTAGTTTTTAATAGTTGTATATTTTCTTTAAACTCTCTATGACCTTGTGCTAATATTAAATAATCTGCTTTTTTTAAAATCTCTTCTAAAGAGTAAAGCTTAAATCCATCCACTTCTTCTTTATTTACATTTGGTTCACAAGCTATTACTTCATATCCTTTATCTCTTAATATTTCTGCTATCTCCATTGCTGGTGATTCTCTTAGATCATCTATATCTGGTTTATATGCCAGCCCTAATATTCCAACTATCAGTTCCTTGTTTCCTTTAAGTATTTTATCTACTTTATTTGCTATAAATCTTGGTTTAAAATCATTAATTAATCTTGCTTCTCTTATTACATTTGCTTCTTTAGGGAATTTCTCTACTATAAACCATGGATCTACTGCAAGACAATGTCCTCCTACTCCAGCTCCTGGTGTCAGTATATTTACCCTTGGATGCTTATTTGCCAGTTTTATAAGTTCAAATACATTTATATTAAGCTTGTCACATATTACTGATAGTTCATTTGCAAAAGCTATATTTACATCTCTGAAAGTATTCTCTACTAATTTACACATTTCTGCTGTTATATCATCTGTTATATAGCATGTTCCTTCTTTTACCATTGCTTCATATATTACCTTAGTATATTCAGCTGCTTCTTTTTTTTCAGCTCCTATTATTCTGTCATTATACTCAAGTTCATATAATATCTTTCCTGGTAATACTCTCTCTGGACAATGAACTGTCATAAATTTATCTCTTGATATTCCTGATTCTCTTTCTAATATATCTGTCATCAGTTTTGTTGTCATTGGAGGAACTGTTGATTCCAGTATAACCAGATTATTTTCTTCCAATACCTCAGCTACTTCTTTTGCTCCACTTTCTACATATGATAAATCTGCTATTTTTTCCTCATGTTCTTTTTTAAATGGTGTTGGTACTGCTATTATAAATACATCTGATTTTTCTAGTTTATCTGTAGGAAGCAATCTCCCACTTCTCAAAGCTTCTTCAAAAGCTCCCTGAAGATCTGGTTCTACTATATGGATATGTCCATTTTTTAAAGTTTCTATAACTTTCTTATTTACATCAAAGCCATTTACTGTAAATCCTGCTCTTGCAAATGCTATTGCTGTTGGAAGACCTATATATCCCATTCCCAATATTGTAATTTTTAAATCTTTTTCTTCTGCTTTCCTTAAAAGTGTGTTCATTCTTTTTCTTCCTCCAAGTCAACTAGATAGTTTCTAAATATTTTCTTATTCTTTCTGATGTTTTTCCATCTCCATATGGATTATTAGCCTTAGACATTTTTTCATATGTTTCCCCTTCTAATAGCTCCATATCTTTTATTACCTCTTCATATTTTGTTCCTGTAAGTTTTGCTGTTCCCGCTTCTATTGCTTCTGGTCTCTCTGTTGTATCTCTCAGTACAAGTGTTGGCTTTCCTAAGCTTGGTGCCTCTTCCTGTACTCCTCCTGAATCTGTCATTATATAGTGAGCTCCATCCATTATTGCTATAAATTCAAGATACTCTAAAGGTTCTATTAATATTTTCCTTTCAAATCCATCTAACACTCTATGGGCTGTATCTCTAACTAGAGGATTTAAATGCATTGGAAAGACTAAGTAAATATCTTCATGTTTCTCCAGGTAATCTCTAACTGCTCTTAAAGTTTCTTCCATTGGTTTACCCCAGTTTTCTCTTCTGTGCATTGTTATGAGAATATATTTTTTATCATCTACTCCATATTTTTTCTTTATCTCTTCTATATCTTTATTCTTATTTTTCTTTACCCAGTAAAGAGCATCTATCACTGTATTTCCACATTTTATTATCTTTTCTTTTGGATAATTTTCTCTCAGTAAGTTATCTACATTTACATCTGTAGGTGCAAAGTGGATGTCAGCTATATTTCCAACTAGTTTTCTATTTGCTTCTTCTGGAAATGGAGAGTATATATCTCCTGTTCTAAGTCCAGCTTCTATATGTCCCACTGGTATTTGATTATAGAAAGCTGTCAATGCTCCTGTGAGAACTGATGTTGTATCTCCTTGAACTAAGATATAGTCAAACTTTTCTTTTTTTACTATTTTATCCAGTTCCAGCATAAGTCTTCCTGTAAGTTCTGAAAGTCCTTGCCCCTGTTTCATTATCTCTAAGTCATAATCAGGTTTTATTTCAAATAGATCTAATACCTGATAAAGCATTTCTTTATGCTGACCTGTTACTACAACTTTTACATCTATTCCATTTTCTTTAAGTTCATGATAGACTGGAGACATTTTTATTGCTTCTGGTCTTGTTCCAAATATTAATCCTACTTTCATTTTTTCATCTCCATATAATACTCAATTAATTTTTTAGCAATATTATCATTTGAAAATCTTTTATCTACTACTCTTTCTGGAAAATTTAAAATTTCTAATAAATCAATTTCATTCTCTTGATAAGTTAATACTTTGAGTTCATTTTTAAAATAGTTGTATATCTCATTTTTATTTTTAAATAAACAAATTATTTTTTTATTTGTACCTAAGTAATCATATATTTTTCCAGGTATTTGAGTAGTATTATTTCCATTGTCAATAAACAATAAATAATCTGATTTTTTATAAACTTCTTTTATTTCTCCAAATGAAATACTTCCTTTATAATAAACAAAAGAAAAAACTGCTATACTCTTTAAAAGATTTTCATCTACATTTCCATATATATTAAATTCTATATTCTTTAAACTTTTATCATTATACTCTTTTAGTAATTTTAAAAAATATAATATATTTCTATTTTTATTCAAAACTCCTGTATATGTTATAATGATTTTATCTTTTTCGCTCTTAGAACTACCTTTAACTTCTTCTAAATAACCTCTTGGAATGTATTTCATTTTATTACTAAATTTTGGATACATATTTTTCAAATCGTTTAGTGTAAAAGGAGATACATAAAATATTCTATCTGCTTTTTTTAGTAACTCTTTTTCCTTAAATTTGGCTCTAATTTTTTTTAATTTGCTTAATCCTATATCACTACTCCAAGGATCTCCCCAAATTTGAAACCAAGTTACATTTGGGTATAATTTTTTTATTTTTTCCCCTATATAATGTGAAGTTTTAGTATCTGAAGATGAAACTATTAGATCATATTCTTCAAAGTCTATATTTAATTTATTAAATTCTGTTATCCATTCTTTATCAACATCAGGAAAAAAATAAATTTCTTTTATTAAACCTTTCAATAATTTAAATATTTTATTTATGTTTTTTATTTTTCCATCAATTTTAATACTTCTATTTAAATGTTCATAATAATAATTTAAAATTTTCAATTCTGATTGAAAAACTCTATTATCATTCTTTTTTACTAAATATTGATCTATTTCAAGTGTTGGATATTTTATTGTCAAAATATCCACCCCTAATTCAAGTTTATTCAATCCTAATATTAAGCCCATATTTCTTATAGATGCAGAACTAGCCTCTCTAAAAACTAAAGATGATATATATAATATTTTCATTTTATTACCTTTCATTTTTGATTTTATAAAATTATAAATATTCTTACAGTTTATTTTTCTATATTCTTTATAAATTTTAATAGTTCTTCTTCAGATTCTTCCCAATACAATTTTTGATTATTTTTATAGAATTTTATATTATTTTGCAAATTTAAAATCTTTTCTTTATTTAATTGATTAATTATATTTTTTATTTCTTGTATATTATATGGATCTACCACAATGCCTATTCCATTTTCATGTACTAAGTTTCCTAATTGTGTATTTTTACCAAAAAAGCAAGGTTTTTCAAATAAAATACTTTCAAAAAATTTATTTGAAATTGCAAATTTAACATTATAATCCTTATTAGGATAAACAGCCCATATCAAATCTGTATTAACATAAAATTTTTTTATTTCTTCATACTTATAACTATCTATTAACAAGATATTCTTTAATTTTTTTTCTTTAATAAAATTTTTAAATTTATTATTTTCAGCTCCTCTTCCTATTAAATAAAGTTCAATATTATTATTTTTTTGTATAGCTAATAATAAATTTTTCATTGTTTCAAAATATCTCAATCCTCCTATAAAGGAAATCCTTATTTTATTCCTTCCTTGTATATTAATTTCTTTTTGAAAATTAATTTCTTTTAATGGTAAATTTTCCAATAACAACTTTTTTATATTGTTTTCCTTATATATTGGAAGAAAAAATCTTGAAGCAAAAATTATCCCATCTATTTTTTTTAATATCCACTTTTCTAGCTTTATTAAAAATAATAATATAAATTTATTTGAGCTTGTTGGTAAATCCAAATTTTCATAAATTATTTTTCCTTTAAATCCACTCAATATTGTTAATAAAAGCATATCCCATTGAGAAGCAATTATAAGTTCTGGTCTATATTCCTTTATTGTCTGTTTTATAAAACTTAAATAAGCCTTCATCCCTAATAATTTTTTTATTTTTTTCCCATATCCTTCATTACTTGAATAAATAAAATTATTTTTATCATTGTATTGAAAATTACTTCTATTCCACGCACAAAATTTTATGGTATATTTTTGCATTAAAGTTTTGTATATTCTTAAATTTCTAGTATTTACTGGATATACACCATCAATTAATAATATTTTCTTCAAATTAAATTTTCCTTTCATTTCTTTGATAACTTTATATTTTGGGATTTCTATATTTTCTTATTCCCCTCAAAGCATAATTAAAAAAATAATAACAACTCTTTACCAAATTTAGTTTTTCATGTTCTCTATATATTTTCCATGTCCATAATGCACTTTTAAACTTATTTGAAGATACACTTACTTTTCCTATTCGGCAAAGTGAATCATACTTTTCATTTCTAATAGAAATATTTCCTTTATTTAAAATATCAAGAAAAAAAGCATAATCTTCATGCTTTATATTAGGAAATAATTTTTTATTCAGAATTTTTTTTTCTATAATTACAGTCATTGTTTTAAATTGGTTTTCTAATAATAATTTTTTATAATCAATTTCTTTATCTACAGTTACTTTTTTTAAAATTTTTCCTCCTAAGTTACAAAAGTAATAATTTCCATGGCTGATTTTTAATCCTTCTTCCACCATGAAATTAATTTGATTTTTCAACTTATCTTTATACCAAAGATCATCACTATCTAAAAAAGCTATATATTTTCCTTTAGAAATATTTATCCCATTATTTCTTGTAATAGCTGGACCACTATTTTTCTTATTTTTTAGGTATTTTATTCTTTTATCTTTTCTTAAATATTTATCTATAATTTTATAACTATCATCTTTTGAGCAATCATCTATCAATATTAATTCCCAATTTTCATATGTTTGATCTAAAACTGATAATATGGTTTCTTCTAAAAATTCTTCCGAGTTATACACTGGGGTAATTATGCTTACTAAAGGTTCCATATCAATATGCCCCCTTTTTTCCAATAACATTCTTTATTGTTTTTATTGTTATTGTCACATCCAGCCATAATGACCAGTTTCTTATATAGTAAAGATCCAGCGCTATTCTCTCATCATAGTTCTCTACATCGGATCTTCCATTTGCCTGCCACATTCCTGTTATTCCTGGCTTTACCATAAATATCTTTCTGCTGTTTTCTTCACCGTAGTACATATCTACTTCTTTTTGCACTACAGGTCTTGGCCCTACAAATGACATTTCTCCCTTTATTACATTTATAAATTGAGGAAATTCATCTAATGATGTCTTTCTTAAAAACTGATGTTTCGCGGGTAGCTTTTTTTCAAAATTAGAATTATACTACTAATAACATAATTTTAAGGAGTATATGATATGAATAAAAAGCTTTTGGATACATATTCTAATTTTTTAATTGCTTCAACAAAATCTGCTCATTCTACAGATTTACAGAAGATTACAGATTCTCAATGTTCTAAAGATTCAGTTTACCGTTTTCTTAGTTCAGGTCAGTTTTGTGAAAAAAACTATTGGTTATCCATTAAAGAAACCCTCAGATCCATCGAAGATTCTAATGCTTGTATTTCCTTTGACGACACTATTGTCCACAAACCACATTCTAAAACCAATGAAGTCATTGAATATTATTGGGATCATACTATAAACAAGAGTGTCAAAGGTATCAATATTTTATCTTGCACATATCAAACTAAAGATATTTCTTTGCCACTTAACTACAGAGTTATTAGGAAAAATAAAACTGTTACAGATGAAAATGGTAAAGAGAAACGTAAAGCAGAATTTACTAAAAATCAATCTATGAGAGCTATGCTTAAGATGGCAAAAGTTAACAAAGTTAAATACCGATATGTTCTTGCTGATTCTTGGTATACAACTAATGAAAATTTGAAATATATCCATAAAGACCTGAATAAACTATTTGTTTGTGCGATAAAAACTAACAGAGTATTCAAATTTTTAGGCGAAGATTTCAAACAATTTAGAAAACTCAGCAAAGGTGATTTTCGATCTGGTGAAGTTTACGAGATAGAACTTAAAGGGTGTCTTTTCCCTATATTTCTAACAAAGCAAGTCTTCAAAAATGAAGATGGAAAAGAAGCTTCACTATACCTAATTACCAATGATGAATTTCTAAACTATGATAGCACAATAAAAGTCTACAAAAAACGGTGGAATATTGAAGTTTACCACAAATCATTGAAACAAAATTGTTCAATGGGTAAAGCAACAGTAAGAACAGTTCAAACAATTATTGGGCATATATTTTGTTCAATATATTCATATGTAAAGCTAGAAAAATTAAAGATGAAAACGCATCTTAATCATTTTAAATTAAAGACAAAATATTATTTATTAGGACTTAGAGAAACTTTTTCAAAATTATCTAATTTAAAAATAGCATAATTTTTCATGGGATAAGTCCGTCTAAAATTAAATGATTACCGCGAAACATCAGTTAAAAATTTCCCTACCTCTGTTACTCTTGGATCATTTTTAAGTTTAAAGTTCTTATAATATTCTTCTCTAAGTTTTTCATCTTTAGATAACATCTCTTCCAGTCTTTTCTCAGCATCAACATACATAGTTCTAAACTTATACATCTTAAAAGACTTCAAATCTTTTCCTATTCTGGTATGATAAAAGATTGCTTTTCCTCCATCTTTCTTTATTTTGGGCGCGTATATTAAATAGAGTATTCCTAAAACTATGCAGCCCACTAATCCAGCTACAATATCAAAACTTCTTTTTAGAAATCTATTTATCGTTTTATTCATTCCATTATATGAAGATATCAGCATTATTCCATCATAGTCCTCTATTTCAGAATTGAAAGTATATGTTCCATTTAATTCTGGAGTAAATTTTATTCTTTCTACCTTTCCATCAAGCTTATTTATTATTTCTGCCATTTGATTATTATCTGCTAATGGAAGTGCTATTATCACTTCACTTACATTATTTTCTATAATAATTCTTTCTATATCATTACAATCTCCTAATATTCTTCTTTCATCTATTAAGATATCTTGATTTATTCCCTTTAAAGTATTAGCGCTTATATAGCCTAAAAGATTATACATAGTAAAATCATTCTCTTTTATTATTTGGGTAAGTTCTCTTGCTGTATGCCCTATTCCTATTATTATCAATCTTTTTTCTAATGTTCTTCTAAAAATTTTTCTTATCAGGCTAATTATCAAAAGATTAAAAAAAGTAAATGTTACTCCTATTATTAGATGAACAGGTATATACTCAACACCACAAAAAGCTATATCATTAATAATCATGACTGCTAAATACTCTATATGTACATAAAGTTGTTTCTTAACTTCTTCCCAGATGAGTATAGTTTTAAAGGAATGCATTTTTTTAGTAATATTCAAAAGAAGGTAGATGAAGAAAGTATTATACGCAATATAGGCTGGTACTTTAAAAAAGCTGTTTATTAATAAGTAAAATAAAAATTGTAATCCTATCATTAAAATTTTTGGACTTTGTCTTTTCACTTTCCCCTTGCTCCTTGACTTTTATTTTAAGATGTTTCTTTTTTACATTTTTTCATTCCATATATTTTAGTTATTTATTTTTCTTATTTTTATATATTTTGTAATATTTTTTATCTAAAATAGACATTTAATAATATTATTTGAAACAGATAGATTTTAAATAATATTCTCTGACTTCTATCTCTTTTATTTTCATTCTTTCCCCAAATTTAATTCTTATATTTTTTCTAATTTTTAAAATTTAATATCAATTTTTAATTTTTGTAAAAATTATTACTTCCAAATAATTTAAAAAAGTTCGCATTATTACAATAATGAGAACTTTTTCTCTTCCAAAACTCAATAAAATCGTTCTAAGATTTCTTAAAAATGTCAAATTATAGGTTTTTTTAGTATTGACAATATTCTATTTTAGTAGTATTATTTTCCTATACCAATCTATAATTCTAAAAAGTTTCATGGATAATTTTTTTGAAAAAGATTTCTACAGGACGCCTTTTTGTAATAATGCGAACTTTTACACCTCCTAACTCCCTATTTTTTAAGGAGTCATTTTTTTACCCCTCTCTTTTGGACGTTTTTCTATTTCTCTTCTCTTATGTAACTTTTCCCTTTTCTTATATCAAAATTATTAATTTTTTATATATTTCATCATACTTTATTTGTTTTTCTATATTTTCCTTCTCTCATTTTTTTCTTCCATATTTTTATTTTTTCTTTGTAAAATAGTTTTTAATTGAACCTGCTATTTTTTATATATTTTCTTTTCTATTGCTGTTTTTTATTTTTTAGCATATTGATTAAAAGCTCTGTATTTACACTGCATTTACTTCTTTTACATCTCTTATTAAAAAAGTATGATGTATTTCATATCTTAGTTTTATTTATTTTTTAAAAATCATCTTATTTTTCAATTTTCATATACATTTTAAATTTATTTTTAGGCATAAAAAAAGGAACCCTAATCATTTAAGGTTCCTTATCTTATTTATCTTATTCTATTTTCTAACTTGTCCATTACCAAATATTACATATTTAGTAGTAGTCAATTCTTTCAGCCCCATAGGCCCTCTTGCATGAAGCTTTTGAGTACTGATACCTATCTCAGCTCCAAAACCAAACTGTCCTCCATCTGTAAATCTTGTAGAAGCATTTACATATACAGCTGCTGCATCTATTTCATTTAAAAATCTTTGAGCATTTGAATAGTCCTCTGTTATTATTGATTCAGAGTGTTTAGTTCCATATTTTCCAATATGTTCTATTACCTCATCTAAAGTTTTTACAGTTTTTACTGCTAGAATGTAGTCTTCATATTCTGTAGCCCAGTCTTCTTCAGTAGCTTTTTTAGATTCAGGGATATATTTATTTACAGTTTCATCCCCTCTTATCTCCACATTTCTCTCCAGCAGCTCTTTTCCCATTACAGGAAGCAGTTCAGCTGCTATATCTTCATGTACCAGTATAGTCTCCACTGCATTACATACTCCTGGTCTTTGAGTTTTAGCATTGATTATTATATCTACAGCTTTTTTCAAATCTCCAGTTTTATCAACATATATGTGACAGTTTCCTATTCCTGTCTGTATACATGGTATAGTACTGTTGTTGATAACAGTATTTATTAGTCTAGCACTTCCTCTAGGGATAAGTACATCTATATATTCATTAGCTTTCATAAGTTCAGCAGCTTTTTCATGACTTGTATCTTCAAGTATCTGTACAGTATCTTCTGAAAGTCCAGCCTCTCTCAATACCTCTTTAAATACACTTACAATAGCTATATTTGTTTTTATCGCTTCTTTTCCGCCTCTCAGGATAACTGCATTCCCGCTTTTTAGGCAAAGTCCAAAAGCATCAGCTGTTACATTAGGACGTGATTCAAATATTATAGCCACCACTCCTAGAGGAACTCTTTTCTGTTGAATAATAAGTCCATTAGGAAGTGTTTTTCCATATATATATTCTCCAACAGGATCATTAAGCATAGATATTTCTCTCAATCCTGCTGCCATATCTTCGATTCTTTTCTCTGTCAAAGTAAGTCTGTCTATAAAGGACTGCTTTACACCATTTGCAAGGGCGTTTTTTACATCCTCCTTATTTATTTCAATTATTCTTTCTTTATTCCTTATTAAAGCGTCTGCTGCTCTTTGAAGTATATCATTTTTTACTCCAGTAGAAAGCTGAGCTGTTTTCACAGCAGCTTTTTTAGCAGCCTCACCTATTCTTGATATTTCCATAATATTTCCTCCTAAGCTATACAATCAAAAACTGTTCCTATATCTTCCCCAGATATTAATCTTTCTACAAGCAGAGGGTTAGAACCATCAAGTATAGCCATTACTACACCACTATCAAAACATTCTCTTGCTGCCAGAAGTTTTGTTTCCATACCTCCAACACTGAATTCGCTTCCCTTTTCTCCACCCATTTCCATTATATCGTCAGTAACTTTCTCTACATAAGCAATTCTTTGAGCATCTGGATTTGTTTTAGGGTTAGAATCATATAGAGCGTCTATATCAGTAAGTATAATTAACAGATCAGCTTTCAGCAAAGAAGCCACACTTGCAGAAAGTCTGTCATTATCACTGAATTCTATTTCAAAAGTAGAAATAGTATCATTGGCATTGACAATAGGGATAACTCCATATTCCAGCAATGTTTCAAATGTATTGTTGGTATTAGTTTTTCTCTCTCCCTCTTTGAAATCATCTTTTGTCAAAAGTATTTGAGCTGTCTTCTGGCTGTACTCACTAAAAAAGTTTTGATATATATGCATAAGTTCAGCCTGCCCTACTGCTGCTGCTGCCTGTTTCTCTCTAGTTTCTTTAGGTCTTGTTTTAAAATCAAGCTTTTTAGATCCTACACCTATAGCTCCAGATGTTACAAGTACTACATCTCTCTCTTGATTTCTCAGATCACTAAGCACCCATACAAGTTTATTTAAAAGCCCTAGATTAAGGTTTCCATTTGCATAAGTCAATGTAGATGTTCCTACTTTTACCACTATTCTTTTGGCATTTTTAACTCTTTCTTTTATATCTCCATTCATTACAGACATCACCCCTCTAATATTTCATTTAATGATATTATTATACTAAATATTTCCAAGTTTTGCACATTTATTTTTATTTTTCTCTAAAAGTGATAAAATATTTTTTAAAATTCAAAAAATAAAAAAGAGCAGCTCAAAAACAAAAATAAATGAAACTACATCAGTTACAGCAATGCAAGCTCTGGCAGGGCAGTTCCCACAATAGCTCCAGCATAAAAAAATAGAATCAACCCAGCTCTTTGTCAAATAGTATTAGTAAAAAAGGTGCTGATACTATTTTTAGTACCAACACCAATATTATACAATCATATTATTAAGAAAATGGTGCAGAAGAAGAGATTTGAACTCTCACGGGGGCACCCCCACTGCCGTCTGAAGACAGCGCGTCTACCATTCCGCCACTTCTGCATAGCCACTCTCGTAGTATATACCTATTACATTGAAATTTCAAGTATTTTTTCAAAAATTTAAAACCCCTTCCATCTCTGAAAGGGGTAATATTTACAAATATTTAATTATTTTTTAATTGCTGGCTCTACGTGTGCGTAGTCTCCATCTTTTCTCTTATAAACTATGTTCATCTCTCCCGTTTCACAGTTAGTGAATGGATAGAATGCTCTATTCAATAATTCAAGTTGAAGTATAGCTTCTTCTATATCCATTGGTTTTGGAGGTAGATAAACTTTTACTACATTTACAGCAGCTTCTTTTTCAACTGTGTTAGTTTCAGGATCATATTTTATTTTTTTAACTCCTGGAACCTGTCCATAATTGATAGCTCTTTTTTCTTTGTGTTTTTTAAGCTGCGCCTCTATAATATCAGAAACTTGGTCAATAGCTGCATATAGGTCTGTATCTGTACAAGAAGCTTTTAAAGTACTTCCACTCAGATATGCCAATACTTCAGCTGTATGGCTGCTTCCAGTTTTAGTTCTCACTGCTGATAAGCTGACATCTAAATCTATAATACTATCGTGATACTTTTCAACCCTCCCTAGTTTAGTTTCCGCATACTTTTTGATTGCATCAGTTACAACTAATTGTTTTCCATGGATAGACATTTTCATAATACCACTTCCTTTTAAGTCCGCAAGTTCTCTTTGCTTTGTATAATATTATACTTCCTTTTTTAGAGATTTCCTCTTTTTTTATAGAAAAATTTTGAAAACTTTTTCTAATCATCTGTTAAATGCAGAATACCTTTTTTAAGATAGAGTTTTTTGTCCGAAATCTTTGCCAGATCTTTTGAATGTGTAACTACTATTATAGTCTGCTTTCTATTTTTATTAATATCTCTCAGTATATCGAAGATAGTTTCACTTGTCTCCTCATCCAGATTTCCTGTAGGCTCATCTGCCAAAAGTATTTTAGGTGAATTGATTAAGGCTCTGGCTATTGCTACTCTTTGTTTTTCTCCTCCAGATAATTGTGAAGGTTTATGTTTTACTCTGTCTTTCAATCCAACCGCTTCCAATATTTCCATTGCTCTTTTTTCTACTTCTTTCCTGTTTTTAAAATCATTCACCAAAGCTGGAAGCATTACATTTTCCAAAGCTGTAAATTCAGGAAGCAGATAATGAAATTGAAATACAAAGCCTAACATTCCATTTTTTAAAATATCTTTCTTTTCATCAGAAAGTTTTTCCACTTCCTGACCACCAATATATATTTTTCCCTTATCTATTTTATCCAACAGTCCAATTATATTCAGTAGAGTAGATTTTCCAGATCCTGATCTTCCCAGTATTGAAATAAATTCTCCCTCTTCTACAGTTAAGCTTAAGTTTCTTATAATATGAAGTTTATCTATATTCCCACTGTAATATTTTTCTATATTTTCTAATCTCAATATCTCTCTACTCATGTCTCAATGCCTCCACAGTTTCCATCTTGGCAGCTCTATATGCTGGGAATACACTTGATACAAAGATTATTCCAATATTTGCTCCAATTATTACTCCTATCTCCTTAACAGATATTTCAACTGGTATTTTAGTAAGATAATAGATAGAAGTTATAAATGCAAGGGTATAATTCTTAATGTACCACAGGAAGCACAGAGAAATAATTGTTCCTATTACTATTCCAGCAATTCCTAAAAGCATTCCCTGTATAAGAAAAATCTTCATTATACTTTTTCTTGAAAATCCCATTGATCTCATTATACCTATATCTTTTATTTTTTCTCTTACCAGCATATTCAGTGTTACCCACACTACAAACCCTGCTATTATTACAATTAAAGAAAATACCATTATCATAACGGTTTTTTCCAATGACAGTGCTGAAAGAAGATTCCTGTTGAGATCTCCCCATGTCCTTGAAAATATCTTTGTCTCAGACATTATTTTATCAGCTATTTCAGGAGCCTTGTATGGATCATTTAATGTTACATCAATCTTATTTACTGTATCTCCACTATACACAAGATATTGAGCAGCCTTCAGTGGAAGAATTATCATATTTATATCATAATCATAATATCCGCTCTGGAATACCCCTTCTATCTTGAATTTTATCTCTTTATTTTCTGATGAAATAATAGTCACTTCATCTCCAAGAGAGGCTCCAATATTCCTAAAAAGTTCCTTTCCTATGAGGACTCCATTTATTTTATCAGGAGATATGCTTCCCTCTACAATCTTTTTATCCAAATCCATAGCTTTCTTTGCACTTTCTAAATCAAAGCCTTCTATTTTTACTCCAGATATGTATCCTCCATATATTCCATTATATTTAAAGATACCCTGTGTTTCTATACTTGGAACTGCTCCCTTTACTCCGGGAATTTTTTCTATTTTTTCTTTTAACTCGTTATAATTTGATAATTTATCTCCATTCTCCACCAGTACATGACTTGTCATAGAAAGAATACTGTTTATCATATTTTTATCTAATCCATTTGCTATTCCAATAGAGACTATTAAAACTACTACCCCTATTGCTATTCCTAAAGTTGAAATAAGACTCTGTCTTTTTCTCTCAAATATATGTTTCTTTGCTATAAAAAACTCTACCATTCTACTTCCTTCCTGCTCTATTTTTTACTATTTCAAATTTTACTTTTTCTGTTTCACCATTTTCAGCTACTACAGTTATTTCATATTCTCCTTCTTTTAGATTGAGACTTTTTTCCTTGTCTCTGTCTCTTCCTATATATTCCTTATTGATATACCAATAGAGATTTTGTTTTTTTAGATTTGCTACTTTTACTATGACGCTCTTTTCTCCATCAAAATCTTTTGGTATAACTATCTTTAAATTATTTATTGGATATATGAATTTTACACTTTTTTCTTTGATTTTGCTACTAAAAATATTTGAAACATCCATATTCTGTCTTATGAAATAGTTTATTATCTCAATAGGGTAGTTAAGCACTACTTTTTCCTCTTTTTCAGTAAAGTCTTCATTTCTTGAATCTATCTCTTCTCCATCTTTGTTTAAAAAAACTTTTTTATAATATGGAGAAAGCTTCAAAGGTTTAGCTCCCACAGGATAAAGTATTTCTTTTGATGGAACATCAAACTTCATTCTATACCCAGTTTCTTGATCTACTTTTATAACTTCGAGATCTTCTTCTGGAAGTTTAAACAGAGTTGTTTTCTTTGGAAGAACATTAAATACATTAAACAAAAGTTTTCCTGCACTGACTACTCCTGATAGATTGCTGTTGCTTTCCCCAGTAAAATTTCCTACCCACACAACTACTGTCCAGTCTGGTGTAACCCCAGCTGCCCATCCATCTCTTCGTCCATAGCTTGTTCCAGTTTTCCATGAAACAGGATTTTTTTCTCTATACATACTTTCAAGACCAGGTCTTTCCAGCTGTCTTATTGTATCCAACGTGAGATATGCTGATCCTCTTGATATAAGCTGATCTCCCTTTTCTTCCTGCCCATCTCTTGTATATTTTAAATCTTTAAAATTTCCATAATTTCCCAGTCCAGTATATAGTTTAGCTATATTTTCCACACTTAGCTCTTTAGTTCCAAGTATTAGAGAAAGTCCATATCTTGATGGGTTATTGTCTTTGAAGTCCAATACCTCTTTCAAAAAATAGAAAAATTTATCATCTTTATATTCCTTTAATAAAGATACAAAAGGAATATTCAATGATTTTATAAGAGCTTCTCTCATTTCAATCAATCCATAATATTTCTTATTGGCATTTTGAGGACTGAAATTTGAAAAATATAAAGGAACATCTGGTATTTTTGACTCTGGAGCTGCTATTCCTTCATCTATTGCCAAAGCATAGAGGAAAGGTTTTAATACAGATCCTGGTGATCTTTTAGCAGTTATTCCATCTACCTGTCCATTTGTACTAAAGTCATAAAAATTCTGTGAACCTACATATACTTTTACTTCATAAGTTTTATTATCTACCACTAATACAGCTGCATTTCCTATTCCTTCACCTTTTAGGTATTCAGAATAATCCTTCACTACTTTTTCTATTTTTTCCTGTAGCTGGCTATTAATAGTACTGTTTATTATTTTTTCATTGCTCTCCTGTGTCAATCTTCTAGTGAGATGTGGAGCAAGGGATCTGAATCTATATCTTTTTTCAGGAATAGGTTCCATTTTTGATAAAACATACTGCCTTTCATCTATTACCCCTCTATCCAATAACTTTTTTAAAAGAGCATTTCTCTTATTTATAAGCCTGTCTCTGTTTCTTTCCACATGCATAAGCCCGGGAGAATTAGGGAGCACTGCTAACAGTGCTCCCTCTGCCCAAGTAAGTTCATCTGGATTTTTTTGAAAGTATAAAAGTGAAGCTGTCTTATAGCCTACAATATTTCCACCATATGGAGCATTATTCAGATACATTGATAATATCTCATCTTTACTGAATTTTCTTTCTATTTTCAGTGCATGAACTATCTCTTTGTATTTATTAAAATAACTCCTCTGTTTAGGTTCGAGAACTTTTGCCACCTGCATAGTAACAGTACTGCCTCCAGTTCTCCTCCTCTGGAATATATTATCTCTCACAGCTCTGATTATCGCTTTTGCATCTACTCCCCTATGAGAATAGAAATTTTTATCTTCATAATTCAAAACTGCTTCTTTCAATTTTTCAGGTATTTTATCTGTACTTTTCAAATGCCATTGTTCATTTTTATTAAGATAAGCTCCAAGGATATCATTTTTATCATCTAACACCACCTGGCTGTATCTCTCTTCAAATGTACTTGATATTTTATCAGTATCATATTTTAAATATGTCCATGATGTAAGAATAATTCCACTCAGAACAATTCCTGAAAATATCAGATATCTTTTTTTCATTATTTGACCTCTACTTCAAATCCTTTTAGATAAGCTTCATAATTTTTATCATACATAGCTTCTGCCATAGTTCCAGGGAACTTATATTTTCCAACTGTTACTGTATTTATTTTAACAAAGAAGCTGTTTCCTGTTCTGCTGTAATTATTGAAGCCAAAGAACCACATAACTCTGTCATCTCTGATATCTTCATAATCTATATTAGTATTTCCCATTTTAGATTTTACCCATTCTGGATATTGCTGTTTCAATGCTCTTACATTTTCTATTTCCCATCCTGTAGGAAGTACCTGTGTTAATGCTACATCATCTATATAGAAATATCCTCTTGTATTTTCAGGAAGTACTTTTACTTCTAACCAGAATGTAGTTCCAGATGTAAGAGATTTAGGATTTATTTCTGCTCCATTAATATCATAGAATTTTCTCTCTATTTTGATATTTTTAGCGATGTCTTCTCCTTCATAGTTTACAGGAACTCCTTCCCAATAGTAATTAACAAACATATCTTTTGAATTACCAGAAACTATTTTGATATCTTTTACTTTATCAGAAATTGATTCTGTGTAAATACCATTCTTAGTTGTAAATCTTTTTAGCTGTCCATCTATTTCTATAGTTCCAGATACCTCTTCTTTAGCTCCTGATTTTACCATTTCAGCTATAGTCATCAGAGAATACCCTGTACTTTGAGTAGACAGCCAGTTTTGCGACTGAAGAGCCTGAAGTAAATCGTTGTATAATTTTTCTTCTATCTTACCATATACTTTATAGTATGCTCCAAGTATAATAGCTTTATCTCTTAAATTTGAACCATAAGAATATCTATAGTAGTCATAATCATATTCAGGTACAGTAATTGGAAGAGAATTAGCAATATCTACTGCTATCTTATCTTCACCAATTAATTTATATGCTGCTGCCATGTACCATTTACTTGTTATTGAAAGGCTTCCCATATAATTTTCATATACAAGGTTCATTTCACTTATTTCAGGAGAACCAGCTGATGCTAATAAGTATAGAGTATATGCCTTTCTGTCTAAATCAGCACCTGCTATTTTACTTTGCTTTTTACTAAAATCAAGCCATCTGTTGTACATATCCTCTGGTACATAGTATCCATTATCTCTTGCACTTATCAGTAATTGTCCAATATAGTTAGTTACCCATAAGTCAGCATCTCTATTTCCAGGCCAGTATGTGAAAGATCCATCATAAAGCTGGAATTTTGATAATCTAGTAATTCCTGAATTAATATTAGCTGTTATTCTCTTTTTATCAAAAGCATTTTCAGAAGACAGCTCTTTTATAAATAATTGTGGAAGTATACTTGATGTAGTCTGCTCTGCACATCCATATGGATATCTGATAAGCCATTTAAGTCTTTGATCTATAGCCAGTATAGGTGAACTAGAAATAGTTAATGTACTTTCTACACTTCCTTCTATTGAATCTTTTGGTGCATTAAATACAATCTCTTTTCCACCTGGTACAGTTTTTATATCATTCAAATAAATATATGGATTATTTGAATTTACATCTATATCGGTAACTTCTTCATAATTATATTTATTAGATTTTGCACTTATAGTTATTTTATCTGCTCCTATTTTATTAGGAACTTTTTCTGTAAAGTATACTGTTTTCTTCTCTTTATTTTTCAAAGTGAATTTTTCAGTTTTTGTCTCTCCATTGTAATTTATACTTACAGTTATTTCTCCAAGACCATCTTCTAAAGCAAAGATTTCCACTGGAACTTTAAATTCATCTCCAACTTTCAATGTTCTAGGAAGTGAAGCATTCATAACTATTGGAGCTTTTACAGTAATTGTAGATTCTGCTTTTCCATACATTCCTTTATCTGCTCCTATTACCATAACTCTTACAGAACCCATATAGTTAGGCATTGTAAATTCTACTTCTCCCTCACCTTTATCATTAGTAGTAAGAACTCCTTTAAACATTGCCACTGGTTTAAATCTTTGAGCTTCTTCAAGTCCCATTTGTTTATTTCTAGATTTATCCATTGCTGACATTTCAGCTAGGAATTCTCCTCCTCCAGTTTTCAATACCTGATGCACTTCTCCAAAAGTTTTTCCTATAATTTCGTTATAGTTGTCATAAGACATTATTTGAAGAGCTTCTTTTTGGTAGAAATAATTCCATGGATCTGGAGTTTTAAATGCTGTTATATCTAAAAGTCCTTCATCTACCACTGCTACTGTATATTCCATAGGTGTTCCAGCTTTATTCTTAACTTTTACACTAAACTTTTCATTTGGTCTTAATTCTTTTGGAGTATTTAATTCCAAACTAAGTTTAGTTGCCTCATTTTTTACCATTAGAGGTACAGCACCATACAGTCTTAATGGTCTGTCATTTGTAAAGTTATTATAATCTTGGAATAAAGATATAGTTACATAAGCATTTGGGAACATACCCTCAGTAATCTCTATTTCCTCTTCATTTTTAATATTATTAACATCTTTCCAGTATCTTTTTACTATTTGACCAGATTTTTCTATAGTTATAAGGGCTTTAGCTCCCTTTTCTCCTTCGTATACAATCTTAGCCTTTTCTCCTATATTGTAAGATTTTTTATCAGTTTCCATTTTAAGTTTATCTACTTTTTTGCTTATACTAGGATCCATCCAAGTACTTACATATAGATTTACTCCTGTACTTTGTTCTGTCTCTAAATCCTCTACTTCTACAAATATTTCTCCTGTTCCTTCTATTGGATAATCTATAATATATGGTTTATCTCCTGATACAAATTCCTGCTCATGAACAAAAGTAGTATTCGTATCTGTCTTTATTGATTTTAGGAAACTTCCATAATCATTATAGTCCCACCACCAAGAATATTCATTTTTATATATTCTGTATTTCATTTTTCTTCCAGGAACAAGCTTATCTCCATCACTAGATACTGCTATAACCTGAAGATTTACTTTATCTCCACTCTTCATATATCTGTCAGATGGTATTTCCATTCCTACATATGTATCGAATTTCTTTAATGTTACTACACTTCTATCTAAAACAGGTCTTCCACTTGTTTCTAATACTTTAGTAGTAATAGTTCCTGTTAAATTTATATTTTTAGGAGTAACTTTAGCAATATCAAAATTAATAGTTCCTTTTCCTTCACTGTTTAATACTCCCTCTTTATAATCTCTGTGATAGAAATTATATGATGTAGGATTTGTAAAAGTATAGTTTTTAAATTTTTCAAATCTTACATTCTCTTCTCTTATTTGCAGTTCACTGTTAAATCTCAAATCACTTCCAGGTGCACCAAAAAGATAATCTGAAGCAACTTTCACTTCAAAATTACCAGTTTCATTTATATCCACCACTTTAGGTGCATCAACATCAACTTTTATTTTATACGGAACTATAGTTTCCACAGGAATATCTTTTCTGAATGTAGTGCTTCCTACTTGTGCCTCTACTCTCCAGATACCAGTTTCTGAATCCAGATTAGTTTTGAAAGAATATGTATAGAATCCATTTTTCCCATTATTCAAAACATAGTTCTCCAAAAATTTCTTTCCTGTTGGAGTGTATATATTTAATTTGATTGGATGATTTTCAGGGAAGCTGTCATCTGCATTTCTAGCTATTACAGAAAGATATATATCATCTCCAGGTCTGTATATTCCTCTGTCTGTATACATAAAACTTTTTACACCTTCAGTTGCGTATATACCATCTACAGCAAATCCATCATATGATAGAAGAGAATCACTTAATTTAAGTATTGATTTTTCATCTCCCAGTTCGCTTATAATGTAGAAAATTTTATCTTTTCCATCAAAAGTTACCTCTCCATTTTCATTGGTAGTTTTTTCTTCAATTACCTGATTATTGAGAGTTATAGCTTTTACTTTAGCACCTTTTACAACACCATTTTTTGCTACATTAGTTACAGTTACCAGATAATTGTCCTTAGTTTTTTGAGCAAGAATACCCATATCTGAAAGTAAAATAACTTTTCCTATTTTCCCATTATTTTCAAAGAAACTGTACTGCTGCCAGTTTTCTACACCTTCTGGGAAAGTATAGTCTATTCCATCTTTATTAAAAGATAATTCAACTATAAAGAATCCCTTATAGTTTACCAGACTTCCTAATTCAATTTCTGTTTGAATCCATTTATTTTTAATATTATTCAGATCATAATCTTTTTCAAAAAGAACATCTCCAATTTTATAGAAATCTCCCTGCAATCCATAATTGAATACATTTCCATTTCCTTTAAATACAAAATTCTGTAAAAATTGAGTAGTATTATTTTCAAATACCTTTTTAACTTTTACATTTACTTTTTTTACATTAAGAGATTTAAAACTTATTCTCTTATCATTCACAGCTGGAAGGATTATCCCTTCATTTGAAAAAGCTATCTTAGGTTCTATTTCTTTAAAAGCTACTGTTGTATTGAAATTTTCATTTAATACAACTCCGTTTTTAGACTTCAATCCTTTTAAAATTTCTACTTGATATGTTTCTCCAGTAGAAAAATCTCCTCTTATGATTATCTTATTTTTCATTTTAATAATATCATAGCCATTTTCCCCATCAACTTTTATATATGCATCTATATCACTATTAAGTCCTATTTCATCAGAAAGAGTTATTTCAATATTAGGTTTTTCTCCAGATGCAGTTGTCACATCTAAAACTTTCAATTCTGTCTCTTTCGTTGGTGGAGCTACCACTTCATTTTCTGTTTTTGTTACCTCTGTTTTCTTTTCTGGTTCAATCGTTTGTTCTGATGTTTTATCCCCCTGGTTGCATCCAAGTGTAGTCAATAAAACAAGAAATGCCAATATTTTTTTCATTGTAACCTCCTTAATGTTCTAACTAAATAATGACTTAATTAAAATTTCTCTTAATTTTTCTGAACTTATATTTATTTGTAATTTATTTTTTAAGTCTTCCAGTTTAGATTCTTCCAGATATTTATCTTCCACTATACTTTCCAGTCGGATAATCTCCATATCTTCATCTGAAAAACTATTAATAACCTTTAAAAATTCTTCCCCATAGTTTTTAAATTTCTGATTTCCTATTCCCCTTATTTTCAGCATATCCCATCTATTTTTAGGTTTTTTCTCTGCCATTTCCATAAGTGTCAGATCTGAAAATACTATATATGGTGCTACTTTTTCTTTTTCAGCTATTCTATTTCTTAACTGATTCAGGTTTTCAAATAATGGATCTTCATAATAATCAAATGTTACTTTTTCATCTACTCTTCTAAATACAGCAGTTTCATTTTTCAAAACTTTTCTGGCTCGTTCATTCAGCCTGAGCACTGGAAAACTTCCTGCACTTTGTTCAAGATATCCATCTGATATCAAAAAGTTTATAAATTCCTCTATCCAGTTTCTATCTCTCTCTTGCATTATTCCAAAAGTAGATAATTTATGGTATTCTTTTTTATCCATCTTAGTATCTGATTTTCCCACAAGTATGTTTGTCAAAGTGGATATTCCTATACTTTCTTTTGCTCTTCCTATGCAGGAAAGTATCTTTTGAGCTTCCACAGTAAGATCTTCAACATTTTTGAAAGATTTGCAGTTACCGCATTTTCCGCAATAATTCTTTATTCTCTTATCTCCAAAATATTTCAATATATATTCTCTGTAACAGCTTTCAAGATAAGCATACTCCACCATCTTATCAAGCTTTTCCCTTTTCTCTTTCTTCAACTGATTTTCAGTTTCCTCATTCATCTCTATGAGATATTCCTGTGTTCCTACATCTTCTTCAAAATACATGAGAACAGCTTCAGCAGGGGCACCATCTCTTCCAGCACGTCCAGCTTCCTGATAGTAACTCTCCATATCCTTTGGTATATTTCTATGAAGTACAAATCTTACATTGGATTTATCTATTCCCATTCCAAAAGCATTTGTAGCTACCATTATTTTTATTTCATCTTTAATGAACTTCTCCTGAAAATCTTTTCTCTCTTTTTCAGTAAGCCCAGCATGGTATTTCCCCACACTAAATTCCCTAAGTTCAAGATAGGCATATAGGCTGTCTACCTCTTTTCTGGTAGAAGCATAGATTATTCCAGATTTTTTAGGTGCTTTTTTCAAGTAATCTACTATATAGGCTTCTGCAACTACATTTTTCACTACTTTAAAAAATATATTTTCTCTGTCAAATCCTGCAACATAGCTGAATGGATTTTTCATTTCAAGTTTTTCCTCTATATCCTGTCTTACTTCAGCAGTAGCTGTTGCTGTAAGAGCCAGCATCTGTATTGGTTTTCCTATCTTCTTTACAAAATTAGGTATTTCCAGATAACTTTTTCTGAAATCATGCCCCCATTGTGAAATACAATGTGCTTCATCTACAGCTATCATAGCTATATTCAGTTTTTTTATAAAAGTCACAAATTTCTCATTGGCAAGACGTTCAGGAGCTATATATATTATTTTCACATTTCCGCTTCTTATTCTCCCCATAGCATCAGAATATTCTTCTCTAGAGAGAGTAGAGTTTATATATACACTTTTTATTCCTAAAAGCTTTAAAGTATCTACCTGATCCTTCATCAAAGATATCAGTGGAGAAATAACTATTGTTATTCCTTTAAAAAGAAGAGCTGGAATTTGATAGCATATAGATTTTCCTCCTCCAGTGCTCATTACTCCCAAAGTGTCTCTTCTTTGAAGAACTGAAGATACTATTACTTTCTGTCCATCTCTGAAATCATCATATCCATATATTTCTTTAAGCAGTCTTCTCGCTTCATTTTTCATTAATTTTTTCACCAACATCTATTCATTATATTTGCTAATATTATACCATTGAAATTAGTAAAAAGTAAGGGATGAAAAACCTCTGTAGTCATAATATCAATTTTAAAGAAGCAGATAATTTATAAATAGAAATATAATTTTTCAGTAATTACACAGTTAAGATTTTAATTGCTCTAATTACCAAGATCCAACAGTAGAACTGCTGTAATCATTTCTAATTTCCAAATTTCTAAAATTTTATCCAACTCTTTCTTATCTACATTCTGCCAGACTTCCTAAATTCCTGTTTCTATAAGGAATTTTATTTTAACATTTTTCATCTTTCCATACTACCAACCATCTTCTACTTTTTGTCTACTGTTGGTTGCATTTATATTTTTACAAAAAAAAAGAATAATCTGGAATCAGGAATTTATTTTTAGAACTTTCCAATGGAAATATTTCTAAATTTTACTCTGATTTTTGATCATTCTTTTCTTAATTAATTATTCACATTTAGAGAAACCACAGCTTCTGCAAGTATAGCATCCTCCAGTAACATCTATTATCTCTCCACATTCAGGACAACGAGTTACATAATCAGCTTCTCTCTCACTGCTTTCTATCTCTTTTCTCTCTTCTTCATCTATTTTTTGTATAGCTTTTTCATGTGCATCCAGTCCCATCTCTTTTTCAAAATTCTTAAGAATATTAAGGATAGCTGATGGACATGTATTTCCTTTACTTATTTCCTGATTTTTACTTCTTGCTACAGCAAATGATGTACATCCACTTACTCCTGCTATTGCTTTCTCCAGCATGAATAAATTTCCACCTAATCTAAGTATTCCTGACATATATATTGCCACTGCCTGAATATTTTTCTCACATCCACCTACACCGCTTCTTATTACATACAAATCTTGAATAGCTCTCTCACTTGGTGAGTAACCAATCATTACTTTAAGTTTTCCACAACCTATTCTCATAGTAGTTGGATAGTAAATTGTATCTGGAGCTATTGGTTTCAGCTCTCCTCTAGGCATAGCTGGTAATTTTAATTCTTCTATTTTTTCTTCAGCTTTAGGTGTTACAGTAAGTATTCCCTCTCTGTCACATCCAGCTCTATAGATTGTCATTCCCTTCAGACCATTTTTCCAAGCTTCTAAATATAGTTTTTCCACTTCTTCAACAGAAACTTTATTTACAAGATTGATTGTTGATGAAATACTTGCATCTATTCTTTTCTGCCATATTCCCTGCATTTTTATTCTGTCATATGGATTAAGATTTTGTGCTGTAACAAAGTATTCCGGCAGATCATCTTCATCATCAATTTCATTTTCTTCCATATATTTTTTAGCAATTGGAATAAATACCTTATAGAATACATCTTCCCCATGTAAACTTTCTGTTTTTCTTACATAAGAGAATGCAAAGTTAGGTTCTATTCCTGTACTTGTCTCCAGCATTGTTCCTATTGAACCAGTAGGGGCTATAGTTAAAAGCTGTGAATTTCTAAGTCCATATTCTTCTATTAATTGAAGTGTCTCTATGCTTGCATTTTCCAATAGAAATTCTGATTTCAATACTTTATCTGCTTTATATTTAGGATATGCTCCAGACTCTTTAGCCAAAAGAGCACTTGCCTTTAATGCATTATCAATTATAACTTTTGCTATACTATCACAAAATTCTAAAGATTCTGGTGATCCATATTTCATTCCAAGTTTTATTAAAAGGTCTCCTACTCCTAAGATTCCCAGTCCAATCTGTCTCCAGTCTCTTACTGATTCTCTCTGCTCCTCTAATGGATGCAGAGGAAGTCCTTCATCAAGTACATCATTAAGAGCTTTTACTGATTTTTGTACAGCATTTGCCAATCTATCAAAATCAAATTCTTTTCCCCCTACAAATGTCGGAAGAATAAGAGAACCTAAAAGACAGCTTCCTCCTGCTGGTAATGGCTCTTCTGCACATGGATTTGTTCCAGCATATTCAAACTCTTCATCTTCACTCAGTAGATTCCATTTTGATATTCTATCCCAGAAAAGTACTCCTGGTTCAGCAAATTTCCAGTTTTGTCTTGCAAGTTCTTTAAAAAGTTTTCTCGCATCTATTTCTTTACTGATTACTTCACCAGTATCTTCTACTAAAAATTCAGTTACAAATTGCAGTCCTTCAACTACTGCTTTCATAAAATTAGCATCTACTCTTACAGAGATATTTGCTTTTTGTATTTTATTAAGGTCAGATTTGATAGATATAAATTCTGAAACATCTGGATGATTTACATCAATAGATATCATTAATGCTCCTCTTCTCCCTTTCTGTCCTATTATATCTGTAGTCAGGTTATACAGCTCCATAAAAGATATTGATCCTGTTGTATATTTTGCTGAGTTATTTACCTCCGATCCTTTTGGCCTCAATTTAGAAATGTCTACTCCGCATCCCCCGCCATAAGAATAAGTTCTTGCCAGTTTTTTAGCAGTATCAAATATAGATTCCAGATTATCTTCTGGAGGTGCTATAACATAACAATTTGAATAAGTTATTTTCCTTCCTAATTTATATAATCCTCTATTTGAAAGAATTCTTCCTGCAAAGATAAATTCTTTGTTAGCTATCATTTCTTTTAGTTCCTGATCTCCGCCAGAAACTCTCTCTAACCATTCATTGAATGTTTCTCCATCATATTTATATTTTTTTTCCCAAATATCCATTCCTAATTTGTTATCTTTTCCTAACCAGCTAGCTATATCCATGACTACCTCCCTGTTATGTTGACAAAAACATTATAGCATAATTCTTACAAAATATAGTGTTTAATTTTTCAAATAAAACTATATATAGTATGAATTTGATTTTTTTATATTTTCAAATTATCTCAACTATATATACTTTTTCCATGCTTTTTTCCCTTTTTTATTTTTTTTATAATTTATTTTTTCAAATATTTCAGTTATAATATATACATATTTTTAATAATAATTTTTTATTAAGATTCCACTCTTTATTGACTTTGAGTCGATAAAAGGTGTATATTATATATATTATGAATTTTGGGAGGATTTTTTATGAATACAATTACCTATAGGGAACTTTTAGAAATGGATAACTACGTTTTGGTTGATGTAAGAACTCCAAAAGAATTTGAAAGTGAACCTATCCCCAATGCTGTAAATATCCCTGTTTTATTGGATGAAGAAAGAGCTGCTGTTGGAACAGCTTATGTACAGCAATCAAAAGAATTAGCTAAAGAACTGGGGGTAAATTTTATTTCTAAAAGACTTCCTGAGATTTTTAAGCAGGTGCAGGAACTTTCCTCTAAAAATAGAAGAATAGTATTTTTCTGTGCAAGAGGTGGAATGAGAAGCGGAACTATGTGTTCACTTTTTCAGGCGTTAGGATATAAATGTATGAAGCTTGAAGGAGGATACAAAGCTTACAGAGAATTTGTCTATAAGTCAATTCCTGTTCTCAATGAAAAATTTAAATATGTCATTATCCATGGAAGAACAGGTATAGGAAAAACTAAAATACTTGCTAAGCTTCAGGAAATGGGATACCCTGTATTAAATCTTGAAAAAATTGCAGATCACAAAGGATCTCATTTTGGAGCTCTTGGAGAGAAAAGAAAGCAAAGTCAGAAAAGATTTGAAACAGAACTTTATGAATTTCTTGTTTCTAATAAAGAAGGATATATTCTTGCAGAAAGTGAAAGTAAAAGAATAGGAAATATCTATATCCCTGATTCTGTTTATGATTCTCTTGTTTCAGGATATCATTTAATAGCTGAAACTACTCCTGAACACAGAATAGAAATACTTATGGAAGATTATGCTGATGCTCCTGAAGAAGCTTTGAGAGAGTGCATCATGAAAATCAGTCGTTATACTTCTAAGAAAAATACAGAAAACTATTTGGAACTTCTTGAAAACAAAAAGCTTCCAGAACTGGCTGCTGAATTGATAAAAGAATATTATGATCCTCTTTATCAGAAAAGTATAGACAAGTATCAATTTAATCATAAGATACAATATGCAACTACTGATGAAGGTGTAGAAAAGGTTATTGAGTTCCTAAGAGAAAAGGAATTTATATAAAATCACAAACCACCACTTCAAGTGGTGGTTTGCTCCACCCTATAAGGGTATGGTA